>Ga0164243_10014270_pt1 | contig 11082 bp, 8 predicted proteins | sample OricompcompostOP_FD_108781 | JGI IMG/M metagenome (GOLD analysis project Ga0164243, IMG submission 108781) | Organic Plus compost microbial communities from Emeryville, California, USA - Original compost - Organic plus compost (OP) | ecosystem: Engineered > Solid waste > Mixed feedstock >... | reverse complement strand
TACCATGGAAATAATGAAGGCAAACAACGCATACACGCCGATTATCTGGATGAGTTTACGGCCGATGGGCGACATGATGGCTTCAAAGCTGTGGTAAATCTGCTTTTCGTAAAAGCCCACCACTACTACGGACAATGCAGTAAGCAGGGAGATCACCACATTACCGATGAGCGCCTGGCGCTTGAAGGAGGTGGAATAAAACCAAAGAAGCAGCGAGCAGATGACCTGGGTGAAGCCGAGGTAGATCTGGCCGGTTTTCCAGGCTACGATGAAGCCCAGGGATACCCCTGCCATATTTAATATGGTGTGCCAGGCCATCGCCCAGCGGCGGGAGATCACCTTGTCCAGCACCATTTTATCAGGCTTGTTGATAATATCTATGTTGATATCGAAGTAGTCGTTGATGATATACCCGGCTGCCGCCACAAATACGGTGGAGAGGCAGAGCAGGATGAACTGCGGGACTGACAGGCTGGGCTCTTCCCCGCCGCTGTGCAGCAAGGGCGCTACCACGCAATATTGCAGCAGGAACTGCGTCAGGGCAATATATACCAGGTTTGGATATCTTATCAGTCTGAAAAATGCGGCCCAGAGTTTCATGGGATAAATGAGTTAAAATTTTGTGTTGCGGATGGATGGCGTTAACGGGAGGCGATCCCTTCGTCCATCATCCAGTGGTCGTTCAATTTCAGCACTTTCTCCATGATATCGCGCACGCAGCCGAGTCCACCGCCGTAGGGCGACACATACCTGGAAATACTTTTGATTTCAGGCGCGGCATCGGCCGGGCAGGTAGCCAGGCCTACCAGTTGCATGGGGGCATAGTCAGGGATATCATCTCCCATATATAAAATTTCATCCCAGCGGAGGTCATTTTCAAAAACATAATCCTGCAGCTTTTCCTTTTTATCCACGATACCAACATAGATATCTTTAATGCCAAGGCCCTGCAGGCGACTTACCACGCTTTCGGACTTCCCCCCGGAGATGATGACTACCCGGTAACCTTTTTTGACGGCCAGCTGCATGGCGTAACCGTCCTTGATGTTCATTTTGCGGGACAGCTCTCCTCCCGGCAGCAGTTGTACCGTTCCGTCAGTCAATACTCCGTCCACATCCAGTACGAACGTGGTGATAGGCTTAAATAATGCTAAAATGTTCATAGTCGGCGGCGAAAATACGAATTATGCGCCAAGATGCTATTTCCCGGCTGTGTTGTGAAAGTTAAAAATACTGTCCGACATCACATTATATACAAGCTGGAGGTATTCATCGTTTGCCAGGAGGTCGCGGTGGAGGGCCATGGTGGTTTCGTCCTGCCGGAGGGCCGGGCCGGTTTGCACCGCTTCCGGGGCAAATTTCTCCAGCCGGTCGAAGGTTTCCTTTATAATAGGTTGCAGGAGGGTAAAGTCCAGGTGCTCCTTTTCGCAATAGGCTTTGGCCCGGGCGAAGAGGTGGTTGGTGAAATTATTCACCAGTACGGCCGTCAGGTGGTACTGCAGGCGCTGGTGGGAGTCCGTCACGGCTATTCGGGAGGCGATGCTCTGGGCCAGGGCCTGGAGGCGCTTCATCACTTCGTCGTTACTGGCTTCCAGCATGATGGGGATGGGCGGGTAGTTCTTGATTTCCTTCCGGATGGATTGGAGGGGGTAGATCACGCCCGTATTGGAGGAAATTTTGGAGATGGCGCTCAGGGGCACGGCGCCGGCGGTGTGGGCTACCATGCGGCGCCCGAGGCGCAGCTCGTCGTTCAGTACCGGATAGGCAGCGTCCGAAACGGCCAGCAGGTACATATCCGCCTCCATATTAATATCGAGGAGGTCGGTGATATAAGGTGAATGGAGCATCTCGCCCAATTCGGCAGCGCGGGCCTGGTTACGGCCTACGATCTGAATAACCTGGTGTCCGTGTATTTTCAGGAGGTGACCAAAACAATGGGCAATATTGCCTGTGCCAACTATTACGATATCCATTAATATTATTTTATTTGTGGGTGGATAAAACAGGGATTCAGCCCGCCAATATACAGCGTTTACGCCGGTATCCGTTTTTTCATTACATTACAAGTGAATTTAAACTAATACGAGTGCCTTATTTTTTATTTTCAAGGTACTTTTATATACTTGCAGAATTCGTAATCCTTTATTTTACGAAATTTTGCGTATTTAGCAGCATATTAAAGAAGCATACATGGCAAAAAATTTAGTTATAGTTGAGTCCCCAGCAAAGGCCAAAACCATTGAAAAGATCCTGGGAAAGGACTTTGAAGTCAAATCCTGCTTCGGTCACATACGTGACCTGGAGAAGGACGACATGGGGATAGACATTGATAATAATTTCAAGCCTAAATATGTTATACCGGAAGATAAGGAAAAGGTTGTAAAAGACCTGAAGAAGCTGGCCAAGGATACCGATGAAGTATGGCTCGCAACAGATGAGGACCGCGAAGGGGAAGCCATTTCATGGCATTTATGCGAGGTATTGGGTCTGGATCCGAAGAACACCAAAAGAATCGTTTTCCACGAGATCACCAAGCCGGCAATTGAAAATGCGGTGGCGCATCCCCGCAAGCTGGATATGGACCGTGTAAACGCGCAACAGGCCCGCAGGATACTGGACCGCATCGTGGGTTTTGAGCTCTCTCCTGTGCTCTGGCGCAAGATGAGCATGCGCAACAGCCTCTCCGCCGGCCGTGTACAGTCCGTTGCCGTACGCCTGATCGTGGAAAGGGAAAGGGAGATCAACGCCTTCAACCCTGTCAGCACCTTTAAAGTGGAAGCCTGGTTTACCGGTAAGGACATTAACGGTAAGAGTATTTCCTTTAAAGCAGAGGGCCCTAATAAGTTTAAAACTGCCGAAGATGCGGAGAAGTTTCTCCAGCAGTGTATCGGCGCCGCCTATACAGTAAAAGACATACAGGTAAAGCCCGGTAAGAAATCGCCGGCTGCCCCTTTCACTACTTCCACCCTGCAGCAGGAAGCGAGCCGCAAACTGGGCTACAGCGTATCCAAGACCATGTTGCTGGCGCAAAAGTTGTATGAGAGTGGTAACATTACCTATATGCGTACGGACTCTGTGAACCTTTCTGACACTGCCCTGGCAGATATCCAGAAAGCGATTGTGGGTAACTGGGGAGATAAATACCACCAGCACCGCAAGTTCAAGAACAAGAACGAGTCCGCCCAGGAAGCGCACGAGGCTATCCGCCCGACCTACATGGAAAACACCACTGTAGACGACAGCGATACCCGTAAGCTGTACGAGCTGATCTGGAAGCGTACCATCGCCAGCCAGATGGCCGATGCGGAACTGGAAAAGACCATCGCCAAGATCGATATTTCCACCAACCACGAGGAGCTGACCGCCAGTGGGGAGGTGCTGAAATTTGACGGCTTCCTGAAAGTGTACATGGAAAGCCACGATGATGAGGACGTAAATGAAGAAGAAGGACAGGAAGGATCTCTGCCGCCATTATCTGTAAAACAGTCACTGGACCTGAAAGAGATGAAAGCGACCGAACGCTTCTCCCGCCCTGCTCCGAGATATACGGAGGCCAGCCTCGTTAAAAAGCTGGAAGAACTGGGTATTGGCCGCCCTTCTACCTATGCTCCTACCATTACAACCGTGCAGAAACGCGGTTATGTGGAAAAGCGGGATAAAGAAGGGGTAAAAAGAGAATACCGTATCCTGGCGCTGAAGGGGGACAAGCTCAGTAAACAGACCGAGAGCGAGAATACCGGCGCTGAAAAGTCGAAGCTCTTCCCTACCGACCTGGGTATGATCGTTACGGACTTCCTCAACCAGTATTTCAATTCCGTAATGGACTATGGATTTACTGCCAAAATTGAGGGTGAGTTCGACGAGATTGCCAATGGTAAAAAGGTGTGGAATAAAATGCTGGCTGAGTTCTACAATCCTTTCCATAAGGATGTGGAAAACACCCTGGAAAAAGCGGAGCGTGTGAAAGGCGAGCGTCAGCTGGGCGTGGAAGAGTCCACCGGCAAACCGATTGTGGCCCGTATGGGTCGTTACGGTCCGATGATCCAGATTGGCCAGGCTGAAGATGAGGAGAAGCCGCGTTTCGCGAAGCTGAAGCCTACCCAGAGCATCGAAACCATTACCCTGGAAGATGCGATGGAGCTGTTCAGACTGCCGCGTAACCTGGGGCAGTTCGAAGATTCGGACGTTATTATTAACATAGGCCGCTTTGGTCCGTATGCGCAACACGATAAGAAGTTTTATTCCCTGAAAAAGGAAATGGACCCCTATACAGTGGAGCTGGATGAAGTAGCGCCGCTGATCGTGGAAAAGCGTGCTGCCAAAGACGAACGTACCATTAAAGTATTTGAGAAAGAGAAGATACAGATCCTGAAAGGCCCTTACGGTCCTTATATCAAGCAGGGTCTTAAGAACTATAAGATCCCCAAAGAGAGGATAGACCAGGCCGCAGAAATTACTGTGGAAGAAGCCAAAGCCATCATTGAGGAGGCCAAGGCGAATCCACCGAAGAAGAAAGCCCCGCCAAGGAAGAAAAAGGCCTAAGCAGCCGGTTTCAAGGGAACATTGGCGGTGGGATTGACCATTGTTACATCGTTGACATGCACGAAAACAGAGAAATAAACGCTTTGTTCCACCTGTTGGATGATCCGGATCAGGAGGTTTTCGATACCGTGGCCAGCAAGATTCTGCTGTATGGTAAAGAGATCATCCCGAACCTGGAGAATTTGTGGGAGAATACAATTGACGAGTCGATACAGGAGCGGATAGAGCTGCTCATACATCGTGTACACTACCAGGATTTGCAGGCTGCCCTGCGTACCTGGAGCCTGTCCGAACAGCAGGACCTCCTTGAAGGAGCGATACTCACCGCCCGTTATCAATTCCCCGACCTGGCCCGTTCCCAGATCACCGGAGAGATTGAGCGCATCAAGCGCAACATCTGGCTGGAGCTTAATAACTACCTGACCCCACTGGAACAGATAAATGTGCTTAACAGCATGATTTATAATTACTTCGGACTGAAGGGGGAAGAGATTTCCTACCAGCGGAGGAACCAGTTTTTCCTGAACCAGGTCATAGAATCCAAGAAAGGCAATCCGTTTACGAATGGCATCATCTACCAGGCGCTTTGCAGCATGCTGGATTTGCCGGTATATGCGGTGAATATACCGCGGCAGTTTATCCTGGCGTATTTCGATTCTTTTGTGGATTTTTCCATGCCGGTAGAGCCGGACGACTATCGGATTCTCTTTTATATAGACCCGCTGCAGGGGCAGATTTATACCCAGCAGGATGTGGACACTTACCTGAAGCGGGTATCGGTGCCGGCGGTACCGTCTTATTTCAAGCCGCAGTCGAATAAGCGAATTATACAGTTATTGCTGGAAGAACTGGCGAAGTGTTTCCGGGAGGATAAGGATCAGTACCGGCAGGATGAGCTGATGAACCTGAGCAGTATTTTAGAAGAATAAGTTATTGTGAGATAAATAGGTTGTTTTCTGACCAATTAAAAAGCCCACCGCATAAGCGATGGGCTTCTTAATTTCTTGCAAGAATATTATCGAAATGATAAATTCTTAGTGTGCAGCAGGAGCTGGAGCAGCAGCAGCAGCGCTATCAGCAACTGGAGCAGCAGCGGAATCAACAGTAGCAGCAGAATCAGCTGGAGCAGCAGCAGGCTCAGTTACTGGAGCAGCAGCCATAGTGTCAACAGCAGTTGCAGTAGAATCAGTACCTTCAGATTTACCACCGTTACAAGCTACAAAGAACATACCTGCAGCGATTGCGAAAACGAATAATTTTTTCATTTGTGTGTTGTTTATAGTTTTTTAAAACCGGCGCAAAGGTATTCAATAAATTCAAATTACAAAATATTTATACCTGCAACTGATTAAATTATTTCTTTCTAAAGAAGATTTTGATCGGCACTCCGCGGAAGTCAAAGTTAGTACGGAGCTGGTTTTCCAGGTAATTCCTGTACGGCGTCTTCACATCGTCCGGGAGGTTACAGAAAAACGCAAATGCCGGGGTATGTGTCGGTAACTGGGTCACGTATTTGATCCGGATCGGAATACCGCGTACCACAGGCGGGTGATAGGCTTCGATGGCCTTGAGCATCACCTCATTGAGTTTGGAAGTCTGGATTTTGCGGGTACGGTTCTCGTAAACTTCCAGGGCTACCTCGATGGCTTTGAAAATACGTTGTTTTTCTATCACGCTGGTGAAGATGATAGGTACGTCGGAGAACGGCGCCAGCCTGTTTTTGAGTTCTTTCTCGTAATCGCGGGCGGTGTTGGTGGCCTTCTCTATCAGGTCCCATTTATTTACCAGTACCACTACCCCTTTCCCTTTTCGGGCGGCGAGGCTGAAGATGTTGAGGTCCTGTGCGGTGATGCCTTTTTCGGCGTCGAGCAGCAGCATAACCACATCCGCTTCGTCCAGGGCTTTGATGGCACGGATTACGGAATAGAATTCCAGGTCTTCCTGCACTTTGGTTTTGCGGCGGATACCGGCCGTATCAATGAGCATGAATTCCTTCTGGAACATGTTGTAGTGGGTATGGATGGTATCGCGGGTGGTGCCGGCGATATCGGAAACGATGTTCCGCTCCTCTCCTACCAGCGCATTGAGCAGGGAGGATTTACCCACATTTGGCTGGCCGATGATGGCGATCTTAGGGATGTTGGTTTCCATGGAAGCCTCGCCCATATCTTCGGTGATGTTGGTCACCACATCATCCAGGAGTTCCCCGGTGCCGCTGCCGGACATGGAGGAAAGGAAGTAAATATTATCAAATCCCAGGCTGTAGAATTCGGTAGCTTCCAGTGCGCGCTGTTGGTTATCCACTTTGTTTACCACGAGGTACACCGGTTTGGAGCTGCGGCGCAGCAAGTCGGCCACGTCTGCATCGAGGTCGGTAATACCGGTAGTTACATCGCACATAAAGAGGAGGAGGTTAGCCTCCTGCATAGCTATCTTTACCTGTTTACGGATTTCGCGTTCGAATACGTCATCGCTGCCGGCAACAAAACCGCCGGTATCGATTACGTTAAAAGTTTTACCGTTCCAGTCGGCCACGCCGTACTGGCGATCGCGGGTAACGCCGCTCTGGTCATCCACGATGGCCTTGCGTTGTTCCAGCAAACGGTTAAATAATGTTGATTTCCCCACGTTGGGGCGGCCTACAATAGCAACTGTAAATCCTGCCATTTCTCTGGTTTTATTAATTGATTGTCGTAATCACCTGTTGCAGCGGGGCTGCCCAGGAATTTATTAATTAGTACCCGTATTCTTTCAGGAAGAGGTCATTATCTCTCCATTTGCCACGAACTTTTACAAACAGTTCGAGGAAAACCTTGCGTTCGATAAATTTCTCAATATCTTGACGGGCCCTTGTTCCCAGCTCACGGATGGACTTACCTTTTTCGCCAAGGATGATCGCTTTCTGTGATTCTCTGGTAACAATTATTTCGGCAGTAATTTTTGTCAGCGTTTCCTTTTCCTGGAATTGCGTAACGATTACTGTTGTATGATAAGGAATCTCTTCTTCGAAGAGCTGGAAGATTTTTTCGCGGATCATTTCGGCTACGAAAAAGCGTGTAGACTTATCCGTTAGCGTATCGTCCGGGTAGAATGCGTTGGCTTCGGGGAGGAGGTTTACAATCTCGGCCAGCAGTTCCTTGATGTTTTTCTGCTGACGGGCAGAGATAGGTACGATAGCTTTGGCTTTTCCCCATTCGGTGCATTTGGCGATGAGCGTTTCCATTTCCTCTTTGGACAGGTTGTCCATTTTATTGAGGATGAGGATGCTGGGTACTTTCAGTTTAAGCGAGTTGAAGAGCTCCAGGTTTTCTTCCAGGTTATCCTTTGCATCCATGATGAGCAGGGCTACGTCCGCATCTTCCAGGGCGGATTTCACGGCCGACATCATTTTTTCATGGAGTTTGTATTTAGGATCTATGATACCCGGTGTATCGGAGAAAACGATCTGGTAGCCTGGTTCTGTGAGCACACCGGTGATACGGTGGCGGGTGGTTTGCACTTTAGGAGAAATAATAGCCAGTTTTTCGCCGATGATGGCGTTTAACAAAGTACTCTTTCCCGCGTTGGGCTTTCCGAAAATATTTACAAAACCTGCTTTGTGCATCTTAATCCCTATTAAAAATTGAAGTCATCTTTAGCTAAAACACCAAACTAAGGCAGAGGGTTGTCCGGTGGCGCTTCCGCAAATAAAAAAAGCCGAATTTCTTCGGCTCTTTTACTAATATTTTGTAGCGAGGAGCGGATTCGAACCACTGACCTTCGGGTTATGAGCCCGACGAGCTACCTCTGCTCTACCTCGCAATGAGGGTGCAAAGATAAGAAGATTTGAGAAAACTCCAAATAAATTTAATGAAATTCGAAAATTAAAAATATAAATTATTGATTATCAATTGAATAATAAAACAAGAAAAGTCACGCCTGGGGCGTGACTTTTATAGGAATGCGCATAATTTCAGTGTCAGGACGCAGGTTAACTGCAGGGGTTCCTGTTGTGTTGCGGAACTGTTACAGGAGGGAACAGTGCCTTTTGATTGGAAAGGCGGTTATCCGCGGAGGTTTTACAGTTCGTGAAATGCCGGTTTTACACTGGCGGGATGCGGGCATCCGTGCGAAGCTTCCGGATGGAAAGATTCACCGGAGCTGCGATGTTGCTATCCTAAAAGGGCAGATCATCCGCCGGCGTTTCTAATTCCGGCTCCGCCTCCACGATAGGAGGAGCAGTTACAGCGGACGCCTTTCGCTTGTCATCATCCCTGCGGCTAAGGAGCTGCAGTGAAAAGACCTTCAGGCGAAGAATGCTGGACAGCACGCCGGAACTGTTTACATACGAATCCGCTTTAGGGATGCCTTCGACATGTACGAGCGTTCCCTGCAGCAGGTAAGGCGCCATTTGAGGGCGCTCCCACAAACTACAGTCCACCCAGATGGTGCGCTCGTTTAGCACACCTGCCTTGTCGCGAAACTTTTCGTTTACCGCTACCGTAAAACTAAGAACTGTACTGCCGTTTACCTCGCGGACTACGGCGTCACGGCCTAAATTGCCGATCAACTGCAACTTAATCATCTCAATAAAAATTAAATGGTTAAAAAAAATTGATGATGATTGAGAGAAGTCCTTGAAAATACCGAAAATACCATTGCCCAAAAAATATTTTATTTTTTTCAGGCATCGCTTACTACCTTTGTACCGGAAACGGCCAATCTGCCGCTTTCACATGGGGTGCCTTACTTTCAGGCTGAGATCACACCCATAGAACCTGGACCAGGTAATGCTGGTTAGGAAAGTGAAAAATACTTAACAGACATTTTTAACATGAAACAGTTACTGTTGTGGGTGCTGCTGTTTACAGCTGCTACCGTACAAGCACAATCCGTCGTAACCGGCACTGTTACCAACAAAGCCAACGGCCAACCTATGGAAGGCGTATCCGTATCTGTGAACCAACAGGGCGCACTGACGGATCGCAAAGGACATTTTAGTATCCCTCTCAAAAAGAGCGGCTCCTATACGCTTACTGCCACATTCCTGGGATTTAAGCCATATGCAGTCAGCATAGATGCCAACGGCTCTTCACGGGCTGACATTGCTATGGAAGAAACGGGGCTCTTTGTAAAACCGGTGGAGATCAGCAGCCTCCGCGCGGGAAAAAACTCCCCTTTTGTAAACAGCAGCATGAACGCGGAAGAAATCAAGAAAGCGAACATGGGCCAGGACCTGCCATTTATACTTAACCAACAACCAGGCGTTGTTTCCAACTCAGATGCGGGTACCGGCATCGGCTATACGGGCATGCGCGTGCGCGGCTCGGATATCACCCGTATCAATGTTACGGTAAATGGTATTCCTATCAATGACGCGGAATCCCAGGGGACTTTCTTTGTAAATATGCCGGACTTCGCCAGCTCTGTGAACAGCATAGAACTGCAGCGGGGCGTAGGTACCAGCACCAACGGCGCCGGCGCTTTTGGCGCTACGCTCAACCTCAGTACCAACGAATTCCGCGAGAAGGCCTACGGTGAAATCAACAGCAGCTTCGGTTCCTTCAACAGCTGGAAGAATACGGTACGCGCAGGCTCCGGCCTGATCGGGGATCACTTTACTATCGACGCCCGCTTATCTAAGATCACTTCCGATGGTTATATCGATCGTGCTACTTCTGACCTGAAGTCATTCTATACTTCCGCTGCTTACATCAGCAAGAAAACCGCGATCCGACTCAACGTTTTCTCCGGCAAAGAACGCACCTACCAGGCCTGGAATGGCGTGCCGGAAGCCTTGCTGAAAACGGACCGGACCTACAATTCTGCCGGTACCGAAAAGCCGGGTACGCCATACGATAACGAAACAGACAACTACCAGCAGGATCACTACCAGTTATTTTACAACCAGGAAATCAATTCGCACCTGAATTTCAACGTGGCTGCCCACCTTACCCGCGGTCGCGGCTACTATGAGCAGTACAAAGCTAACCAGCCGTTCACTAAGTACGGCTTGACGCCTCCGGTAATCAATGGAGCTACTGTGGATACGACGGACCTGGTGCGCCAGCTCTGGCTGGATAACTATTTTTACGGTGGCATCTTTTCTGTGAACAGGACCGGCAATAAATTTAACTGGAGCCTCGGCGGCGGCTGGAACCGCTATGAAGGGGAGCATTACGACCGCATTATCTGGGCTTCTGTGGGCATTGATAAGGACCATGAGTACCACCGGTTCCCGGCCGACAAAAATGACTTCAACATCTATTGGAAAGGCCAGTATAACCTGACCGAAGCCTTCCAGTTGTTTGTGGATCTGCAATACCGCAATGTACAATACAACATGTACGGCTTTGATGATAATGCCAATTACAAGCCACAGGTGAAGTACAACTTCTTCAACCCCAAGGCTGGTATCAACTACTTCCTTAATCCCAATAGCCGCCTTTTTGCCAGCATAGCCGTTGGCCATAAGGAACCTAACCGCACCGACTTCGAATCCAACATCGGCGCCAGGGAGCCTAAGCCGGAAGAGTTGCGCGACATAGAAGCCGGCTACAG
>Ga0164243_10014269_pt1 | contig 11082 bp, 11 predicted proteins | sample OricompcompostOP_FD_108781 | JGI IMG/M metagenome (GOLD analysis project Ga0164243, IMG submission 108781) | Organic Plus compost microbial communities from Emeryville, California, USA - Original compost - Organic plus compost (OP) | ecosystem: Engineered > Solid waste > Mixed feedstock >... | reverse complement strand
CGTCATCGGCGCCCCAGCTCCAGAACAGAGCGGCAAGCGTCACGTCGATCACGATCAAAGTCGTGGCGACGAACGCGACCTCGCCGCCGAGGAGGCCAAACCCGCTGTCTATGTAGCGGGTAAAGACCTCGAGGAAATGATCGATGACGCCGGTGCCGCCCATGGCGCTACTCGCCGCCTGGCGCGGCGCCGCGGCTGCGGCTCTCACCGCTCGAGCCCGGCAGTCCGGACCCGGTTTGCGGGCGTGCCGTGCCTGGCGTCAGGAAGCGCCGGCGGCTCTCAGCCCAGGCGCGCAGGCACGCGGGATCGCGCGGGCCGGCCTCGCCAAGGCTCTGGCAGCGGAACAGCTCCTCTCGCAGCGGGTCGGCCGCACCCACCTGCGCTTGTCGCGGCGGCACGGCCTCGGGCCGCTCCTCCTTGCGGCTCAGCTCGATCACCGTTGCGGTGATCGCGACGGCGACGAAGGCGATCGCGCCGATGCGCGCGAGGGTCTTGGGGTCCACAAGCGCCCCCGTCAGTTGCTGCTGCCTGGGAACATACGCGCGTTGCCGGGCTGATAGCCGGCGCCGGGGGTCAGGAAGCGCCGGCGCTGCTCGCGGCCCTGTTCGGCCGCGGCCGCGCGCTCGGCATCGGCAAGCGCGCGTGCGCGTCCATCGGCGGCGACTACGGCAGTGAGGTCGGCGAGCTGCTGCGCTTGGAGCGCGAGGATCTGATTGCCGGCCTGGGCGGCTTGGAGTGCCCCGGTCGCCCCCTGGCTCTGCCCGACGAGAGCCGACATTTCGGCGCGGTTGGTGTCGAGATTGCCGACGACGGTCGCCTGGACGCGCATCGCGTCCTGCAAGCCGCCCACCGTGTTCTGCCAGCGGGTGCGCGCATCGGCGATCAATTGCTGGTCGGACGCGGACAGCGAGGCATTGCCGTAGGTCGTCTGAAACGCCTGGTCGATCTGTGTCGAAGGCGATGTTCTGCGCCTGGCCGAGAAGCTGCTGGGTGCGCTGGATGGACTGTTGCAGACGCTGCAAGGACGAATACGGCAGGCTCGCCAGATTGCGGGCCTGGTTGATCAGCATCTGCGCCTCGTTCTGAAGCGAGGTGATCTGGTTGTTGATCTGCTCGAGGGCGCGGGCCGCCTGCAGTACGTTCTGCGTGTAGTTGGTCGGGTCGTAGACGATCCACTGGGCCGAGGCGGGGGCGACCATGACGGGTGACAGTGCCAGCGGAAGCGAAAGAGCCGTCGCGGCGAGAAGCGCCGCGCGCGAGCGACGGATTGTCATGACGGAGTCTCCAGATTGGTGAGGCTTGGGATGAGATCGGCGGCCCACGCGACGCCGCGATAGCGCAGCCATGCCGGCAGGAATCCCTCGCGGCCGTGCTCGGCGAGGATGCGGTCGATGGCAGCCTGATCGGTCTTGGAGGACGCGGCGCAGAGCGCGAGGGCGACGTCGGAGAGGCCGAGCTCGAAGAGCCGGTTGCCGCGGCGGGATTGGCAGTAGTAGTCGCGCTTCGGCATGGCGCGGGCGAGAATCTCGATCTGGCGATCGTTGAGGCCGAATCTGCGATAGATTGCGGCGATCTGCGGCTCGATCGCCCGCTCGTTCGGGAGCAGCAACCGCGTCGGGCAGCTCTCGATGATCGCCGGCGCAATCGGCGAATTGTCGATGTCGGAGAGCGACTGCGTGGCGAAGACGACGCTGGCGTTCTTCTTCCGGAGCGTCTTCAGCCACTCTCTGAGCTGGCCGGCGAAGCCTTCATCGTCGAGTGCGAGCCAGCCTTCGTCGACGATCAGCAAGGTGGGCCGCCCGTCGAGGCGATCCTCGATGCGGTGAAACAGATAGCCGAGCACGGCCGGCGCCGCGCCGGTCCCGATCAGGCCCTCGGTCTCGAACGCCTGGACCGAGGCTTCGCCGAGATGCTCGTGCTCGGCGTCGAGCAGACGGCCATACGCCCCGCCGACACAGAACGGCCGGAGCGCCTGCTTGAGGTCGTTGGATTGCAAGAGCACCGCGAGGCCGGTGATCGTGCGCTCAACCACGGGCGCGCTCGCAAGCGAGGTCAGCGCGGTCCAGAGATGCTCCTTGACCTCGGGCGTGATCGGCACGCCCTCGCGCATCAGGATCGCGACGATCCAGTCGGCGGCCCAGGCGCGTTCGGGGACATGGTGAATGCCGGCGAGCGGCTGCAGTGAGACGCTCTCGGCCGATCCTTCCGTCAGACCTCCACCCAAGTCGTGCCAGTCGCCGCCCATGGCGAGTGCGGCGGCGCGGATCGAGCCGCCGAAGTCGAAGGCGAAGACCTGCGAGCGGGGGTAGCGCCGGAATTGGAGTGCCATCAACGCCAGCAGCACCGACTTGCCGGCGCCGGTCGGACCGACGACCAGCGTGTGGCCGACGTCGCCAACATGCAAAGAGAACCGGAACGGGGTGGACCCTTCGGTCTTGCCGAACAGCAAGGGAGGCGCACCGAAGTGCTCATCCCGCTCCGGCCCCGCCCACACCGCCGACAGCGGGATCATGTGGGCGAGATTGAGCGTCGAGATCGGCGGCTGCCGCACGTTGCCGTAGACGTGACCCGGCAGCGAGCCGAGCCAGGCGTCGACCGCATTGATCGTCTCGGGCATCGCGGTGAAGTCGCGGCCCTGGATGACCTTCTCGACCAGCCGCAGCTTCTCGGCGGCGATGCGGGGGTCATTGTCCCAGACCGTCACCGTCGCGGTGACGTAAGCCTCGCCGGCGTAGTCGGCGCCCAGCTCCTGGAGCGCGAGGTCGGCGTCGGCCGCCTTGTTCGCGGCATCGGTGTCGACGAGAGCCGACGCCTCGTTGGTCATCACCTCCTTCAGGATCGCCGCGATGCTCTTGCGCTTGGCGAACCACTGCCGGCGGATCTTCGTCAGCAGCTTGGTCGCGTCTATCTTGTCGAGCAGGATGGCGCGGGTGCTCCATCGATAGCTGAAGGCGAGCCGATTGAGATCGTCGAGGAGCCCGGGCGTCGTGGCGCTCGGAAAGCCGACGATCGTCAGGACACGAAGATGCACTTCTCCGAGCCGCGGCTCGAGGCCGCCGGTGAGCGGCCGGTCGGCGAGCAGCGCGTCGAGATACATCGGCGTCTCGGGGAGACGCACGCGATGCCGCTTGGTCGAAATGCAGGAATGCAGGTAGGTCAGCGCCTCGCCGTCATCGAGCCAGGCGCATTCGGGCATGAAGGCTTCGACGAGCTGAAGCACGCGGTCGGTGCGATCAACGAAGCCGCGCAGGACCTCGTAGGGATCGACGCTTCGGTCAGCCTTGCCCTCGTAGAGCCAGTTCTCGGCGCGCGCGGCGTCTTCGGCCGGCGGCAGGTAGGTAAATGTGAGGAAGTAGCTCGACTCGAAATGCACGGTCGCTTCCTCGAAGTCAGCCCTGCGCTCCGCGTCGACCAGGGCGGACGCGGCATCGGGAAAGCGGCTCGATGGATAGGCGCCGACGCCGTGGCGCTGTGCTTCCACGAAGATCGCCCAACCTGACCCGAGCCGGCGGAACGCGTTGTTGAGGCGACCGGCAACGGCGACCAGCTCGGCCTGCACGGCGGAGTCGAGGTCGGGGCCGCGAAAGCGTGCCGTGCGCTGGAAGCTCCCATCCTTGTTGAGGACGACGCCCTCTCCGACGAGCGCTGCCCAGGGCAGGAAGTCGGCGAGGCGCGAGGAGGTGCGGCGATATTCGGCAAGGTTCATCATCGGCCGCCTCACGCGCCCATGAAGCCGGGAATGCGCAGATGCCGGCGCGTGACCTCGACGAACATCGGGTCGCGCTTCGCCGCCCAGACCGCCGCGAAGTGACCGACGGCCCAAAGGCCGAGACCGACGAGCCAGAGCCGCAGGCCGAGCCCGAGCGCGGCGGCCAGCGTGCCGTTGAGGATGGCGATCGAACGCGGCGCGCCGCCGAGCAGGATGTGCTCGGTCAGCGCCCGATGCACGGGCACCGAGAAGCCGGGCACCTCGGCGGCGTCGAGCACACCCGTCGTCATATCAGCGCTCCGCCGCCGAAGCTGAAGAACGACAGGAAGAAGCTCGATGCGGCGAAGGCGATGGACAGGCCAAACACGATCTGCACGAGCCTGCGGAAGCCGCCGCTGGTATCGCCGAAGGCCAGCGTCAGGCCGGTGACGATGATGATGATCACGGCGATGACCTTCGCCACCGGGCCCTCGATCGATTGGAGGATCTGCTGGAGCGGCTGTTCCCAGGGCATGGACGAGCCGCTGGCATAGGCCGGCGCTGCGTAGAGAAGCCCGGCCGCGGTTAGACCAATGGCGCCGAACCGATCGAGGACCGAGCCGGCGAATGGGCGTTGCTTGAATGATGGCTGTTGAGCTGCGGTCATGCGTGGTCTCCTGCTGTGCCTGGTATTGCGGGGGTGATGCGGTAGTCGCCGCCGGGTCCGAGACCTTCGACGCGGGCGAGCTCGGCGAGCTGGCGGGAAGCGCCGCGGCCGCTCAGCACGGCGACGAGATTGATGGTCTCGGCGATCAGAGCGCGCGGCACCGTGACGACAGCTTCCTGGATGAGTTGCTCCAGACGGCGGAGCGCACCCATCGCGGTGCCGGCGTGGATCGTCCCGATCCCGCCGGGATGTCCGGTGCCCCAAGCTTTCAGGAGATCGAGCGCCTCGGCGCCGCGCACCTCCCCAATGGGAATGCGGTCGGGCCGCAGGCGCAGAGAAGAGCGCACCAGATCGGACAGCGTGGCGACGCCGTCCTTGGTGCGCATGGCGACAAGATTGGGCGCCGCGCACTGAAGCTCGCGTGTGTCCTCGATGAGTACGACGCGATCGGCCGATTTTGACACCTCTGCGAGGAGCGCGTTGGTGAGCGTGGTCTTGCCGGTGCTCGTTCCCCCGGCGACGAGAATGTTGCGGCGATCGGCGACCGCCTGGCGAAGAATCTCCGCCTGGTCGGCCGTCATGATGCTGGCGCCGACGTAGTCCTGCAGCGTGAACACGGCGACCGCCGGCTTGCGGATCGCGAACGCCGGCGCGGCCACCACCGGCGGCAGCAGGCCCTCGAAGCGCTCTCCGGTCCCCGGCAGTTCGGCCGAGACGCGCGGGCTGCCGGCGTGGACCTCGGCGCCGACATGATGGGCGACCAGCCGAACGATGCGTTCTCCATCGGCGGGTGACAAACGCTCACCCGTGTCGGCCAGGCCCTCCGAGAGCCGGTCGATCCAGAGCCGCCCATCAGGGTTGAGCATCACCTCGACGATCGACGGGTCTTCCAGAAAGCCGGCGATGGCCGGGCCGAGGGCTGTGCGCAGCATGCGCGTGCCGCGAAGGACCGCCTCGGATTGTTGGAATGAAACCGCCATTTCGCCCCCGTTCTGCGCGGGACCGCTCACGAGCGGCCCTGGATCGGGGATGAGTAGAAGAGGCAGAAAGTTGGGCGGCGCAACAACCCTGATGGGGTCGTCGTAGTGTGGCGTACAAATACAGGGAAACGGCGAAGTCGCTGACGACTTGCGAGCGGCGTGATCGCGCCTATTCGTTGTTCGCGTCGGCCGGAACGTCCTCGGAGATTTCTTGGCGGAGCTTTGGACCCTTCGCGAGTCGGCGTCCGAGCGCGGCCACGAAAGCGTCGTAGCGTTCACCCGCCTGCGCGCGTGCGGCCGCCTGCGCGGGCTCGGGCAACGGCGGGTTGGTGGTCAGCCAGAAGCGGACAAAAACCGCGAGCGTCTCGACAGCGATGCCAAGGTCACGCTCCAGGCGTGCCATGCGCCGGTCAAGCTGATCGAGACGCTTGGTGAGCGCGGCTTCCTGTCGCTCCGCCGCATCCGGCGACAGGAAGGATGCAATGGCGGCTTCAGCAATCAGCGATCGAGACTGGTCGCGGCGCGCGGCGTACTCAGCGAGAGCGTTGGTCACGCTGGGCTCGAGATAGACCGAAAGCCGCTGCTTCTTGCCCGGATTCGCCATGCGTCTTACAGCTCCATGCCGTCGTTGGGATCGAGCGAGACCTGACGCGCGATGCCTTGCGCGAGACGGTTCATGCGGCTCAGCCGCGCGGCATCGTCCGGCTCATCATCGTTGGGATCGATCTCGAATTCGTTTTCCATCGGTGCCTTCTTCTCGATGGGCGCCACGCGATTGAGTTCCGGTTGGCGCCGCTTTTCCGAGCCTGTCGGGTCTTCGTCGTCCCCGCCGGTCACCGGCACATCCTCCGAGGAAGGCCGCGGCGGCAAGGGCTGGCCGGTCCAGTCGTTCGACTGCGGGTCGTCGGCCTTCCCCAAAGATGGTGGTTCCACGATGCGCGCCTGAAATCTTGAGTCCTCGAAATAGCGCGCCTTCTTGGCGCGCACGGGCGGCGTTCCCGCGACCATCACGATCTCATCGGCCGGCGGGAGCTGCATGATCTCGCCGGGCGTGAGCAGCGGCCGGGCCGTCTCGGAGCGCGACACCATCAGATGCCCGAGCCATGGACTCAGCCGGTGGCCGGCGTAATTGCGCATCGCGCGGAGTTCGGTCGCCGTGCCGAGCGCGTCGCTGACCCGTTTGGCGGTTCTTTCGTCGTTGGTGGCGAACGAGACCCTGACGTGGCAATTGTCCAGGATCGAATTGTTGGGTCCGTATGCCTTCTCGATCTGGTTGAGGCTCTGCGCGATCAGGAATGCCTTCAAGCTGTAGCCGGCCATGAACGCCAGTGCGCTCTCGAAGAAGTCGAGGCGGCCAAGCGCAGGAAACTCGTCGAGCATAAGAAGCAGGCGGTGGCGGCGCGACTTCGCATGGAGATCTTCGGTCAGACGCCGTCCGATCTGGTTGAGGATCAGACGGATCAGAGGCTTGGTGCGCGCAATGTCCGACGGCGGTACGACGAGATAGAGCGTCGTCGGCCGCGCCCCGCCGACAATGTCGGTGATGCGCCAGTCGCAGCGGCGCGTGACCGCGGCGACGACCGGATCGCGATAGAGGCCGAGGAACGACATGGCCGTGCTCAACACGCCGCTTCGTTCGTTGTCCGACTTGTTGAGGAGCTCGCGCGCCGCGCTTGCGATGACGGGGTGCGGTCCTGCCTCCCCGAGATGCGGGGTCTTCATCATCGCGGCGAGCGTCGACTCGATCGGGCGGCGCGGATCGGAGAGGAAGGAGGCGACGCCGGCGAGCGTCTTGTCCTGCTCCGCGTAGAGCACGTGGAGGATGGCGCCGACCAGCAGCGCATGGGAGGTCTTCTCCCAATGATTCCTCTTCTCCAATGAGCCTTCCGGATCGACCAGAATGTCGGCGATGTTCTGGACGTCCCTGACCTCCCATTCACCGCGGCGCACTTCGAGCAGTGGATTGTAGGCAGAAGACTTGGCGTTGGTCGGATCGAACAGCAACACCCGACCATGCTGGGCGCGGAATCCGGAGGTGAGCTGCCAGTTCTCGCCCTTGATATCATGGACGATGGCGCTGCCCGGCCAGGTGAGAAGAGACGGGATCACGAGGCCGACGCCCTTGCCGCTCCTGGTCGGCGCAAAGCAGAGGACGTGTTCGGGCCCATCGTGCCTCAGGTACTCGCGGCCGAGCTTGCCGAGCACCACACCATCGGGGCCGAGAAGGCCCGCGGCCTCGACTTCGTCGGGCCGGGCCCATCGCGCCGAGCCATAGGTGTCGACGTTCTTGGTTTCGCGCGCCCGCCACACCGACATGGCGATCGCGACTGCGATCGCGATGAAGCCGCCCGACGCCGCGATGTAAGCGCCCTCCACGAAGATCGCCGGCGCATAGGCGTCGTAGAAAAACCACCACGCATAGAACGCCGGCGGATAGTAGACCGGCCAGCCGAATATGATGAACCATGGCTCGCCGAGCTGGGGCTGGAAGCCCAATCGCCACGCGGTCCACTCGGTCGCGCCCCAGGTCGTGGCGAGGATGATCAGTCCGACGACGAGGATCTGACCCCAGAGAATCTTGGTTGCGGACATCACACGCTCTCCTTGTCGGATGATTGCGTCACAGGCCGATGCCCCGCTTGCGGCCGAAGCTCCAGTCGATCCCGCCATCGCCGCGCGTGACGCCGGCGACATGGCGGCCGAGATGCTGTTCGAGGGACGGCGACCAGGGGACGAGCTGAAAGCCTAGGCCGTCGTCGAGCATGGCGAACCGGCCCGACGCGAGATCGAAACGGCGACGATAGGTGCCTGCGACGTATTCACCGGCGCCGGGCTTGACGGCCGCTTGACCGGTCTCGGCCGCAAGACGTTCGCTCAACGCGTCGAGCTCGCGACGCCTGAGTGTCTCGATCAGGTTACGGCCGAAGCTGACGCCGCGGTCTTGCCGCTCGGCGAGTCCCTGGCCGATGAGATGCTCGGCGCGGCGGTCGAGCGCGTCGCGGACCTCAGCGCCGAAGCCGCCGCCGAGTGGGACCGACTCTCGTGCGATGGCCTGGCGGTCGAGCCAGGTGGCCCCGTTCGCCGTGATCTGCTGCTCGAGGGGAAGGTCCGATCGGACGGCGAGCGCGACACGGCGCCGGCCCTGGGCGTCGTCGAACCGGCGCAGCTCCACGATCGAGCCGGGGGCGGAATCCCCGGCCGCGTTGAGATCGGCAAGCTTGACGTGGTGGATGCGGCCATCCACGCCGTCAACGACGGCGTAAGCGCTGCCCTTCAGCTCATCGTCGAGCCCACGCGCCAGCAAGCGCCCGACGATCGGCTCGTCCAGGCTTTCGCCGGCCAGCACATAACTCGCCGCGCCGCGTTCGAGGCTGCGCTCGGCGAGGCCGTGATGTATCCGCTTGATGATGTCGCCGCGCTCGCCGAGCTCGCGCAGGCTTTTCTCGGCCGCATCAGAGATGACCCATTGCCCCGGCCCGATTTGATCGGCGAGACCGAGCGTCTCCAACTTGCGCAGGCGTCCGACCTTCAGCGAATGGAATTCGTCGGGCTGGCGGTCGGCGTGCGGCGCAAGATCGATCACACCAGTCCGATAAGCATCGCGCTTGAGCTGACGGTCGAGGTTCGTCCAGCGTTCGGCCTTGATCTGGCGCTCCAGGGTGGTGCGTATGTCGTGGTCGGTGCGCGGGCCGAGCTCCTGGGTGATCAGGTCGCGCGCGCGATCGCGCATGCCTTCCTTGATGTAGTCGCGTGAGATGACGAGGTTCTCTCCGTCGTCGCGAACGCCGCGGACGATCAGGTGGACGTGCGGGTGCTCGGTGTTCCAGTGATCGACGGCGACCCAGTCCAGCCTGGTCCCGAGATCCTTCTCCATTTGGCCGACCAGGTCGCGCGTGAACTGCTTGAGGTCGGCCATCTCGATCGCGTCGTCCGGCGACACGATGAAGCGGAAGTGATGGCGGTCATCGGCACAGCGATCGGCGAAGTCCTTCGGGTTGGCTTCGTCGGTCCCGGGACCGAAGAGCCGGGCCTTCTCCCCGTCCCGGGTGACGCCCTCGCGCCGCAGATAGCCGAGATGCGTGGCGAGCGGTGCGCCGCGCGCGCCGTGGCGGACGACGCGCGCTTTCACCACGGCGCCCCGCGAGCGCGAGGTGATGAGGCGGTTGGCCTGCACCGACGCGCGCTGGCCCCGGCCGAAGCGGGAGCGATGGCCGGGGCCGATCGTCCCCTTGCGGGAGACCGAGCCGCCGGCCCGCTGGGCGGCGGCGAGCGCTTGGGCGATGAAGGGCCGCGCCCGCTGCGCGCGGGTGGAGCGAATGCGGCCAGGCCGGATGCGGAAGTCGTCCTCGGCACTCATGGCCGCGGCCCCGCACATCGCGCCAAGAATCGGAATTCATTGAGAAAGTGCCGAAGCCGCAGGCTGCGCCGGGACGGCGCACCTCGCGGTTTCGGCATGTAACCTATTGAAAAAGCACAACCGTCATGGCGCGCACATCGCGCCCCTTTATCCTGCCATCGTGCGGTTGTGGTTGCGCCCTCCCGCCTCATCACACTCTGTCGTGCGCTGGAGTTCGCCACACCGCGATTGGGTGGAATGCAGATCATCGCTGCCCGTCAGGACGTGCCTGTGCGACGAACAGGTCCGACGAACGCGGAGAAAGTGGCACGACCTCACGCGCTCGTGGCGTTCGCGAGCCGGCTTCCAGGTCGCGCTCGCTTTGTGATCGATCTGCATTCGCGCTGCCGCCCGCACGCACAACAAACAGCGGCGAGCGGGTCCACGCGAGCGGATCGGCAATCGGAATTGCAATACTGCTTTCCAGCGGTTCCACACCGATAAGGGGCACCAACGTCGCGACATAGGCGCGCGTCTCGGCTGGCAATGCGCGAACGCCCGCGAGGTAATCGTCGTAGCGCTGAGGCCCCGCATTGTAGGCCGCAAGGAAGCCCGGCGATCCGTAGCGGTCGTGCATCTCCCGCAAGTACGCCGCGCCCGCGAGGATGTTGTCGTGCGGATCGAAAGGATCGCGACCGAGGCCGTAACGGGCGCGCAGCTCCGACCACGTATCCGGCATGATCTGCATCAAGCCCATCGCGCCCTTGCGCGAAATGGCGCGCGCGTCGCCGGCGCTTTCCGCGCCCATGACGGCCCGTATCCAGAACACGGGCACGCCGAAGCGACGCGCGGCTTCCGCGATGTAGTCGGCGATCGCGTCGGCGCGCTGGGGACGCGCGACAGACACGTTCTGCGCAAGCGCAACGCCGGTGCACGGTCCGGCGATCAGCAGGCCGGAAAGGAGAAGAGCGGGAAGACGCCGGGCGAGCGAGCCCCGCCCGGCCGTCTCACTCCGCCTCCGCGAGATCAAGCGGATGACCATCGCGTCAATCCCGCTCGGGCCGCTTTTGAGGGCGGTTCCAGTGCAAGCCCCAGACCGACTTTGCGTCGCCCGACTGAAACAGATTGGCGCGGATCGGATGGCCCAGCGTCGGGTCGTCGATCTGGACGGAAACGTAGTCGCCGGCCTTCTCGCCGGTGCGCTTCCAGCCAGCGCCGATCTCGGGACCGTCGCTGTCACCGAGATGGACGCGATAGTCCGGCGCATTCTCGGCGTCGGAATGCTCGGCAGGAATCAGCACCATCCCGCTGTTGAGCGAGAGCGTGCGGACATGGCCGGTATAGCCGTTCTTGGTTCGTGTGAACTCTCCGATCTGTGGCATTGAAAGCTCCCTATGTGCGGTGAAGAGGG
>Ga0164243_10014268_pt1 | contig 11082 bp, 20 predicted proteins | sample OricompcompostOP_FD_108781 | JGI IMG/M metagenome (GOLD analysis project Ga0164243, IMG submission 108781) | Organic Plus compost microbial communities from Emeryville, California, USA - Original compost - Organic plus compost (OP) | ecosystem: Engineered > Solid waste > Mixed feedstock >... | reverse complement strand
GGCGTTCCTGCGGGCGATAGCGATGGCGGAGACGCAAGCGCCAACGCTGGCTCGTCAGCCAGCGAATCCGCTGCTCAGAACGCAAGTGGAAACGCCATCGGCAAGGCCAGCGGACACGCCAGCCGCGGGGCTGGCGGAGTTGTCGGCGCCCCTGCTGCTCGAAAAGCCCGCAAGAAGGTCGCGGGCAAGAAGCCGGGGCGGCGGATCGGGCGCCCCGCCGGCCCGGACAGGACACCGCTCACGGTTCGGATCCTGACCGAGATAGACGAAGCTCTGACCGAGGCTGTCGACGCGACGGGCATGTCCCCGCAGTACATCGCTGACGACGCACTCCGCGCTTGGCTGATTCAGCACGGCTACATGGGGCGGTCGACGCAAGCGCCCTGAGTTCCCAGTCCTTGACATAACGCCAGCTTTTTCGCCTGCGAAAAAGCTGGCGTTTTTGCTTGCCACTGCTCCGGATGGGCGACTTGCTGGACGATCCGCAGCCAACCTCTTGCGATACGCGCATCGCGCTTCTACGCTCGTATCACGTCGTATCATCCCTGCTCGCGGCGGCAACCGTGAGTGCGGAGTTGGGAATGTGATCCACAGCGAGCTAGGAGGTAGTTCATGTCCGAGCGGTCTTGGGAGCCGGCTGAGCGGTTGGTGCCGGAGTTGCTGCATGAGCTGATGCACATGGGCACGGTCGAGTACGGCGGCCAGGTGATCCAGCAGTACAAGCACGTCGACACCCGGCGGTACATCAATCTCGACGGGACGGGGCAGGCGTGGGAGGTTGCCGTCGCGGGGCCGGGGGAGGTCGGTGCGCGGCGCATCGGTCTGGACGTGGCGAAAGCGCGAGTTCTGAGCTGATCGGCCCGTGGGGAAACGGAAGTTTCCCCGGTCTTTCACTGACGCTTTCCGAGCCTGCTCGCGATGATCGAAGAGTCCGCTGAGCAGCGTGAATAGCTCCAGGCGGGGCGTGGACGACGCCCTGAGAAAGCAATCCTGCGCCCCGCCTGGTCTCCAACCCAACCCAACTCGGGAAGGACCTCCAGTGTCTCATTTGCTCGCGCTTTCTGACGAGCAGCATGCGCACCTGCAGATCGCCGAAGCGGACACGGCTCGGCTGAACCAGCTGTTGCGGGAGGACCGCAAGGCCGGGCTATCCGGACACCAGTGGCAGATCGCGGCCTGTCTGGCCTCGGCCGCGGCTGACCAGGTTCAGCGAGTCGCCGAGCTGTCCGGGGTCAGCGTCGGCCGCACGTGGGCGACCATGGCGCGGCTGCTGCGCGAGTCCGCCGCGCGCTTTGAGCTGGCTTCCGCCCTGGCCGATGTTGCGGTCGACCTGGTCGTCGGGGTGAGCGGCGATGTCGCGCACGACGCTGCATGACGTCCAGCTGTGGGACGGCACCTGGACCTGGTGCTACGGCTTCCGCGACGGGCTGCCGGTGTGGAAGTGGGGGACCGCTCCCGCGGGGCTGGTGACCAAGTCGCAGCTGTGGGAACAGCGGCTGCGCCGCCGGCGCGGCCAGGACCCGTTCGGGCTGCTGGTGTTCCGCAAACGCGGCTGCGGCGAGCAGGTCGGCGAGCTGTTCCGCATCGACCTGGCGCTGCCGAGCCGGCGCATGTCCGCGCGCTGGCGGGCCTCGATCGAAGCGATGGGCCGCGCGCACCGCACCTGCCGTCGCTGCGGCAGCGAGTTCGAGAACTACGTGCCGACCAGCACCTGGAAGTGCTGGGAGTGCATGCAAACCACCGGCGATTTCGGCGCCCCGCCGGGCGTCGAGCTGGAGCCCACGGGCGCCCCGGTCGCCGCCTGAATCTTCACCCAACCCAGGAAGGAAGTACCGCAATGTCCCTGCTCACACAGCCTCCGGTGGTGCCGCTGGCGACGACCACCTGCCGCACACACGAGCTCCGCATCGGCACCGAGATCGTCCAGCGCGACGGCACCACCACCTACGTCAGCGAGGTCGGTGCCGACGGGCCGCGCATCTTCGTGCAGCTGACCAACGGCCAGGCCGGCCCGTTCCGCCGCGGCCGCCGCTGGCGGGTGATCGCCCCGCCGGGCGAGGTGCTCGTGCCGTTCCTGTCCGCCTGAGCAGCACCAACACCTGCAGGAGGTCTCCACGATGAACACCGCCACCGTGTACCGGGCCGCCGTGTTGGGCCTGACGTGGCTGGCCGGCGCGGCCGGGCACGAGACCGGCGACTACCTGGTCCAGCTCGACTGCGACGCGCAGCGCAAGCAGCAGCGCACCCCGGCCGGACGGCGCGCCCTGGCCCGGCACGCGATCACCTACGGCCTGACCCAGGCCGCGACCAAGGCCGCCGCCTACCGGGCCGCGGGCTTGCGGGTGCCGGTGGCCGTGCAGGCCGCCGGCACCGCCGCCGAGATCGTGCTGCACGCCGTCATCGACGACGGCCGCCTGCTGCGCACGTTCGCCGAGATCACCGGCAAGCCCACCTTCCACGACCTGGCGGCCGCCGGCGTCAACGGCCGGGCGCTGATGGACCAGGCCGCGCACAAGGGCCTGCAGATCCCGCTCGGCGCCCTGATCACCGCGGCGCTGGCCGCCCGGCGGGGGAGGGGCCGCTGATGTCGCGCACCACCTTCGCCAGGACCGCCGCGGCGCTCGCCGCGACCGCAGTGACCACAGTCGGCTGCCTCGCGCCCGCCGCGCCCGGCGCGAGCAGCGTGTTCCCGGCCGGGACGGCGTCGACGAGCCAGGCGGCCGGTGATGCCGCCCGGCAGCTTGCCGAGCTGCGGGTCGCCCCGCGGGGCACGATGAACGGCTACTTCGACGCGAAGTTCCCGCACTGGTCCAGCCAGGGCAACGGCTGCGACACCCGCGAGGCCGTGCTGCAGCGCGACGGGCGTGACGTGGTCACCGGCGCGAACTGCACGATCAAGTCCGGAACCTGGTACAGCCGCTACGACGGCGCGACCTGGACCAAATCGTCCGATGTGGACATCGACCACGTCGTGCCGCGGGCCAACGCCTGGGTCTCCGGAGCCTCGGCCTGGACGCAAGCCCAGCGGGAGGCTTTCGCTAACGACCTGACCCGGCCCGAGCTGCTCACGGTCACCGACAACGTCAACCAGGCCAAGGGCGACCGCGCCCCGGAGGCGTGGAAACCGCCGCTGAGCAGCGCCTGGTGCGGCTACGCCGCCGACTGGATCGCGGTCAAGCACCACTACCAGCTCACCGTCACCCGCGCCGAGCACGACGCCCTGGACACGATGCTCGCCACCTGCGATGAGGCGCAGCGGTGAGCGCGGCGGCCTACGGGTGGGTCGTGGACACCGAGGACGGCCCGGTCTACGGGCCGGACCCGCTCGACCCCGTGCTGCGCGAGCGCCTGGCCGGCGGTGAGGGCCAGGCCTTCCAGATGGGCGAAGGCCTCCCGGTCCGGGGCGGCGGCCGCCGGCAGCTGGTCTACGACACCGGCCGCTACCTCGGCCCCGCCCAGCACTGGTACGCGCCGCTGCTGCAGCACGGCTTCCCGTGGTCGGGCGCGACGTGGATCCGCTACGCCGACCAGGGCCGCTGGTCCCGCCGCGGCGGACCGTGGCTGCTACCGGCCGGGCGGTGCCTGCTGGCCCGCTACCGCACCTACCGCTCCGCCCACCTGGCCCCGGCAGCCGCGCTGGCGGCCAGGGGGAGTGGGGCGGCCGCGGCCGCCCGCGGCGAGCCCTCCTGACCCGGTCGACCTTCCAGCGCCCGGCCCGCCCGGTCCGGGCGCTGGGGGAGCCGACCGGCTCATCCCAACCCATCAACGCCCTGAGCAGGAGAAACACATGGACAACAGCCACACCGAGCAGCTCACCGCGCACGACCAGGCGATGTCGATCCGGCTGGAGGAGCCGGCCCGCCCGGAGCCGCCCGAGGTCGGGCGCCTCGACGGCCCCGAGGAGCTGCCGCGGCTGCACCGCCGGCTGATGGACCAGGCCACTGTCCTCGACGGCGAGGTCATGGAGGACTGGACCCGCGCCGCCAGCCAGGTGGGGACGTTGTGGCACGAGTGGAGCGGCCGGATGCACGCCGTCGCCGCGCACGAGGCGATGCGCGAGGCCGCCAACCACGTCGTGACCGCCCTGTGCGAGGCACTGCGGCACGCCGGCGACTGGCGTGAGACCAACCGCTGGTTCCGCCTGTCCAACGGCTGGATCAAGGACCTGACGATGCAGGCCGACCGCCAGTTCGGCCCGATCACCCGCGCCCAGCAGCAGCCGTAGCGGCCGCTGCGCCGCGCCGTGCTCGCCGGCCTTCTCGGCCGCTCTCGCTGACCCGCCGCCGTCCCGGCCGCCGCAGCGCGCGGAGCACCACGGCGGCTGGAAGCCAACTCCTCTGAGCAGGAAGGATGCTCGATGACCACTAAAGATCTGGCGGTGCGCCGCGACCTCGCCGACCACCCTCACCGGCCGCTGCGGGCGGCGCGGATCCCGCTGGCCAAGCTGCGCATACACCCCCGCCACGTTCGCCGGGACATGGGCGATCTGACCGAGCTGGCCGAGTCGCTCAAGCACGACGGGCAGCACCAGCTGATCAAGGTGGACAAGCGCGGCGAGTTCTTCCAGATCCTGGAGGGACACCGCCGGTTCGCCGCCGCCACGCTGGCCGGGCTGCGCACCCTCAACGCCGAGATCGTGCCCGCCCGCACCGACGCCGAGGCGGTCGCGGTCATGCTCACCACCGGCGTGCACACCAAGCCGCTCTCGGCGGCTGAACGTCGGCACGCGGTCCGGCTGCTGATCGACGAGGAAGGCATGTCCACCGCCGACGTCGCCGCCCGCTGCGGCGTCACCCCGGCCACGATCCGCCGCTGGTACCACGCCGACGAGGACGGCGTGACCACCGCCGTCCCGGCCGCCCCGACATCCTCGGTGGCCGTGCCGCGGCCGCGCCGCACCGACGACGGCTGCCCGGTGCGCAAGCCGACCACGATCGGCGTCAGCCGCCTCACCGGCCTGGCCGACCGCTGGGCCGAGCGCTGCCACCGCGGACTGTCCCCTGAGCACGCCCAGGCCCTGCTCGAGGAGCTCCGCGCGCTGGCCGCCGGCCAGTTCACCTGACCCAGCGGACCTTCCAGCGCCCGGCCCGCCCGGTCTGGGCGCTCGCGAACCGCCCGCCTCAACTGCGAAAACGCCCGTTTTGACAGTAAGGGCGGGTGAGGCAGGGCGGCATCGCCTGACTCCATACACGTCCTGAGTAGGAGAAACCCCGAATCATGCGCACGCACATCACCGATGGGCGCCCGGCGGCCGTGTCGGTCGCCGTTCCCCTCGGTGCGATTCGCGTCGAGGTCCGTGCCGACGTCGAGGTGGGGAGCCTGACGCTGGCCCCGCGCATCGCAACCGACACCGCGGCCGCCGGGGCGCTCGCCGACGCCACGATCGCCGAGGACGCCGGCGTGCTGGCTGTCGCCGTGCCGCACCGGCCCGCCGCCTTCCGGCACACCGGGTTCGTCACCGCGCTCATCGCCGGCCGTGACGGTCAGGCCGTCCAGTCCACCGGCGAGATCACCACCGTCAACGGTCACCTCGTCGACGGGGCCGGTGCTGGGCGGGTGGCCACCGGCGCCATCGAGGCCGTGCTGACCGTCCCGCACACCAGCCGGCTGCTGCTGGAGGTGGGCGAGGGCACGATCACCACCCGCGGCCCCGCTGGCCAGGTCACCGCGGCCATCCGCAGCGGCACCGTCCAGGTCGAGCACGCCGAGACCGTCGTCGCCGAGGTCACCAGCGGTTCGATCCAGCTCGGCGTCGTCGACAACGTCGAGGCCACCGTCGCCACTTTCGGCGGCATCCAGATCGGCCGGGTGACCGGCAGTGCCGTGCTGCGCACCGGCCACGGCGCCATCCGCGCCCACACCACGACCCGCGACGTCGCGGCCTACTCGGCCAGCGGCGAGGTCGAGATCACCACCACGGCGGCCACCGTGCCGCCCGAGTCCGCCCATGGCCTGGCGCGCGTGCGCTGACCTGCCTGAACCCTGGAAAGGGGCACCTATGAGCACCACCCTCGACCACCACCGCGCCGGCCAGCCCGGCACGGCCGCGTCCAGCCCGGACCCGTTGTGCCAGCACGAGTTCGACGACGGCGACCTGTGCGCGGCCGATGCCGTGCCCGGCGACACCCGCTGCGCCGGTCACCAGGACGACGGTCAGCCCGACCACCTCGGCGGTGTCTGGTGAGCACCGCGCTGGCCCTGCTCACCGGCGCGACCGCGGCCTGCTCGGCCGGCTGGGCCATCACCGCCCGCACACTGCGCCGCCGCACCGCCGAACTCGAACGCCAGGAGCGCGACGGGCTGACCGGCCTGTGGCGCCGTGAGGCGTTCGAGAAACGCGCCCCGGCCGCGCTGGCCGCCGGAAACGTCATCGCCCTGCTGGACCTGGACGGCTTCAAGCAGATCAACGACACGAAGGGCCACGCCGCCGGCGACGACGTGCTGCGCGCCACCGCGGCCCGTCTGGTCGCCGAGCTGGGCGAGTCCGCGTTGATCGCCCGGCTCGGCGGCGACGAATTCGCCCTGATCACCGCCCTGGATATCCCTGCCGCGCGCGACCAGCTCGACCAGCTCACCACTGCGCTGACCAGCCCGGTGCCCGTGCCCGGTGCCGGCGAGCTGGCCGTGGGGGTCTCACTCGGGGTGGCCTGGCTGCGCGACCTACCCGCCTTCAACACCACCGGCCCGGCCACCAGGACCGCGCCGCTCTGGCGAGCCGTGCTGTCCGAAGGCCTCTCCACCGCCGACGCCGCCATGTACGCGGCCAAGGCCCTGCGCCACGACTGGCAGCTCTTCGACCGCGCCGTCGACCCGGTCCGCCCGGCACTGCGCATCGAGCACGCCCCACGCCGTCGCTACCGCGAGCACGGCCCCGCCGCGTTCTCCACCGCAGCTCACGGAGGCTGAGTATGCCCGCACCTGACCCGGACCAGACCATCCCCGGTACCGTCCCGCCGCCTGGCTACGCCCGTTCCCGGCCCGCCGCGCGCGCACAATCGAATCAAGGAGAAACCTCGTGCTGATCGAGCACCGCGAGATCATCGTCGAGTCCAGCCTGGTGCAGGCCGACATGTGGGACGTCTACGTGCCCGACGGCCGCAACTGCAGCTTCTGGGCCACCGTGGCCACCGCTGACCTGACCGAGGCCACCAGCAACGGCGTCGCGATCCACGACCGGCTCACCGGACAGCCCTGGGCCGCGTGACCTGACCAAGCACGGGGATCACCGGCCGCGTCTGCGGCGCTTGCCCAGACCGGGCAAGCCACCACCCACGGTGCGGGGGCTTCCGCTCTTGGGGCGCTTGACGATGCGGCCGTCAGCGAGCCGCCAATGCTGACCACAGAGATGGGCCCCGTGGTTTCCGCACACCGAGCACGCTGCACGCCGCCCCATGCCGTCCGAGCCTAGCTGGGATTCCGCATTCCGCCGAAACCGTCGGTGCCTTCGCGTATTCATAGTGTGGTCACACCCGTGTCGACGCCGAAACCGGTGAGCATGGCCATGCAAGAGGTGCTGTGTTCCGGTGAGCCGTTGACAGGAGGCGGGGCGGGCCAGGGGCGGACTGCCCGTATGACGCCGGAGCGAGCCGTCCGGGCGTGACGGGGAGGCGGGCGTCGAGTCCCGGCGGCGGGTTCATCCGGGCAGGTAGGCCGCTGGTCCGTTCGTGCGTCGTCGACGTGTTGATCGGCCGCGGGCGGCCCGATCACCCATACAGTCACCCGCATGAGCGCGGACGACCCCGACCTCACCGATCCCGTCGACGTGGCGCGGCTGGCGTTCAGCGCCGAAGACGGGGTGATCATGGGTGACCTGACCTGGCAGTCCTTCGTGGACACCGACGACGACGGGACGATCACCGTCGACGTCTACCCGGACCGCAACCCCATGGGGGAAAGCGACATCCCGACGTTCCGCTACCGCGTCGAGTACCTCGGCCCCGCCCCACTCCCTGGCGACCGAGCCTGAGCACGCCGGCATCGCCAACCCCGGTCCGTCACGGCAGGCTCGATAGCCTGCCGTCGTGGCAGAGATCGAGATCGATCAGGCCGAGATGGCGACGATCACCGGGGCGGAAGCGGCCGACGTGTTCGCGGCCGCCGCGGACTGGCTGCGCGAGCAGCCATCCGTGACGTTGTTCGGCGCGGACTACGACTACGCGCCCCTGGACCCGGACGGCCAGCCTGAGCCGCGCCCTTTCGCGCTGCGACTGACCTATCTGCGCAGCTGACCGGGCAGTCGACGCGGGCCCCTGCGTCGACTGCCCGCGTCCTCGGCTAGCTGACGGACAGCAATACGGCAAAAACGCCCGTTTTCGGGGTTACCTCGCGTCGTCCTCGATGGCTGCCTGCAATGCGGTGACCAGGGTCCGCGCGGAGACCTTGTAGACGGGGCCCTCGTGACCCCGCACGTCCGATCCCTCCTCGAGATCGACGACGCTGAGGTGCGCGATTCCTCCGATCACGGACACCCGCAGCTCCCGAGCCGGCGGCTCGGTGAACTCGTCCTCCTTCTCGCCCTGCATGGCGATGTAGATGTCGCGGAGGCTCACCGTGCAGCCTCCCGGCGCCATGCGTCGACGACGTCGGCGATCCGCGCATGCCAGGGTGTCTCGCAACCGGTGATCGTGACGCTGGTGCTGCCGTCGTCCCAGTGGTGCCACAGGACGTCAACGACCTGGAAGGAGCGATCACCGTCGAGGGTGACCAGCTCGCCGACGCGTGGCACCAGCGGTGCCTGCCGGTTCTCGTGCAGGAGGTCCTCATCGAGGGTGTGCAGGGTGTAGTTGATCTCGATCATCTGGTGGCGGGTTCTCCGTTCCTCTTCCTGGGGGGTCATCGGCGGCTACCAGAGCCGGGAGCGCCGCCGCGCACGATCGTCACGGGCGGCAGCGTTCGGCGCGGCTGGCCGTCCTGGGCGTAGGCCTTGGTAGGCACATACCGGCGGCGGCCCTCACGGCGGGCGATGTAGCCGTGCACAGCAGCGCGGGCCGCGTCCAGCGTCGTGAACCCGGTCAGCGCGAGGATGGTCTCGCGCAGCGCGTCCCGTTCCACGCGCTCGGCCGCGGTCAGTCCGCGCCGAGCGCTGCGGTCCAGCTCATCGAGCAGCTTCTCGGCTTCGAAGGCGGTGACATCGTCCAGCGGTGGCACGACGTTCGTCTTCGCTCCGCGCCGCCGCCGCGGCGAGATCGGCTCGGATACGGAGGGAGCCCGGCGCAGTCGGCGGGGTGGCGGTCCCGGCGGCTCGTCGCGTCGTGCGGTCCCCTCGGCGCCCGGCACCGGAATTGACGGGCGCGGCAGCCGCACCGGCGCGATGAACGCGACCTCGTGCCGCGTCAGGCGCCGGACGGCGGCCAGGGCGCCGCTGACCGTGGACATCCCGGTGACTCGGCACATCCACTTCTGCACGCGCGCGAGATCCGCGTCGCGCTCCTCGGACGCTGGCGCATCGAGAAGCGCGTCGTAGGTGTTGGCCAGCCACATCACGTCATCACGGCGGCTCTCGTCCAGCATGATCCGTAACCCCCCATCGCGGCGGCTCCTGCCCGGAGATTCACGGTAGCGACCAGCACCGACACAGACGTGCTGCGACGACTCGGCCGTTCGGGCGAAGCTCCCTGCCGCCTCCGCCTCGCTGGGCGGCTTAATATCGGGGCGTGGCGGAGTCGAAAGTGTGTTCGAAGTGCGGCATTCGGGAGTCCGGGCCGGGCGGGGTGCTGTGTCCGGAGTGCAAGGCGGCCATCGAGACGGAGCTGGAGCGCGTCTACGCGGGCCACGGCGGCTGAGCCAGGTGAGCGGGTCGGGCGGCGAATCTCCGTCGTCCCGGAGCGCCGAACGTGACGGGCTGGGCGCGTCCTGGTCCGGCCGCCGCTGGAATGCGGCGCGGGGTACACCTGGTCGGCCAGCGGCGGCACGCCTGCCGGTTCTGGGCCGCGATCGCCCCGCGCATGCCCGTTGCTGGTGAGTGGGCCGGCTGCAAGCACATCGAGGCGGCCACCCGGTCGGGGTCGACGTGTGGTGAGGCGGCGCCGGCGGGCTGAGGATGGCGGTATGGCGGTCCTGACGCCGCCGGTCGCGCTTATGGCGCCCCTGCTGGAGTCCCAGCTGCCGAAGCGGGCGCGTCGACCAGCCGGGCCGGCAAGCTGGGAACCCAAGCTCGATGGCTGGAGGTGCTATACCGCGGGCGGTCGGCTGCTGACTCGCGCGCACAAGGACCTGACCGCTCGGTTTCCCGAGGTCGCCGCCGCCGCGGCCGGGCTGGGCGACCTGGTGTGCGATGGCGAGCTGTGCGCGCTGCGTGGGGATCGGCTCGACTTCACCGGGCTGTGGCTGGGCCGCCCGCGCCGGGAGGTCGAGGGAGTGGCCGTGGTGCTGGTGCTCTTCGACGTCCTCGCGGCAGGCCGCCGCGACCTCCGACCCCGGCCCTACACCGACCGCCGCGCCGAGCTGCTGCGCCGGCTCCCCGAGCCGCGGCCCTACCTGCAACCGATCAACGCCACTCAGTTCTCCGCTTCGGTGGTGTCGTGTTCGGTCGCGGTCGCCGCGCTGGTCGGGTTCTTGCGGCGCGGTGGGCGGCCCAGGCGCCGGGCGACGTCCTCGATCTCGTCGTCGTCGTAGGCGGTACGGGTCCCGGAGATCGACATCCCGGTCGCGGCGGCCAGGTCCTTGAGCTGGTAAGGCTGGGGCCGCACGAATTCGCGGGCGTAGGCCACCAGCAGCCGCATCCGCGCCTCGGCCTCACGCATCTCCTGTCGAGCCGTGCCGATCTCGGCCAGCAGCGGGTCGAAGTACTCCTCGGCGTGCTCTGCGGTGAGCCGCAGGTTCTGCTCGAACTCGCGCCGCTGCTCCGCCACCTCGTCGCGCCACGCGTCGAGCCCGCACCGCGCCTCCTCGTCCGCGTCATCAGGCAGCGGATCCGGCCACGGGTACACGATGTCGACCAGGTCATCGATCATGTCACGCTTCGTCATGTGATTCAGTATGCGCCATAGATTGCGAAGTTCGCAATAGGGTACGCGACGTGAAACATGTTGCGCCGAGAAGTCGTTTCCCCGTCGAGGGATGAGTCTGCAAAACGATCCTTTT
>Ga0164243_10014267_pt1 | contig 11083 bp, 2 predicted proteins | sample OricompcompostOP_FD_108781 | JGI IMG/M metagenome (GOLD analysis project Ga0164243, IMG submission 108781) | Organic Plus compost microbial communities from Emeryville, California, USA - Original compost - Organic plus compost (OP) | ecosystem: Engineered > Solid waste > Mixed feedstock >... | reverse complement strand
CGTTTTGGGACCCGAGGGCGACCTTCGAACGTCCGCCACCTACCGCGTGGAGACCCGCGACACGTCGCTCTCCGTCGTCCCCCCTCCGGGGGCGGAATTGCAAGCGGTTCGGGTCGGGGGGGCGGTGGTCGGCCAGGTGGAGGCGTTGGAAAAATCGACCGGCATCCGCGTCGCGCTCCCCCCTTCGAGCGGCCCGGGACCGGTCCTCGTGGAACTGGAATACGCCGTACCCGCGTCGCGGGCCCGCGGGGCCTGGCACCCGCCGAAACTGGTCGGCGACGCCGTCGTCCAGCAAACCCTCTGGGAGGTCCGGCTCCCCTGGAACCTGGCGGCCGTGGGCGTCCCGACGGGTTGGTGCGACGAGAACGAATGGCATTGGGACGTTTATGTCTGGAAACGGCGGCCCTGGATGGCCCCCGGCGTTCTGGCGTCTTGGGCCGGCGTATCAACGGCGCGGGCGTCGACCGAGGGGGATTCGAAGGGGGACAGCCACGGTTACCTCTTCGGGCGGGCCGGTGGGCCGACCGACCTGTCGATCACGGTCGCGTCCAGGGCCTTACTCGTCGCGGTCTGCTCGGGGACCGTCCTCGCGGTCGGGGCCCTGTTGATCCTCGTCTGGAGGCCGCCGGGCCGGTTGATCTGGGTCGCCGTCCCGGCGTTCGTCCTCGCGGTCGCGGCGCTGCTCCACCCGAGCGTGACGTTCCTCGCGGTGCAGTCGGGGATGGTGGGCGTCGTCTTGACGGCGTCGATCGCGCTGATGCAAAAGTTCTTCGTCGGGCGCAGGTCCGGCCCCGTCGCGTACGGCGACCCGAACGGACGGGCGGCAGGCGTCGCGCCGGGATCGACCCTGAGCCGGACGGTGGGGGTCGGGTCCGACGACTCGACGGCGATCCGGGTCCGGCCGGTCTCGACGATGGACTACCTCCCTACGCCCCCCGCGTCTTCCGGCGCCGAGGCCGGCACCGGCTCGTCGCGGTCGGAACCCTCCACACGTGGCGGGGCCGCGCCATGAGCGCCGGCACCCGATCCAGCGAGGGAGCACGCGGGACGTTCCTGTGCGTACTCTCCTTTGTCGTCGCGTTCGGCCTTGGCGCCGCCCCCCCCGACGACGTCGCGGTTTTCCCCCTTCGGGTCCCGTCGAACCGCGTCGCCGATTGGTTCCCGCCCGGGACCGAAGTCAAAGGGATGTCGTCCGAGGCGTTCGAAGCGCTGCTCCGTTCCGCGCGGGCCGCGGTATCGCGTCGAACCCCCGTTAGCCCGCCGCAGTTGCTCAGGGCGGCCCACGAAGCGGTTTGGCGCGACGGGTTGCTGTTCGGCCGGTCGGAGTTCGTGATCGAGCCCCCGACAGGGTCCTCGGGCAAGCTCGCGCTCACCCCCTGGTCGCCGGCGGTCGACGGGAACGCCGAAGGGGCGGCGGACGTGCGGTCGGACGACGCCGGCCAGCCCTTTCTATGGGTCTCACCGAAGGAGAAAGCGGGCACGGTCAAAGCCACCGTCGTCTGGCAACTCCGCTCACGCCCGGGTTCAAACGGACGCAAGTTCGCCCTGGCACTGCCCGGAACCGAAGCCGGATCACTCACCCTCGACCTCCCCGCCGGCTGGGAGCCCGAAGGCGTGCCGGGCTCCCGCCGCGGCCCGGACCCGTCGGGAACGGGCGGGCGGGCACGCTGGACGTTCGTCGGCCGCACCGGCGCGTGTTCGCTACTGCTCACCGACCCGAAGGCCGCGGACGATGCCCCGGGAACCCCCCGCGCCATGGTCGAGGGGACGACCCGCGTCGAAATCGGCGAGGCGTCGGCGGACTGGACGCTCGACTGGACGCTCCGCGGCGGCCACCGGGCGACCCACCCCCTGGCGATCGCGCTCGACCCCGGCCTGAGCGTACTTAACGTTAGCGGTCCCGCCGTGGAAGACTTCCGCGCCGAGCCGGCCGACGACGGGTCGACGCGGCTGTCCGTCCGGTTCCGTAACCTCGGCGACGGCCCGACGACGGTCAGCGTCCGGGCGCTCGCCCGGGTCCCTTCGGAAGGGTCCTGGCACGTCCCCTCGGCGCGGCCCCTCAACGCGATCTGGACGGGGGGGCGGACGACGGTCCGACTCGACCCCTCCCGTGTGCTCGCGGACGTCCGTCCCCTTGCCGGACGTCGCGTCCCCCCGCCGCCGGGGGGGTCGCCCGAAGAACGGCGGCTCGTTTTCGAAGCCGACCGCCCCGAGCCGGTCGCCGCACTCAGCCTGCGAAGGCCCTGGACCGACCTGTCGGCGGAGGTCGGGGGGCAACTCTTCGTCGGCGGCAATTCGCCCCGAATGAGTTGTCGGGTCACCTGGCGCGTCGACCGCGGCCGCCCCCTCGGGCTGGCCATGGACCTGCCCCGGTCGTGGTTCGTCGAACGGGTTGAAATCGACGGCGCCGAGGAGTTGCCGGCGTGGCACCCCGAGGTCAGGCCGGACGGCGCGGTCCGGCTGCACGTCACACCCCCCTCGGGGGACCTCCCCGGGGGCGCGCTGGCCGTGAACGTCTGGGCGAGCGCGACGGTGGCCGGCGGCCGAGGCCCCCTCGCCTTGCCGCGCGTCCGCCCGGTCGGAACGCGGGTCGCCGACGAGGTCTGGGTCGCCCGTACCGAGCCGGGGATGACCTTGCAGCCGACCCGGGCCCGCGGACTCGCCTGGATCGACCCGACCTCCGTCCCCGCCGGCGCCCTGAAGGCCGAGGCGGACGCCGAAAGCCTCCGCCCCGCCCTGGCCTGGCGCTGGACGGCGGACGACGGCGAGGCCAGGGTCGAGCGCGGCTGGGCGGAGCCGGCCCCGCACGGGACGGTCGAACTCGTCGCCACGGTCAGGCCGGCTCGGCTCTCGGTTCACGCCCGCGTCGTGGTCCTCTCGCGGGGGGAACCGGTGCGGTCGGTCGTCCTCGGGTTAAGCGATCCGGTCGACGACCCGGATGGCTGGCGCGTCACGGACGAGGCGACGGGTGTGGTCCTACCGCGCTCCCCGCTCACCTCCGCGGGACGGGGCGGGACGGCGGCCGGCCGCGGGCCGTGGTGGTCGTTCGAGTTACCCCAGCCGCAACACGGGCGGGTGGCGCTAAACGTCCGTTACGAGGGGCCGTGGGACGGTCGGGGGCGCGTCCCCTTAGTGGTTTTGCCGGCCGCTTTGAGGTTCCGGGGAACGGCCCTGGTTTTGGCGGGGCGTGACATCCGGACGTCGGCCGTCATGGAGGGCGGGCGGGCGCTCGACGCCGGCGTGGTCGCGGAGTCGTTCCCGGCCGACTGGCCGTCCGGGGTTGAAGCGGCGGGTTCGACGCCGACGTCCGAACTCCGCCGGGCACACGCATTCGCTTATGAAGGGGTCGGGCCCTCGCTCGAACTGCGGACGGAGTCTCTGGCGCCGGGGTCGAAGCCGGGGCTCATCCGGGAAGCGGTCTTGACCGACGTCCTCGTCCCGGCAGGGGGCGGGGAGGCCCGGAGCCGACTGGTCCTGAAGGTGGTGGCCGAACAATCGTCGTCCCTCGACGTCGTGCTCCCCCCCGGGTCTCGGTTGGAACGGGTTCAACGCGACGGCGCCGCCGTGGTCCCGACCGTCGCGGGCACGACGCTATCGATTCCGCTCGGCGGGTCGGGCACAGCCCGGCCTCTCACCGTGGTCGCGCTCGACTACCTGACCGGCCCCGCGTCGCGCGGCGACACGACCCGGGTGCGTCCCAAACGGCCTTGGTTGTCGATGCCGTGCCTGTCGCTCTCCTGGGAAGTGGTCGTCCCCGAGCCGTTATCGGTCGCGGACTGGGGCCCGGCCCTGACGCCGACCGACCCGGCCGTGGTACGTCCCGGACTTTGGGAGCGGCTCGCGGGCGGTCGGGTGTCGTGGGGATGGTTGCAGGGTTCCGTGTTCCGCCGCCGGCGGGAGAAATCGCGCCCGTCGGCCTCCGCCGTGATGTTCGGCGACCTCGACGCGCGGGTCTCCGCCGGCCACGTCGACGAGATCGGCCTGGGCGAGTGGTTCACCCGCCTCGATGCGGGGCGTTGGCCCCTCGTGGTCGACCGAGCCGCCCTGGCCAAGGCGGGCTGGGGGCCGCGGTCACGGGTCGCTCCCCCCCGCGGGGAGTCTTCGAAGCCTAAGACCGCGCGCGAGGTTTTCCGAGGGCTAGGGCTGGTCGTTGTCCCGGTCGGCCGGGTGTTTCTGATAACGACCGCCGACGAACTGCCCGCCGAACTGGCCGACGACACCCCGAACGCGAGGTCGGCGGCACGCGGCCGCTGGGAATCGGCGCTGGGCGAGGCCGCGGTCTGGGGTTCGGACGTGTCCGACCGTTACCAGGCGGTCGGCCGGTGGCGTGAGACGTCCCTGCCCCGCACGACTTCCCCGGCCGACGTCCCGGGGACGGAGGCCGTCGGACCGGGCCGGACCGCATGGCGGTTCGTTGCCGTCGGCTGGCCGGACGCGGGGGTCGAGGTCCGGCTCGTGGACCGGCGAGCGCAGGCCGCCACCGGTTGTACGGTCGCCTTTGCGGTTTTGATCCTCGGGCTGGCGGCCCGCCGCCTGCCGCGTCATGTCCGTGCGGCCGGGGCGACGGGGCTGTTGGGCCTCGGCCTGCTCTTAACCGCACTCGTCCCCCCCTGGTTTGCCGGCGCCGCCACCGGGCTGACGGCCGGGGCGTTGGCCCTGGCGCTTTTCTGGGCGGGGGCGGCTTTACCCCGGCTTCCGGGCTGGGCCGCACGGAATCCCCGGTCCAGCGACGTTCAACGCCGGCTCGCCGCGGGTTCGGGTTACGCCTCCCCCGCGGCGCACGTTGTCGCCGCCGTCGGGCTCTCGGCCCCCTGGGCCGTTGCCCTGGCGCAGAACAACGCCGCGGCCCCCACGGCGACGACCATTCTCGCCCTCTATCCGTACGACGGCGCCCCCGACCCTTCAAAAGTCCCCGACCGCGTCCTCCTCCGGCTCGGCGATTTCGAACGCCTGCGCTCGGTCGCCCGGGGGCCGCTTACCGGCCCGCCCGCGTCCCTCGCGGCCACGGCGGCCGTCCATCGGATCCGTTGGCAGGGCCATGAGGCGTTAACCGTCGAGTCCGAGCTCACGCTCGCCGCGACCGGGAACGGCTACGCGAAGTGGACGTTCCCCGTCGGAGAGGCGCGGGCGCTGACGGCCTCGATCGACGGCAACGAGGTACCCGTTCGGATCGACCCCGGCGGGAAAACGGCCGCCGTCGTCGAACCGGGCGAAGACGAGTCCGAGAAGACGCGGACGGTCCGTCTCCTCCTACGACGGACGGTGGTTCCGCGCCGGGGCGACGGGGTCGATACCCTCATCCTGCCGATTAACCGGGTCGCCACAGCCCGGATCGAAGTCGCCCCTCACCCCGGGGCCCTTCACGCCGAGTTGCCGAACGTGCGCGGGCAGGTCGACGACCGGGGGAAAGACGGCGGGCTCACGGGCCGCCTCGGCCCGGTCGACCACGTCGACGTCCGCTGGACCCCGCCGGGTGAGGCGCGGCCTCCAACGGCCTCCGGATCGGTCGAAGGTCTCTACCTGTGGGACGCCGTCCCCGCGGGCGACCGCGTCCGCGCACGCTTGACATACCGGAATTCGGCCGGAACGCCGGTCGTCCGCGTCCGCTTAGACCCCGGCGCGGTCGTCCGCGATTTCTCCATACCGGGGGACGTCGACGTTTCCCTGGAAGGGTCCCCCTCCCGCCCCGAATGGGTCGCCCGGATCGATCCCCCCTTACCCGACGGCGCCACCGTCTCCCTCGACGTCTGGCGTCCCGGGGCTGCCTCGCCAGCCACGGCGGAGGCCGGCGAAGCCGCCCGAAGCGTCCCCGCCGCCCGGACCATGCCGAACGTCGAGCCGCTCGGGGTCGAGCGGGCGGGGGGTTCCCTGGCTTTCCGCAGGCCGGCCGACTGGACGGGGCGGATGACGCCCGTTCTCGGCGCCGAGGCGCTGGGCGAGGAGGCGTTCGTCCGCGCCTGGGGGAACCTGCCTGAGGAATCCTTGACCCTCTCCGGGGCGGTCCGGCTCGCATCGACACTCGGCCGCCCCGCGCAGCCGTCCGCCGAGGCCGGCCCGCGGCCCGCGCGTGTGAGGGTCCAACCCGAGGCTCAGGTCGCCGTGTCGCCGGGCCGGCTGGACCTGACGCTCGACGCCGAATTCGACGGGGGGGACGACCCGGTCTACGACGTCGAACTCGCCCTCCCCGAACAATTTCGACTCGACCGCATCACGGCCGACGGCCTGACCGACTGGGAGAGGCCGTCGGCCGACGCCCTCCGCCTCCGGTTCGACGGCCCCCCCGCGCGACGGCGGAAGGTCCGGGTCCGCGGTTGGGCCGCGGTCGACGGCGACCCCCTCGCCGCGATCCCGCCCAGCCGGGAGGTCGAGATCCCGTGGCCGCGCTGGCGGGCGCAGGAACAGCAACCGGTGGCACTGACGGTCGTCTCCCCGACGCGATTCCAACTCGTCAAGCCGGGGGGCAAATCCCCCGTTTTGGCGGAGCCGGCGACCCCGGGAACGGTCCAGGATTCCCTGTTACGCGCGACCTATCGGATCGACCCCGCCGACGCGCCGGGGGCGTTGCGGTGGGAGGTGGAGCCGCCCCGGGTCGCCGTTTTCGTGCGGAGCCAGGTGACGCTCGACCCCGACACCGCCGAATGGATGGCGGTCTTGCGCTACGAGGTTTTTGGCGGCCCTCTGGACCAAATCAACCTCGGACTCCCCACCTCGTGGGCGCGGGGCGCCTCGGTCTGGCTGGAAGGGGTCGGCCACCAACAGGTGACGTTGACGAAGGGGGAGAACACGTTCTGGGAGATCCGCCCCGAACGCCCCGTCTGGGGCTCTCAACGGCTCGTGGTCCGCTCCACGGTCCCGTTCGTCCAGGGCGAGTCGCGGACGTTCCCGGAGTTGAAACCGAGGGGCTGGGGCAAAACGGACACGTATCTGAGGCTCGTCAACGCGACCCGCAGGCCGATCGCCGTCGAGGGGAAACTCGGGGTCCGTCCCGTCGCGCCGCAGTCGTTCCAGGGCGAGGACGAGTTGATTACGCCGCCCCCCCGCGGCGCCGACACGACGACCTACCACGTGTTCCGCCCCGACTGGTCGCTCCGCGTCCAGAAGCCCGGACCGGCCGGAAACGAGGCCGACGACGCCGACACCCCGAGGGTCTCGAGGGCCGACCTGAGTTGCGCGGTCGCCGTCGACGGTACGGTTCTCGGCATCGGCCGTTTCGACCTCGGCCCTTCCACCGAGGCTTTCCTGCCGGTCGGACTCCCCTCCGGCTCGGCGCCGCTCTGGGCCACGGTGAACGGCGTCCCGACGCGCCCGCTCGTTGCCGGACCGGGCCGGTGGTTGATCCCGCTCCCCGAAGTGCCGGTCGGCCGCGTGGGGCTCGTCTGGCGTTCGGAACCGGCCACGGCCGACCCAGGCCCCTCCCCCGCGCCCGATGCGCGGCCGATCCCTTTACCAAAGGTGGGTTCGGGACGCATGCCGACCGCCGTGACGGTTTTTGCGCCGGCCGGGTCCGAGGTCAGCGGGCGCGCCGGCCAGTTCTCCTCGGCCGGCCCCGGGCGCATCGACCTGGAGGAAGCGCGGTGGCTCGCGACGGAGATCTCCGGGACACTCCCCGCCTTCGACCGTAGCTCCCGACGCGACGCCGAAGAACTGGTCTCAAACCTCGTCCGGTTCGAATCGCTGCTCCGCCTGGCCGAGCGGGCCGCCGCCTTCGAACGGTCGTCGGCCTCGACGTCGCGCGGGATGGGGGAAGAGCAGATGCGGTTCGCGACCCAACGGCTCCGTGCCCAGGTCGCGGAGTCGGTTCGAAACGCGGCGCTCGACGAATACATGGACGCCGCCCGCGTCCACCTCGGACTCGCCCCACAGACCCCTTCCACCGACACCGTCCCCACCCCCGACGTCACGTCGCCCGTCCAGGTCCGGGCGATCGGCCGCCCCCACGGCTTCTTGGGCGAACAACGCGGTCCGGGCGGCAAAGCCCCCCCCATCACCTGGACCCCGGGGGCGGTTTCGAACGCCGGAGAGCGTGTTTGGCTCTGGGCGCTCGTCGCCCTGGCCGCCTCGGCCCCCGTCCTGGCGTGGCTCGCGACCCGCAGCGAGCGGGCCGTCCGCCCCCTCGGGCGGGTGGCGCTGATCGCCGGGTTAGCGACCCTCGGCTTCTGGTCCGGACCGACCTGGCTCGCCGTCGGGTTCGGCTTCGCCGTTCTCGGCCGGTTCGCGAAAGAGGGTTAAGAACGGCTCTCCCCCGCGGCCCCGCCCTTTTGATTCTTCAAGGGCGGCGGTCGAACGAAAACGCCCCCGCCGTCGGTCAACGGCGGGGGCGTTCGCTCAGCTTCGTTGTAGGGCGTTGAAATTCGCCCGGCTCAACCGAGGAGTTCGGTGATCGGCTTGCCGCCGTCGACGATCTTCATCGGCCGGCCGAGGGGCGTCGTGTATTGGGTGGTGAGGGGAATCCCCATCGCCTGGGTCATCGTGGCGACCACGTCGGTGACGCCGACCGGCCGGTCGGTGATGTCCACGCCGTCTTTATCCGTCGCGCCGACCGCCTGTCCGCCCTTCAGGCCGCCGCCGCCCATGACGATCGACCAACTCCGCGGCCAGTGGTCGCGGCCGGCGTTCTGATTGATCCGGGGGGTGCGGCCGAACTCGCCCATCCAGACGATGAGCGTCGAGTCGAGTAGCCCGCGCTGTTCGAGGTCGGCGACGAGGGCGCCCATCCCCTTGTCCAACTCGGGGAGGAGGCGTTGGGAGAGGGTTTCGAAGGCGTTGGTGTGGGTGTCCCAGCCGCCGAGGGAGACCTCGACGAACGTGACCCCGGCCTCGACCAGCTTGCGGGCCATCAGGCAGCCCGAGCCGAACGACCCGCGGCCGTAGGCGTCGCGGACCGCGGCGGGCTCCTTGTCGAGTTGGAAGGCCCGGGTGTACTGGGAGTTCATCATCTTGACGGTCTTGGCGTAGACCGCCCGGTGGTCGCCGGCCGCCTGGCCACGCTTCTGGCTGAGGAAGTTCTTCTCGACCATGCTGAGCATCTGAAGCCGGCGGGTCTGCCGCAGGTCGTCGATGCCCTGGGGGGGCCGCAGGTTGGCGATCGGGGCGTTGGGGTTCTGCACCATGAACGGGGAGTGCGACATCCCCAGGAACCCGGCGCCAAGGCTCGGGCTGTTGATCGAGATGAAGTGCGGCAGGTCGAAGTTTTCGAGCTTTTCGCCCAACTCGACTGAACAGTAGGAGCCGAAGCTCGGATGCACCACGGTCGGGTTCGGGGCATACCCCGTGTGCATCATGTAAGTGCCGCGGTCGTGGTTCCCCTCTTTCGAGTCGAGCGAGCGGATGACGCTCAGGTGCTTCATCTGCTTGGCGACGTTGGGGAGGTGCTCGCTGATCTTGACCCCGGGGGCGGAGGTGTCGATCGGCTTGAACGGGCCGCCGTTCTTCTCGCTGTCGGGCTTAAGGTCCCAGGTGTCCATGTGGCTGGGGCCGCCCGACATCCAGAGCAAAATGCAGTGCTTGTTGTTCTTGCGGACCTGCTGTGCGTTCGCTTCGAGCGTGCCGAAGAACTGGACGGCGGGGGCGGCCAGGGCGGTCGTCGCCATGTGGCCGAGGAAGTGGCGGCGGGACATCCCGCTCGGGACGATCAAGCGGTCGGACATCGGTTGAAGACCCCCTTGAGCTTGAGCAAACGCCCCGTCGGGTCGAAAAGGTTGGGACCCCGGGGGTGGCGTGGACGGGCGTCGCCTCCCCCGCGGCTTCGGCGTCCGGCCGACTCAGCGGTTGAGCACGAACTCGTTGGAGTTCAACAGCGACCAGAACAGGTCTTGCAGCACGTAGATCGTATCGGGGTACGAGTTCAGGAAATGACTGGTCTGGGTCATCTCGTTCCGGGTCGGGCGGCGGCTCAGGGCGGCGAGATAAAGCTGGTTCACCATGTATTCGACCGGGTTCGACTTCGTGCGGGCGCTGTCGAGCAGGTCCGCGAGGAAACTCCCCGGCTTCCCGCCGGTGGCCTTATCCATCAACTCGCCGTTCATCATCATGAGGGCCTGGGGGATGGTCCCCTGGAAGCTCGACCCTTCCTCCCCCTCGTCGTTGGCGAAGGCGAAGATGAACTGGTTGAGCCACTGGTCGCGCTTGCGGTCGGAGCCGTTGTCGCCCCCCGCCTTGTGGGCCGACGTCGCCGTGAGCAAGGAGTCGAAAAGCTGCTCCGGGGTCATCGGCTTAAGGGCCATGTGGCTGAAGAGAGTCTCGTCCTTCTCGTTCCCCTTCGTCATGACGCTGGAGAGCTGATACGTCTGGCTGTTGACGATCCAGCGGACCAGGCTTTTGACATCATAGCCCGACTTCATGAACTCCTGGGCAAGGCGGTCGAGGAGTTCGGGGTGACTGGGCGGGTTGTGGGGCCCGAAGTCGTCGACGGGGTGAACGATCCCCCGGCCCATGAAATGGCCCCAGGTCCGGTTCACGAACGCCTTGGCGAGGTTTTCATTCTTCGGGTCGGCGATGAACTTGCCGAGTTCGGCCCGGCGGTCGACGTTCAAACCCTGGTCGATCTTGCGGTTGTCGAGGTAGCGGGGGAAGGCGATCCCGACCAGTCCGTTCCGGCGGTCGTACTGGGCATAGGCGTCGCTCGGCTCGTCGATCAGTTCGGTATGGTCGTAGACCTCGGCCCCGGTCGCGTCGGGCTTGTTCACGTCCTCGCGTTTCAGCCCTTTGAAGAACGCGTTAATGCCCCAGAAGTCGGCCTGCTTCCAGTCGTTCGAGGGGTGGTCGTGGCACTGGGTACATTGAATCTGGAGGCCGAGGAACACGCGCGTCGTGACCGAAGTGAGGGGGACCGCCCCGAACTCCATGTGGGCGAGGCTGTAGTTCACCGCACCGTTCTCTTTGTTATTCCCCTTGGCGGTGATGAGGTCGTAAGCGACCCGGTCCCAGGGGCGGTTGTCGAGGAACTGGCGGCGGAGCCAGGTCGACAGCGCGTTCCGGTCGACCTGGCGTTCCTGGGCCTTTCTACCGAGCAGCAGGACGGTCCACTGGGTGGCCGAGTTCTTGGCGTAGTCGGGGTTTTCGAGGAGGTACTCGACGAGCTTCT
>Ga0164243_10014263_pt1 | contig 11085 bp, 10 predicted proteins | sample OricompcompostOP_FD_108781 | JGI IMG/M metagenome (GOLD analysis project Ga0164243, IMG submission 108781) | Organic Plus compost microbial communities from Emeryville, California, USA - Original compost - Organic plus compost (OP) | ecosystem: Engineered > Solid waste > Mixed feedstock >... | reverse complement strand
GAGGTCGATGAGCCAGAGGCGGTCGCCGGAGCGCCATTCGTCGGGGCGCAGCTTCACCGGGCCTTTATTACCCATCACCATGTCATTGAGCTTCTGTTCCGCCTCTTCGGAGAGCATGGCCCAGAGCGCCAGGCCCATGGGGGTATTACCGGGCTGAGCCTCCTCGCCCTCCTTGGGCGGGTTGGGGTTGCCCCTAAAGATGCGGTACTGCTCCAGCATCAAAGGCGGCATGATCATCCATTCCAGGTCCCCGATGCTGAAATGCCGGTGCAGGCGCGACTGCTGCAACAGCCAGGTCATCTCTCCCAGCATGTGGGAGACCGTGGGCTTCGGTTGAGCAGGCTGCCGTGTTGCCGGCGCGGCGCCGTTGGTGGCCTTCGCCGACCCCCCGGCTTGCGGCTTCGTCTTGGCTGTCGGTTGGGATTTGCGGTCCGGCATGGCGGTACCCTCCGTCTCGTTCGTGGGACTGATATTCTCCATGCCAGACTCCTTCAGGCCGCAGACAAAGGCAATGCGGCCGCGCCTTGTAGGCGCGGCCGCACCGAAACTCGTGATGATGGTGACGGGGCATGACCGCAAGCCGTCGCCGCGGACCGCAATGCAGACGGTCTCCTTCCCGGACAACAGACGATGGTATCAAAGCCCCCCAATTGACCGCCCCCACGGCAAGTAAAGCCCGCCAGCCCTCAGGCTGGACCTGCTGTGTTTAGGAGGAAGCATCCCTTGGCCTTCTATCGTCACCCCGCCGGCCGCTAAGCACAGGCATTGCTCGGAGCCCCGGCGCGCCAGGGGCGCGTGCGGGCTTGGCCGCACCGGATGCCCGCTCAGGGCGGGCATGACGGCACGGAGAAACCGCTGCCTCAACCTAAACACAGCGAATTCTAGACCATCCGCTCCCTCCATTCAATTTCCCCCTTGCCATCCTCCTGTTCTCGTGTTGATAATGATTATCAATTACAGACGTGAGCAGGAGACGTTGATGTCCGATATGCCGATGATTGCCGGAAGCCCCGACGCCTTGAGCGAACCGGATGGCCGGATGGCCGCGCTGTCCGAAGGGGAGCAACTGCTCATCCGCGCGCTGAGACGGTGGGTCCAGTGCGTGCGCCAGCAGACCTGCCACGGCCTGCATATCATGCGGGCCGATCTCTCCGATGCGCTCGGCCGGGCGGATGGCGAGGTGGCGGTGGGCCTCGTCACGCGGCTTGGACATGTGATGCATCTCTTTGCCCTGGGGCCCATTGCCGTTCACTGGCCCTGCTGCCCCCAGGTGAGCCGCGACGAGCGCACCATCGTGGCTGCCCTCGCCGCCTGCCAGGGGCGCCAATATGCCGCCGCGCGCGACCTGGCCCTTTCCTGTGTGCACAAGGAGGGCGTGCCCGCCCTGCTCGATGTCCTGTCGCCGCTTGCCGCCCTCCTGAGGCGCAACGCCATTCTCCTGCCTGCAAGAGACAGCGGCACGCGGCACGCCCCGTCCGGCTTTCCCTATCTCCGGCCGGACGGGGCCACCATCCATTGAGCGCCGCCAGCCGAGGCGGACGACATCAGGAACCCTTTGGCCGCAGATGCGTTGCTCCCGCTAGAGAAGGAGCAATGACATGCGACGCAGCACCGCCAAGGGAAATGTGGATATCGCCAGCGGCGGCAACATACTGGCCGGCATCTGGCTGGTCATCGCGCCGTTCGCCCTCAATTACGGCGCCTTCGACACGCCGCTCTGGAACGACATCGTGCTGGGCGTGGCGATCTTCATCCTCGCCCTCATGCGGGTGAGCGCGCCGCTCGCCCATGCCGGCGTGAGCTGGGTCAATTTCGCGCTGGGCCTGTGGCTCATCGTGGCCCCGTTCATCCTGCTCTACGGCCCCGGCCCCGCCATCTTCAACGATATCGCCGTGGGCGTGGTCGTCATCTGCCTCGCCGCCTGGAGCGCCATGGCCGCCAAGGCCGCACGCCCCAGGAACGAGTGACCGGCGGCCGGAGCCGAAGCGCTCCACCCGCCTGACTTTCTTGCCTGAGTTACGGGTTCGCCCCCTCCCCCATCAAAGGGGAGGAGGCTCCGCGGCCGACCTAGAAGGTCGTGCCCACGCTGAAGCGGACGTCCCTTCCGGCCAAAGGCGCCACATCCTTCAGGAACGAGGTGTGGGTGTAGCCCACCGTGTTGAAGAGGTTCTTCACACGCAGACCAAGCTCCAGATCCGGCATGGCCTGGAACGGACGCACAACCAGATGGGCGTTGACGAAGGTGTGGTCGTCCGTCGGGGTCTCGAACTCGGCCACCCGGTCCTGCTTGGCCGTGTAGGCCACTTCCGCCCCGGCGTCGAAGAGCGCCGAGATATAGTCCAGCCCCGCCGTGCCGGTGAAGGGCGGAATGCGCGGCAGGTGCCCGTTGCCGCCCGACATGCCGGCGCGCACGGCGTCCGCCTGGAGATGCAGGTGCAGGCCGCCCTGCATGGTGCCGATCAGCACCAGGTCGCTCTCCGCCTCGAACCCGTAGAAATGCGCGTCCGTGGCGGCGAACCGGCGGACGGGCAGATCGTCCTCCACCTCGCCGGTATCGGCTTCATAGATGAAGCCGTTATAATCGGTGTAATAGACCTGCCCATGCAGCGCCCAGCGCTCGCCGTGCAGGCGCACGCCGCCTTCGATTCCGTTGGCGGTTTCGCTGCCCAGGGCCGGGTCCCCTTCCTCGAAGGCGCCTGTGGCCAGGTGCGGCCCGTTGGAATAGAGCTCCTCCGCCGTGGGGTTGCGCCTCGTGTGGGACATGTGGGCGGTCAGCGCCACATCCTCGGTCAGGTCCCATATGGCGCCGATGCTGCCGCTCAGCCCCGTGAAGCTCCGCGACTGGTTGATGTCGTTGGCGTCGATATCCACATGGTCGAGCCGGAGCCCGCCCTGCAGGCTCACGGCCCCGAGGTCATATTCCTCCAGAAGGAAGCCGCCCACCTGCTTCGTCTTGGAATGGGGGGCCACCGCCTCTTCCCCCACGGAATCGAAATTGCGGTATTTGACCTGCACGCCCGCGGCTCCGGTCAGGTTGCCCATAGGTTGCTGCACCAGCTCCAGCCGGCCTTGCCAGCCCTTGTTGTGGAAGGTGGTACCGGTCTCTCCATCCTCCAGCTCGGCATGCTTGTAGTCGGCCCAGGCGAAGCGCATGCGCGCCGCCTGGATGAGCGACGTGTCCATGCGGGCCTCGCCCATCAGGTCCACCCGTGTCTGGCCGAGGTCGATCTGCACGCCCTCTTCCTCGCCCGGCACGCCATAGAGCGAATCCGTGCGGCTGACGGCGGCGCCCAGATAGCTGCCGTCCTGCCCGATCCAGGACAGGCCGCCGCTGCCGTTCTTGGCCTTGAGGGCGCTGTGCTCCACCACCTTGCCGCCGGGCAGCGCGCCTTCGGGCACGTGGTAGTCGTCCGCCTTGCGCCAGGAGCCGTCCAGATGACCGGCGAACTGCTCGCCCAGCCCGAAGGTCACGGCGCCGGCGGCGGTGCGCTCGTCGGCATTGGTGCCATAGGTCAGGCGCGCCTCTCCGTCCACAATGTCCTTGGGCATCTGCGTGGGGATGCGCCCGTCGATGATGTTGACCACGCCGCCGATGGCGCTGGGGCCATAGAGGAGGGTATTGGGGCCGCGGATCACCTCGACGGACTTGACGCTGAGCGATTCCCCCGCCACCGCGTGGTCGGGGCTCACGGTGGAAGCGTCGATGGCCCCCAGCCCGTTGACCAGCACCTCCACCCGGTCGCCGCCCAGCCCGCGGATGATGGGCCGCGAGGCGCCGGGGCCGAAGAAGGTGGAACTGACGCCCGGCAGGCTGGTCAAGGTTTCGCCGATGGTGCCCTCGATCCGGTTCTTCAGGTCGTCGCCGGTCAGCACCGATACGCCCTGGGAGAGGGTTTCGCGGGTCTCGTTCAGGGGCGTGGAGGTGACGACGATTTCATCGAGGTCCTTGTCGGCATGTTCCTGCGCAAGGGCGGGCGATGCCAGGCACAAGGCCAGCACCGCAAGGGAGGTACGGGAATACATATCTTTCTCCAATATGGATGGCCGCCGTCCCGGCACGGCCGGTCGGCGTTCGGAATTCAAAAAACGGTCAGGAGAAGAGATAGAAGGGAGGGTCCCGCGACTTGACGGAGAGGAAGCGGGCCGCGGTGAGCTGGGCCTCGCTGTCCTGATAGACGACGGGCACCACCACCACGGGCGCCGCCGGCATGACGACCACCGGCGTGGCCAGTGCCTCGTTCTGCCGGGTGAACTGGTGGACCTGGCAGGGCTGGCCGTTATGGGTATGGTCGCCCGGCCCGTAGAGCGCCTGGTCGACGATACCCAGACCCACCGCCCCCACATAGAACAGCAGGGCCAGCCTTGCGATCAGCGATGTGGTCCGCCACGCGGTCACGCCATCAGAACTCCGGCAGGTGGTTGGCGCCTGGTATCAAAGGCGTTTACGGCAAGGGTGTCAAGTCGTCGGCGGTCCGGCAGCCATCGGCTGGCCCCTACAATCACACCTTTTGCCCCTCTACAGCTTGAACACCCGCTCGGCGTTGCCGTGGAGGATCATCTCCCGGTGCTCGTCGGACAGCGGCGCCTCGTCGATCCATTTCACGGCGGGCGGCGTGGGCTGGTAGGGATGGTCGATGGCCCACATCACCTTGTCGGCGCCGATCCGGTCGATGCAGTAGCGGAGCGCGATGGGGTCTTCCACGCCGCTCGTCGTGATGTGGAAGTTGCGGGCCATGTATTCGCTGGGCTTCAGCTTGTTGGGGCTGCGCTTGCGCTGCGGCCCGCCCATGAAGTCCAGCCGCCAGAGCCAGAAGGGCACCGCCTCGCCCATATGGCCGATGACGATCTGCAGATTGGGGAAGCGGTCCAGCACGCCCGAGAGCATGAGACGCACCGCATGCGTGCCCGTTTCCATGCCATAGCCCCAGACCGCCGCATCCATGCGGTAGTCGCGGAAGGGCGCCGCCATGCCGTCGGACGGCGCACGGGGGTGGATATAGATGGGCGCCCCCAAGGCTTCCGCCGCTTCCAGGATTGGCCAGTATTTCTCCTGGTCCAGATATTCATTGTTGGTGTGCGAATTGACGATAAAGCCTTTCAGGCCCAGCTTCTCGATGCCGCGCTCCATCTCCTTCGCCGCCCTTTTGGGGTCCTGCGGCGCAAAGGCGGCCAGGCCCGCAAAGCGCGTCGGGTATTTAGCAACGGCCTCGGCCAGCCGGTCGTTGGCCAGTTCGGCCAGACCCACCGCCGTATCGGCGTCGAAAAGCTGCACGCCCGGCGCGGTGAGCGAGAGGAGGTGCATGTCCACGCCGTTCTCGTCCATCTGGGCAATGCGCCCCTCGCCGATATCCAGCAATTGCCTGAGCCAGGGGTCCATATCGTCCTTGGGCCGCGTATAGACCACCCGCATCAGCTTCATATCGAGATTGTCCCAACTGCTGCGCGCCACATTGCCGATGGCCTCTGCGACCTCGGGAATGGAAAAGGCTTCTTCCGTGGCGATCTTCTTCACTTTTGTGGACATGCTTCCTCCCCTGATGATGGAATTCGCACCGCTGGGAACATCGCGGCACGCCCCGCATTGTCAATGTCAGGGCATCAAAGGCAAGGACAGAATGCGGCAACATCCGGCTCCGGCATGCCCGGCCCTCCCCGCCCGCTTGACAATGCCACCCGCCAACACATTTGCAATATGAGGCGGCTATAAAGCCAGGGCAGGACGAAGAAACCGTCCAGAATAAGGGGAAAGGGAGAATCCGATGAGCCTGCAGGACGCCGGCGACGGCCGCATCACCGCCGTTCCAACCCCGGCAGATGGCCGCTACGGCCGAATCCGCAGCCGCACCGAGGCCCTGGCGGCCCCCCTCTCCGACGCCGACATGACGGCGCAGTCCATGGACGACGCCAGCCCCGCCAAATGGCACCTGGCGCATACCACCTGGTTCTTCGAGACCTTCCTTTTACAGCCGTTCCTCCCCGGCTACCGGCTGTTCGACCAAAACTATGGCTTTCTCTTCAACTCCTATTACGAAGCGGTGGGCGAACGCCACGCGCGGCCGAGACGCGGCATGCTCACCCGCCCCTGCGCCGAGGAGGTGCTGGACTACCGCGCCCATGTCGACGAGGCCATGTCCCACCTGCTGGAGAGCGGCATCGGCCCCGAGGCGCTGGCCCTGGTGGAGCTGGGCCTCAATCACGAGGAACAGCACCAGGAACTGCTGCTGACCGATATCCTCCACCTCTTCGCGCAGAACCCCATCCGCCCCGCCTACCTGCCCCTGAAGGAAGAGCCCGCAGCCGGCGACACGCCGGACCTCGGCTGGAAGGGCTATTCCGGCGGCATCTATTCCGTGGGACACAATGGTGACGGTTTCGCCTTCGACTGCGAATCCCCCCGTCATGACGTCTTGCTGCAGCCTTACAAGCTGGCCACGCGGCCGGTCACCAATGGCGACTGGCTGGCCTTCATGGCCGACGGCGGATACGCCAATCCCCTGCTCTGGCTGTCCGACGGCTGGACCACGGTTCAGGACCGGGGATGGCGGGCTCCGCTCTATTGGCAGGAGCGGGAGGGGACATGGTGGTCCATGACGCTGCGCGGCATGCAGCCGGTCGATCCCGCCGCCCCGGTCTGCCATGTCAGCCAGTACGAGGCGGACGCCTTCGCCACCTGGGCCGGCGCCCGCCTGCCCAGCGAGTTCGAGTGGGAGCGCGCGGCGGAGCCGCTGGCGCAGCAGGGAACTTTTCTCGAATCCGGCCATTACCGGCCCATGCCCCCGCAGGGGCAGGAGGCTTGCGCACCATCGTTGCAAAGCATGTACGGCAATGTCTGGGAATGGACCCGGAGCGCCTATGCAGCCTATCCGGGCTTTCAGCCGGCCGCCGGCGCCGTTGGCGAATACAATGGGAAATTCATGAGTGGACAGTATGTGCTGAAGGGCGGCTCCTGCGCGACGCCGCGCGGACATATCCGCGCCTCCTACCGCAACTTCTTCCATCCCGACAAGCGCTGGCAATTCTCCGGCGTGAGGCTGGCCCGCGATGCTTGATACCGCCTTTCTCGCCCGAGTCGACAACCCCGCCTTCGCCAGGGCCGTGCTCACCGGCCTGGCGAAGGACCAGAAGGCCGTCCCCAGCGCCTGGCTCTATGATCATGAGGGCTCGGCCCTCTATGAGAACATCACCCATCTGCCGGAATATTACGTCGCGCGCACGGAGACCGGGATTCTCAAGCGCTATGCCAGGGCCATGGCCGCGCACCTGCCGTTCGGCGGCACGGTGATCGAATACGGGGCGGGTGCCGCGCTCAAGACGCGCCTGCTGCTGGATGCCATGGTGCGCCCCGCCTGCTATGCTCCCTTGGATATTTCCGCCGAGTTCCTGCTGGAGGCCAGCGACGCCATCGCCCGGCGTTACCCGGATATCGACGTGCGGCCCATCGTAGCGCATTTCCTGGAGCCCAATCCCCTGACCGAGATCAGGGGGCGCGGCAAGCGCGTTGGCTTCTTCCCCGGCTCCACCGTGGGCAATCTCACCAATGCGGAAATCCACCGCTTCTTCGAGCTCTGCCGCGACCAGCTCGGCGCGGACGGAAAGCTGCTGCTCGGCGCCGACAGGGCCAAGGACCCGTCCATCCTCATCCCGGCCTATGACGATGCGGCGGGGGTGACCGCCCGCTTCAACCTCAATCTCCTCAAGCGCATCAACCGGGAGCTGGACGGCACGTTCGACCTCCGCCGCTTCCGCCACGAAGCCCGCTGGAACCAGGAGCTCAGCCGTATCGAGATGCATCTCGTCAGCCTGGCGGACCAGGATGTGCGGGTGCTGGACCACGATTTCTCCTTCGAGGAGGGCGAGAGCATCCACACGGAGATTTCAAGGAAGTTCCGCGACGGCGAACTGGAAGCCCTAGCGGCCGTCAGCGGCTGGCAGGTGGAACGCCACTGGACGGACGACCGGGATTATTTCTCCGTATTCCTGTTCCGCCAGGAATAAGGCGCGGCCGGCACCCCGGTGGGCACCGGCGCTTCTGTTCACCTTTAGATGGCCTGGCCGCCCGAGACCTCGATCCGCTGGGCGTTCACCCAGCGATTGTCCTCGCAGAGAAGGCTTGCGATCATCGGGCCGATATCGTCTGGCAGGCCGACACGTCCCAGAGCAGTCAACCCCGCCAGATGCTGGTTCACTTCCGGCGTATCGCGCACCAGGCCGTTTCCGAAATCCGTCTCGATGGCGCCCGGCGCCACCGCGTTGACGGCGATCCCCCGCCCTCCCAGCTCCTTGGCCAGGTAACGGGTGAGCACTTCCACCGCCCCCTTGGCGGCCGCGTATGCGGCAAAGCCGGGAAAGGAAAACCGGGTCAGGCCGGAGGAAATGTTCACGATGCGCCCGCCGTCGGCAATGAGCGGCAGCAGCGCCTGGGTGAGGAAGAAGACCCCCTTGAAGTGAACGTTGATGAGCCCGTCGAAATCGGCTTCCGTCGTCTCGGCGAAAGGTGCCACGGCGCCATGCCCGGCATTGTTCACCAGATGGTCGAAGGTCTGGCGCTGCCAGACGTCGCTCAGGACACCCCGCAGGCGGTCCACGAAGGCCGGGAAGGCGGCCACGTCCCCGGTGTCGAGTTGCAGGGCCGCCGCCATGCGGCCCATTGCCTGAATCTCGGCGACGACGTCCCGGGCCTCGTCCTCCCGGCTGCGGTAGGTGAGGATGACATCGCCGCCGCGACGGGCGATGTTGAGAGCGGTATTGCGGCCCAGTCCGCGGCTGCCGCCGGTAACGATAGCAATCTTGGTCATGGTTCGGCTCCTGTGGTTGCCTGTGGGAGACAGTGGGAATATGACGGCCGGAGCCCCGTCCGGGTTGCCGGAACCTCGCCATTTCTTGCCTGATCCTCCAAATGAGATGCGGCTTCCCGGAAACTGGAGTACCCTGCCGCCATGACAGACACGCTCCTCAATGCCATTCGCCGCTATGCCGGCGCCCATGCCGACCAGAGGACCGGCATGGCGCAGACGCCCATTCCCGGCCTGACCGTCATCCGCGCGACCACGCCCAGCGGCATCGACCATGCCATCCTCCAGCCGCTGGTGTGTCTGGTCCTCCAGGGCAGCAAGCAGGTGATGATGGGAGCCGAGACCTACGCCTTCGGCGCCGGGGATTCGCTGCTGATCACGGCGGATATCCCCGTCATGAGCCAGATCACGCGGGCCAGCCTGGCCGCCCCCTATTTCTCCCTCGCCATGGAGCTGGACCTGGCGCTCATCGCCGAGCTGACGGCGGAGATCGGGGCGGACCCCGAGGCGGAGAATGCGCCCGTGCGGGTCCAGCCCACCGATGGCGAGGTGGCGGACGCCGCGCTGCGGCTGATGCGGCTTCTCGACCGGCCGGAAGCCGTGGCCGTCCTGCACGGGCAACTGGTTCGGGAGCTGCATTACTGGCTTCTCATGGGCCGGCACGGCCCGGCCATCCGGCGACTCGGCACGCCGGACGGGCATGTCCAGCGCGTGGCCCGCTCTGTCGCCATCCTGCGGGCCGAATTCGCCCGGCCGCTGCGCGTGGAGCGCCTGGCGGCGGCGGCCGGCATGAGCCCCTCGTCCTTCTACCAGCACTTCCGCGCCGTGACCTCACTGTCACCGCTGCAGTTCCAGAAGCAGCTTCGCCTCATCGAGGCGCGCCGCCTGATGATCTCGGACGGCCTGTCCGCAAGCAGCGCCGCCTTCGCCGTGGGCTATGAAAGCGTCTCCCAGTTCACCCGGGAATATGGCCGGATGTACGGCCTGCCCCCCGTGCGCGACGTAAAGGCCGCCCGCACCCGGCCGCAGGTGGCCGCCTAGGCACCCCGTCATGCTGATACCCGCCTGCAAGTGCCTCTGCGCAAATGTTGCAGGTCGGGTTTGAAAGGCCCCCGCCACGTCCACCTTCCTCCTCCCCCATCAAGGGAGGGGAAGGATGCCGGAGCCGAAGACCCCTCTGTCATGCGCCGGCTTCACCGGCGAATTCGGAGAGCCCCGCTCCCATGATGGCCGCCTGCACGGCGAGGGCCTGGCGGGTTTCCGCCACATCGTGCACGCGCAGCACCTGCGCGCCCTTCTGCGCGGCCCACAGCGCGATGGCCACCGAGCCGGGCATGCGCTGCCGCGCGTCCGGGGCGTTGCCCAGCTCCCCGATGAAGCGCTTGCGCGACGCGCCCACCAGCAGGGGCACGCCCAGCCCATGGAATGCTTCGAGCTGGTGCAGAAGGGTGAGATTGTGCTGCGTGTTCTTGCCGAAGCCGATGCCGGGGTCCACCACGATGCGATCGCGGTTGATGCCGGCCTGAAGCGCCAGTTGCACCTGATGGTCCAGCCAGGCGATGACCTCCGCCGTCACATCGTCGTAGCGGGGGGAGCGCTGCATGGTCTTCGGCGTGCCCCTGGAGTGCATGACGACCACGCCGGCTCCGCTCTTCAGCGCCGCTGCGCGGCTCTGCGCCTCGAAGGTGAGGCCCGTGACGTCGTTGATGATGGCAGCCCCCGCCGCCACCGCCTCGGTCATCACCCTGGCGTGGCGGGTGTCGATGGAGATGGGGGTGGCGAGGTCCTTGAGCTCCTCAATCACCGGAATGACGCGGTCCAGCTCCTCCTCCACGCTCACATCGTCGGCGCCGGGGCGGGTGGATTCGCCGCCGATATCCACGATGTCCGCCCCCTCGTCCACCAGCTTCAGGGCGTGGGCGATGGCGGCTTCAGCCTGGGCGAAGTCTCCCCCGTCGGAAAAGCTGTCGGGCGTCACATTGACGATGCCCATGACCAAGGGCCGGGTGCCGAGATCGAGCGTGCGCCCGTGCGCCAGGCTCCAATGCTCAAGGGGCTGCAGGTGAGACTGCAGCCCCGATTGAGAATGTCCGTGACCGGCCACCGTCATGGCCGCCCGTCAGCTGCCGGGCTGGGGTTCCGGCTCGCCCGCCGGCGGCGCCTTGGGACGGCGCGACTTGCCCGCCAGGGGGACGGTGGAGGGCTTGGCCCTGGGCTGGTCGTCGCCCATGCCGTCGCCCGAGTGGATGGCCTCGCCCCGCAGGAGCGCCTTGATCTCCTCGCCGGAGAGGGT
>Ga0164243_10014259_pt1 | contig 11087 bp, 8 predicted proteins | sample OricompcompostOP_FD_108781 | JGI IMG/M metagenome (GOLD analysis project Ga0164243, IMG submission 108781) | Organic Plus compost microbial communities from Emeryville, California, USA - Original compost - Organic plus compost (OP) | ecosystem: Engineered > Solid waste > Mixed feedstock >... | reverse complement strand
ACGGCTACCTCGACGTCACGCTGGACGACGGCGAGGTCGTGCGGGTGGAGATCGAGCGCGCGCACATGGAGGAGGACACCGGCAAGTCGCTGCACATCGGCGGCGCCACCGGCCGCATCCACGGTGCCGAACACTCGCTGCTGGACTACAACCGGGCGGGCGTGCCGCTGATCGAGATCGTCACGAAGCCGATCACCGGTACCGGCGAGCGGGCACCGGAAGTCGCGCGCGCGTACGTGACCGCGCTGCGGGATCTGTTGCGGGCGCTGGGTGTTTCCGACGTGCGGATGGACCAGGGTTCGCTGCGATGTGACGCGAACGTGTCGCTGATGGCCAAGGACGCGACCGAGTTCGGCACCCGCACCGAGACGAAGAACGTGAACTCGCTGCGCAGCGTCGAGCGTGCCGTGCGGTACGAGATGACGCGGCAGGCGGCGGTGCTGGCCGGTGGCGGCAAGGTCACCCAGGAGACGCGGCACTTCCAGGAGTCCGACGGCACCACGTCTTCGGGCCGTACCAAGGAAACTGCCGAGGACTACCGGTACTTCCCGGAGCCCGACCTGGTGCCGATGGCGCCGACGAAGGAGTGGATCGAGCAGCTGCGCGGCACCCTGCCGGAGATGCCGGCGGCGCGGCGCAAGCGGATCCAGACCGAGTGGGAACTCAGCGCCGAGGAGCTGCGGGACCTGTTCAACTCGGGTGCTGTCGAGCTGGTCGAGGCCACTGTGGCGGCGGGCGCGAAGCCGGGCGACGCGCGTGGCTGGTGGGTCAACTTCCTGACCCAGGAGGCCAACGCGCGTGAGGTCGAACTGACCGCGCTGGCGATCACCCCGGCGCAGGTCGCGCGGGTGATCGAGCTGGTGTCCTCGGGCGAGCTGACCAACAAGCTCGCGCGTGAGGTCGTCAAGGGCGTGCTCGAGGGCGAGGGCGAGCCGGACGAGGTCGTGGAGAAGCGGGGCCTGAAGGTCGTCTCGGACGATTCGGCACTGCTCGCGGCGGTGGACGAGGCGCTGGCCGCGCAGCCGGACGTCGCGGACAAGATCCGCGGCGGCAAGGTGCAGGCCGCGGGCGCGATCGTGGGCGCCGTGATGAAGGCGACGAAGGGCCAGGCCGACGCGAAGCGGGTTCGCGAGCTGATCATCGAGCGGGTGGGCGCCTGAGCCGATGAGGTTCTCGTGGCGCGAGGTGTCGTGGCGCGAGTGGGTCGCGCTCGGCTCGGGTCTCGTCGCGGTCGCCGCGTTGTTCCTGCCGTGGACCGACCTGACCGCGACGAACCAGACCGCTGAGGAGGCCCTGCGCGAGTCGCCGACCGGCGAGGTCGCGCGGAACGCGTTCACCACGGGTTTCCTGGCCTACGCGGGTCCGTTCATCCTGCTGCTGGCCGGGCTCGCGGTGGCGGTGTTCGGGCAGAACCGCAAGGCCAGGGTCAGCGGGCTGCCGCATCTGTGGCTGATCGCGGCGGCCGTCACGCTGGTGCTCATGGTCCTGGGCTGGGTGGCGATCGGCCACCAGTTCGACGAGGACGCGCGGCTCCTGCTGGAGCAGGGTGGCGTCGGGATCTACGGCGGATTCGGCCGGTATCTCGGGCTGGCGTGCTGCGTGGCGTCGCTGGTGGCGGCCGGCTGGGACGTGTGGCTGGCCCGGCGCCGGGGGACACCGGCCAAGCGCACACCCGCCAAGCGGCGATAGCGGTCGCACGGGGATCGAAGTCCGGCACGGTCCGGGTGACCAGCGGTAGCCGCTGCTCCGTTAGCGCTTACTGTGCCGCCGGCGGCTGGTTCCGCTACCCGCACGGCCACGCACAGCACCCCTGGAACAGTCCTCAGTCCTTGCCGCTGCCGCCGTTGGGGCTTTGCTGCAGCTGGATCAGCACCACGCGATCGTCGCTGCTGACCGGTTTGCCGCCGTCCTTGTTGACCGTGCCGACCAGCGCGAACTGGGTGTTGATCGGGTCCATCCCGCCGTAGCGGCCATACGCCGTCCCGTTCTTGCCGTCCATGATGGCGCTCGGCTGGCCGCCGACCGAGCCGTCGAGCGTGATCGGGACCTGCTGGATGTTGCCTGCCACCGAGGTGCCGATCATGACCGACTCACCACCGTCGGCACAGCCCGCCAGACCGGGCTTGTCCGGCCACGTCCACGCGGGCACCGCCAGCGAGGCGCCGGCCTGCACCCGGTAGAGCACGTCCTGCGTGGCTGAGCGGTCCGTGAGCCACACCCGCGAACCGTCGGCGGCCTTGCAGATGCCGCCGGGGGAGTGGACGCCGGTGGCGTAGGTGCGCGAACCGTTCGTGGGATTGCCCTGCGCCGCGGCGCCCGCCGTGTCGATGCGCAGGATCTTGCCCCCGAGCGAGGCCGGATCGGCACCGGCGGTGCCGGTACCCGCGTCGCCCGTGGCCACGAGCAGCGCGCCCTTCCCGTCCGGGGTGATCGCCCCGCGGTTGCCGGTGGCGCCCCTCGGGATGCCGGTGAGCACGGGCTTGGGCTGCTGGCCCTTGGTGAAACGCACCACGCGGTTGTCCGTCGCGGTGGTGATGTAGGCGAAAACCAGCTGGTCCTCGGCGTAGGTCGGGGACAGCGCAAGCCCGGTCAGCCCGCCATCGCCCGAACCGTCGACCGGCAGCGTGGCCAGCACCTCCGGTTGCTTGCCCGCGGTGACCAGCAGGACGCGCCCGCTCTTGCGCTCGCCCACCAGGGCGCTCGGCGTCGAACCGTCACCGGGCAGCGCGGCGACCGCGGACACCGTGTCCAGGCAGGTCGCGATGACCGCCTTGTCGTAGTCGGTGCAGCCCTGCGGCGGCGGTATGGGCGTGGGCGTCTGGTTGGCGCCGTTCGGGGCACCGGTGGAGTTGCCGTCGACCTCCGGCAGCTCGGGCTGCGGACCGGCCGGGGCGCTCAGCTCCGGCGCGGGCGCGAACGTCTGCCCCGCGGCGCGATCGTCGAACTTCGCGCAGCCGGATAGCACGAGACCCGTGGCCACCAGCAGCCACGGTGTCCTCCCCAACCGGATAAGCATAGATCACCAGCCTAAATCCCCGTACGTGAGCAGCCGGTAAGTGCCCTGGTTACGGTGGCGATCGTGACCCTGACTGTGCTGGTACCCGACGAGGACGGTGTTCAGGCGCTGGAGAAGGTGCCGGGCGTCAAGCCCGTGCGCTACTCCTGGGACGAGCCGCCACCTCCGGAGGCCGCGGACGCCGAGGTGCTGATCCCCGGCTTCCGGCCCGCCGCGCAGTGCCTGCCGTTGCTGGCGCGGATGCCGAATCTCAAGCTCATCCAGCTCCTGTCCGCGGGTGCCGACGAGTGGCTCGGCGTGCTGCCCGACGGTGTTCTGCTGTCGACCTGCCGGGGCGCGCACGGCGGCAGCACCGCCGAGTGGGTCGTGGCCGCGCTGCTGGCGATGTATCGCGAGACGATCGGGTTCGCCGCCTCGCAGCAGGCCCGCCGGTGGGACCGGCACGCGACCGACACGTTGCAGGACAAGCGGGTCCTGATCATCGGTGCGGGCGACCTCGGCAGGCAGCTGCGCCGCAGGCTCGAACCGTTCGACGCCGCCGTGACGATGGTGGGCGCCACCGCCCGCGACGGCGTGCGCCCGGTCGAGGAGCTGCCCGGGCTGCTGGGCATCCACGACGTGGTCGTGCTGACGGTGCCGCTGACCTCCCGCACGCGCGGCATGGTGGACGCCGGTTTCCTGGCCGTGATGGCCGACGGCGCGGTGCTGGTGAACGCCGCGCGCGGACCCGTCGTGGACACGGCGGCGCTGCTGGCCGAACTGGAGTCGGGACGGCTGCGGGCCGCACTCGACGTCACCGACCCGGAACCACTGCCCGCCGAACATCCACTGTGGACAGCACCCGGCCTGCTGCTGACCCCGCACGTCGCCGGTTCGGTGAGCGGATCGGCGCGGCGTTCCTACGCTGTCGCCGCCGCGGAAATCGAACGGTACGCCGGCGGCGAACTTCCGCACAATCTTGTGCACGGCGAATATTGACGAAAGAAAGTGCTGCGTTGAAAGGCGTTCATGGCCTACTCTGCGCGCGTGACAACCCAAAGTGATGAGTACGGCCGGCACAACCTCTTCGAGGATTCCGGTTATTACGAAACACCGAAGTCGGAGTCGCTCGACGAGCCGGAGGACCGGTTGGCCTACGACGATGCTCCGGTCAGCGGATGGCACGGTGGGCTGGACTTCGGCCTGCTGGTGTTGCGGCTGGTGCTCGGCGGCGCGTTGGGGGCGCACGGTTTGCAGAAGGTGTTCGGGCTTTTCGACGGTCCTGGCATCGCCGAGTTCGCGCGAACGCTCGGTGAACAGGGCTATACCTCGCAGACAACGGTGCTGGCCTGGGTGGGCGGGATAACCGAGATCGCGGGCAGCGGCCTGCTCATTCTCGGCCTATTCACCCCGGTGGCCGCGGGCGCATTGCTCGCGATCAGTGCGAACGCCGTTTACCTGACCTACAACGAGGGTTTCTTCCAGCACGGCGAGCAGGGCTTCGAGTATCACGCCGTGCTCGCCGGTATCGCGCTCGCGCTGTTGTTCACCGGCCCCGGCCGGATCGCCATCGACGTGCACACTCCGTGGCGCCGCCGCCCCTGGCCGTTCGGGATCGCGTTCCTTATCCTCGCCGCAGGTGCCGTCGCGGTGCTGATCACGGCGTTCCGTTAGGAGCGCGGGCGAGGGGGAGGACGCATGTGGCTGGTGCCGACGACGGCGTCGGAAGCGCTGCCGTATGTCGTGACCGCGGCGGACCGGGACGGCTATCTCGGCCTCATGCTCGTCCTCGCCCGCACCGCCGAGGCCAGGACGGTGCACGGGGAACTGGCGCGTGACTGGACCAGCATTCACGACGTCACCGGGCACCGGATCGCGGTGCTCTGCCCGGATCCGGAGTTCGTGCAACCGGAACCGATCCAGCCCTGGGACTACTTTCCCAGCGACAGGCTCGCCGATCGCTGGTTCGGGCTGAAGCTCGCGCAGTGCCTGGATCTTCCGCACACCAGAGTGGTGATTCCGGGCGTGCCGGTCGCGCGCCCGCGGGGTTCCGCGGAGGCGCACCAGGCTGCGTGGACGGAGGCGGTGACCCGGTGCGCCGCGTGTTTCGGTGTCGACGAGGCGAGGCTGCCCGCGGTGCTCGTGGTGTGCCTGCGCGAGGAGACGAGCGTCCTCATCCAGCTCCGGCCGGAGACCAGCATCTACCGGCTGTGCAAGCGCATCGCGTCGTCGCCCGGCTACGCGCCAGGCGACGACGAGCGGTTGCGGGAGCGAGCGCGGTTGCGGGAGGCCGTGCCGCGGTTACGGGTGGACGGTGGCCGTCATCGGTGGGTGACGCCAGACGATCCGCCGCGGACCATGCGGCGGTTGCTCGAGGTGCCCGCGGTGCGCAAGCAGTTCGACGGGCTGGCGAAACACCTGGCGACGGTGGCCGCTGCCGATCCCGCGCTGCGTCGCGAGTGGTCGGAAGGGCTGCGCGCGCTCACCGAATCGGATGCCACGGACCGGGCGATGTGTGAGTACCTGCACGAGATCGCCGAGGCCGTGCACGCGCACCCGCGGCGGGGCGAGTGGCGCAATCTCGACAACAAGGTCCGCAAGGTCGCGCAGGTGATCGAGGCGGCCGCCCATCCACGCGACGAGTTCCGTTTCGTGCCGGAGAGCGCTGAGGACAAGGCGGTTCGGGAGCAGCGACTGGCGCACGCGGAGGCCGAACTCGCGGAGGTCGAGGAGTGGCTGGACAGCCGGCCGGGGCTGGCGGGCGCGTGCGTGGCGGCGGCCAGGGCCGAACTGGGCGCGTGCGAGGTCGAGCAGATCTCCGGATACCGGCCCCGGCCCGGCCGGATGGACGAACTGGCCTTGCGCGTGGTGCGCCCGATCGGCCCGGCTCCTGACGCGCGCGAGGTTCCGGTGGTACGCAACGAACTTTCCGGCACGGTGCACGGCCCGGCGGTGCAGGCGGGCCACATCGACCACCTGCACGTCCACAACGGACGGCGATCGGGCCGGCTGAGCCGCCCCTGGCGCAAACGGCGCGCGCCGGGGGAGTGACGCGAGTGGTCACGCTTGTCGGGTGCGGGCTGATCGCGCTGGCCGCGCTCGTGCTCGGCGCGCAGGCAGTCGGCACGCCGAGCGGAACCCTTCGAATGCGTCGCGCGACGACGAGCTGACGGCGGACGCGTGGCTGCTTCGCTTCGACCGCACACCCCGCCCGGCGACTGCCGCCACGAAGGCCACAGTCACCGCCAAGCCACCGCTACCGCCAAGACTACGGCCACCCGCAAGCCACCGTGCCCCACGCCCGAGAGCCGCCGGCTGGCCTCGCCGCGGCGAAGGCGCGCACTGTCCACAAGCGACGCAGTGGCTAGTGCAGATACTCCGTCGCCAGGGTGACCACCTCGTCCGCCAGTGGGTGGACCTCCGGGTCCAGCTCGACGGCCGCCGCGGCCAGGCGGGCGATGTCCTCGCGCCACTGGCCCGACGCCGTCGCCTCCGCCTTGACGTTGACGAAAGCCCGGTCCAGCAGGCTCACCGCGGTGGCCGGCTGCGCCCGCAGCACGGCCCGGACCGTCGCGATGCCGTCCGCCAGTGCGGCCGCCGCCGGGGGCTCGTCCAGCGCCTCATCGTCCGGACAGGACTCCGCGCGGATGTCGAGATCCAGCTGCCAGAACAGCGGCAGATCCCGCAGCGACGCGAGCACCCGCCACCGCCGCGCCGACTCCTGCGTGCGCACCGTGGCGACCGGCCACACCTCCGCCAGCACCTTGGCCACCCCGGTCACGGCGTCGGTGAAGGCGTCGTCCGGCACGATCCATCTCAGATCGACATCGCTGTAGACGTCGGCGGTGCCCCTGGCCAGCGAACCGGCGAGTTCGGTTCGCGAGCCGGGGCACGCCGACGTCAACGCACGCCGCAGTTCCCGCGTGAGCGCGTCGCGGTGTGCGGTGTCCATCAGCGGTTGACGTCCCGGACGGCGCCACGGTCGGCCGACGTGGCCATCCGGGCGTAGGCCCGCAGCGCGGCGGTCACCGGCCGCTGCCGTTCGGCTGGCTGCCACGGCCGCTCACTGGCCTCCATCTTCGCGCGCCGCTCGGCGAGCACCGCGTCGTCCACCAGCAGCTCCAGCCGCCGCTCGTGCACGTCGATCAGGATCCGGTCGCCGTCGGCCACCAGCCCGATCACGCCACCGGACGCGGCCTCCGGCGAGATGTGCCCCACCGAGATGCCCGACGAGCCACCGGAGAACCGGCCGTCGGTGATCAGCGCGCACGTCTTGCCGAGCCCGGCGCCCTTGAGGAACGCCGTGGGGTGCAGCATCTCCTGCATCCCCGGCCCGCCTGCCGGCCCCTCGTACCGGATCACCAGCACGTCACCGGGCTGCACCTGCTTGCCGAGGATCGCCGACACCGCCTCCTCCTGGCTCTCCAGCACGCGCGCGGGCCCCTCGAAATGCCACAGCGACTCGTCGATGCCCGCGGCCTTGATCACCGCGCCGTCCTCGGCGAGGTTGCCGTGCAGGATCGCCAGCCCGCCGTCCTTGGTGTAGGCATGCTCGATGTCGCGGATGCAGCCGCCTGCCGAGTCGGTGTCCAAAGAGGACCAGCGGTTCTCCGTGGAGAACGCCTCCGTGGTGCGAACCCCGCCCGGTGCGGCGTGGAACAGCTCGACGGCGGCAGCCGACGGCGACTCGGCGCGAATGTCCCAAGTGGACAGCCACTGCTCCAGCGACGGCGAGTGCACCGCGTGCACGCCGGTGTTGAGCAGCCCCGCCCGGTACAGCTCGCCGAGGATCGCGGGGATGCCGCCGGCGCGGTGCACGTCCTCCATGTGGTAGTCGGAGTTCGGGGCCACCTTCGACAGGCACGGCACGCGGCGGCCGATCGCGTCGATGTCGTCGAGCGTGAAGTCGACCTCGCCCTCCTGCGCGGCGGCGAGAATGTGCAACACCGTGTTGGTCGAACCGCCCATGGCCATGTCGAGCGCCATCGCGTTCTCGAACGCCTCCTTGGTGGCGATCGACCGCGGCAGCGCGCTCTCGTCGTCCTGCTCGTACCAGCGCTTGGCCAGCTCGACCACGGTACGGCCCGCGTTCTCGAACAGCGCCCGCCGCGCGGCATGGGTGGCGAGCGTGGAACCGTTGCCCGGCAAGGAAAGCCCGAGCGCCTCGGTGAGGCAGTTCATCGAGTTCGCGGTGAACATGCCCGAGCACGAACCGCACGTGGGGCACGCGGAACGCTCCACAACGGACAGTCCGTCCTCGTCCACCTCGGAGCTGGCCGACGCGGAGATCGCGGTGATCAGGTCGGTCGGCGCCTGCGCGACCCCACCGACCACGACGGCCTTGCCGGCCTCCATCGGGCCGCCGGAGACGAACACCGTCGGGATGTTCAGCCGCATCGCGGCGTTGAGCATGCCCGGGGTGATCTTGTCGCAGTTGGAGATGCAGACGAGCGCGTCGGCCTGGTGCGCGTTGACCATGTACTCGACCGAGTCGGCGATGATCTCCCGTGAGGGCAGCGAGTACAGCATGCCCGAGTGCCCCATCGCGATCCCGTCGTCCACCGCGATGGTGTGGAACTCCCGCGCCACGCCGCCGGCCTCGCGCACCGCCTCGGCCACGATGTCGCCGAGGTTCTTGAGGTGTACGTGGCCGGGCACGAACTGGGTGTAGGAGTTGGCGATCGCCACGATCGGCTTGCCGAAATCGCTGTCGGTCATGCCGGTGGCCCGCCACAGGGAACGGGCACCCGCGGCATTGCGGCCGTGGGTAGTGGTTCGGGAACGCAGCTGAGGCATGACCCTGAGGTTACGCCCGCCTTGAGCAGCGCTGATCAGGCGGCGGCCCAACCCGGCGCGGTTCCGGCGGAATCGCGACCGGCATGTGGGAAATCCCTGCTCAGCGCCTGCTTCCACGAACGGGTGAACGGCGTAACCGGGCGCAACAACACTGGTCATCCGCCGGAAATACGCCGTTCCTAGCTTCGGTCCGACTCGAGCGAAGGGATCGGGAATGGGCCTCGCTGACAATCCGCAAATGGAGGATTACTCGCTGCGGTACACCCCCGCGGCGTTTCGTAAGTGGTCGCCGTGGATGGTGTTCCTGTCCTGCCTCGTCGGCATTTCCGCGATGGCCGGCTACGCACTGGACGCGGCGTTCGTGGACGAGTTCGGCTTCTCGAACTCACTCATCGGATTCGGCGTCGCGGCCGCGGTGACGCTGCCGCTGACGCTGGTGATCGCGTTCGCCATCGCCCGCAAGCACGTCGACATCGATCTGCTGACGCGCGGCTCCGGCTTCGGCTACCTCGGCTCCACGCTGACGTCGCTGGTGTACGCGACCTACACGCTGATCTTCCTCGCCTACGAGGGCGCGATCATGGCGCAGGCGGTCACCGCGCTGACGCACCTGGACATCCACCTCTCCTACGTCGTGGTGTCCGCGGTGATGATCCCGCTGACCCTGTACGGGATGTCGTTCAGCGCCAAGTTCCAGGCGTGGACCTGGCCGATCTGGATCGCGCTGATCGGGCTCGCGCTGGGCACCGCCGCGACCGCGCCGGACGCGGGGCACAACATGGTGCATCCGGCGACCGTCTCGCCGACGGGGCTGGCCGGACTGACCGTGCTGGCCGTGTTCACCATCGCCGCCGCGCAGCTCTCGCTCGCCACGCAGGTGGGGGAGCAGGGCGACTACCTGCGCCTGATGCCCGACCCGCACGCCGGCAACCGTGGCCGCTGGCGGCTCGCGGTGATCATGGGCGGTCCCGGTTTCGCATTGTTCGCGGTGGGCATCTTCTTCGCCTCGACGCTGCTCGTCGGCTACGCGTCCACGAAGACCGGGGCCGAGCACGTCGGCGTGCCGGTGGACCTGTTCACCACGGTCTACGAGCGACTGACCGGTAACCACACGGTCGCGCTGATCCTCGCCGGGCTACTCGTGCTGCTGTCCCAAATCAAGATCAACATCATGAACACCTACTCGGGATCGCTGTCCTGGTCGAACTTCTTCTCCCGGCTGCTGCACCGCCACCCCGGCCGCGCCGCGTGGGTGTTCCTCCAGGTGGGCCTGTCGCTGGTGCTCATGGAGATCGACATCTTCAGCCACATCGTGGAGGTGCTCGCCTGGTACTCCAACGTCGGCGTGGCGTGGATCGCCGCGATGGTGTCCGATCTGGTGATCAACAAGCGCTGGCTCAAGCTCGCGCCGCCGAACCTGGTCTTCCACCGCGCGCATCTCTACAACGTCAACCCGGTCGGCTTCGGCTCGATGATCGTCGCCGGGGCGATCTCGATGGTCGCCTACTACGGCGCGTTCGGCCCGACCGCCGCCGCGTTGTCCCCGTTCATCGCGCTGGTCGTCGCCGTGGTGCTGCCGCCGGTGGTCGCGTTCGCCACGAAGGGCCGCTGGTACATCGCGCGCACCTCGGAACTGCCCGAGAACGACGGCGAGCTGCCGTGCTCGGTGTGCGAGGGCGACTACGACGTGCTCGACATGGCGACCTGCCCGTTCCACGGCGGCACCGTCTGCTCGCTGTGCTGCTCGACCGAGGGCGCGTGCAAGGACGCCTGCAAACCCAGCGCGTGGCGCCCGCCGAAGGGTGCGGTGCCGCTCGGCATGCCCCGTTTCACCACTGAGAAAGAACTGGAGGTCGCGTGATGAAGGCAATGGTCGTCGTCGACATGCAGAACGGTTTCTGTCACCCCGAGGGGTCGCTGCCGAAGCTCGGCATGGGCCTGGCCGGTGCGGAGGAGGCCGTCGCCAACACGGCGATCGCGGTGGCGCACGCCCGCGAGACCGGGATGCCGGTCGTGTTCACCCGGCACGTCTACCGGCCCGGCTACCACGACGAGGGTCCGTGGCTGGGTGGCCGCACCCCGGATCTCGCCTCGGTCGGCGGGCTCATCGCGGGCAGCTGGGACGGCGACGTGGTGGACGAACTCGGCCGCACGCCGGAGGACCTCGTCGTGGACAAGTGCCGGCTCGACGCGTTCCAGTGGACCTCGCTCGAACCGCTGCTGCGCGGGCTCGGCGTGACGGAGATCGTGGCGTGCGGGGTCGTCACGAACTTCTGCGTCGAGACCACCGTCCGGT
>Ga0164243_10014258_pt1 | contig 11087 bp, 8 predicted proteins | sample OricompcompostOP_FD_108781 | JGI IMG/M metagenome (GOLD analysis project Ga0164243, IMG submission 108781) | Organic Plus compost microbial communities from Emeryville, California, USA - Original compost - Organic plus compost (OP) | ecosystem: Engineered > Solid waste > Mixed feedstock >... | reverse complement strand
GTCGACAAGTTGATCCTGATGTCGCCCGCCGGGCTCATCGCGACCAAGGACAATATGGCGCGCATCCGTGCCGAGCGCACGAAGGCCGTCCAGAACCCAGAGTGGGATTCGATCAAGGCGATGTTCGATCATCTGATCGCTGACGAGGAGCGGCGCCTGCCGGATCTCATCGGCCTGCGTCAGGCGATCTACCGTCGGCCCGACACGCTCGCGACCATCGATCATCTGCTCGCACTGCAGAATTATGAGACGCGCGAGCGGAACCTCCTCAGTGAAGATCATTGGCGCCAGATCCAGGCGCCAACGATGGTTGTCGCTTCCGGCAAGGATCACGGCGAGTACCAGAGCACGGCGCGTCAGGTGGCGGCGCTCATCCCGAACTCGACCGTGTTCGAGATGCCAGGGGTACGCCACTGGCCCCACTTCGAGGATCCAGAGGCGTTCAATCCCGCCGCCTTGGCGTTCCTGGCGGAGTGACATGATCAGCGAGGACGAAGCACGTCGGCTCGCCGACGAGCTCCACACTGCGAGGCGGGACGTGACAACTGTCCGCCAGATCTCGCTGCGCCATCCGGAGATGACGGTCGTCGATGCGTACGCCGTTCAGCAGTCGCTCGTCGCGCGCATGCTGGCGGAGGGCCGGACCGTGGTGGGTCGGAAGGTGGGGCTCACTTCGATGCCGATGCAGCGCTCGATGGGCATCTCCGAGCCCGACTACGGCGTGATCACCGATGACATGGTCTTTCCCTCGGGCGGTGAGATCGAGGCCACCCGTTTCAACTATCCGAGAGTCGAGATCGAGCTGGCGTTCATCCTCGCCGATCGCATCGAGGGCCCAGGCGTCACAGCCGGCGATGTGCTCCGGGCGACGAGCCACATTTCCCCGTCGATCGAGATCCTCGACAGCAGGATCGAGATGACGGATGCCGCGACCGGGCACCGCCGAACGATTGTCGACACCGTCTCCGACAACGCCGCAGACGCTGGTATGGTCCTCGGCCCCGGCATCCTGGATCCTTCCGACTTCCGTCCGCGGGATCTGAGCGCTCTGCTCTATATCAACGGGATCATTGAGGAGACCGGAGTGGCGAGCGCCGTGCTGGGCCATCCGGCGCAGGCCGTCGCGTGGCTCGCCAACAAGCTGGGAGAGTACGGTCAGGCTCTCGAATCCGGGCAGGTCGTCCTTTCGGGTTCTCTGACACAGTCCGTTCCGGTGCGCGCGGGCGATGTCGTGCACGGCGACTTCGGAGGGATGGGAGCTGTGACGTGCAGGTTCGTCTAGATCAGTTCGAGGATGCCGCGCCGAACTTGTCGGCGCGTGGCTTCCGCCGGAAACTGGCGGCGGGCGAATCGCTCATTGGACTGTGGGTGGTCTCAGCATCGCCGACGGCTGCGGAGATCGTCGGGTCGTGTGGCGCGGATTGGGTGATCATCGACGCCGAGCACTCGCCGAACACCGTCACCGACGTCGTCGCGCAACTGCGTGCGCTCACCGGCTCGTCGGCATTCGTCGTCATTCGGGCACCGTCGAAGGATCCACTCGAGCTCGGCAGGCTGCTCGACGCCGGCGCGCGCGGGCTAATGGTCCCGATGGTCGAGTCCGCCGCGGAAGCGGAAGCGGTCGTCGCCGCTACCCTCTATCCGCCTCGTGGACGCCGCGGCGTCGGAGGCGGATTCGCGCGGGCGACACGCTGGACCGGGATCTCCGACTACCTCCGCCGGGCCGAAGAGTCCTTCTCGCTGATCGTCCAGATCGAGTCCATGGCGGGCATCGGGGAGCTCGAGGAGATCCTCTCGGTCGACGGGATCGACGGGGTGTTCTTCGGCCCGGCGGACCTCGCTGCATCGCTCGGGCACCTGGGCGAGCCTCGGCATCCCGACGTGCAGGCGGCCATCGAAGCCGCGATCCGGGCGACCGTCGATGGCGGCGGGATCGCGGGTGTCAACGCCTTCGACGTCGACGACGCATTCCGATATCGCGCCGTCGGCGCGCAGCTGCTCGCCGTCGGCTCAGACGTGACCCTCCTTGCGGGGGCAGGTGCAGAGCTTGTCGCCCGCTTCGCGCCGCTTGACGCGGCTTCCCCTGCTACACAGATGAAGGACAGAGCATGAAGATCATCGAACGCGACGTCGCGATCGTCGGGGCCGGCCCGGCAGGGGTGACTCTCGCCGGTCTGCTCGCACAGTACGGCGTATCCGTCGTGATCATGGATCGCGAGCCGGACGTCGTCGAGGAACCTCGCGCGGTGGGGATCGACGACGAGGCGCTGCGCACACTGCAATCCTTCGGTATGGCCGAACCCGTCCTCGGCAACGCGGTACGCAACGCGCCCATCCGCTACTACGACTCGAAGGGACGCATCCTCGCGCACGTGGCGCCGAGCGGACGCCCGTACGGCTGGCCGCGCCGCAATCTCTTCTTCCAACCCAACCTCGAGAGACTGCTCCGCGATCACCTCGCGACGCTTGAGAACGTCGAGCTCCTGACCTCGTGTGAGGCCGTCGAGCTGACGCAGGATGCTGACGGCGCCTCAGTCGTGGCGACCATGGCCGGCGAGCGACTCGAAGTGCGCGCCCGATACGTGGTGGGTGCCGATGGCGGCAAGAGCTTCGTGCGACGGGCACTCGGGATTGAGCTCGAGGGGGACACCGCGCCCATGAAATGGCTGGTGGTTGATGTCGAGAATGACACCTGGGATGCGCCCTATTCGGCGGTGTACACGTCGCCGGAGCGCCCTTCGATGACGATTCCGCTGCCGTTTGGGTACCGGCGATTCGAGTTCAAGGTGCTGGACGGCGAGGACCCCGACACGATGGCCGAGCCCGACCGGGTCGCCAAGCTGATGAAGCCCTTCTATCCGAACACCGATGTGCCGCGTGCTGTTCGTCGCCGGATCTACTGGCATCACTCTCGTACGGCGTCGCGTTTCCAGGCCGGGAGAGGGTTCCTCGTGGGGGATGCTGCGCATCTCCAGCCGCCGTTCTTCGGTCAGGGCATGAACTCAGGGATGCGCGATGTCACCAACTTGGCGTGGAAGCTCGGGTTCGTTCTGACGGGTAAGGCGGGGACCGCGCTGCTGGACACCTATGACGCCGAGCGGCGGGATACTGCACGGGAGATGGTGGAGTTCGCGACCGGAGTCGGCAGGCTCTATCACCCCCGGAGCAGATTCACGGAGATCGTGCGGAACGCCTTCTTCCGCGTGGCTCAGAAGGTGCCCGGCGGGCGCGATTACATCCTGCAGATGAAGTACAAGCCGGTGCCGCGCTATCGAGAAGGCTTTGTGCTTGCGCCGCGTGCGAAAGACAAAGGCTCGCTGGTAGGCCGTGCCTTTCCTCAGCCGCTCGTCCAGCGCCTGGACGGGGCGCACGTTCGGCTCGACGATGTGATCGGCGACCGCATCGCGATCGTGAGTGTCGTGCCCGGCGTCGCCGCCGCCATTTCACAGAAGGCGCGCGCGCGCCTCGCCAGCCGGGGGTTCGTCCTTGTGCAATCGAACGTCATGCCGGCATACCGCCGAAGTGGTCAGACTGACCCAGCGGGCATCTCGCATGAAGGTCCTTTGGATGTCATCGATGTCTTCGATCTCGATGGCGGACTGCGGGACATGTATCTCGCGCGGCCGGCGGAGGAGGTCTACGTGGTCCGCCCTGACCGGTACGTCGCGGCGACCTGCCGCCTCGCAGACCTGGACAGGCTCCTCCCTGCGGTGCTGCGACTTCTCGGCGAAATGGAGCAGTCGAGAGACTCGCGCGGGGCGCGGGTCGGTGTGCGCGGTCGACCCGACGGGACCGCGGCGCTGCGCGAGGCAACTGGCGTTACGAAGAAGAGAGGGAGCAATGGAGCCTGAATACGATGTGATCGCAGTCGGAGGCGGACTGGCGGGACTGGCGGCTGCGGCCGCGGCTCGCGATCTGGGCATGACCGCCCTGGTCGTGGAGAAGACCCCGCTTTTCGGAGGAGTGACCGCATACTCGGCTGGTCAGCTCTGGGTCCCCGGCTCGTATCTCGAGCGTGATGCTGGGATCGAGGACTCAGCGGACGCGGGCGCCGCATACCTCACTCGACTGGGGATGGGTTTCGCTGAAGAGGCGCATGTGCGCGGCTATGTGGATCGAGCTGACAGCACGCTTCAGTACTTCCGCCGTCTCGTGTCTGCCGAGTGGCGGATAGTGGAGGGACTTCCCGACTACTACTACGGGGAGTTCCCGGACGCTCGCCCCGAAGGGCGTCTCATCGAAGTCGATCCGTTCCCGGGCGGGCGGCTGGGCGAATGGCGCGATCGACTCCGTGTCTCGCCGCACGTCCAGTACCGGCTCACGCACGAGGACATGTGGGCACTAGGAGGGATCGCGCGCAGCCACTCTTGGGATCGGACCCTCGTGGAGCGCCGCGAAGAGGAAGATGCGCTCTGCATGGGAACCGGCCTCGCAGCGACGTTCCTCGCGGGCGCGATCGCATCGGGCGCCGACCTCGCGGGCTCAGTCGATATCGACACGATCCTGGTCGAGGATGGCCGTGCCAGTGGCATCGTGCTCTCGGACGGAACGATGATCAGAGCACGCCGCGGTGTGCTGATCGCCGCCGGGTCATATGACTGGGATCCGCGCGCGATGCGAGGTTTCGAAGGAATCCCCGGACCCGAGTCGGCGGCTCCGCCCTCGGTCGTCGGTGATCACTTCCGACTGGCGCTGCCTTTGGGTGCGCGACTTGTCTCGGAACCGAAACCCATGCGCCTCGGCTATCGAGTAATCAACCGGACGGATGACGATCGGCCCATGACCGGCATCTTCCGGGCGGTCTCGTACCCCTACTCCATCATCGTCAACGGCAGTGGGCGACGGTTCTGTGACGAATCCTTCTATCCCGCGATCGGCCATGCGCTCAAGCACATCGACGGGCGCCATCAGAGATTCGAGAACTGGCCGTGCTGGTGGGTTTTCGATTCACGATTCCGAAGCGAGTACTCGTTTTCGGGGATAACGCCGGGGGCGGAGCTTCCTGAGGAGTGGGGAGTCGTCAGCTCACCGACCATCGAGGGTCTGGCCGAGGCCATGGGTGTGGACGCCGAAGCGTTCCGTGACCAGATCGATCGATACAACTCCGACTGCGCGAAGGGCGTCGACTCGGAGTTCGGTCGCGGCGGGCGGCTGTACTCGCGCGTGTCGTATGGCGATCACGGAACTGGGATTCATCCGAATCTGGGCCCGGTCGCGGAAGGACCGTTCTTCGCGATGCGTCCTCTGCTCGTGGGCACAGGCATCCCGACAACGGGTCTCGATACCGACCCACTGGGCAGGGTGCTCGACCACGGTGGGTCGCCCATCGACGGTCTGTACGCCGCGGGCAACTCTTCAGCGATGCTCGAGGTCGGCGGCGGGTACCAGAGCGGGATCGCCAACATGCGGTCACTGATCATCGCGAAGGCGAGCATGGAACACGCGGCGGCATGAGACCACCTCTGGCTGCGATCACCGGAGGGGCATCCGGACTCGGACGCGCAATCGGCCTCCGTCTGCGCGACGAGGGGTGGAACGTAGTGGTCCTCGATCGCGCGGGATCCGATCGAGAGGGAGCCGCCGAACTCGACGCCGGCATCGCCGCCATCGCCTGCGACGTGACGAAGGCGGCGTCCGTGAACGCTGCGTTCGACGAGATCCAACGTCGGCACGGCTACTTGGACGCGCTCATCTGCTCGGCCGGCGTGCTGCGTGTCGGATCGCTGGGAGAAATGAGCGACGAAGAGTTCAGCCTCGTGCTCGACGTCAACGTGCGTGGCAGTTGGCTCGCGGCGAAAGCAGCACTTCCTCTGCTCCGACGACGTGAGGAACCCGCGGTCGGGGGCATTGTATTCCTGGCGTCGATCGCCGCGCTGCGCCACCGGGTCAACACCGGCGCCTATGCAGCGAGCAAGTCCGCCGTCGTCGCGTTGAGCAGGATACTGGCCGCCGAAGTCGCGGTCGACGGCATCCGCGTGAACGCCGTGGCGCCGAGCACCGTCGACACGCCTATGACACACGAGCACTTCTCGCCACTTGATGGGGCGACGTATCGCGCCAACTCTCCATCACCGCTCGGTCGCTACGGGACGCCGGACGACATCGCGGCTCTCGTGAGCTTCCTGCTCAGGCGGGATGCGGCATTCATCAGCGGTGCGGTGATCCCGATCGATGGCGCCACAACGGCGGCGATGTTCTGAGTCGTCTCAGCCTGAGGATCTTCTGGCACACCGCTTGACTTTGAGCATTATATATTCCATATTGGAGTGGACGACGAAGTACGAGAGTTCGAAGGAGAACGATCGAGATGGATCGCTGTTCAGACCGTGCGTTGCCCGGGTGGTACAGGTGGGCACGCGAGGTATGCGCCGCAGTAGACGCACGGGATGTTCGCGCACCAGCCTTCGAACCGATGCCTTACCCGGGCAAGGAAGCGAGCCGCGGATGAGTATCACCGAGATCGGACAGCAGCCAATGACGACAGCGGGCAGTGAGAACCAGGTGACTCCGGAGTCGGAGCGGCAGCCCAAGATCGAGGTGCGAGACCTGAGCCTCACCTTCGGTGTCGGAGACAGCGCCGTTCAGGCGCTCGGCCCGATCGACCTAACGGTAGGCGACGGCGAGTTCCTCTCGATCGTCGGACCGTCCGGCTGCGGAAAGTCCACGCTAACGAAGATCATCGCTGGACTGCTCGAACCGACCACAGGAGAGGTCGTGATCCACCTCGCCGGCACGTCCATCGCGCCGATCGCGACGGTATTTCAGGATTACGGGATCTTCCCGTGGAAGACCGTGCTCGATAATGTGCGATTCGGTCTCATCGTGAATGGCGTCGACCGGCGCGAGGCCACGGACCGCGCCGCCCACTGGGTCGCCAAGCTCGGACTATCGGGCTTCGAAGACCGCTACCCGTCCAGCCTGTCCGGCGGGATGCAGCAGCGCGTTTCCATTGCCCGTGCGCTGGCCGTCGAACCCGAGATTCTCCTGATGGATGAGCCGTTCGCGTCCCTCGACGCTCAGCTGCGGGAGATCCTGCAGGAGGAACTGCTCCGCCTTCACGAAAGTGACGGGCGCACCGTGCTCTTCGTGACGCACAGTTTGGAGGAGGCGCTCGTGCTCGGTGACCGTGTGATGGTCCTGACAGCCCGTCCTGGCCGCCTGCTCGACATGAAGTCCGTCCCGTTCCGTCGCCCGCGAACTCCAGAGGTCCGCGAGTCGGCAGAGTTCGGCGCGATGCGCTACGCCCTTTGGGCCCATCTCAAAGACCAGGTGCAGATCGGCGCGAAGGGAGCTGACTCATGACCACGGCCACCGGACGCGCGTCCGTCATCACCCGCAAGAACCGGCTTCCGCTCGAAAGTCGTCCTAAGCGCATCCGTCGTCGCAGGGCAACCGAGATCGCAGTCGGAATCGCGGTGCCGCTCGCACTCATCATACTTTGGGAGGTCTCGGCCCAACTCGGCTGGATCAATCGACAGTTCTTCCCCGCGCCATCGGCGACGCTTCGCCGCGGTTGGGAGATGATCGCGGAGGGCCGACTGCTCAGTGACATCGGCGTCACGATGTACCGGGTCATTGTCGGGTACATCGTCGGCAGCGTGATCGGATGGTCCGCCGGCATCGGCATGGGAATGTCACGCATGCTGCGGCGGGCGCTCGAACCGATGCTGAGTGCGCTCTATACGGTGCCGAAGCTCGCGATCCTGCCGATCTTCCTCACGATCTTCGGATTCAGCGACGCTCCGATCATTGCGATCGTGAGTGTGACGGTGTTCTTCTACGTCTGGATCTACACGATGGAGGCGGTCGTCTCCATCCCGAACGGCTACCTGGATGCAGCGACGTCGTTCGGAGTCAAGGGCTGGACGCTCTTCCACCACGTGATCCTTCCGGCGAGTCTGCCCGCTGTGGCAGTTGGGCTTCGAATCGGCGTCGGTGTGGCTCTCTTGGTCACGATCGCTTCCGAGTTCATCGTGGGCGGTTCCGGCGTCGGCTACCTCATCTTCAACGCGAGGTCGCTGTTCCGACTCGAGGAGGCATACGCGGGTATCGTCACTGCGGCGCTCATCGGCGTCCTCCTTCAGGGACTTGTCACGTGGCTCGGGCACAGGGCGACGCCGTGGGTCGTTGGCAGAGACTCGCGAGCTGGCGGCCTTTGATCGACGTCGTAGCGCACAACAGCACTTCGCACGACACCAAATCACAACAGCACTTCGCACGACACCAAATGAGGAGTAGGAAATGACAACAGCGACCAAGCCGCGCACCACGCGGCGCATGTGTGGCGTAGGCGCATTCGTCCTAATGGGCAGTCTTGTACTCTCGGCGTGCTCGTCGGCGGGATCTGAGGGGACGACGCCGTCGGATGAGCCGGCGAGTGGCGGCATTCCGTCAGGCATCGACCCGCAGCCCCTCGCCGAGACGACCAAGATCACCATCAACACGGCGGCTCGGATCGAGTCATTCAGTGCGCTGTTCCTCGCGGACGAGATGGGCGAGTTCGAGAAGGAGAACCTCGAGGTCGAGTTCACTCAGATCGCGTCGGCCGACGCGCTGACGGGACTCGGTCTCGACCAGATTCAGGTCATGGGCGCGGCGCCCAATGGGTCCCTGTTCAACGCAATCGACCAGGGGGTTGCTGTGAAGATGGCGATCCCCTGCTACGCAAACAGCGTGGACCGTTGGTGGGTCCGCAAGGACAAGCTGGACCAGGCGGACTCGCTCAAGGGTACGACTGCGGCGAGCGCTGTTGGCCCGGGCGGATCGTCGATCCTCGGGCTGGATGCGTACCTCCAGGAGGTCGGACTCGGGATCACGGATGTCACCGTGAAGCAGTTCCCCGCCGCCGATGTCCCTACCGCCCTGATCCAGGGTGCCGTCGATTCCGCCTATGTTCCGGAGCCCGGCGCACGCGCCGTGGAGGCGTCCGGTGTGGCAGAGCCGGTCGACACGATGCCCAAGGACGGCGGCAGCGCGCAGTGCGTCTACATCTTCGGTCCTGACCTGCTCACAGAGCGGCCGGAAGTCGGGGCGGCCGTCACACGTGCCATGGCGCGAACCGTTCGGGACTATCTGGAGGGCGATTACAAGGCAAACCCCGAGGTCGTGGCAGCCCTGGCGACCGCGCTGGACCGCACGGAAGATGAGATCACGGCCACTCCGTCTTTGGAGTTCGCCCCCGACCTGGAGTTCAAGGACGATCTCTTCACGCGGATGCAGGAGATCTGGCTTGAGGTCGGCGGGATCCTCGCCTACGACGAACCGATTGCTCCGGAGGATCTGATCGACCACCGGTTCGTCGACGCCATCAGCGGCTGACGCGTCGTCCGCGGGAGCGGCAGAGTCGGCAGAGGTCTCGGGCTCTCCGCGGCCTGCGACGACGATCCACGGAGGAATCGACGCGTTGGCGCGCGACACAAGACATGAACAACTGACGAGGAGATAGTCAATGAAGCCTCTGGTCTCTGAGGGCATCCGGGACGAGTACGACGTGGTCGTCGTGGGCTCGGGCGTCGGGGGAATGATCGCCGCGCTGGTCGCGGCGGAAGCCGGCCGATCGGTCCTCGTGCTCGAGAAGTCGGGTCAGCTCGGAGGAACGTCGGCGGTCTCCGCCGGCACGATCTGGATCCCGGTCAATCCGGACATGATCGCTGCCGGCATCGACGATGACGACGCGACGGCCACTGAATACATCCGAGGAGTCGTCGGAGAGTCCGAACTCAGCGCGAGTTTCGTCAAGAACGCCCGGGAGATGCTCACGTATCTGCGCGATTCGACCGAGATCGATCTCGCCCCCGCGTTGTCCTACCCCGACTACAAGTCGCTCGTCCCCGGCTCCAAGCCCGGCGGCCGGTCGATGCAGCCGGGCATCTACGACACTCGCCGCCTCGGCGAGCTCGCCGGCCTGCTTCGCCGCGACGAGACCGTACTGCCGTACACGATGCGCGAGTTCAAGGAGTGGGGCTCGTGGAACGCGTTCCCCTGGGACATGCTCCGCGAGCGCGCCGAGCAGGGCATCGTGGCTCGCGGCGCGGCACTCGTGGGACCGGTGCTCGAAGCCGCTCTGGCGAAGGGAGTGCACATCGTGACCGACGCGCGGGCCGAGGATCTGATCACGGCGGACGGTGGCCGCGTGAGTGGCGTTCGCGTTGGCGAGCGGGAGATCACGGCTCGAGGCGGCGTCGTCCTGGCGTGCGGCGGGTTCGAATGGAACGAAGAACTCATGGCTCAATACCTCGACCACAAGATCCCAATCCGCTGCAGCCCTCCGCACAACACGGGGGACGGGCACCTGATGGCAGAGCGCGCTGGAGCCGCGCTGGGCAACATGAACGAGGTGTGGTGGGCGCCGATGGCGCAGATCCCGGGGCAACTTGTCGACGGTCAGCCGGTCGGGCGTCACCTGCGTGCCGAGCGGCAGGCGCCCGGTGTCATCATCGTCGACCTTGCCGGCCGGCGCATCGTCAATGAGGCGCAGGATTACAACAGCCTGATTCGTTCGGCGATCGCGTCGACGGGCGACGAACCGCTTCGGCTGTTCGTGCTCTTTGACCATCGCTTCTTTGAGAAGTACGGCTTCCTGACTTACAGCGTCGACGACGAGCTTCCGTCATGGATCGTCCAGGCGCCGACTGTCCACGAGGTCGCCGAGAAACTCGGAGTGGACGGCGAGGCCGCCGAGCAGACAGTTCGTCGATTCAATGAGTTCGCTCTCACCGGCATCGACGAGGATTTCCACCGCGGCGAGACGGTCTACGACCAGTACGGCGGGGACCAGACCAATCCGTTCCCAAACTCGAACCTTGCGCCGATCGAGGTCGGACCGTTCTTCGGGATGGAGTTCTTGCCCGGCGCCTTCGGCACGGCCGGCGGAGTTGTTACGAACGGGAATGCTCAGGCATTGCGGCCAGATGGCACAGTGATTCCAGGACTCTATGCGCTCGGGAACGTGTCGGCGGGGCCACTGGCCAAGGGCTACCCCGGAGCCGGCTCCACACTTGGTCCGGCGATGACGTTCGGCTATGTCGCTGGACGCCATCTCGCGACCGTGGATTCGGCCGAAGCGGCGGCGTTTTCGAGAAGCAAGT
>Ga0164243_10014257_pt1 | contig 11087 bp, 9 predicted proteins | sample OricompcompostOP_FD_108781 | JGI IMG/M metagenome (GOLD analysis project Ga0164243, IMG submission 108781) | Organic Plus compost microbial communities from Emeryville, California, USA - Original compost - Organic plus compost (OP) | ecosystem: Engineered > Solid waste > Mixed feedstock >... | reverse complement strand
GAGGGGAAGGTGCAGCCCTTGTCCCGCCGGAGTAGGGCGCGTCGGATGCGGCGGGGTACGACGCGGGTGGCGCGGCCGATGTCGAGGGTTTCGCTTTTCGAGCCCAGTACGACGGGCACGACTTTGGCGTCGCAGGCGAGGCGTCGGATTTGGGCGGCGGAGAGCATGTCGTAGCCATCCAGCAGGCCGTGGCCCAGGCCTGACTTCAACTGGTCGAGGGTGACGCTGACCAGGAGGGTGGCGGGTTCGCCGGCTTCGGTGGCGACGTCGTTGGATTTGGCGGCCAGGCGGAGGATCTCGGCGAGGGCATCCCCGCGCCGCTCTGCCGGGCTGCGCAGATCTGGCCCTTCGTCGTTGCTGCGGGGTTCGGTCAGCGGGGACAGCAGGGCGGTGAGGAGGGCGCCGGTTTCGGTGTCGAGTTCGAAGGTGCCGGCGATCCCGCCACCATGTTGTTCGGAAAAGCTGAGCCGTCGCGCCGGACGCTGAGGGTTTCTGTCTGGGGGCGGGTTGTCGTCCTGGTCGAGGCGGTCCCGGATTTCGCGGCCGAGGCGGGCGACGATGCGGGGTTCGCTGGCGGTGGCGGCTTCGCACAGGATTTCCTCGGCGGCCACGCGATCCTCCACCGAGGCCGAGGGTGGGAGGGCGCGCACCGCGGCCACGATGGTCTCGACGTGCTCCGGTCCGATCGTGCCGTCGGCGAGCGCCTCCGCGACCCGTGGCAGGGAGGCCTCGATCCGCGCGCCGGAGGGAGACAGGTGGGCGTTGAGGCGGTAGGCGTGTTCGGCGATGCGGCGGGCGTCGGCGGGGTTGAGGCCGAACATTTCCCGCACCAAAGCCGCCACATCGGAGTAGCCGCGCGGGGCGGCGAGACCACGCCCATCGATCTCCGCGATCAGCTGCAGCTCGTCACGGTAGGTTTGGCGGCGCTGGACTTCCTTCTCCCGCAACGCATCCAGCAACTCCGCATCGGACAGGGCCGGCACGGGTGCGGATGGGAGGAAGGTGGTCATGAAACCCAGTTTACCCCGAATATCGAACTGGTGTTTCACTCGTTCGGATCGAATGGTTATTTATTGCAGTGTATGAACGGGTGACGGCGGCGGTGGCGGGAGGAGTCGACCGACGGGTGAGAGGACTGGAACCGTTGCAGCTGCTGGAAAATCCGCACTCGCGCCAACCTCGCCGCCCGTCAAGCCGTGCGGTCCGGGTGCGCGCCGACGCCGAACCGCGCCCTGCCAAGATTGCCTCGCCCCCGCCGCCCGCAGCATCCCAGCCCGCCACGCCCCGAAACCCCAAAACCCCCAAAAAACCCCAAAAACCCTACGCCTCAGCGCGAAGACCGACCCTCCGCAACCCCCGGCTCGACGCCGCCGTCCCCAGTGCCCCGGCCACACACAACGCCCCACCGCCCACGAGCGCCACCGTCGGGCCGAGGAGCTTCCCCGCGAAACCGGACACCGCATTGCCCGCCGCGGAACCGACCGTTGCCTGGGACAGCCACAGGCTCGAGACGCGGCCCTGCAGTTCGTCCGGGGTGTGGACCTGGATCAGGGTGCGGCGCAGGATTTCCGAGACGCTGTCACCGAAACCGGACACCGCGAGCAGCAACACGGCCAGCCACACCGTGTACGACAACCCGAAGCCGAGCACACCCAGCCCCCACATCACGACCGCGCCCGTCAGCACCCAGCCCGGGCGCCGCACGTGCGACGTCCAGCCGCTCGTCAGCGCCGCCACCAGCGCGCCGATCGCGGGAGCCGTGTACAGCAGGCCGACGGCCGCGGGGTTGTCGCCGAACCGCTGCGCGCCGATCGCCGGGAACAGCGCGTTCGGCATCGCCAGCAGCATCGGGAACAAATCGATCACCATCAGGCCCAGCACCACCGGCGTGCGCACCACATACCGTAGCCCGTCCGCCATGGCGTGCAGCGGATGCCGCTGCTCCTCGCCCATCCCGGCGGGCGGCAGGCTCGGCAGGAAACGCAGTGCGACCGCCGTGAAAACCATGGCGCCCAACGTGATCCCGTACGTCGCTGTCAGACCGGGACCGGCGATCAGCAGCCCGCCGACCGACGGCCCGACGATCAGCCCGACCTGGTTCGTCAGCGTCATCAGCGCCCCGGCGGCCGGCAGCAGCTCCCGCCCCACCAGCGCGGGCGATACCGCCATCAGCACCGTGGAACTCAGGCCGCCTGCGAACCCGTTCACGATGTCCGCCAGATACAGCGCCCACAGCGACGGCGACGGCAGTAGCGCGTTGCCCAGCAGCACCACGGCCGCCACGATCGCCAGTGTCCGCGCCCGCACGATCAGGACACGCCGGTCCACGCGGTCCGCCAGCACCCCGCCGGACAGTGTGCCCGCCATCAGCGCGACCGCCATCGCCAGGCTGACCAGCCCGACCTGCGCGGAGGAACCGGTGATGTCGAACACCTGCACCGGCAGTGCGACCTGCGAGAAGCCCAGCCCCAGCAACGAAACCGTGCGCGCGAGGAACACCACGCGGAATCCGGGGCTGGCGCGGACCGGACTCAGATCGATCAGCAGCTTGCTCATCATTCCCCAGGTTCGGCGTAGAAGTCGGCGTCACCGCGCTTCCAGTAGCCCGTCACCGACATCCGTCCGGCGGGCAGCCCGCGCTCGTCACGCAGGTACGAGCGCACCTCCCGCATCACCCCGGTCTCGCCCGCCGCCCACGCGTAGACGTCGTCGGAGGGCCACTCCAGCTCCCGTAAGGCAGCAGGCAGGTCCCGATCCCGGTACAGCCAGGTGACCTCGGCGCGCGGATCGAGTTTCACCTCGTCCTCGGGCCCCGGTACCGAAACCACGACCTTGACCGCCACGCCGGGTGGCAGTTCCTCCAGCCAGCGCCCGATCGCGGGTAGCGCGGTGTGGTCGCCGGCGAGCAGGTACCAGGCCGGCGACACCGTGACGACCGTGGACATCTTCGGCCCGGCGAGGAAAATCCGGTCACCGGGCCGGGCTCGCGCGGCCCAGTCCGCGGCGATCCCACCCTCGTGCACCACGAAATCCAGGTCCAGCTCGCCCGCCTCGGCGTCGAACCGGCGCGGCGTGTAGTCGCGCCCGATCGGCCGGGGACCCTCACGCGGCCAGTCCAGATGCCCGTCGTCCTGCGCCGGCAGCACGGGTTGGCGCTCGCCGGGCGCCGGGAAGAACAACTTGACGTGATCGTCCGGCGCCTCGGTGCGGAACGGGGGCAGATCGTAGCCGTAGCGGCGGAACGCCCCCAGCTCGTCGCCGCCGAGCACGACGCGGCGCAGATGCGGCGTGAGCTCGTAGGCGCGCAGCACCTCGAGCTCACGCAGCACGATGGGGAACCACCGGCGCGCCGCCCTGGTCATCCCGCCAGCCCCGGCTGCGCCTTCGCGACCGCGTCGGCGACCTCGTTCGCGATCTGGGTGTAGGACACGTAGCTGTACGGGTTCTCGGTGCGCCACGGCACGAGCGCGCCCGCCTTGACCGCGGGCAGTTCGTTGAACACCGAGATCTGCTTGAGCTGGTCCAGGGTGAGTGCCTGGGTGCGCACGTCGTAGAGGATCAGGTCGGCGGGGAAGCGGTTGACCTGTTCCCAGCTCATATCCGGCGCCCAGGTCGCGGTGTCGGGCTGGTTGCCGACGTTGGTGATCGGCACCCCCGCCTCGTACAGGTAACGCAGGCTGGCGTGCGCGAGCGGGTTGCCGATGTAGGGCTTGTCCTTCGACCCGTAGAGCGCGAGGACCCGCAGCCCGCCCTTGGACTTCGCCACGTCCGACAGCCGCGCCGTGGCGGCCTGGAAGTCCTTGCGTGCCTGCTGGATCGCGGCGGTCTGCACGTCGGCGCCGAGCGCGGCGGCGAGCTCCTCGTAGCGCTGGATCACCTTGGCGGCGTTGACCCGGACCATCTGGATACCGACGGTCGGCGCCTTGCTGGTGATCTCGTTCGCCGAGTCCTGCGGCACATACCAGAGCCCGGACTGGTTGACCACCATGGAGACCAGCAGCTGCGGCGCGAGCTTGATGTAGGCGGGCACGTCGAACTCGTTGAAGGCGTTGCCCAGCGACGTGACGGTGCTCAAGTCCACGCGGCCGACCTGCGGGTCGGTGCTACCGTCCGAACGGCGCTGCGGACCGAACACCCCGACCGGTCTGATGCCGTACTCCCAGAGCGCGGCGGCCGAGCCGGCGTAGGTGACGATCCTGGCCGGGGACGCGTCGAGGTGCACCCGCTGGCCGCGGTCGTCGGTGAAGTCGAAGGGTTTCGCGGCGGTGGAGCCCTGGGTGGGGGAGGTTTCGTTGGCGCTGTTGGTGCACCCGGCGAGTACGGCCGTGGCGGCCACTCCCGCCGAACCGAGCAGCATGCTCCTTCTGGTGATCAACGGATGCCCCAGGGCCATGGTCACTTTCTCCTCACTCGGCGCACACTCTAGAGTTGCGATTTAGGTGAGGCTAACCTCAACACCTTGGCTTTGGGAAGGGAGGGCCCGGTGATCGAGACACCGGCGCGCGAAGTGCCGGTCCGGCCGCGTGCGCGGCGGCACGCGGTGATCCTCGCGGCCGGACTCGTCGCGCTGCTGGTCACGGCGGTGCTCAGCATCGGCATCGGGTCCGGCGACGTCGGCTTCGGCGAGGCCTGGCACCTGCTGTTCGCCGGCGGCAGCGGGTACGACGCGACGCTGGTGCACTCGATGCGCGTACCACGCACGATACTGGGTATCGCGGCCGGCGCGGCGCTGGCGGTGTCCGGCGCGCTGATGCAGACGCTGACCCGGAATCCGCTCGCCGACCCCGGCGTTTTCGGGGTCAATGCCGGAGCCTCCGCGATGGTCGTGATGTCGATCAGTCTTTTCGGACTTTCCGGATTCACCGGATACGTGTGGTTCGGTTTCCTGGGCGCCGCGTTCGCGTCCATCGTCACGTTCGCGCTCGGCGCACGCTCCGGGGCGGGCTCCTCGCCGATGCGGCTCGCGCTGGCCGGTACCGCCGTCAGCGCGGCACTCACCGCGTTCACCAACGCCTTCCTGTACTTCGATTCCGCGTCCTTCGCGCAGTACCGGACCTGGATCGTGGGCTCGCTCACCGTGCCCAATGCCGACATCGTGTGGCAGTCGGTGCCGTTCGTCGTCCTCGGCCTGGTGCTCGCGCTCGGCCTCGGCGGCGCGCTCAACGCGCTCGCGCTGGGGGAGGACGCCGGCACGGCGCTCGGGTCCCGGCTCGCGCGCACCCGGCTGCTCGGCGGGATCGCGGTCGTGATCCTGTGCGGCGCGACCACCGCGGCGGCGGGCCCGATCGCGTTCGTCGGGCTGACCGTGCCGCATCTGCTGCGTTCCTTCACCGGTCCGGACCATCGCGTGCTGTTGCCCTACTGCGCGGTGTTCGCCCCGTTGCTGGTGCTGCTCGCGGACATCCTCGGCCGGGTCGTGCTGCCGCACGGGGAGATCCAGGTGGCGATCATGACGGCGGTGCTCGGTGGCCCGGTGTTCGTCCTGATCGCGCGACGGAAAAGGCTGGCGGAACTGTGACGGTACGCGCGGGAGGACTGTCGGTCCGGGTCGTGCCACGGAGCCTGGTGACCGGGATCGTGTTGCTGGCGGCCATGTTCTGCCTGTGGCTGGTCGCGTTGTGGCCGGGTTCCGACGTCATGACACCGGGCGCGGTGCTGTCCACTTTGTCCGGTCACGGCAGCGTGAGCGACGAGGCTATCGTCTACGGCTGGCAGATGCCGCGCGCGCTCACCGCGATGGGCGTCGGGCTGGCACTCGGCGCCGCGGGCGCGATCTTCCAGGGCGTGTCCCGCAACGCGCTGGGCAGCCCGGAGATCCTGGGGTTCACCACGGGTTCGGCGACGGGCGCGCTGCTGTCGCTGACCGTGCTGGGCCCGATCGCCCTGCCGACCTGGCTGGGCGCGCTCGTCGGCGGGGTCGCGTCGGCGGCGGTGATCTACGGGCTGTCCTACACCGGCGGGATTCGCTCCAGCAGGCTCGTGCTGGTCGGTATCGGCGTGAACGCGATCCTGCTCGCGGTGAACTCGCTGCTCATCTCGCGCGCGGACTTCTACGACGCGAAGTCCGCGTCCAACTGGCTCGTCGGCAGCCTCGAAGGTCGCGGCTGGAGCCACGTCGTGCCGGTCGCGGTCGCGGTCGCCGTGCTGCTGCCGCTCGCCGTGAGCCGCGGGCCGGCACTGCGGGTGCTGGAGATGGGCGACGAGCACGCGCGTGGCCTGGGGCTGCGGCTGGAGTCCGAGCGATTGCTGTTGCTGTGCCTCGGTGTCGCCCTGGTGAGCACGGCGGTGACGGCGGCGGGCCCGGTCGCGTTCGTGTCGCTCGCGGCGCCGCACCTGGCCAAGATGTCCGCGCGCTCGGGCACCCGGCCGCTGTTGTTGTCGGCGCTGATGGGGGCGGTTCTGCTGCAGGCGTCGGACATCCTGGCGAGCCGGGTCACCGAGCACCTGCTGCCGGTCGGCGTGGTGACCGGTGTGCTCGGCGGCTGCTATCTCGGCTGGCTGGTGGGCCGGCGGCTGCGCTGAACCGGCAGCACCTTGTCCAGCAGGGCGAGCCCGGGGCCGGTGGCGAGCGTGGTCACCACGGCCATCACCACGAGCGCCAGGAACAGCGGCCCGGTCAGCAGGCCGGCTTTCAGTCCGGCCTGCAACACGATCAGCTCGGTCATGCCGCGCGTGTTGACATACACGCCGACGCGCGCGGCGACCGGACGGGACTGGCGGCCCAGCCGGGCGCCGAGGTACCCGCCGCCGACCTTGGACACGGTGCCGAGCAGGATCGCCAGCACGATCACGGCCCAGCCCGTCGCGGCGGCCGGTGTCGCCACCACGCCGATCCCGGTGACCACGAAGAACACCGGCGCCAGCGCGAGACCCGCCCCGCGCACGTATGTCACCGCGCGGCCCCACGAAACGGGAACCGCGAGGCCGGTCAGCACGGCGCCGAAGATCGCGGTCAGGCCGAGCCGCTCGATGGTGAGCGCGATCGCGATCGCGAGCACGCCCAGCAGCACCGCCGCGCCCACCGGCGAGCGCTCGGCCAGCGTCGCGGCGGCGGAGGTCGCGAGCAGGCGGCGGATCACCAGCGCCACCACTGCCGCGCCGGCGAATACGCCCATCGCGCGCAGGAATCCGGTGACACTGCCGGCGTTCAGCGCGATCGCGACGGACAGTACGAGCCAGCCCGCGATGTCGATGACCATCGCGGAGCTCAGCGCGAGCCGGCCTTCGGCCGTGGCCCCGGTTCTGTGGTCGGCCAGGATCCTGGCCAGCACCGGCACGGCGGTGATCGCGAGCGCCACCATCAGATACACGAAGAAGGCCGGTCCCGGCGCGTCGCCGCGCAGCGTGCCGTGTCCGGACAGCACGATCCAGGCGGCCAGCGCCGCGCCGGCGAGCATCGGCAGCACGAACGCGCCCGCGAACACCCAGGCGATCGCCCCGCGCACCGCGCGGATGTCGCCGAGGCGCATCTCGTGTGTGACGCCGACGAGGAACAGCACCAGTGCGGCCTCGGCGATCGTTTTCAGGGTGCCGAACACGCCGGCGGGCAGCAGCAGATCGAACGCCGGCCGGCCCAGGATCGCGATGACGAGCGGGCCCGCCAGCAGGCCCACCACGATCTCGCCGATCACGCTCGGCTGGCGGCAGAGCCTGGCCAGCGTGCGCCCGAGCCAGCCGGCGGCCAGCGCGACGACCAGCGCGGCGAGTACGTGCACCAGGTGAAGACCCATGATCGGGAAGCTACCGGTGCGACGGGTATTTAGGCAAGCCTAGCCTTACTCAAGGAAAGTCCACTGTGGACACAGCGCCGGACGCGAACGCTAATGATGCATCGACGGGCAGCACGATTCGGGCCGAACTCCTAGACAGTGACCAGGCGTTTTGGGCACCGTTGCGGCTACCGGAACGACTCGACGAAGATCGGGAGGAACGATGCGACTGGCACCGCTGGAGGAGCTCAGTCCCCGGCAGGCCGAGATCAGCGCGCGAATCAGCAGCCGCAGGGGCGGCACCCGCGGGCCGTTTCTCGTCTGGCTTCGCAGCCCGGAACTGTGCGAGCGGGTGGAGGCGCTCGGCGCCTACTGCCGGTTCGAATCCGCGTTGCCGCTACGGCTGCGCGAACTGTCCCTGCTGATCGCCGCACGGCATTTCGACGCGCAGTACTCGTGGAACGCCCACATCGACAAGGCGGTCGACGCGGGCGTGGACCGGGCGGCGATCGAACGCCTCGCCCGGCGCGAGGACCCGCGCTTTCCCGCGAAGGACGAGCAGGTGCTGCACCGGTTCGCGACCGAGGTGCTGGAACGGCATTTCGTCACCGACGAGACCTTCGCCGAGGCCATGGCCGAGTTCGGCGAACAGGGGCTGGTCGATCTGATCGGCAGCCTCGGCAACTACTCGATGCTCGCGATGCTGCTCAACACCTTCCAGGTGGACCTGCAGCCCGACCGCGAGCCCCCGTTTCCCGACATCCGCGGCTACGAGCGGGTCGGCGCGCAGCGGGAAGTGCCGCTATGACAACGGTATCCGCCCCCGAGGACGCGCCTGCCCGGGTGCGCCACACCGGGCCGTTCGCCGCCCGGTTCTCCGTCATCGGCGTGTGGATCCTCCTGATCGGGGTCTACACGATCATCGAGCCGGACCTGTTCTTCACCGGCGACACCTTCAAGACGATCTTCGGCAGCCAGCAGGCACTGGTGTTCCTCACCGCGGCGTTGCTGTGCACGATCTGCGTCGGCGAATTCGTGGACCTCTCGGTGGCTTCGCTGCTCGGGTTGTCCGGCGTGCTGCTGCCGGTGCTCGCGGTGCAGCACGGCTGGCCCGAATGGCTCGCGGCGATCACCGCGGTCGCGGTGGCCACGATCTGCGGAACCATCAACGGGGTGCTGGTCGTGTTCCTCGGCGTGAACACCATCGTGGTGACCCTGGGCATGGGCACGCTGCTGCTCGGTATCGCCTTGTGGGTCAGCAATCTCACCGCGGCGAGCGGGCTCAGCTCGGACTTCTCCTCGATCGCGCTGTACGAGATCGCCGGGCTGCCGCTGAGTTTCTACGAAGGCCTCATCCTCATGCTCGGCTTCGCCTACGTGCTCGGGTTCACGCCGCTGGGCCGCAACATCCGGTTCGTGGGCGCCAATCGTGAGGTGAGCAGGCTCGCCGGGGTGCGGGTGAACCGGATCCGCTTCGGTGCCTTCGTCTCCGCCGGGCTCATCGCCGGTCTCGGCGGGATGCTCGCCTCGGCGGCCACCGGCGGTTTCGACCCGACGGTGTCACAGAGCTATCTGCTGCCGACGTTCGCGGCGACGTTCCTGGGCACCGCGGTGCTGGAACCGGGCCGCTTCAACCCACTCGGCACGCTGATCGCGGTGTACTTCCTCGCGACCGGCATCCTCGGCCTGCAGCTGATGGGCGTGGCCGGCTGGGTCGCGAACGTCTTCTACGGCGGGGTGCTCGTCATCGCCGTCACCATCTCCACCCAGCTCCACAAACGATCAGGCTGACTCTGGCAGAGGTGAATCCCTTGAGGAAAGGCGTTCAATGTTGAGCGAATCGTCCCGGCGCTGGCGCACCGTCGTGGTGGCCGCTGCCGCCGCCGCGGCGCTGACCGCCTGCGGCACGTCCGCTTCCGGTAACGGAGGGGGATCCGGCCAGGAATCGGCGGGAGCGAAGCAACTCGAAGGCGTGGTCGCGCAGCTGTCGAAGGCGCAGGACAGCTACCCGATCCCGGCCGAGTCCCTCGCGGGAACGTCCACAATGGCCGGTAAGACCGTCTACTATGTACCGATCACGCAGCAGGCCGCGCAGTTCGCGGTGACCGGTGCCGCGCTGAAGGACGCGCTGGCCGCGGTCGGCGCGAAACTCCAGATCTGCGACGGCGGCTCCAACCCGACCCAGGTCTCGGCGTGTGTGAACCAGGCGAGCGGCACCGGCGCCGCCGCGATCATCGCCGATTCGATCCCGTACGCGCTCGCGGCCAACGCCTTCGACGCCGCGCGGGCGAAGAACATCCCGGTGGTGATCAGCGACCAGATCGCCGATCCCGCGCATCCGGCGGACAAAACCCTCACCTACGTCGAGGGCGCCGGGCGCAAGATGCTGCAGGCGGTCGCCGACTGGATCATCACCGACTCCGGCGGCGACGCGAAGGTCGTGATCAACCAGAGCACCGACTCGCCGTCGACGGTCGCCTACGTCGAGGCGGCGCAACAGGAGTTCAGCGCGCACTGCCCGGACTGCGAGGTCGTGCTCAACAAGATCTCCTCGGCGAACTACTCGCTGATCTCCTCGTCCACGAGCTCGGCGCTGCTGCGCACACCCGGCGTCGGATACCTGGTCTCGGAGTTCGAGCAGTACCTGCAGCCCACCCTCGGCGGGGCACAGCAGTCGGGCAAGATCTCCTCGCTCAAGGGCGCCTCGACCGCCGCGCAGATCAGCGGGCTGCAGATGCTCGGCGCGAAGAACTTCCTCGGCGCCGACGTCGGGCAGGCCTCGGCGTTCCAGGGCTGGGTGGTCGCCGACGCCGCCATGCGGCTGGTGCTGGGCAGGACCCCGCCCGCCTACGACATCCCGATCCGGATCTTCACCAGGGACAGCGTCGCGTCGCTGCCGGTCAGCGCCGCGGCCGAGGCCTCCGGCGAATGGTACGGACCCGCCGACTTCCCGGCGAGGTTCAAGAGCCTGTGGGGAGTGAACGGATGACGCCACAGCGGCTGCGGGTCGACGGCGTGTCGAAGACCTTCGGCGGGAACCGGGCGCTGCGTGACGTGCACCTGGACGTGGCGCCGGGCGAGATCCACGCGCTGATCGGCCAGAACGGCTCCGGCAAGTCGACGCTCGCGAAGATCCTCACCGGCTACCACTGCGCCGACCCCGGTGGCCGGGTGTTCGTGGACGGGGTGCCACTGCGGCTGCCGGTGCGGCCGCTGGAGGCCCGTGCCCGCGGTGTGGCCGTGGTGCACCAGAGCCTGGGTCTCGTGCACGACCGGACGGTGGTGGAGAACCTGCGGCTCGGCAGGCTGCGGCCGGCCGGGTTCGCGCGCCGCATCCGGTGGCGCGAGGAACGGGAACAGGCCGCCGCCGCGCTGGCG
>Ga0164243_10014255_pt1 | contig 11088 bp, 5 predicted proteins | sample OricompcompostOP_FD_108781 | JGI IMG/M metagenome (GOLD analysis project Ga0164243, IMG submission 108781) | Organic Plus compost microbial communities from Emeryville, California, USA - Original compost - Organic plus compost (OP) | ecosystem: Engineered > Solid waste > Mixed feedstock >... | reverse complement strand
GGGGATGACGACCTTATGGAGGAGGTAGGCTCTCCCGACCCACGCGCTACGGGTCTTGCTCGAGACTACTCTGGACCGGATCCCGTAGCCGGTCCGTTTACGGAACATGGTCCCCATGAGACCCCGACGCCGGGCCGGGGAGTGCCGGCGCAGCCCCACGCGCCCGGGGACATTGCGGCGCCGGTGGAGATTGACTCGCGGAACGTCGTGTCTCCTATACCGGCTGAGCTGGAATCTCCAGTGCCCATGTCGCCGTACAGCCTGCCCTCGTCAACGGCCCTGACGACGGAAAACCGGGCGGAACTGTATGGTTCCGAGGTTCCGATCGCCGAGTTCCCTGTAAATGAGGAGGTTGTTTCACCGCCTGTGTCGCCGGAACCGGGAGTGGCACCAAAAGTGCCCAAGACACCATGATATGTAACATTTGAAGAAAGATGGAGTTTGCAATACGGATCGGATTGTTTTTTTTTTTCAAGGACCTGTCTATGTTCTAACGCCTATGCACATAATGAATTGATTCCCACCCTAGAAGTCCGTGACCCTAAAGAAAAATGACAAGAGAGAAAAGGAAAGTAAACGTCGGAAACGCCTTCAAAGAACGGTGCGCATCGGTATTAGTTGTACATGAGAGACATGGACGCGTATTCGAGATCGATGCAATGTCCCGAAACGCCAACGGCGAAATGCGAAAGAGGATCGGCAAAGGAGAACCTTTTTGTTGTGGAGATGGAAAGCGGAAAGAAGAAAAGGAGGCGGATCATGGAGTGAGAGATGAAGGTGAGAGAGGAAACAGAGATGGTAGGGAGGTCAGATCGGAAGTCGAGTCTTCTCGGATCGCTGTGCACCAACCTAGCTGAGAGCGCCACCAAAGAGTGAGCAGGTCCTCAGGTCCTTAACCAGATCCTCAACGCTATTGAGGTGTCGACCGAGCAGCTCCTGCTTCTCTTCGGTGGTCAGGGTATTCTCGTACTCGGCGGAGTGCTTCTTGTTGCCGAGGGCGCCTCCGAAGGCTCCGGCAAGCTTGCTGGGGCTGCGCTGCAACATAGCCGGGACGGAGGATCGGGCGCCGGCCTTGGGGATGGAGGGAACTTCGGGCATGAGGTAGAAGTAGAGCAACTCCACGACCTTGACCTTTACCTCTCGGGTCGTCGATCGGGACTTGAACAGGGATGTGACGGCGAGAAGGCCGTCGAGAGCCTCGAAGGTGCGGGTGTTTTGCGGCATGTCGATGAAGGTGGTGACAAGCACGATGACGGTAGCCAGCTGGATGGCGGGGCAGTTAACCGGCTCCAGGAGGTCAAGCAAAAGCTGGAAGGTTACGAGCTTGTCAGCAAGCAGCGCGAGAGCGGGGAGGCCCAAGATTGGGTTAATGGGGCGAGAGAAAGGTAGAGATGGCCTTACGTTCATGTTCTGCTCCCGGGAGAAGAGCGCCTTGCTGGGAGGGTGGAGTAACAAAACACCTTGGAGGAGCTCCAAGGCTCCAAGAATCAGCAAGTCGTTATGGCCATCGCTGTAGCCTCTACCCATGAGCTTGTCGAGAGTGCTGACGAGACGCATAGTCACATTCCACTCGAATCCCTCCTGGAGTTTGAAGAACTCGCGGAAAGCAGGATCATCGGAGACTTCGGCGAGGGTCTTTCTGCGTTGGGGGGGAGAAGGCGACGCGGGAGGGGAGTCGCTGTTGTCACGCTCGCCGTCCAGGGGCGAGAGGCAGATCTGCGCGAGGAGGCCCTCTACTTGGCGCAGACCCTTTCGGATCTTGGGGCCATCGTAGGAGGAAAGGTTGTCGAATGCGAGAGAGAGAAGAGCCTCCATCGAGTCCGAAGCTTGGGGATGCTGGGTGATATAGAGGTGAGGGAATCGAGGCGGGAGGAGATAAAGATCTAGTTCCTAGGGACGGTATGGATGTGGAAGAGGTTCCCGGGAACTTGGTAATGTTTATCTATGATCTTCAAAGATATGACTATCCAACTGAGTATCGTGTACTTCTAAACGTTGGTTCAATATTGCGACAATGGCATCCTTAAATATGGTGTATCGCAGAGGTGATAGCATTGACGTGGAAGAGATCAAAGGAGAGTAAATGGAGCAACTTAAGATTAATACAAAAAGCAAAGATGGGCGAAAATAAGAAACAAAACCCCAGGGTATCAATTATGAAAGGAAAAGGCGCTGCTCCGAGGAAGGAGAGAGAGAGAGAGAGAGAGAACAAAAGGTGGTTTGTGAAGCTATCGCGAAATGGGCGCATATCTTCAAATATCTCAGTTTGCGACCCATGTCAGCTGGTGTGAGATTTGTTTTGTGGAGGTGCTACGGCACTGGCAGGGCAACCGGCCTGAGACTCTGTGCCACTGTTGGTGGGTCTTGGGCTGAGATGGGTTCACTTCTGTCCCAAGCCGCAGCGACTCGTAAGTGGATGCATTAGGCCCTGAGTAAACAAACTCGGACAGCATCAATCGATAAGCAGGGGTTTGAGGGCGCTAGGCAACGGTGAGTTTTAGTGGGGTAGCACGTGATTTTGGTTGTCTCCCTTCCAAGTTCCTGCAGCACTCAATGCTGATTATTACCTGAGAGAGGTCATTCTACGAAGCACGAGAGATCAAGTCGCACAGAGACCAAGTGGCAGGCCTCCGTCTGTGCTCGATTTTGACTCTCTTGGGGGCGGATTGGGGATTCCCAGCATTTGACCGTGAGCACTCAGAGCCCGTATGCCAGAATTAGTATGCCAGAATGGTCCTCTTCCAACCTTGTCCACTGCCAACGTTGGAAACTTCAGAGAGAAATGGACCCCGCATTCCCCAGCTCGTTCCAAGTTTGAGTCCTGCGTCCTGTGGGTAGTGGGGGCGGCATTCCAGATGCAAAGTCCAAGTCCTATCAATGATTACTCCCTCTTACCAAGTGCACTACTTTACGCTAGTCCTTCGCACATTGTTCCTATGACATCAGCGATTGGGAGCATTAGTTCCTTAGCGAGGCGAGCCACCTTTGTCCAGCACGAGCATCATCTAAGTCCCATGCTGCTTCATCACCTTCCTCGGAAACAAGTTTCTCGGTAAGCGCTTTGATTCTCGATTCATCCGTCTTCTGCTCGGAACGGGACTACCCAGGTCTAACCAGATCAGCACCAGGTTGTTTGGTTGATAGCCGTCTCAATGAGTGGAATGTCCATGCTGCCCCCTTGCTGACCAGGTTTCACAATTGATGGCTCTAAGTCGTCCAGGAGCAGAGAGGGCGTTCTTACAGTTGTACCCCTTGCCTCTCGGAAGTCCACCAAAATCAAGGTAGCCACCGCTCATTGCACCGCTTTCAGAGAAGTCCGTGTGATGAGTGAAGAGGAGGTTGAATTAGAAACCTAAGTGGCTGCACAAAGTCCAAAAGTGAAAAAAGGTTGATGGCGGGGCGAACTTGAAGTGGTCACTGTTCATCCCCCCCTTGCTCCTTTGTAGAGATCTAGGGATTAGGTCTAAACTGTATGAGCCAGCCACATAAAACTTGCTGAATATAAAGGAAAGAAGTTTGGTTCGAGTTCCCGGCCTTGTCGGAAACCATCCTCCCCAACCTAGTCCTTGGTCCATTGCCCTTGAACTGTCCTTAAACTGTCGTTGAACCTCTCCACGATTATTACTGCATCACCACTCCCACCGTCGCCATCAAGTTCTCTTACGTTAAATTTCCCACCTGAGACCACTACTCATACTACTGCAACTTCATCCTTGTCCACTTATTGTCGTATATGGCAGCCTAGAGCTCCACTCAGCAGGCAGAATCTTGAAATCCGACGAGTCACAACGTAAACTTTAATAAGACACCGCCAGCCTTACTGCGCTACGCTTCCAGTGCAGTGTACCTTCCCCCGCAGTCAGCCGCGTGTGCCCACCAAGCTAGGATCAAAAATACGCCGAACAGCGAAAAAAAAGGAGAAGGAACTCGGGAAGCACAGATAACTAAAAACTAAAAAAAGGGCAAAAAGACCATGTCCGTCACAAACTCGAACATCTTTTCCTCCTTTTTACATTCTGCCAACCCGATCCCTCCGAGAACCTCCTCCCACGGCCGGCACCGCGCAAGCTCCTCCCTCGACCACCACGTCGCCTCTGGCAGCCACCTACGACCCACCACCGCCGAACCTTTCCAGATCCCGACTCGCGTCGCCTCCGCTCAAGCCGTCACCGAGTGGCCCCTTTCCCACTCACAGCCCCAGCGAGCACGCCGCAAGCCCTCCATCGCCTCGAACTCCTTCCACGTCAGCATGCAGCCCGTCCCGCCACCCGACCCCTCGCGCTATGCCCACGAAGATCTAGATTTCACCAAGAAGAAGACCTGGTCGCAGGAGAAGGAGAAGGCCATCTGCGGGCCCTTCGACTACCTCTACGCCCACCCGGGTAAAGATTTCCGCTCTCAGCTCATAAACTCCCTCGACGCTTGGCTCGAAGTGCCCCCCGAGAGCCTCGAGATCATCACCAAGGTCGTGGGCATGCTGCACACTGCCTCCCTCCTCATCGATGACGTAGAGGATTCCTCCTCGCTTCGGCGCGGCCTCCCCGTGGCACACAACATATTCGGCGTGGCGCAAACGATCAACTCGGCAAACTACATATACTTTTGCGCTCTACAAGAGCTTCAGAAGCTCAAGAACCCTAAAGCTATCTCTATGTACACCGAGGAGCTGCTGCACCTACACCGGGGCCAGGGCATGGACCTCTTTTGGAGGGACACCCTTACCTGCCCCACCGAGGAGGACTACCTCGAGATGGTCGGAAACAAGACGGGCGGGCTATTCCGCCTGGGTATCAAGCTCATGCAGGCCGAGTCACGCTCCCTTGTCGACTGCGTACCCCTCGTCAACCTCATAGGTCTCATATTCCAGATCCGCGACGACTACATGAACCTGTCGTCCCCAGAGTATGTCCAGAACAAGGGCCTCTGCGAGGACCTCACTGAGGGAAAGTTCTCCTTCCCCATCATCCACAGTATACGTTCCGATCCTTCCAACCTGCAGCTCATCAACATCTTGGGCCAAAAGACCGCGGACCCTGATGTTAAGCGCTACGCTGTGTCTTATATGGATCGAACCGGCAGCTTTGAGTACACCCGTCGGGTTGTTAACGTGCTTATCGAACGCGCGAGAAAGCTCGTCGATGAAATCGATGATGGGCGCGGTAAGACGGAGGGCATATTGAAAATTTTGGACAAGATGGTTATTTGAGATCGGGAGTCTGTGAATACAGGAATCATCATACATCACTGCTCATACTGGGGAAAGGGATGGTTTGGGAAGTTGATATTCCCGCTTGGTCTGCACATTTTTATGATTAGAGTGCATCGTTTTAGGGTCACCATTTTGGGGCGTCTTTTGTTTTTCTTTTCCCCTCTTTCCAATAGGAGCCATATTCAGACGATTTTGGCAACTCGGGGTCTGTTTCCCCCTCTTTCTCCTATATGCATGGAGCATGAACGACTGGGAACGCTCCGCCATACGATGAGATCTTGCGATGAACGCATGTACATTACGGTTTGCTTTCGGCTATGAAGTTGGGCGCTTTTCTTGGAAGATACCTCAATATACGGCTTCTTTTGTTCTTTTCTGGCGGTCTCCTTTAAGCTTGATCACTGTACTTCGTAAGAAGCGGAAGCAATGCGGCTCCGCTTTGCGGGCCGTTACCTCGCTTCCAGCCGCCTTTGGTGGAGGCCGGCGCGGGGAAAATGTTGTATTTCCAACGATATTGAGCCTCTCTGTCAATGTATTGAGGTATTACTAAAGGCCATGTATGAGTTCCAGCTGAAATCATAGCACTTCGTTCAACGTCTTGTGCCAGGCAGAGTCTGGCTCGCATGGGAAAACCGATTCCGGAATACTCAATCCTCGCCTTCTTGGAGTGGAAATTCTACTACATACTTCTTCATGTGGCGGAAAGTAGTCGCGATATCTCGATGGCCTTGTATAAAGGGATATCATGATTGAAACTCGTTCAGGTTTTGCTAACAATGCACAATGCTCAAGTTCCTCCAGTCGGCTTGGCTTAGGTGGCAAAGCAGCGGAAGGGTGATCATCACCATATCTTTCGGATTTAATGGAACCCTTCTTCTGGCATATTTACTCCCCGGTGTCGTTTTCGTTGAACTTATTCATTCTAGTAATAGCAATATCAAGAGTTTTCGAGTCTTACAAACATTGATCAATCCATACCAACAGCTCAAAGTGGTTCTATCGACAAGCTGCCTGTTCAAGCTTTAGCAAGCACGGCTTCTCATCAATACCTAAGGCTCTTTACACGGCGAGGTGAATTAGGGAGACGTTGCCGATATATTTGCCCTCCATTAGCCGTTCCCTACACCAGTCGAGGCCATCGATAACCTCAAGGCCGTGTCTGCATCCGCAGTTTGAGGCTGTACCAGTACGATATTCAGCAGCAAGGCTTTCTTCTGGCAGCTCACTGCTGTCGAATGGACGAATATCCACGGGGATGTCCAAAAGACAATCGATAAGATTTTCATGTCTCGGGGCCCTGGCCTAAATAGCGGTGGGGAGGGATCTCCGGATAATCAATCCACGCAGGATACGATCGCATGAACGTGCCAACCCGTATTCTTGGCAACGCTCTTATTCACTGGGATGTTGGGAGAGGAAGTCTAATAATTCATGTATTCGACCATCATAAAGAATATTATCATCACTCGTAACAGCTAATTCTTCCCCAGGTTCCCACCGCTGTGACAGCACAATCCATTTAAGTCGTTCCAGTGGTAGTCTTCCTCTTCACTAGCCTCACCCACCTCCTCCTTCGCCACCCACCCCTCCGCCCCATACCGTCAAGACTTTCCTCCCAACTAGTTTGGGGTACGGCGAGGTGCCTCCCAGGAGACTCGGTGTGATCAATAACCCCCGTGCGCGCCTCATTTTCATCGTAAATATCGTACACCCAACGCTCCCCCTCAGTCTCGACCTCCACACCCGTAATGATGCGCTCCTCAACCCACTCTCGGCTCCAGAGATCCAGCGCCCACTTTTTTTCGCTCCACTCCCAGCCTTCGGGAGCGGAGACGTCCTCGAAGAAACGCGTTCCGCGGGGCCGTTCCCCTGCAAGGCGGTGGTAGGAGAGCGGGTCGTAGGGCGACGGGGAGAAGAGCCAGGGTTCCCATTCACCAGCGGACGACATGCGCTGGAGCTCAAAGATCTCGACCTCGCGGGTCTCGGGGGCGGTGTCGAGGATGATGTCGTTGGCAATCCACGTGTCAAGGAAGCTGCGGGTCTTCTCAACCTGCGGCTCGACATGTGTCTTTTGCATGGATGCCAGAATGCGCGAGACGGCGGGGTGACCCATGCCGACCACTGCCCAGCCAACCAAGAGGAAGATTGCTCTCCAGGGCAGCAGGTGAGCTGCTATACTCATAGTAATGGAGCCCAAAAAGAGACCTAGGAACAGGGCGGATGAAAGAGCTTCGTTGGAAAAGTTTGTCAGTGGCACAATGGTAGCGATAATCTGATCATGGGCTTGACTGAAGTCGTCCATCGAGTTTTGGAGGTCTCGCATGTTGCTGAAGAAGTCACGGCTCAGTTCCTTCACGGGCTTGACAGTCATCGCCGGAGCGAGGGGCGGTCCACGCGGGGAGTAGGCAATAGTCTGTTCCGTAGAGGGCCGCGCCGGCTTAGGCGCGGCAGGATGCCTGGTTAGGAACGAGGGGATTAGGACGCCGACGATAAGGATGGCTAGAGGTAAGACGGAGAGAAGATATGGATCAAGGCAGACAAATGTATACACTCCTAGCAATGATAAAGTATGGGAATATCGTCGCCATGTGAGGATACGGCCGACTCGACCCTGGAATTTGAACACAACTCCAATACGAGCATTGAAGCGACGGAAGTTGTTGGACATGGTTGTGATGTTGAAGTTTGGGCGCTCCGCTTGGGCCGGGCCCGAAGGGTAGTTAAGGATCGAAGCGTTGCCATCATCATCCGGTGGTATTACTTGCTGTAGCAACCTGAATAATGCGTAGGTTAGTAACGCGGTGTCGAACCTGGGCCTGAATGAAGAGCGACTTACTTCTCGAGAAGGCGGTCTTGTATGGCAGCCTTGTCGCGAAGAGCGGCTACGCGACCGCGTATTCCTCGGGATGATGAGGGTGGATGCTGTTCCGTGTCCGAATTTTGAGGGTCTTCATGGTCGGAGGTAGCACCATCGGCGGCGGGAATTGTATCGTCATTAACGAAGATGTTCGTGGTGTATTCATCCATGGTGGGCAGTCTAGTCACCCCAGGGATAGGGAGGGGGTGGAAGCAGCGGAAAGCTAGAGCGATCGTTCTCGTTGTTTCATGGAGTAATTCTGGCGACACGAGACGAGGTCTACAGGAAGGCTGGCCTGTCTAGTCGGCGTCTGAGGTGACATACATATCTTGGCTTCGGCGCATCGAAAGGCAAGGCGGCTTCCTGTGGATGGGGCTTCGGAGATTGGGTGAATGATGATGGAAGACCCCGCCGTACTCGTCCGGTGGGCCTAGCAATATTCGTGGCGTTCAAGGTCTGTAGGCAATCTTCTCGTAGTTGATAAAGTTGAGGCAGGTGTATTAGTAGGTGAACTAGGATAGGATGCCCATGAAGGTGATGAAAACCGAGGCTGGTGGAGCTGGAGTTGAGGCTGGCGACTTGACTTCCAGCTTGGTTTGCATCATACAGTGCCTAATGTCGATCACATGCTAATAATTTCCTGGTGGCACGAGGATGGGGAAGGACCAACCCATCCTACTCATGTACGAGTGAGAAGTGAGAAGGGAACACTGATAATACTGTGTAGATAAAATTACCGTGCTAGAACTCATCATTTCACTGTCCTCGACCTTCCAATGATGCAATGATGATATCTTGGACATAATTACTTACACCCCCCGCCTAAAAACGTCCCAGGTCTTGATCTGGCCCTTTCAAATATGTGGGATATGGGGAGAGATGGATGGCGGCATGACTCGATCGAGGCGCTCGTTCGTAACACCAGCGTACTTGTTGTAATTACCGCCTGTCCGGGCGGGAAGCGTGGAGGGTGCAGATGGCTTCGGACCGCCTTAATCTCCCTCCCACCCTTCCTTCCATACTGATGCACGATGATGGAATGTGCTTGATATGCCGAGATGGTTGCTGCAAGAAGGGTTCTAATGTTCTCGTGAGAATTTCAAAAAGCTCGACAAGGCGCCCATTGCCAAGACAAGCTTGAAATGTTCAGATGTTCATTGTGTCCTTACCGCCATCGTGGCCTGTGCTCCAAATTTCTTATCCCGATCATGTCGGCTGGACTTGCAGTTCGACGAGACTCCCAGGCAGTTTACACTGCATTGGGTGACACGCAAGACCTATATGGGGCGTAGGTTTCGTCGGTAATGCATCCCGCCAGTGGACCGGAAAATAATGTCAGGCTGACAGGACGACCACGATTTTTGTAAACATTGACATACAAGGAATGCATGGCTTTGGGATACGATGGGAAGAGAGATCAACATTTCAGGTGGCTCTTCCGGGATTCTGGCGCATGAATATTAAGATGTGCCAGAGTGCAACCTGCTACAGTTGGCAAATCTGCCGGGCGTCCTGGTGAACGAGCTGCATTCCAGTCCAATGACAGAAAGTGAACTGCATGAACTTGAGAGACGCGGAACGACGGTTGCTCGGAAGACGTCGTGGGCAACATGCCAACATCCAATAGCACCATTTTGCCATTGTTGTTACTCCTACCGTCCTCGGTAATATAAGGTGCCTGTCAGAGGCGTGGCCAATTTTTTTTGGATTGTTTTGATCTTGCCCTTTTCAGAGCTTTAAGGTACGGGGACTGGTTGGTTGCCAGGAACTCCACCAAAGCGATTGGTTGTGGACAGTGGAGTGTGGGATGAAAAAAAATGGTAGATTGGAGTTGCAGGTTCTCCAGTTGACTTGTTTCATAACAAGTTCCCTCCGCCAAATATCGCAATCTTGACGCCACCATATGCCTAGGCACCCCGGGTTTATCGCGTCAGGGCTGGAGACTGAAAGGATGAAGGATGCGGTTGGAAGTCGAGTCGACGATGGTCTTTGTCTTTGAACGGTGGTGTGGAACCCTTTTTTTTTCTTGTCCAAATTGGCCATTTCCAAGGGGGATTTAATACATAAAATGACTGGTTTTCTCCTCCAAAGAGAATGGACCGGCAATGTGCCTTGCATATGCCATGCACCTCGACTTCCTCGTTGAGTTAGAAACGGTCAGGTCGAGCTCGACCAGCTCGAGGGAGTCTCACAAGTATGAGAGCACTGCGTACATCCTCTTGGCAATTGCCCAAGGGGACGCACGATTAAAATTTGCGTGTGAACGTGGAAAATATGCCTGATGTCTCAGTAGTCTGTCTGATGCTGGTATCCAGAGATGGGCATGACAGTAAGACGCGTTGAGACATTTGGACTTGACAGTCCGACGTGGATCCGGGGAGTCTGAGTTCTAACAGAAACGAGTCTTGGAAAACTTGTCAGACTCGGGCATTTCTGAAGTATCAAGTGACTGCTTCGGTGGTTCACACGATGTATGAAGGCGGCTGGAATTACGAGTTAAATAGCCTTTCTCGCCGTGACCCAGAGAACCGATGAATATGCGATGGGGGCAGATATCAGGACTGGCAATAAAGCGCCCATGATCAAATACATCATGCAATCAATCGGGGGCTTGAGGGAGAGGAGATCGAGTCTCGGTCAAAAGGCTCCATCGCCTCACCTTACCTCCGTCAGATTAACCCCCCCCCTTTCTTTCCCCCGAAGCAATTGCTTCTGTGCATGAAGTATTCGAAGTACGTTGGTATCGTACAGTGTACGTTCTCAGCAGATAATTTGGGTTTTACGGACGGAACTTTGAGGCAATATATCTAAACTAGAAATGTGCCTTTGTGATGCTGGGAGCCTAATAAGTCGGGAATTAAGTGAGTATTCAGGAGGAGGAAGGGCTTCCCTGGCGTTTTACGTAGACGACATGGAAAGGGGCAAAAACTAACGACAAACTATAGAGCGGGTTTGGGTTCACCCGCGGGTCATCGGTAACGGGGAAGATAAAACCGTAATATCCAACGGTGCAGGGAGACAG
>Ga0164243_10014254_pt1 | contig 11088 bp, 6 predicted proteins | sample OricompcompostOP_FD_108781 | JGI IMG/M metagenome (GOLD analysis project Ga0164243, IMG submission 108781) | Organic Plus compost microbial communities from Emeryville, California, USA - Original compost - Organic plus compost (OP) | ecosystem: Engineered > Solid waste > Mixed feedstock >... | reverse complement strand
TCGACGCACGGCAGCCCGCAGGCGAGCATCTCCTTCGGCATCAGCGAGAAGTTGGTCAGCGACAGGCACAGCCCGACCGTCGCCTCCGAGAACAGCGTCGCCAGCTGCGGCGGGCTGAGGATCCCGAGGTGCTCGTAGGGGAACGCCGTCTGCGGCGGATCGTCGTCGCCGAACAGCACGATCCGCACGTCGGGCCGGCGGCGGTGCAGCTCCTCGAGCGCCATCAGGCCGATCGGGACCGCGCGCCGGGGCGTCGAGTGGCGTCCGTAGTAGACGACCGTGTCGCGCCGGCGGGGGACGTCGAGCGGTCGGTAGATCTCGTGGTCGACGCCGTAGTCGAACACGTCGGCCGAGGCGCCGTACCGCTCGGTCAGGAGGTCGCGCAGCCAGGGACTGCCGGCGATGCAGTGCATGCCGTGGCGGTAGGTGTCCGCGGCGAGGCGCGATTCGGTCGAGGTCGCGAAGAACTCCGGCTCGTGGTCGTTGACGAGGTAGGCGCGAGCGCGGCAGCCTTCCAGCAGCAGCGTCTCGTGGACGGTCTGCCAGCCGGTCGCTATGACGACGTCCGCGCCGTGCCAGGCGTCGAAGCCGTAGTGGACGGGGCCGTCGAACGGCGCGAACCACTCGTTGATCTGTCTGCGCAGGACGCTCGGCCAGAAGCCGCTCAGCTCGCCGAACAGGTCGCTGACCCAGATGCTGCAGACGTGGCCGCGGCGCTCGAGCCGCGACATCACCTGGAAGAGGATGTTGTGGCCGCCGCTGCCGCGCCGCCACGGCGGCACCACCATCGCGATCCGCAGCCGCTCGCGATCGCCGGCTCCGGGGAAGGGGTCGAGCAGCGCCGCGGGGCCGTCGCGCAGCACGCGTGCGGCCGCCTCGTAGTCCTCGTGCGCGCGCGAGGCGCCGACGTGGCGCGGCGTCGGCAGCGCGGCAGGCGCGTCCGGTTCCGGAGACGGGGCGCCGGCGTCGTCGCGGCGCTCGAGCGACAGCCGCCGCCGCACCGGCGCCGGGATCCGCTCCGCGCGCGAGCCGAGCGCCGAGAAGACGCGCCGCCCGCCGTGGTGGACGGTCGAACGCGCCGCCCAGCGGGCCCGCTCCCCGAGCGGCAGCCGCTGGTCCGCCATCCAGCGCAGGTCCGCGGCCGCCTGCGAGCGCGTCCAGCGAGCGACCTCGATCGGATTGAAGCGCTCGACGTGGCCGAGCGTCTCGCGCAGGCCGCGGTACTCGTCGAAGTAGCGGCGCATGAACTCCAGCGGGCCGTAGTCGTGCGCGTGCAGGACGGCGGCGTCGGGGGCGTATGCCTTCAGCCAGCCGGCGCTGAGCACGTCGCGGCCGAACGCCTGGTCCTCGGAGTACGGCAGGTCGCGGAAGCGGACCTCCTCCCAGCACGCTCTGCGGTAGCAGGCGTTGACGTTGGAAAGGAAGGTCGGGTCGCCGGGCCGCTGGATCGCGGGGCCGCCGTCGGGCGCGGCGAAGGTCGCGAAGAAGTCGGTCAGCTCGCGCGCGATCATCGGGCTGGTGTCGGGCCGCGGCCGGTGGGGGCCGTAGACGACGCCGATCCGCTCGTCGAGCGCGAACGCCGCGCGGAACGCGTCGAGCGCGCCGGGCAGCGGCGTCGCGTCCTGGGTCAGGAACCAGACCAGCTCGCCGCTTGCGCGCTCGGCGCCGAGGTTGCGGGTGCGGCCGTGCCCGAACTCGTCGGGCGCGATCTCGATCGGCTCGACGCCGGCGGCCCGCGCGATCTCCGGCGAGCGGTCGCGCGAGCCGGAGTCGATCACGATCAGCTCGTCGACGCCCTCGCGTCGCAGGGCGGCGAGCAGCTCGGCGAGGTAGCGCTCCCCGTCCTTGACGGGGACGACGGCGGTGACCCGGCTCACGACGCGCCGGTGAGCTTGCGCTTGTACGCCTTCAGGCGCCAGCCGATCGCCCGCAGCACCCGCACGACCGTCCGCGCCGCGCGGACCGCGGCGCGGAACTGCTCCGCCCCGGGCTTGCGCATCAGCGCGTTGAGGTCGACGTGCCAGCGCTCCAGCCAGTAGATCTGCTCCTGGGCCTCGGCGACGACCCGGTTGGATCTCTCGGCCTGGTCGACCAGCTCCTGCTCCAGCTGCGCGACGCGGGCGCGCAGCCGCTCGATCTCCTGCTGCTGTTCCTCGATGGTGGGAGTCGTCATCGTCGTTGACAACACTTACAAGTTCTCGGCGATGCGGGGCGCTTCGCGCGAGAAGACCCACAGCCCCAGGGCGAACACCGCGGCGATGATAATGAAGGGCACCAGCACGCGAAGGCCGCCGCCGGTGGCGCTGATCAAGCCGGGCGCGTTCGGGTCGATGAAGGCGCGGCGCATCTGCGTCAGCAGCGCGGCGATCGGGTTGGTCATGACGGCCGCCTGCTCGAAGTCCTCGTACATCGACGAGACGTACAGGATCGGCGATCCGTAGAAGAGGATCTGCGAGAAGACCTCCCAGATCGGCTGGATGTCGCGGAAACGGACGTAGAGGACGCTCAGCAGCATGCCGATGCCGATCGCGAACACGGCCAGCAGCGCGACGATCGGAATCATCTCCAGCCAGGTCCAGCGGACCTCGACGCCGGAGGCGAGCGCGAAGACGAGCACCGCGATCAGGTTGGTGCCGAGGTTGAACAGCGCCGTCAGCGCGACCGACAGCGGGATCACCAGCCGCGGGAAGCGCATCTTGCGCAGCAGCCCCTCGCGTGCGACGAGGCATTGCACGCAGCCGTTCGTCGTGTCGACGAAGAAGGTCCAGAGGATGATCGAGGTCAGCAGGTAGACGGGGTAGTGGTCGATCTCGTCGCCGAAGCGCAGCACCTGCGTGAAGACGACGTACAGGACGCCGAAGAACATCAGCGGTCTCGCCAGCGACCAGAAGTAGCCGAGCACCGAGCCGAAGTAGCGCAGCTTGAACTCGGTCGTCGCCAGCGTGACCGTCAGGTTCCAGAAGCGGCGGAGGTCGTCGCCGAAGGCGGACGGAGCGTGCCGGCGCCGGCTCGACGTCGTCGTCGCGCTCATCCGGCGCGCTCGATCGTGAAGCCGTGGGGCACGTTGACCACCCCGCCGGTGTAGTGACCGCCGTGGATGAAGACCGTCGCGAGGTCCGTACGCAGGTCGAGCGCGTCGGCGCCGATGCCGGCGCGTGCGATCGACGGCGTCAGGCGGTACTGGCTGGTGACGAGCAGGTTCTGGAACTCCATCCGCACGACGACCGTCTCACCTGCTCTGAACGAACCGGTCGACCCGTGGTCCAGGTCGGTCGTCGTCGCGAAGATCGTCGTGCCGACGTCGTTGCGCAGCGTGAAGCCGAAGATCGGGTCGTCGATCGCCTCGTTGAAGCGCGCCTCGAGCACCGCGCGGAAGGGGACGCCGTGCGCGGCCTCGGCGATCCGCTCGCCGTCGAGGCTCTCGAACCAGGCGTCGACGATCTGCGCGGCCTGGTCGCCGAAGCGCTCGTCGCTGTCGTCGCCGCCCTCGCTCATCTGGTGGACGGTGCGACCGAAGTTGAGCTCGTTGTAGCGACGCGCGATCGCGGCCGGCTCGCCGAGGTCGACCATTCTGCCCTTCTCCAGCAGCACCGCCCGGTCGCAGAAGCGCTCGACGGCGCCCATGTCGTGGGTGACGAACAGGATCGTCCGTCCGGCGTCCTTCATCCGCTGAAACTCGGCGAAGCACTTCTGCTGGAAGGCGGCGTCGCCGACCGCCAGCACCTCGTCGATCAGCAGCACCTCGGCGTCGACCTGGATCGCGACGGAGAAGGCGAGCCGGACCGTCATGCCCGACGAGTAGTTCTTGAGCTTGAGGTCGAGGAAGTCCTCCAGCTCCGCGAAGGCGATGATGTCGTCGAAGCGGTCGCGCGCCTGCTGGCGCGTGAGGCCGAGCATGATCGCGTTGATCATCACGTTGTCGCGCGCCGTCAGGTCCATGTTGAAGCCGACGCCCAGCTCGATGAACGGCGACAACCGGCCGTTGACGGCGAGGTGCCCCTCGTCGACGTCGTAGATGCCGGCGAGGCACTTCAGCAGCGTGCTCTTGCCCGAGCCGTTGCGGCCGACGATGCCGAAGAACTCGCCCTCGGCGACCTCGAAGTTGACGTCGTCGACCGCTTGCAGGACGTCGTACGTCGTTGCACGGAACGGATGGAGGGCGCGCTCCTTGAGCGTGCTGTACTGCTGGTGCGGGAGTCTGAACGCCTTGCGGACGCCGTCGACGACGACGGCAGGCGCGGCAGCGCTCTCGCCAGCTGTCGGGCCCGGTGCCGGCGGGTGCGATGTGGTGCTCGTCAAAGCGCCTGAACGGTAGCAGCGGGCCTGCGGGCGAGACCCCTTCGCTCCATCGTCAGGATCCGATGCGCTGCTTGAGTCTGCGCAGCGGCGTCCGCACCAGCCTGTCTCTCGCAGTGCGCAGCGGTCTCGTCATCCGCCAGCTCGCCGACCCGGCGATCGCGCCGTAGGCGGCGCGAGCCTCGTCGAGCTCGCGCTCGAGCTGCGCGGTCTCGGCTCGGCGCGAGACCGAGCTGGACTGCGGATCCCAGGTCATCGCCGCGAACGCGAACTCGACGTCGATGCGGTGGACGACGCTGCCCGCGAGCACGTGGTCGACGGCGAAGCCGAGGTAGCCCTCGTCGTTCAGCGTGCCGATCAGGCGGTCGGTCAACCGCACCGCGTTGAGCGTGTCGAGCATGCCGCTGCGCGAGGGGTCGTCGAGGCGCAGCTCCAGCGGCGCGTCGTCGTCCTTGACGTGGAGCACGAGCTTGAGGCGGTCGATCCGCACCAACACCGGGCGGTGGCCCAGCCGGATGTGGAAGCGCGAGATGTGGCCGGCCCGCAGCGTCGCGCGCGCGAGGCTGAGTCCGTGGCGGTTGCGGCGCGGCACCTGCCGGTAGGCGGTCGACGGGTCGAGGGAGATGCCCTCGGAGGCCTCGATCGTCAGCTCGCCGCTCTCCAGCTCCGAGCCGGCTGCGCCGGGCTCGACGAGCCCGGCCGCCTGCACGGCGGCGAGGTCGGCGAGCTCCGGGTCGTGCTGTCGCGCGACGCCGGAAGGCCAGTAGACCTCCTGCATCGGGAGCGACAGCAGCTGCTCGGCGTCGAGATGGCGCACGAGATCGGCCCAGCGCTCCGACGCGAGCACCTCGACGTCCTCGGTGCCCTGGCCGGCGTCGTGATGCCAGCGGCCGAAGACCAGCGCCTCCTCGGCGGTCGGGTCGATGCACGAGCGCGCGGCGATCGGCGAGAGCTGGTGGGGCAGGTCGCCGAGCGACGGGACCTTGCCGGGCAGGGTGGTGCGGTAGCGCAGGTAGGTGCGCTGGAAGGCGCGGATGCCGTCGCGCACCGCCGCCGCCTCCGCCAGCTGGACCGGCGGCAGCCCGAGCTCGCCGAGCACCGGCTCCAAGCGCTCGTCGAGGTCGGTCTGGGTGCCGAACTCCGGCATGCAGACCTGCTCGATGATCTCGGGCGAGCGCATGATCGCGTCGCTGATCGCAGAGGGGTGGCCGAACTGCGCGAGAAAGCTCGAGACCGCGCCGCCGGTCGCAACCGTCTCCGCCGCCTCGGCGTGCGTGACGAGATAGAGGCCGTGGACCGCGAGCGGTCTGCTCGCCTGGTTCAGCAGTTGGACGATGCGGCGCTCGATCGACGCGCCCCAGCCGAGGTCGACCAGCACGAACGGCTCGTCGGCGTCGGGGTGGAGCTGCTCGATCAGCTGCACGACGCGGTCGCGCAGGGTCCGCGCTCTGCGCTCGATAGCGTGCGCGACCGCCTCGGTCTCGGCCAGCAGCTCGAGCGTCTGCGTGCGGCGCACGCCCTCGTCGAGGCTGCTGTCGAGATGGCCGGCGAGCTCGGGCACGGCGTTCCCGTCGACGCCGAGCATCTCGACGAACTGGCGGACGGTCGGCGGCTCGCGGCGCGCGAGCAGCCGCTCCAGCTCCCTCGGCGTGCTCTGCCCGATCGAGGCGAGCGTCGTCACCTGGCGGTTGAGGTAGAGGCGGGTCGTCTCGAGCTGCACGTCGCGTGCCGCCGCGGCGGCGTCGATCAGCTCCCCGAGGAACTCGCCCTCGCGCATCAGGCAGTGCGCGCGTCTTGCCCCGAGCGCGATCGTCTGGTCGACGACCCAGTCGGCGAAGCCGGCCAGCACCGGGCCGAGCACCTCGGCGCCGTAGCGCCAGAACGGCTGCTGGCTGCTCGGGAAGCGCTCGGCCTCGCCGTAGAGCGACATCTTCGCGCGCAGCTGCACGAGCGATCCGTCGAGGTCGGCGACGTCGGCTCTGATCGCCTCCTCCAGGCGCGTGGGCGCGAGCGCGCGCGTGCGTCGGTAGGCGCTCTCGCGCCGCAGCAGCCCGTCCAGCCGCTCGGTCCGGCGCGGCAGGTGGATCGCGCGCATGCCGCGCGCGAGCGGCGGCGCGACGTCCGCGGCGGCGTTGTCGCCGATGTGCAGGATCCGCTCGGCTTCTGCGTCGATCGTCCGCAGCACGTGGTCGAACAGCTCGCCGCTCTTGTTCGTGCGGTGGTCGCTGGAGGTGAAGACGTGCGCGAAACGGACGTCGGCGAGCACCGGCTGCTGGAACAGCTGTCGCAGCTGGTCGGCGGAGAAGTAGGTGTCCGAGACCGCGCAGACCGGGATCTCGAGCTCGTTCGCGACGCCGAGCAGGCGCGCGATCTCGAGGTCCGGCACGAGCCGCTCCTGCTCGACGGCGATCTCGAGCCGCACCGCCTCGGCGCGGCTCAGCGGCGCGTGGCTCCATTCCGGGATGTGGTGCCAGATCTCGTGCAGGCGCACCTCCGGTCTCCCGGTCGCCTCCAGCAGCGCGGTGCGGGCGCGGCGCTCGGCGTGCTCCCGCAGCGCGCCGAACGAGCCGGGCGAGAGCGTCGCATGGAGCGCTCGCTGCTCGCGCAGGTGCTCGCCGAGGACGAGGAAGACGTCGATCGGCTCGGGCACCATGCGCCACAAGATCGTGTCGAAGACGTCGAGCGTGAGCGCGTCGACGGCGCCCGCGCGCAGCAGCTCCTCGGCTTCCGCGAGCTGCGGGTACGGAGAGTCGGCCCCTGACATCGGGCGAACACTAGAGGGTCGCGCCGCGACGGGCGTTGACGCCGCCGGCGGAGGTCGTCGCAAGCCGGCGTGGCGCGTGTGCGCGCCACGCCGCGGCAGGGACGCTCAGCGCTCGTCGCCGACCGCGGCGGCGCGTGCCGCGGCCAGCTCGCTGCGCAGGCGGCTGATCTCGGCGTCCAGCGAGGCGCTGTGGCGCTCGAAGCGCTGCACGCGGTCGGACAGCTCGCGCTGGAGCGACAGCACGCGCAGGAACAGCGCGAGCCGGTTGCTCTCCAGGCGCAGCAGCAGGCCAGAACGGTCCCACGGGCGCAGCAGGGCGCGCACCTCGTCGGCCCACGGCGCGCGCTTGGAGAACAGCACGCCGATGCCGAAGACGGCCGGCACGATCGCCAGCTCCAGTTCGTCCTCGCGGCCCGCGATCACGTCCTCGATCGCCGTCAGGACCCCGTTTCTCTCACCGCCGGCTTCGAGTGCGGTGGCGTAGGCGCCCTTGCCGACGAAGCCGTCGGGCACAAGCTCGTCGCTCCAGACGGTCGCGCCGAGGTCCCACGTGTGCGGGCGGACCTGCTCGGGGGCGAGCGCGTCCGGGGCGTAGTACTGGTCGCGACGGGCGCACGGCCACAGCACGTCGTGGAAGACCGCGAGCAGGTCGATGCCCTCGCTCGCGTTGCGGTCGAGGATCGCCGACAGCTCGGCGTGGACGACGCCGTAGTTGTGGTCGCCGTCGACGACCCACATCGTCGCGGCTGGCAGGCTGCCGAGCACTTCCGGCGACCGCTCGGTGACGAGCGTCAACTGCTCGTACTGCTCGGCGGTCGCACGCAGCTCGGTCGTCGGCGCGACGTCGACCGTGATCACCTCCGGCACGCCGGCCGACAGGTAAGCGCGCGCCGAGCTGCCGGTCTCGCCGCCGATCTCGATCGCGCGATCGGGCTGGACCACCCTCACCAGCTCTGTGATCAGCTCCTCGAACTCGCTGATCGAGTGCAGCAGCAGCGGCAGCTCGCGTGCGAGCCGCGACTGCGCGTAGGGATCCTCGCGGGTCCCGAGGAGCGACGCGACGTCCTCCCGGCCCGGCCGCTCGTCGCCGTACATACGGCCGATGCTAGCGAATGCGTGACTGCGCGCGGAGCCTTGTCAGCGGCACGGTCTCGTGCTGGCTCCGACCGAGGCCAGCAGTGCGCCGGTCGCGGGCATCAGGCCGGGGTGCCGGGCGTCGGTCGAGCCCTGCGGCGGCGGCACGTCGGCAAGCAGCGGAAGCTCGACTGCACGACGCTCCGAGGTACCGTGGACCGGTGCGCAGACGAACGTCTCCGCACCGCGTCTTCGCAGCATCGCACCAGGCGGTCGCCTCTCCCACGTGACGGGCGCCTCACCCACGATCGTTGCGCGTACGAAGGCACGTTCCGGGCTGTCGGCGCGGACCCAGAGCGTCAGCGGCTCGATCGGCCGGGCGAGGTCGGCCGTCGCGCCGAGCCGCTGCAGCCATGCGCTGCCGGACGGGTCGATGCGCGACGGGAAGGTCGCGACGCCGCCCGTGACGGTCACGTCGTAGCGGTCGGCGGGCTCGAGCAACCGGTACGGGCCGTAGGTTGCGAGCAGCCGCCGGCCCTCCTGCGGGACGTTCAGGCGCGAGACGACGAGGTCGTAGTCGGGCGTCCAGTAGACATCCGGCTCGGTGCGCATTCCGAGGTAGTCGAGGGCACCCCACTCGTTGGTGCCGACATCGGGATAGCTCGTCCGCGCGTCACGGCCCTCCGTCAAGCCCAACAGCATCGTCGGGCCCATCAGGATCGACTCGATCGGGGTCGTGTCGATCCCCTCGACGGCGATGTCGCGAGCGCTCTCGACGCGCTCGTCGTCGAGCAGCGCTTGGAATCCGATCGGCGGCGTCGTCGCCTGCCGCTCGGCACGGTCGACGATCGCGTGGGTCGCTTGCGAGCCGAGCGCGACCCACGCGCCGGCGAGCATCAGCGCCGCCGCGCCGAGCAGGCGCCCACGGCCTGCGAGCGCGGCGAGGGCGGCACCAGCGGTCACCACCAGCAGGGCGGAGGATCCCGCGAGCGCACGCTGCGCCGAGTACGTCGGCAAACCCTTGCTGCTGCCGCTGTACGCGACGAACGCGCCGGCCAGGAGAAAGCCGAGGCTGAGCAGCGCCGCGACCCGGACGCGACCGCTCAGCCAGGCAGCGGCCGCCGTCAGCAGTACGAGTCCGATCGGGACGATCAGCGACGACAGGACGCCGGGGAGCGGGCCTCCGAACGAGAAGAGGTAGAAGTCGGTCGTTCCGCTGAGCCAACCGAGCACGCCGCGCAGCGGGAGTCTGTAGTCGATGCCCCAGTAGCCGGTTTCGCCGAAGATCTGCGGGACGATGTAGCCGGCGGTCCAACCGGTCGCGCGCGGCGCCAGGACGAGCGCAGTGGCGACCACGACCGCAATCGTCGCGACCGCTCGGCGCCACTCGCTCCGCAGGCGGTCGCGACGAGAGATCGCAAGCGAGATGAGCAGCGCGATGCCGCCGAACGCGGCGCTCGGCAGCAGTTCGGGGTAGATCGTCTGCAGCGCTGCCAGCATGCCTCCGAGCGCGAGCGCGCGGACGACGGTCGCCCGCTCGACGAGCAGACATGTCAACACGGCGAGAACGGGCAGCAGCACGGATGCGGACAGGAGCGCGAGGCTGCCGTCGTACGTGATCGAGAGGAGCACTCCCGCACCCGCGAGCGCGCCGGCCAAGAGGGCGGCGAGTGCGGGCGCCCACCAGGCGTGGGCGTCACGGTCGCGCGCGATGCCTGCGGCGCTGGCGAGGAATGCGCCGGCGCCGGCTGCGGCGAACGCGAGCGCGATCAACAGCGCCCCGACGAAGACCGTCGTGAACTGCCAGGCAGGGATGCCGGCGACGGGAGACAGCGCCGCGACGACAGTCATCGCGCCGGAATGCTGGAAGGCCCATGGGCTGCCGGCGGTCAGGGCCAGATCCCAGCGCTCGCCCCATGCGGGCGTCGTGTCGACGGTCTGCGGCACGACTCTGCCGTCGACGACCTCTCTCTTGAGGTCGATTCTGGGACCGTTGCCCGGCGTCACGGGCAAACCGAGCAGGTCCTGTCGCGTCGGTGCGTCGCGGTAGCCGCTGCTGAACTGGATGTAGGCGTCTGCGTCGAACACGCCGACGCCGATCGGGCCATAGGTCTGACGTTCTCCCATGGTTCCGTTGAATGGGACGGCCGACGCGACGACAAGGCCGACGCCGACGATCACCGCTGCGAGCGTGCGCGGTGCGCGAACGCTGACGGGTCGTTCGCGCCACAGTCGCAGTCCGCCCGTGACTGCGCCGGCAAGCGCGATCGCCACGATCGGCCAGCCCGCATATCTGAGCGGCATCAGGAAAGCGACCGACAGCAGCGCGGTTGCAAGCACGGCGAAGCCGACCGCCGGCGCCAGCGCGAGACGGATCGCCCGGCTCGGAATCGGGAAGCGGGCCGTGAAGAACACGCCCACGCCGGTGCAGACCAGCAGCGCGATGAGCTCACGCGCGAGAAGTCGCTCCGTCATACAGTCACGAGGTCCGGCGGTCTGCCGAGAATCGGCGTGGGTCGCGTCGGTCGCGGCGGCCTCGGAACGTCTGCATCCGGCGGCATGATAGCCAGCGTTGGCGCGTTTCGGGGGAACGCCTGGGCGCGGGGCGCCGTCTCGGGTGACATGATGCCCGCGTGGATTTGGTTGAACGCCGGGAAGCAGAGCCCGAACACCGACACCCTTGGGAGCAGGCGCGTCGGCGCCTCGTCAGCAAACTGGTCGCTGACGCTGTGGCGAGCGGTGCGCGCGCGCCCGCGACCTCGCTCGACATCGGGAGCGGCGACGCGTGGCTGGGCGCGTCGCTCGCGGGCGACCTCGGCCTGCGCCGTGTCGACGCGTTCGACACGGCGTACTCCGAGGACGACCTGCAAGAGCTGCGCAGCGAGATCGTCAACCCGATCAGGGATCGACCGGACGGCGAGTACGACCTCGTCTTCTTGTTCGACGTCATCGAG
>Ga0164243_10014253_pt1 | contig 11089 bp, 15 predicted proteins | sample OricompcompostOP_FD_108781 | JGI IMG/M metagenome (GOLD analysis project Ga0164243, IMG submission 108781) | Organic Plus compost microbial communities from Emeryville, California, USA - Original compost - Organic plus compost (OP) | ecosystem: Engineered > Solid waste > Mixed feedstock >... | reverse complement strand
CTGCTGGCGATCCCGGACGCGATCGCGTGGGCCTGGGCCCGTGGTGGTGACGCGCGCCGTCGCGCCGAACCACTGGTCGCCGACGTCGTCCGGCTCTAGACAGCGCGAAACCCGAGCGCCACAACCGTCCGGAAGGGTCTCGGGTTCACTTCCCACCGCTACTGCAGTGAGCTGCCTCAATCTTAGGCACCGGTGTTGCGCGCGCGCAACGAACCGCCGATCCCGCCGAGGTGATCTGGGGCGGTCTCCCCTGTCAAGACTCTGGTCAGTCGACGCTACTCGGCCTTGCGCGCCTATATCGATAAGTGTCAACATAGACGCATGTCGATACAAGACGTGGTGATCGTGGGTTCGGGGCCGGCGGGGTACACCGCGGCGATCTACGCGGCGCGCGCGGGCCTGGCCCCGCTGGTGCTCGCCGGCTCGGTCACCGCCGGCGGCGCGCTGATGAACACGACCGACGTGGAGAACTTCCCCGGGTTCCCGGACGGGATCATGGGGCCGGACCTCATGGAGAACATGCGCAAGCAGGCCGAGCGGTTCGGCGCGCGCATCGAGTGGGACGACGCCACGCTGCTCGACCTCCAGGGGCCGGTCAAGACTGTCGTGACGGGCAACGGCGAGACCTACCGGGCCCGCGCGGTCATCCTCGCGACCGGGTCCGCCTACCGCGAGCTTGGCCTGGACGACGAGAAGCGCCTGTCCGGGCGCGGGGTGTCCTGGTGCGCGACGTGCGACGGGTTCTTCTTCCGCGACCAGCACATCGCCGTCGTCGGCGGTGGGGACTCCGCGGTGGAGGAGGCGACGTTCCTGACCCGGTTCGCCGAGAAGGTGACCCTGGTCCACCGCCGCGGCGAGCTGCGGGCGTCGAAGATCATGGCCGACCGCGCGCTGAACGACCCGAAGATCGAGTTCGCCTGGAACAGCGAGGTCGCCGGGATCGGCGGCGAGAACAAGGTCGAGGCGCTCACGCTGCGCGACACCGTGACCGGTGAGGAGCGCGAGCTTCCCGCGACCGGGCTGTTCGTCGCGATCGGTCACGAGCCGAGGACCGACCTCGTCAAGGGACAGATCGACCTGGACGACGAGGGGTACATCCAGGTCGTCGGGCGCACCACCGCGACCAACCTCGAGGGCGTGTTCGCGTGCGGCGACGCCGTCGACCACACCTACCGCCAGGCCATCACCGCGGCGGGCTCGGGCTGCGCGGCAGCGCTCGACGCGCAGCGCTACCTCACCGAGCTCGCCGACGCCGCCGGCCTGGCGAGCCTGGCCGGAACGCCCGAGACCCCGAACCCCGACGAGCTGCCGCTGGCGCTGGAGGAGATCCGATGAGCACCGTGACCGTCACCGACGACACCTTCGACGAGGTGGTCCTCGCCTCCGAAGTGCCTGTGCTGGTGGACATCTGGGCCACGTGGTGCGGCCCGTGCCGCCAGGTCGCGCCGATCCTGGCCGAGCTCGCCGAGGAGTACGCGGGCAGGCTGACGATCGCCAAGCTCGACGCGGACGCCAACCCGGCGACGGTCGCCGCGGCCGGGGTCGTGTCGATCCCGACGCTGAACTTCTACTCCGGCGGGCAGCTGATGAAGTCGGTCGTGGACGCGCGCCCCAAGCAGGCATTGGTCGCCGAGATCGAGGAGGTCCTCGCGTGAGCGACCCCACCGCGACCACGCGCGGGCGCCTGTCGACGCTGGACCGGTGGCTGCCGGTGTGGATCGGGCTGGCCATGGTCGCCGGCCTGGTGCTGGGCCGGTTCGTCCCGGCGCTGTCGGACGTGCTGGCCGCGCTCGAGGTCGGAGGGATTTCGGTCCCGATCGCGCTCGGGCTGCTGGTGATGATGTACCCGGTGCTGGCCAAGGTCCGCTACGACCGGGTCGGTGCGGTCACCGGCGACAAGCGGCTCCTGGTGTCCTCGCTGGTGCTGAACTGGCTGGTCGGGCCGGCGCTGATGTTCGCCCTGGCGTGGATCTTCCTGCCGGACCTGCCCGAGTACCGCACCGGGCTGATCATCGTCGGCCTGGCCCGGTGCATCGCCATGGTCGTGATCTGGAACGACCTCGCGTGCGGGGACCGGGAGGCCGCGGCGGTGCTGGTCGCGATCAACTCCGTGTTCCAGGTCGTCGCGTTCTCCCTGCTCGGGTACTTCTACCTCACGGTGCTGCCCGGGTGGCTGGGCCTGGACACCCAGGGCCTAGACGTGTCGGTGGGGCAGATCGCGCTCAACGTGCTCGTCTTCCTCGGCGTCCCGCTGGCCGCCGGATTCGCCTCACGCCTGGTCGGCGAACGCGCCAAGGGCCGGGCCTGGTACGAGGACCGGTTCCTTCCCGTCATCGGGCCGTGGGCGCTGTACGGGCTGCTGTTCACGATCGTGCTGCTGTTCGCCCTGCAGGGCGAGGCCGTGACCTCCAACCCGCTCGACGTCGCACGGATCGCGCTGCCGCTGCTGGTGTACTTCGCGGCCATGTGGGGCATCGGCGTCGTCGCCGGCAAGGTCCTCGGCCTGGGATACGCGCGCACCACGACGCTGGCATTCACCGCGGCGGGCAACAACTTCGAGCTCGCGATCGCCGTCGCCATCGGCACCTTCGGTGCCACCTCCGGCCAGGCCCTGGCCGGTGTCGTCGGCCCGCTCATCGAGGTCCCCGTCCTCGTCGGTCTCGTCTACGTCTCCCTGTGGGTCGCGCGCCGCTGGTTCGCCATCGACCCCTACGCCACCACGACCCCTGCACGCGAGCTGGAAGAGGTGAGGTCATGACCGCCCAGAGCCTGCCGCTGACCGTCGCGGACCCGGACTGCGCCCCGCAGATCGAGGCGCACGCGATCGGGGCCGAGGTCGCCGGCGCGGTCGCGGTCACGCTCAAGGCTCTCGCCGAGCCGCTGCGGCTGCGGATGCTGTCGTTCATCGCGACCTCGCCTGCCGGGGAGGCGTGCGTGTGCGACCTCGCCGCGCTGACGGACGTGTCCCAGCCGACCGTCTCTCACCACCTCAAGGTGCTGCGCGACGTCGGGGTGCTGGCCTCGGAGCGGCGTGGCACCTGGGTCTGGTACCGCATCACCCCCGGGTACAAGGCCGCGGTCTCCACCCTGCTGGAGTCGTTCGCCCCGGCCGCGCTCGAGGCCCTGGTCGCGCCGCACGAGCTGACGGGTCTGGAGGACGTCGACGCCGCGCTCGACCACCTCGCGGCCGACCTCACCGCCCGCCACCCCGCCCTCGGGGCCGACGTGGTGCTGGCCACCGTGCGCGAGTCCTACACGGCCCTGGCCCGCTCGGCCACGGTCTCGGCGCACCTGCTCACCCTCACCGAGCGGTTCGCCCGCCAGCGTCTGGCCGACCTCACCCGCGAGGCCGGCGCCCGCCCGCAGGTGCTGTTCGTCTGCGTCGCCAACGCCGGCCGCTCCCAGCTCGCCGCCGCCCTGGTGCGCCGCTACGCCGGCGACCGGGTCGTGGTGCGCTCGGCCGGCTCGACCCCGGCCGCGGACGTGCACCCCGCGGTGCGCCCCGAGCTCGCCGCGCTCGGCACCACCGACGGCGAGGCCTACCCCAAGCCGCTGACCGACGACGCGGTCCGCGCCGCCGACGTCGTGATCACGATGGGCTGCGGAGACGTGTGCCCGGTCCTGCCCGGAAAGCGGTACGAAGACTGGCTCGTGGGCGACCCCGCCCTGGCCTCCCCGGCCGGGGTCGCCGCGATCCGTAACGAGCTCGACACCCGCGTGCGCGCCCTGCTCACCGACCTGCTGCCCGACCTCGACCTGCCCGCAGCCTGACCCCCCTGATCCCGGGAGACCACCATGACCGAGACCACCACCGCCAAGCCGTCCGCCCTGTTCGTCTGCGTGCACAACGCCGGCCGCTCCCAGATGGCCGCCGGGTACCTGCGCGCCCTGTCCGGCGGGGCCGTCGAGGTCCGCTCAGCCGGGTCCGCACCGGCGGACCAGATCAACCCCGTCGCCGTCGAGGCCATGCTCGAGGAGGGCATCGACATCCGCGCCGAGCAGCCCAAGGTCCTCACGACCGAGGCCGTGCAGGCCTCCGACGTCGTGATCACCATGGGCTGCGGGGACGCGTGCCCGATCTTCCCCGGCAAGCGGTACGAGGACTGGGCCCTGGCCGACCCGGCCGGGCAGGGCATCGAGTCCGTGCGCCCGATCCGCGACGAGATCCGCGCCCGCGTGCTGACCCTGCTCGACGAGCTCGGCGTCACGCCCGTCCAGGCCGTCACCGCCTGACCCCACCCGCAACGACGACGTCGGCCGGCACCCCCGCGGGGTGTCGGCCGACGCGCGTGTCAGGCCAGGGTCTTCTGCAGCAGGCTCGTGCCCAGCCACCGGTCGAACTTGCGGCCCACGCGCTCGAGCCGCCCCGCGCCGGTGAACCCGGCCCTGCGGTGCAGCGCCAGGGATGCGGCGGTGTCGCCGTCGGCGACGACCGCGATCACCTCCCGCGCGCCGGCTTGTGCGGCGCCGGTCAGCACCTGGTCGAGCAGCCGGGTCCCGATCCCGCGCCCGGTGGCGGCCGGGTCGAGGTAGATCGTGTCCTCGACCGTGTGGGCGTAGGCCGGGCGCGGGCGCCACGGTCCCACGTAGGCGAACCCGGCCACGGTGCCGTCGAGGTCGGCGACCAGGAACGGCCAGCCCGCACCCTGCAGGGTCGCGAGCTTGTCCGCCCACACGGCTTCGCCTGGCGGGGTGAGCTCGAACGTCACGGTCGACGTCACCACGTAGTGGTCGTAGATGCTCGCGACCCCCGCCATGTCGGCGGGGGTCGCGGTCCGCAGGGTCAGGCTCACGCGTCCTGGCCGTCGCCAGACCGGCCGTGCACGATGCCGGTCGCGAACCCGACACCGGCCGGTGCCCCGACCCCGAGAGTGACCAGTTGCGGCTCGGCCGGCGCGGTGCCGCAGCACGACCCGCCAGTGCTCTCGCCGTCGGCCTCCAGGGCGAGGTCGGTCGAGCAGACTCCGGTCGCGGGCAGGTTCAGCTCGACCGCGTCCGCCGCTGCCCGGTCCCCGGCCAGTGCCGCCGCGATCGAGCGCACCTGCTCATACCCCGTGGCGAGCAGGAACGTCGGCGCGCGCCCGTAGGACTTCATGCCCGCGAGGTAGAACCCGTCGTCCGGGTGGGACAGCACCCGCTCCCCGTGCGGGGGCACCGTGCCACACGAGTGCTGGTTCGGGTCGATCAGCGGTGCCAGCGCCGTGGGCGCCTCCACGACCGGGTCCAGGTCCAGGCGCACCTCGCGCAGCATGTCCAGGTCCGGGCGGAACCCGGTGGCGTTGACGATCTGGTGCACGTCCAGCTCCAGCGCCTCCTCCCGCACCGTGCCGAGCACCCGCACCGTCTCCCCGCCCGGCTCGAGCCGCTCGATCGAGAACCGCGTCAGCAGTGTCAGGCGCCCGGCCTCCACGGCCGCCCGCAGGCGCGTGCCGAGCAGACCGCGCGCGGGCAGCTCGTCGTCCGTACCGCCACCGAACAGCCGCCGCGCGGACCCACCGCGGATCGCCCACGTGATCGTCGTCCCCGGCTCGACCTCGGCCAGCTCGACCAGGCTCAGCAGCGTGTTCGCCGCCGAGTGCCCCATCCCGACCACGAGCGTGTGCCGACCTGCGAACCGGTCGCGCTGGGACCCCAGGACGTCCGGCAGGGGCCCCGTCACGTACCCGGCCGCCTGCGCCTCACCGACCGCCGGGAGCCCGGAGACGCCCAGCGGGTTCGACGTCGAGAACGTGCCCGACGCGTCGATCACCGCCCGCGCCAGCACGTCGCCCACCACGCCGTCACCGTCCACGGTCCGCACCCGGTACGCGCGACGCTCCCGCCCGAGCGAACGCGTCTTGTCCGCCCCGTCGCGCGCCACCGCCAGCACCCGCGTCCCGGTGCGCAGCCGCGAAGCGATCTGTGGCGTCGCGGCCAGCGGAGCCAGGTACCGCTCGACGAGCTCGGCACCCGTCGGCAGGTCGTCCGCGTCCGGCTCCACCCACCCCGTCGGCTCCAGCAGGCGCCGCGCCGCAGCATCGACGTCATAGCGCCACGGCGAGAACAACCGCACGTGACCCCACGACGCGATCGCCGCGCCCGGGCCCTCGCCCGCCTCCAGCACCACCGGCTCGAGCCCCCGCTCGAGCAGGTGCGCCGCCGCCGCCAGACCCACCGGACCCGCACCGATCACCACGACCGGAAGCTCGTCCCGCACAACCTCGCCCATCACCACTCCCACGTACGCATTGAAGACCGTCGATGCGAGCATCGTGGAGCACGTATCGAAGAATGTCAATCTATGCGAGGATGGTCGGCATGACGACGACCGAACCGCCCCTCGCGCCGACCGCCGACGTCGCCGGCTGCTGCGGACCGGCACTCACCCAGGCCGTCGCCCCCGACACCGCGCGCGAGCTCGCCCGCGCGTTCAAGGCCCTCGCCGACCCCACCCGGGTCCAGCTCCTCGCGATCATCGCCTCCCAGGAGGGCGGCGAAGCATGCGTGTGCGACCTCACCGAACCCGTCGGGCTCTCCCAACCCACCGTGAGCCACCACCTCAAGATCCTCGTCGACGCCGGCCTGCTCACCCGCGAGCAGCGCGGCCGCTGGGCCTACTACTCCCTCGTGCCGAGCGCTCTGACACAGCTCGCAACGTCCCTCAGCGAGACCACTCGACGCTGAGTAGTCGGCCAGGCGCCTCCGCAGAACCCACGCTTGTCGGACGTCGCAGAACCTTCTTTTGCGACGCCTGACAAACGGTCGGTTCTGCGACGTCGGACAACCTTGTAGGAAACAGCCAATCGTGCGGGCACCGCGGGCCTTCGGTCGGTGAGACGCTGGGGCCTGGGTGTTCGATGTTGGAGGCGACCGTGATCGACATCCCGGGGTTGCCGGAGCCGGACGCGGGTCCGGTGTTCGATCTCGCGCTGCTGGTGCACATCGCCGCAGGGATCACGGCGGTGCTCGCGGGGCTGGTCGCGATGCTCACGCGCAAGGGCGGGCGGTGGCACGTGGGGGCGGGGCGCGTCTTCCTCGGCGGGATCGTCGCCCTCTTCGGGTCGATGGTCGTCATGGTGGCGATCCGCTGGTCAGCGACGGTCCACCTCGCGGTGCTCGGTGGCGTCGCGCTGGCTGCCGTGCTGCTCGGGTGGCGCAACCGGCGACGCGGCGGCAGCGACGGCGCGCACATCGCGTGGATGGGGCTGGCGTACGTCGCGATGCTGACCGCGTTCTACGTCGACAACGGCCCGCACCTGCCGGTCTGGGAGCAGCTGCCGGACTGGTCGTTCTGGCTTCTGCCAGCAGCGATCGGGGCGCCGCTCACGGTCTGGGCGATCCGCCGGCACCGGCCGCGCCGCCCGGTGCCCGCGCCGGATCCGTAGGTCTCGGCGTCGGGCGAGGACGGGTCAGCGCAGGGTGCGGTCCTCGAGTGCGGTGGTCAGCGTGTGGTCGTCGGGTACGCCGCGCAGTCCCGCGGTCGTGGAGTAGACGCGGCACGCCACGCCGGGGCGCGCCTGGGGTACCGGGAACAGGTCTCGTCCGTCGACGTGGAACGATGGCGATCCGTGGAAGCCGAGCGTCTGGGCCTGGTCGTCGTCGGTGACGACCACGGTGGCGATCGGGGCGTCGATCCCGGCCCGGTCAAGGGCCCGGCGCAGCGCGTCGCGGGCGGGCGCCTCGTTCGGGCACGCGTCGACGACCAGGAGTTCGACCTTCACCGGTCCATCCTCTCTCGCTCTGCATGGCGCTGGATCGCTGGCGGCTGGCCCGCTGGCACCTCGGCCGCGAGACGGCGGGCGAGGCGGTCGGCGTCGCGGTGGACGTATCCGAGCAGGGCTGAGCCGCGGTCGCGTTGCCAGGGGCGCCCGATGGCGTGCAGCCCGGGGACGGGCGTGGCGCCGTCGTCGACTACGAGGGCCCCGTGTTCATCGAGGGCGCCGCGGGTGGTGATCCAGGTGTCGTCGTGCCGGTATCCGGTCGCCCAGACCACGGCCGCGGGCCGGACGGTCTGCCCGTCGGCGAACCGGACCGTGCCGCCGGTGACGCCCTGCGCCCGGGAGTGGAACGTGACGCCGGCGGCGCGCAGGGTGCGTCGCGAGGTGCCGATGACGGGTTCGTTCGCGCGCAGGCGCCGCCCGAGGAGCGAGGTTGCCGGGGCGTGGATCGCGCGGGTGGTGGTCAGCCACCAGAACAGGTCGCGCCCGAGCGGGCGTTGCGGGAGCTCACGCAGGCGCGCACCCTCGGCCAGGTGCACCGTCCGGCCTGCCCGAGCGAGCTCGAGCGCGATCTGCCGACCGGAGTTCGCGCCGCCGACGACGAGCACCAGGCCGGGCGGGAGCCGGTCCGGGCGCTGGTAGTCCTCGGTGTGGACCTGCACGATGGCCGGGTCGAGCTCGGTCGCGAACGTCGGCGTCCAGGGACGCCCGAACGCGCCGCTCGCCACGACGACGCGGGCCGCGCGGATCGTCTCCCCGGTCGCGAGGCCGATCCGGAAGTCGCCCGCGGTGCCCGTGAGCCGGGTGACGTCGGCACCGGTCCGAACGGGCAGGTCGAACCGGGTGGCGTAGTCCGCGAGATACGTGGCGACCTGGTCCTTGCCCGGGTAGGACCAGGGATCGGCGGGGAACGGGGCGCCGGGCAGGGAGTCGTACCAGGCCGGGGTGAACAGCCGCAGCGAGTCCCACCGCCTCGCCCAGCTCGCCCCGACCCGCTCGGCGCGCTCGAGCAACAGCACGTCGAGGCCGGCGCGGGTCAGGTAGTACCCGAGCGCGAGCCCGGCCTGGCCCGCGCCGACCACGACGACGTCGTGAGGCACCGGTCCGGTACCGGTCACAGCAGGCTGGCGATGTGGGCCAGGGTGCCGGACTCGATGAGGATGAACACGCCGAGGCCGATGAACACCACGGGCACGAGCCAGTGCTCGACCTTCTCCAGCGCCTCGGTGACCTTCTCGTTCGTGCCAATCGCGCGCGCGAGCAGGCACCACAACGCGAGCAGGACGAGGAACACCACGATCGTGACCACTGCGTCCGTGGTCGAGATGGTGCGGAACACCGGGGTGTAGATCGCGATGTTGTCCCCGCCGTTGGCGATCGTGATACCCGCGACGCCGAGCAGCCCGACGGCCTTGAGCGCGGACTCGGCCTCGTCATCGTCGTCCTGCCCGCGCACCGTGCGCACCAGGGCCAGGACACCGATCGCCAGCGGGATCAGGCCCAGCAGCCCGACCCACTCGTCCGGCACGATCGCCAACCCCAAAGCAGCGAGGAAGCTGACCGCGATCAACGTGACCAGGCCCAGGTACTGCCCGGCCACGATCTGCCACCCTCGCAACCGCGACGTGCCCCGCGCGGCGACCGCAAACAGCACTGTCAGGACCACGATGTCGTCGATGTTGGTCGCGACGAACAACCCGGCCGCGGCCGCAATCGTGCTCAGCACGCCGAACCGTGCCCGTCCACGCCGTACGTCGGGCACAACACGACCGCGCTGCCCGTGGCCGCGAGCAGCGTCTCCGCGGCCGCGAGCATGTCCAGCAGCTCTGGGTGCGCCAGGGAGTAGAACACCCGCCGACCCTCCATCCGCACTGCCACCAGCCCGCAGTCCCGCAGGCACGCCACGTGCGAGGACACCGTCGACTGCGCCAACCCCAGGTCACGCGTCAGCTCCGCGACCCGCGCCTCCCCCGCCGCGAGCCGGCGCACGATCGCCAACCGCGCCGGATCGCCCAGCGACCGGAACAACGCGACCGCCGGCTCGACGTCCACCGTGCTCGCCGCACACACCTCAGAATCTATGATCGACACGCATCGATAATAACCGGCTCTCATCGATGGGTGCACACCTAGGCGCAGTACAGGGTTCCGTGTATCGTCGCGCCTATGGAGACGGTGACCCTCACCCACACCGCATCCCTGGCCAGGCTCGGGCACGCGCTGTCCGACGAGACGCGGGCACGGATCATGCTGACGCTGCGCGAGGCACCGGCCTACCCGTCCGACCTTGCGGATGCGCTCGGCGTCTCACGCCAGGTGATGTCGAACCAGCTCGCGTGTCTGCGCGGCTGCGGGCTCGTGGAGGCGATCCCGGACGGCCGGCGCACCTGGTACCGCCTGGCCGACTCCCACCTCGCCCCGGCGCTGGACGACCTGCTCAAGCTCGTCGTCACCGTCGACCCGACCTGCTGCTCGCCCGAGGGGTGCACCTGCTCATGACGTCCATCAGCCTTGGGCCCAAGCCGCTGTCCGCGGCCCGCCGCACCGTGCTCGAACGTCGGGTGCGGTGGATCGTCGCCGCGACGATCACCTACAACGTCATCGAGGCTGTCGTCGCCATCACCGCGGGCCGCATCGCGTCCTCGGCCGCCCTCGTCGGGTTCGGCCTCGACTCCGTCGTCGAGGTGCTCTCCGCGGCCGCCGTAGCGTGGCAGTTCGCCGCGCCCGACCCGCACCGCCGCGAACGCACCGCGATGCGCCTCATCGCCGTCAGCTTCTTCGGCCTGGCCGTGTTCGTGTCCGTCGACGCCGTGCGCACGCTGTTCGGCGCGGCCGAGCCCGACCACTCCACCGTCGGGATCGTGCTTGCCGCCGTGAGCCTGGCGATCATGCCGTTCCTGTCCTGGTTCGAACGCGGCACCGGGCGCGAGCTCGGCTCCGCCTCCGCCGTCGCGGACTCCAAGCAAACGCTGCTGTGCACGTACCTGTCCGCGGTGCTCCTGGCCGGGCTGCTGCTCAACTCCACCCTCGGCTGGACGTGGGCCGACCCGCTCGCCGCCCTGGTCATCGCCGCCGTCGCCGTCAAGGAAGGCCTCGAAGCCTGGCGCGGCGACGCCTGCTGCACCCCCGTCGGCGCGCTCCTGGGCCACGACGACGAGGACGCCGGCTGCGCCGACTGCTGCTGCGCACCCGGCACGAAGTAACCGGCACGCAGACCCCGCGTTTGTCAGGCGTCGTAGAACCTCCTTCTGCGACGCCTGACAAACGGTGGCGGTCTCAACCCACCAACGCACCGCTGCGGGACGATGCTAGGAGACGTGGCCGCCGGTCGGTAGCGTCCTGCTCGTGAGAGTCGCGCGCATTCTGTTCGTCGGAGTGGTTCTGAGCGTTGG
>Ga0164243_10014252_pt1 | contig 11089 bp, 10 predicted proteins | sample OricompcompostOP_FD_108781 | JGI IMG/M metagenome (GOLD analysis project Ga0164243, IMG submission 108781) | Organic Plus compost microbial communities from Emeryville, California, USA - Original compost - Organic plus compost (OP) | ecosystem: Engineered > Solid waste > Mixed feedstock >... | reverse complement strand
TCCAGCTGGAGAAGGCGGTCACCGAGGCGGGCGGCGAGGTGCACTGGGCCGCCGACGCCGCCGAGGCGAACCGCATCGTCGCCGACCTGGTCAAGGCGACCGGCGAGACCGAGGTGGTGAAGGTCAAGTCGATCGCCACCCAGGAGATCGAGCTCAACGAGGCCCTGGCCAGGGAGGGCATCACCGCGTACGAGACCGACCTCGCGGAGCTGATCGTGCAGCTCGGCGAGGACAAGCCGTCGCACATCCTCGTCCCGGCGGTGCACCGCAACCGCGCCGAGATCCGCGAGATCTTCCTCGACCACATGGCGGAGTGGGGCCGCCCGGCCCCCGGGGGCCTCTCCGACGAGCCGCGCGCCCTCGCCGAGGCGGCCCGGCTGCACCTGCGCGAGCGCTTCCTCGCCACCAAGGTGGCGATCTCCGGGGCGAACTTCATGGTCGCCGAGACCGGCACGATGGTCGTGCTGGAGTCCGAGGGCAACGGGCGCATGTGCCTCACCCTGCCGGAGACGCTGATCAGCGTCGTCGGCATCGAGAAGGTGGTGCCGACCTGGCGGGACCTGGAGGTGTTCATGCAGCTGCTGCCCCGGTCCTCCACCGGGGAGCGGATGAACCCCTACACCTCCACCTGGACCGGCGTCACCCCCGGCGACGGGCCGCAGCGGTTCCACCTGGTGCTGCTCGACAACGGCCGCACCGACGTGCTCGCCGACGAGGTCGGCCGCCAGGCGCTGCGCTGCATCCGCTGCTCGGCCTGCCTCAACGTGTGCCCGGTGTACGAGCGGGCGGGCGGCCACGCCTACGGCTCCGTCTATCCCGGGCCGATCGGGGCGATCCTCACCCCGCAGCTGCGCGGCATGGGCTCGCCGCTCGACGCGTCGCTGCCGTACGCGTCCTCGCTCTGCGGGGCCTGCTACGACGTCTGCCCGGTGGCGATCGACATCCCGACGGTCCTGGTCCACCTGCGGGCGAAGGCGCCGCACCCGCCCGCCGAGCGGACCGCCATGCGCGCCGCCGGATGGGTGCTGTCCCGCGCCGGACGGCTCGCCCGCCTGCAACGGCTCGCCGCCCGCCTGCGCCGGCTGGTGCCCCGGCGGCGGCTGCCCGGCCCCGGCGCGGCCTGGACCGACACCCGCGACATCCCGCCCATCCCCGCCGAGTCGTTCCGGGACTGGTGGGACCGCACCGAAGGAGGCTCCCGGTGACCGCCTCGACCGGTTCCCGCGACCGCATCCTCGCCCGCGTGCGCGCCGCCGTCGCCAACGCGCCCGAGCCCGCCGTACGGCGCGCCTACCGCACGGCCGCGTCCGCGCCGGGACCCGAGCTGATCGAGCTGTTCGCCGAACGGGTGCGGGACTACCGCGCGATCGTGCACGTCGTCTCCGAGGGCGAGGCGGCCGCCACGGTCGCCGCCGCGCTCGCCGAGCGGGGCGTCAAGCGCCTGGTGGTGCCCGCCGGGCTGCCCGAGGAGTTCCTCGCCGCCGCGTCCGCGGACCGGCTCGCCGACGACCCGCCGCTCGCCCCGGCGGAGCTGGACCGGGTGGACGGCGTGATCACCCTGTGCGCGGTGGCGATCGCCGAGACCGGCACGATCGTGCTCGACGCCGGACCCGGCCAGGGCCGCCGCGCGCTCAGCCTCGTGCCCGACTACCACCTGTGCCTGGTCCGCGCCGGGCAGATCGCCGGCCGGGTGCCCGAGGCGGTCGCGCGGCTCGACCCGCGCCGTCCGCTCACCTGGATCAGCGGCCCGTCGGCGACCAGCGACATCGAGCTCAACCGGGTCGAGGGCGTGCACGGCCCGCGCACGCTGGAGGTCGTGATCGTCCGCTGAGCGACGGACTCACGAGCTGAGGCGGCTGACGATCTCGTCGGTGAAGTCCGGCCCAGGTCCTCCAGCAGGCCGGTGGAGACCGTGACGCGATGGTGGGTGCGGGGTCGTCGCCGTGATCCGGCCGTCCGCTCGGCGCGGCCTCAGAAGCGCAGCAGCGCGGCCACGCCGTCGGGGGTGTGCAGCTCGGTCGCCGAGACGAACCACAGCTCGGCCCCGGTCAGCGTCGCCGCCCGGGCGAGCGCGGCGTCGGCGCGCTCCCGGATCGGGTCGGGCACCCCGGCGGCGCGCAGCTCGTCCCGCTCGACGCCGATCTCGTGGCCCGCCTCGCCGACCCACAGCGTGCCGTCCGCCGACGGGTCGTCCACGACGAGCAGCGTGCGCACCCGGCGTTCCCGCAGCGCGTCGACGGTCTCGATGAGGCCCTGCGCCGCCATGTTGTGCCCGGTCGCCTCGCCGTACGCGTCGATCACCCGCGCCCGCCGCGCCGCGATGTGCTCGTCCAGCACGGCCTCGGCCTCCTTGGCGAACAGCGTGGGCGCGGCCCCGGGCGCGCGGCTGCCGTGCTCCACCATGACGAGCTTCGACGCGGCCTCCTTGCCCAGCCGGTCCCGCACCAGCGAGCGCGACCGCGGGTCCCCGGCGAGGATGACCAGCTCCGCGTCGAGCCTGCGCGCCTCCCGGTCGATCGTCTCGGCGACCGCGGCGGCGTTGCGGTCCCAGGTGGTCTCGACGCCGCGCTCGTACCGCTTCTGCGACCAGCCGCCCTGGCCGGTCTTCTGCAGCGGCCAGTCCTCGGCGGCCACCACCAGCTCGCGCGGCGCCCCCGCGCCGATCGCCACCAGGTCCGCCCCGGTGTGGTCGACGAGCACGCGCAGGTGCGGCACGTTCTCCCCGCGCTGCGCGAGCAGCGGCATGACGTGCGGGAGCGGCGACCTGCGGGCGATCTCCCGGCGCGGCGGCGCCGGCAGCGCCTCGGTGTAGCCGACCTCGGGGCCCGCCACGAACACCGCGCGCCCGGGCGCGGCCCGCTCGGGGTCGCTCACCAGGTCGGCCACCGGGATCAGCTCCTCGGCGGTCGCGCCCTCCGCGACGAGGCGTTCGCTGAGCCGCCTGCGGCGCAACTCCACCTCGGTGGCGGCGGTCTCCGTCGCCCTGCCGGTGTCCAGGTAGATCGAGACGAATGGACCTTGCCGCGCGTAGAGCGGGCGAAGGAAGTCCGGCCTCATCGTGCGGCTCCTTCCTCCGCCGCCTAACGGCGGTGATTCTCCGCGCCGAGCCCGAGCGCGGTCGCCACCTCGCCGACGTTGTGGAACTTCTCGTCCGGCAGCGTGCGCACGGCCTGGAGCACCGGCTCCGGCGCGGCCTTGCTGACGGCGTGCGTGAGCAGGGCGCGCCGGTCGGCGGGGAAGCGGGCGTCGCTCAGCCACTTGGCCAGGTTGCTGCGCCGCTGCACGTCCGCGGGCGTGATCCCGTGCGGCACGGCGGGCTTGCGGCCGGGCACGGTGCCGTCGTCGAGGTCCTCCTCGGCCGGGGCGAGCATCGGTTCCGGCTGCTTCCACTCCTCGGCGTGCGTGGGGCCGCCGCCCCGGACCAGGCCCTCGGTCTCGTGCTTCTGCTCGTCGTCCAGGCGCGGGCCGTGCTTCGAGCTGCCTCGCTCCATGACCGTCTCCTCCCGTTCGGCGAAGGTGCGAATCGGGTCATAGCGGTCTCCGTACCCGTGCCCTCGGCACCAAACGTCGGCGTGCCGCGCGGCCCGCCGTTGCTGAACCGCTTTGCAAGTACTTGAATAAGAGTTGAGTACTTGCATACGATGCGAGGACTGGAACGGCAGGAGGTGCCGATGAACGCCGGAGATGAGTTCACCGCCCAGCAGGCGCTTGGAGAGATCGGCCGGGTCGGCAGGGAGGTGCGGCGCTCGGCGCGCTGGGGCGCCCGGTATCTGGTGGCGCTCGGCGTGGGCGTGGGCCTGTACTGGGCGATCGTGCTGTTCGCGGACCCCGGCCTGTCCCTCGTGGCCGCCCTCGCCTGGTTCGCCTTCACCGCGTGGTCGGTCGTGTACGCCTGCCGCAGTCGCGTCTACTTCCCGGCCTTCACCCGCCTGCAGTGGATCGTGACCGGCTTCCTGCTGGCGTCGACGGTCTTCAACATGTGGATCCGCGGTTACGTGCGCGAGGGCGAGGGCGCCTTGCCGGTGCTCGTCGGCCTGTTCGGCATCGTCTTCGCGGCCGGGCCCCCGCTGTACGGCGCGTGGCGCGGCCAGGCCGCGCTGGGGGAGGACAAGGGGCCGGTCGCGTAGCGATGACGATCAACGGCAGCCACCCCCGGCACCACCTCGACGAGATCATCCACGCGCCCGTGCGGCTGTCCATCGTGGCCGCGCTCGCCGCCGTGAAGAAGGCCGAGTTCCGGTTCCTGCGGGACACGATCGAGGTCAGCGACTCGCTGCTGTCCAAGCACATCGTGACCCTCGAAGAGGCGGGCTACGTGCGCGTGCAGAAGGGTTTCGTCGGCAAGCGCGCCCGCACCTGGCTCTCCCTCACCGAACGCGGCCGGCAGGCGTTCGACGCGTACGTGTCCGTACTCCAAAAGATCATGAACAACTCTGGAGGAACCTCAGATGCTTCGCATTGACGAGCTGAGGAAACGATATGGCGACAAGATCGCCCTCGACGGCGTGACCCTGTCGGTCGGTCCCGGAGAGATGTTCGGCTTCGTCGGCGCGAACGGCGCGGGGAAGAGCACCACGATGCGCATCGTCATGGGCGTGCTCGACGCGGACGCCGGAGAGGTGCGCTGGAACGGCCGCCCGCTCGACTTCGAGACCCGGCGCCGCTTCGGCTACATGCCGGAGGAGCGCGGCCTGTACGCCAAGATGCGCGTCGCCGAGCAGCTCGAGTACTTCGGGCGGCTGCGCGGCCTCACCCCGGCCGCCGCCAAGAAGGCCTCCGACGACCTGCTGGAACGGCTCGGCCTCACCGAGCGGCGGGACAGCGAGGTGGACTCCCTCTCGCTCGGCAACCAGCAGCGGGTGCAGCTCGCCGTCGCCCTCATCCACGACCCCGAGATGCTCATCCTGGACGAGCCGTTCTCCGGCCTCGACCCGATCGCCGTGGACGCGCTCGCCGGGGTGCTCGCCGAGCGCAGCGCCGCGGGCGTGCCGGTCATCTTCTCCAGCCACCAGCTCGAACTCGTCGAGCGGCTGTGCGACTCGGTCGGCATCATCGCCGCCGGGCGCATGGTCGCCGCCGGCACCGTCGCCGAGCTGCGCGGCAGGGAGCGGCACAAGCGGCTGCGCGTCGTGGTCGCCGACGCGCGGCCCGGCTGGGCCGACGGCCTGCCCGGCACGATCGTGGCCAAGGACGGCGACGAGGTGATCCTGGAGCCCGCCGACGACCAGGAGGTGCTGCGGCTCGCCGCGCAGGCGGGGCGGGTCGAGCACTTCGGCTGGATCGAGCCGCGGCTGAGCGAGATCTTCCGGGAGGCGGTCGCGTGAGCGCGCGAGGACGGCGCCGCGACCGGCCCGGCGGCCCGCAGGGCGCGGGCAGTGCACGGCGGACGAACGACGGGAGGGCGACGTGAACAATCTGGGTCCGGTCTGGCTGGCCGCGCGCCGGGAGATCGCGGTACGCAGCCGCAGCACCGGCTACCGCGTCGGCCTGGGCATCACCGTGCTGCTCGTGGTCGTGCTCGTGGCGCTGCCGAGCCTGTTCGACGGCGGCGACTCGTACCGGGTCGGCGTCGCCGGCGCGCAGGGCGACCAGCTCGCCACCGCGCTGACCGCGCAGGCCCGCCCGGACGAGGAGCTGGAGATATCGGTCGTCCGGCACGCCGACGAGGCCGCCGCCCGCGCCGCCGTCACGGCCGGCGAGGTCGACGCGGCCGTGGTGGACAACGCCAAGGTGATCAGCGAGAGCACGCTCGACGACGACCTGGCGGTGATCATCGACATCGCGCACCGCTCGGTGGCGACTCAGGAGAACCTGCGCTCCGCCGGGCTCGACCCCGGCGTGGTGGAGCGGGCGATGCGGACGTCCGAGCTGGAGCGGATCACGCTCAGCCCCACGGCCGAGGACGCCGGGCTGCGCCGCCTGATCGCCTCGGCGATCGTCGTGCTGCTGTTCGTCCTGCTCATCCAGGCGTGCTCGATGGTCGCGATGGGCGTGGTCGAGGAGAAGGGCAGCCGGATCGTGGAGATCCTGCTCGCCTCGGTGCGGCCCTGGCAGCTGCTCGCCGGCAAGACGATCGGCCTGGGCGTGCTCGGCCTGCTGCAGATCGTGCTCATCGCCGTGGTCGGCCTGGTCGGCGCCCAGCTCAGCGGGGCCGTGCCGGAGCTGCCGGACGGCATCTACGGCCTGGTCGCCGCCACCATCCTGTGGTTCCTGCTCGGCTACGCCTTCTACGCGGTGATGTTCGCCGGGATCGCCTCGCTGGTGTCCCGCCAGGAGGAGCTGCAGGGCGTGCTGACCCCGGCGACGATGCTGCTGATGGTGAGCTACTTCGTGGCGTTCGTGGCCACCGCCGACCCGGGCGGCACGCTCACCCGCGTGCTGTCGATGGTCCCGCCGTTCTCCGCGATGATCATGCCGGTGCGGTCCGCGGGGGTCGAGGTGCCGCTGTGGGAGAGCGCCCTCGCGCTCGGGCTCATGGTGCTTGCCGTGGCGGGGATGCTGTGGCTGGGCGGGCGCGTCTACCGGCGCGCGGTGCTGCGCACCGGGGCCCGGGTCAAGTACGCCGAGGTGCTGCGCGGACGTTGATCGACCCCGCGCGATGATTACGATTCCCGCCCTTAGGCAATGATGGGGTGATATTTGCCCATACGACCTCGTTGAGGGGTGAGCATGCCGGGGTTCGACGAGCACCTGACGCTCAAGTCGCAACGACTGGTCCTGCGCCCCTTCGGGCCCAAGGACGCCGCGCAGGTACGCAAGATCGTCGCCGCCGGGGTGCGGTTCCTGCCCCCCGGCGCCCCCGGCCACCCCTCGATGATCAACCAGTGGCTCGCCCACGGCGTCCACGAACTGCGCCGCTCCGGCCAGGGCGTGCACCTCGCCATGGTCGCCGAGGGCGTGATCGTGGGCGCCGTCAGCCTGTTCCGCACCCTGTGGGGCGCGGGCAGCACCGAGATCGGGTACGGCGTGCACCCCGCCTACCGCGGCCGCGGCTACGCCACCGAGGCGGTGCGCCGGCTCACCGCGTGGGCGCTGCGCGAGGGCGGCCTGCGCCGCGTCGAACTGCGCGCCAACCTCGACAACCTCGCCTCGATCCGGGTCGCGGAGAAGGCCGGGTTCACCCGCGAGGGGCTGCTGCGCGGCGGCGGCTTCGAGAACGACGGCCCGCACGACGTGGTGGTGTTCGGGCTGCTCGCCGGGGATCCGCCCACGCCGTACACGGGGTTCAGCAGCGGGCTGCGGCTGGAGAGCGAGCGGCTGCTGCTGCGCCCCTTCACCGCCGCCGACGCCGCCGACGTGCACGCGGCCGTCGACGGCGACCCGGAGATCGCCCGCTGGATGCCGTGGGCCGCCGGCTACACCCTGGAACGTGCCCGCCAGTGGTGCACCCGCTACGCCCACATGGACCTCGTCAACGGCGTGCAGTTCGCCCTGCAGCCCCGGCCGCGCGGCCGGCTCGTCGGCTCGGCCGGGGTGCACCGGGCCGACTGGGAGCGCGGCGACGCCGAGATCGGCTACTGGATCGCGCCCTGGGCGCGCAGGCGCGGCTACGCCACCGAGGCGACCCGCGCGGTGAGCGAGTACCTGTTCGAGCGCGGCTTCCACCGCGTGCACCTGGTGATCGCCGCGGGCAACCTGGCGAGCCAGGCGGTGGCGGAGAAGGCCGGGTTCACCCGGGAGGGCGTGATGCGCCGGGCGCTGCCGGTCCCGGGCGGCATCGCCGACGCCGTACTGTTCAGCCTGCTCAGGGGCGAATGACGAAGACCGGGCGGAATGCGGCAAGCCGGGGACGCGGCGGAGAAGTCTGGGATATCCTCACGGTTTGCCGACGCAGGTCAAGCATGGGAGACCGGGATGAAGCCGCCGCTGCTGCTGATCGGGAACGGCACCGACGACAATAGCGGCGTCGCCGAGTTCGGCAGGTTCGTGCACCGGCTTCGCTGCCGCCTCGAACACATCGCGGCCGACGTCTGCGGCGCCTTCCTCTCCGGGGCCGAGCCCACCCTGAGCGCGTCCATCTCCTCGCTCATCGCCCGCGGCCAGCACCGCGTGGTGGTCCAGCCGCTCGTCCTGTCCGGCAACGACTCACCCCTGGCGAGCCTCCCCGCCGCCCTCGCCCTCGAGCAGGAACGCCACCCCACCCTCATGTACGACTACGGCCAACCCATCGGTCCCGACATGCGCGTGCTCGCCCTGCTGGCCGAGCGCCTCGCCGACGCCGAGGCGGACATCCCGCGGCTGTCCCTGGCGTCCGCCGCCACCGCCGCGCCCGCCGCCGGGGTCGACCGGTCCGACACCGCGATCGTCCTGGTCGGCGCCGGCTCCGCCGACCCGGCCGCGAACGCCGACGTGCACCGGGTGTCCCGGCTGCTGTGGGAGACGTACGCGTCCGGCTACCTCACCGTCGAGACCGCGTACATCGGGGCCCGGCCCGGCGTGCCCGGCGGCCTGGAGCGCTGCCGCCGGCTGGGCGCGAAGCGGGTGATCGTCCTGCCGTACCACGTGTTCGCCGACTCCGAGCTGGAGCGGGTCTGGGCGCAGGCGATGGCGTACGCGGCGGGCCACGAGGGGCTCGACATCCGCTGCGCCGAGGCGATCGGCGACTGCGAAGGGCTCGCCGACGTGGTGATCGGACGCTACGAGGACGTGCTCACCGCGGAACTCGCCCACCAGGAGGTCGGCCGATGAGCGCCGAATCCGCGACGCCCGAGCCCGCGACCGGGGAGCCCGCGGCCGGCCGGCCGGGGACGACCGGACCCGCGCCCGCCGACTCCGATTCCGCGACCTCGGGCACCGCGCCCGCCGCGTCCGCCGGTTCCGCGCCCGCCGGTTCCGCGTCCGTCGCCCCGGCGGCCGCCGGTACCGGCGCGTCCTCCGCCGAAACCGCCGCGGACCGCCTGGCGCGGACGATCGCCGCGATCGGGCCGCTCGACGAAGACGCGGCGCGGGCCGCGCGCGACCACCAGGACCGGCTGACCAAGCCGCGCGGCGCGCTCGGCGTGCTGGAGGACGTCGCGGTCCGGCTCGCCGCGATCTCGGGCTCCTGCCCGCCGCCGATGCCGGTGCCCGCTGCCGTCGCCGTCTTCGCCGCCGACCACGGCGTGCACGCCCAGGGCGTCACCCCGTGGCCGCAGGAGGTCACCGCCCAGATGGTGGCGAACTTCCTCGCCGGCGGCGCGGTGGTGAACGCCTTCGCCGCGCAGGCGGGCGCCTCGGTGACCGTCGTGGACGTCGGCGTCGCCGCCGACCTCGCCGCCGCGCCCGGGCTGATCGGCCACAAGGTCGGGTACGGCACCGCGGACCTGTCCGAGGGGCCCGCGATGACCCGCGAGCAGGCCGAGCGCGCGATCGCGGCGGGCGTCTCGGTCGCCGAGAGCCTGGTCGGGGACGGCGCGCGCTGCCTCATCGCCGGCGACATGGGCATCGCCAACACCACCGCCTCGGCCGCGCTCATCTGCGCCTTCACCGGCCGCGACGCGGCGGAGGTCACCGGCAGGGGCACCGGCGTCGACGACGACACGCTGCGCCGCAAGATCGACGTCGTCCGGCGCGGCCTCGCCGCCAACGGCCTGCCGAACGGAGAGGCGACGGCCCTCGACGTGGTGGCCCGCGTGGGCGGCTTCGAGCACGCGGCCATCGCCGGGTTCATCCTCGGCGCGGCCGCCGCCCGGGTGCCGGTGATCCTCGACGGCGTGATCGCGGGGGCCGCGGCGCTGGTCGCCGCCGGTCTCGCGCCCGGCGCCATGGACTACTGCCTCGCCGGGCACCGCTCCGTCGAGCCCGGCCACCTCGCCGCGCTCGACCACCTCGGCCTGCGCCCGCTCGTCGATCTGGAGCTCAGGCTGGGGGAGGGGACGGGCGCCGTGCTCGCGTACCCTCTGGTGTGTGCGGCCGCCCGCGTCATGCACGACGTGGCCACGTTCGACGCGGCGGGCGTCTCGGACAAGGAATGAGTCGTTTCCCGGATCATCCGGGCCCGGTTCATGCCGGGAAAGGCGTTATATATACGGTATGACCGGTGGCTTACCCCCGGTTGACAAAGAGGTCGTCGGGGCCCGTGTCGACAATGATTTCTGACAACGGGTCAGTGAGGTGTGGGCAAGCCGTTGCCGGGGCGATAACCTGCGTTGCCTGAAACAAAAGCGCTGTAGGTTTACCTCACGTACCACACCCGTCGATCTTTTCGCCGTGGAGGGGAATCCGCGCCATGTCGCCCTACATGCTCGGACTGCGCCTTGAAGGGCGGCGCGTGCTCGTCGTCGGGGGTGGACGGGTGGCACAGCGGAGGGTGCCCGCCCTGCTCGACGCGGGCGCCCGGGTCACGCTGGTCTCGCCGAGCGTCACCCCGGCGCTCGACGACCTGATCGCCGACGGGCGGGTGCACTGGGAGCGCCGGCCGTACCAGGTGGGGGACTGCGACGGCGCCTGGCTCGTGCAGGCCTGCACCGACGACCGCGCGGTGAACACCGCCGTCGCCGCCGAGGCCGAGGCCAAGCGCGTGTGGTGCGTACGCGCCGACGACCGGGACGCCTCGGCCGCCTGGACCCCGGCGAGCGGCCGGGTGGGCGAGATCGGCGTCGCGGTCACCGCGGGCGGCGACCCGCGCCGCGCGGCCGGCATCCGCGACGAGATCGTGGACGCGCTGCGCGACGGCACCGTCGACGCCCGCCGCAACCGCACCAAACCGGTGGGCGTCGCCCTGGTCGGCGGCGGGCCCGGCGACCCCGGGCTCATCACCGTGCGCGGCCGGCAACTGCTCGCCCAGGCCGACGTCGTGATCGCCGACCGGCTGGCGCCGCGCGGCCTCCTCGACGAGCTGCCCCCGGACGTCGAGCTCATCGACGCGGCGAAGATCCCGTACGGCCGCTACCTCGCCCAGGAGAAGATCAACGAGCTGCTCGTCGAGCACGCCAGGCAGGGCAGATTCGTGGTCCGGTTGAAGGGCGGCGACCCCTTCGTGTTCGGCCGCGGCGCCGAGGAGCTGATCGCGTGCGCCCGGGCCGGCATCCCGGTCACGGTGGTGCCGGGCATCACCAGCGCCGTCGCGGTGCCCGCGGCGGCCGGCGTCCCGGTCACCCACCGCGGCGTC
>Ga0164243_10014251_pt1 | contig 11090 bp, 9 predicted proteins | sample OricompcompostOP_FD_108781 | JGI IMG/M metagenome (GOLD analysis project Ga0164243, IMG submission 108781) | Organic Plus compost microbial communities from Emeryville, California, USA - Original compost - Organic plus compost (OP) | ecosystem: Engineered > Solid waste > Mixed feedstock >... | reverse complement strand
GGTCGCCTCGCCAGTCCCGACCTCAAGGTCGAGATGATCATGGTTTCTGCGGTGTCGTAGCGGAAAGAGCGCTCTGGCGGACGCTGCCCGCGTCCGCTCCTGATCGTAAGCCGGTTTTCCGATCCGTCTGGAGGGAGCGTGACTGCCGCTTCCTTATGCTCCGAACTTGACCGAGGGATGCGTCAGCGCAGTCATGATGCCGCGCAGTTCGGCAAGGCCCTTGAGACGGCCGATCGTGGGATAGCCAGGCTGGCCCTTGCGCCCCAGATCGTCGATGATGTCCTGGCCATGATCCGGTCGCATGGGGATCTGGTGGTCGGCGCGTCCTTCGCCTTTGCGGCGGGCCTCCTCTTTCACGATCTCGCCGATCAATGCGACCATGTCTGTATCGCCGCCCAGATGTTCTGCCTCATGAAAGGAGGCAGGGGTGCCGGGGGTCTCTATCGTTACGTTGCGCAGGTGCAGGAAATGCACGCGCGGCGCGAATTCGCGCATGATCGCGGGTAGGTCGTTGTCAGGGCGGGCACCGAGGGAGCCGGAGCAAAGCGTCATGCCGCTTGCTGGGCTTTCGACGGCGTCCAGTATGCGGCGATAGTCATCCGCCGTCGACATGATCCGCGGCAGGCCGAGAAGCGGGAAGGGCGGATCGTCCGGGTGGCAGCAAAGCCGCATGCCCAGCTTTTCAGCGAGGGGTGTCACTTCCTCCAGAAAGGCGATGAAATTGGCGCGGAGCCGCTCGGCATCGATCGCGTCATATTCGGCCAGGTGACGGCAGACATCGTCTATGGACATGCTCTCGGTCGAGCCGGGCAGGCCTGCCGTCACATTGGCCGCGAGTTGTCTCTTTCGCTCTTCGTCCATGTTGGCGTGGCGCCTCGCGGCAGCCTCCACGACCTCCTCCGTGAAATCGGCAGTAGCCTGCTCGCGCTGCAGGATATGAATGTCGAACGCGGCGAAATCGATCAGATCGAAGCGCATGCAGGTGCCGCCATGGGCTACGCGCCAGGCGAGGTCGGTGCGCGTCCAGTCGAGCACCGGCATGAAATTGTAACAGATCGTTTCGATCCCTCGCGCGGAAAGGTTCTCCAGGCTTTGCTTGTAGTTGGCGATGTGCTCACGCCAGGCGCCCTTCTGCTTCTTGATGTCCTCTGAAACGGGCAGGCTTTCGACGACCTCCCATTTAAGCCCGGACGAGGAGCCGTCCTTCATACGGCCGATTTCCTCCTGGCGCTTCGCGATCTCGGCATCGTTCCAGACGGCGCCGGTGGGGACATGATGCAGGGCGCTTACCACCCCTTCCACTCCAGCCTGCTTCATATCGTCGACCGATGTGAGATCGTGAGGACCAAACCAGCGCCAAGTCTGCCGCATCATTCCTGCCTTTTCTCAATGGGATCGCGTGTCAGGCGATGATGTCGCCCCGCGTTCCGGTGAATTATACACGGGTGTTGACTAGTATGGAAGTATGGTGGATATCTCAAGAAGGAGGAATGCCGTGGCCGATACTGCAATCAGCTCCAAACGCATCGACGCTCGGGCCGCTATCGCGCCGCAGCTCTATCAGCTGTTGCGCAACCGCATCGTGCGAACGGAGCTATTGCCGGGCGAGACCATCTCGGAGACCGAGATTGCCCGCGCCTATGATGTGTCGCGCCAGCCAGTGCGCGAAGCCTTCATCAAACTTGCCGAGGCGGGGCTTGTGGAGATCCGCCCGCAGCGCGGCACTATGGTCACGCGGATTTCAGCCGATGCGGTGATGGATGCCCGTTTTGTGCGCGAGGCGATCGAAGCCGATGTCGTAAAAATAGTGGCGGAGCGCTCCGACAGGGCCATAGCCGCCGAACTGACAGACCAGATCGCAGGACAGAAGCGCGTTGCGGAGGACGACAGCGAGGGCTTCGTCAAGCTCGACGAGCTCTTCCATCGAACATTGGCGGAGATGGCCGGCAAAGCTTATGCCTGGCGCGTGGTCGAGGAAGTAAAGGCGCAGATGGACCGCGTGCGCTATCTCAGCGTCGAAAAGCTGCATGTGCGCCTCCTCATCAGCCAGCACGAAGCAATCGTGAAGGCCATCATCGAAGGCGATGTGGCGGCTGCCGAGGCCGCCATGCGCGCCCATTTGCGCGAAATCCTCAAATCGCTCCCGGAAGTCGCCAAGGCGCATCCGGAGCTGTTCAATGCCGCTCGATAGCGGCGCAGGCTCAAACAATCATCAAGCCAGGGAGGCATTTATGACTTCGAGATTTAAATCGCTGATGACGGGCATCGTGCTCGCGGCAACTCTTTCTACGGGCGCGATCGCGCAGGAACTGACGCTGAAGCTCGGTCATCTCGCGAATGAGCAGAACTCCTGGCACAAGGCTTCGCTGAAATTCGGCGAGGAACTGTCCGCGCTCACAAACGGTCGCATTGCCGTCGAGGTCTATCCGAACGATTCCCTCGGCCGCGAGATTGACCTCATCAACGGCATGCAGCTCGGCACGGTCGAAATGACCATCACCGGCGAAAGCCTGCAGAACTGGGCGCCCATGGCCGCCCTTCTGGCATTGCCATATGCCTATACCTCACTGGAGGATATGGACGCGGTGGCCAGCGGAGAGCTCGGCAAGCAGATCGAGGAGCAGATCATCGAACGCGCGCAGGTGCGCCCAATCGCCTATTTCGCGCGCGGGCCTCGCAACCTGACGGCCAACCGCGCCATAACCACACCCGCCGAGCTCAACCGCATGCGCATGCGCGTGCCCAATGTTCCGCTCTTCGTCGACGTCTGGACCGCGCTCGGCGCGCAGCCGACTCCGATGGCCTTCTCAGAGGTCTTCACCTCGTTGCAGAACGGCACGATCGAGGGGCAGGAAAACCCGCTGGCGCTGATCCAGTCGGCCTCGTTCAACGAAGTCCAGAGCCATGTGAACATGACCGAGCATGTGCGCTCGTGGATTTACCTGACCATTGCCGAGCAGGTCTGGGACCGGCTCTCGGAAGAGGATCAGGGACATGTAATGGAGGCTGCCCGCCGCGCGCAGGAATTCGAGCGCGAGCAGTTCCTGAAGGATGAAGATGCCATCCGCGCCGATCTCGAAGCCAAGGGCATGACCTTCGTTGAGGTCGATCAGGAAGCTTTCGCCGAGGCTGCCCGCGAGCCCGTCATCAATAGCGTGGACGAGGAACTGCGTCCGATCGTCGAGGATCTTTTCAATCGCTGATTCGATAGGGCTGGGTGTTACGGCGCGGCTTAGGCCGCGTCGTCTTCGTAGCGGGAAAGGTTGGAAGATATGCCTTCATTGGCTTTGTTAACCCGGCTGCTGACTGTCATAAGCCGGACGGCGGTGGGCATCGCGTTCTTCGTTCTCATCGTGGTCGTGACCATCCAGATCGTCACACGGAGCTTCGGCCTTTACTCTCCCGTCTGGACCGAGGAGGCGTCCCGCTACCTGCTGCTTTATATGACGGCCTTCGGTGTAGGATTGTCGCTGCTCACCGGAGAGCTCGTTAACGTCGATCTCCTCCAAGAGGCGGTATCGGAACGTGTCTCTTGGTGGATGCGGCTCTTCGCGGCAGCCTTTACCGCCGTCATCGGCGCGGTGATGATCTTCCCTGCCTGGAGGTTCACCCAGATCGGTTCCTTCCAGCGTGCCCCCAGCCTGCGATGGTCGATGGATTACATCCATGCCAGCGTGCTCGTCCTTTCGGTCCTTCTCTTCCTGTTCGCTCTTCTCCGGGTGGTCGGAATGCTTGCCGGCACGGAAGACGGACGTCCTCGCCCCTCCGAGGAAAGCTAACCCAATGGAACTTTTCCTGCTTCTCGCCACGTTCTTCGGAACGCTCGCCATCGGCGTGCCGGTCGCGGTCTGTCTTGGCCTTGCTTCGCTGGCCTATATCCTTGCGGCAGGCCTTCCGGTCGTCATTATTCCGCAGCGCATGTATGCCGGCATGGACGTCTTCGTCCTTCTGTGCATTCCCGGTTTCATTCTCGCCGGCAACCTGATGAATTACGGTGGCGTCACCGAACGCATCATCCGCCTTGCCAATGCCCTTGTGGGCTGGATGCGCGGGGGCCTCGCAATGGCGAACGTGGCCGATTCGATGATGTTCGGCGGTATTTCGGGAACCGCTGTCGCCGACGTTGCAGCCACCGGCGGCGTGATGATCCCCGGCATGAAGAAGTCGGGCTATCCGGCCGATTTCTCGGCTGCGATTACCGCGGCCTCCTCGACGGTCGGACCGATGATTCCGCCCAGCGTTCCCATGATCATCGTTGGTGCGCTTTCCGGCATATCGGTAGGCAAGTTGTTTCTTGCCGGTGCGGTCCCGGGCATCCTGATGGGCGTTGCCATGGGGATCACCTGCTATGTCCTCGCAGTTCGCCGCAATTACCCGCGCCAGCCATGGAAAGGGTTTCGCGAGCTCTTTGCCGCATTCTTTTCGGCTTTCTGGGCGCTTGCCATGATCGCCCTCGTCATCGGCGGGCTCATGTCCGGTATCGCGACGCCGACCGAGACGGCAATCGTGGCCAGCATCTACGCGTTTGTCGTCGGCGCATTCATTTATCGCGAACTGCCGATCAGCCGGGTGCCGAAAATCCTCGTCGATAGCGCGATCTCATCGGCAGGCATCTTGGCGCTTGTGGGCTTTGCGAATGTGTTCGGCTCGATCCTCGCCTCAGAACGCATTCCGCAGATGATCGTGAGCAGCGTGCTCTCGATCACCGACAACAAGCTCCTGGTCATCCTGCTCATCAACTGCCTGCTCCTCGTCATCGGCATGTTCATGGAGACGATTGCGGCCCTGATCATTCTGTTCGTTCCGCTGCTCGCGCTCGCCACGAGCGTTGGCATCGACCCGTTGCACTTTGCGACATTCGCGGTTCTGAATCTGATGATCGGCCTGACGACCCCGCCGATCGGCGTCTGCCTTTTCGTCGCGTGCAACATCGCACGCATACCGTTGTTGCCGGTGATCAAGGCGATCGTCCCGTTCCTGATCTCCAACATCATCGTTCTACTGCTGGTGTCTTATTACCCGCCTTTCGCCACATGGCTGCCGAATACGCTGATGGGCAATTAGGAAACCACCATGAAAACGCGCGTCTGCAGACTCTACGGCAAGGGCGACATCCGCATCGAGGAGATGGAAGTGGCCGAGCCCGGACCGGGCGAGGTGCTGGTGGCGATGGGCGCGGGCGGCATTTGCGGCTCGGATCTCCATTACTACCAGGACGGAGGCTTTGGTCCCATCCGGGTGAGGGAGCCGATAATCCTCGGACACGAGGTGGCGGGTACGGTGAAGGCGGTAGGTGAAGGCGTGGATACCCTTTCGCCCGGCGACCGCGTGGCCGTCAATCCGAGCCGGCCCTGCAATCGCTGCCGCTACTGCTTGGAAGGCTTGCAGCAGCATTGCCTGGCGATGCGCTTCTTCGGCTCCGCATTGCGCTTTCCGCACGAGCAAGGAGGCTTTCGCGACCTCATGGTGGTCGACGCCTATCAGTGCGTGCCGGTTACCAACGAGGAGGTGAGCCTGGCCGAGGCAGCCTGCGCGGAGCCGCTGGCCGTCTGCCTTCATGCACTGAACCGCGCCGGCGCAATGGCCGGCAATCTCGCGGGCAAATCGGTGCTGGTCACGGGCGCCGGGCCGATCGGCGCGCTCATTGTAGCTGCGCTCCGGCACGCTGGAGCGGGGCACATCGTCGTCACCGACCTTCAGGACAGACCGCTCGACATTGCCCGGCAGATGGGAGCGGACGAGACTGTCAACGTGCTGTCGGAAGGGGAGAGGCTTGAGGCTTATGCGGCGGACAAGGGCACATTCGACATTGCCTTCGAGTGCTCGGCGGCCGCGCCGGCAATCAAGTCTGCCGTGGCGGCGACGCGCCCGCAGGGCGCGCTGGTTGCCGTGGGCGTGGCTGGCGACGTGCCGGTTCCGCTCAACATGATCGTCGGCAAGGAGATTGCCTTCGTGGGTACCCACCGCTTCACGAGCGAATATACGCAGGCAGTCGGGCTGATCGATGCCCGACGCATCGATGTGCGGCCTATCATCTCGGCCACATCGGATCTGGATGACGTGACCACCGCTTTTGCGCTCGCGGGCGACCGTTCCAAGGCGGTCAAGGTGCAACTTTCCTTCGCTGCCTCAGCGAGGTGATGGCTGCAAGCCTGCAAGTCATCCGAGTAGGCCCGCGATTGCAGCCGCCAGCACGAGATAGCGGCCGAGCGAACTGTCCAGCCGGCGGCGCGAAACGCTATTCAGCGCGATGATGCCCCGTTTTGTAGCCGCTTGAGACTGTACCGTCCGGAAAGCACGCTGCATGAATGGTGGAGATCTTGTTCTCGATCGTTCCGCACCGTTCAGTGCGTTCTATCTTTTCGGTCTGACGTAGGACATCGGCGGTCAGGCGGACGTCTCGTATAGGCTGGGCTTTTATGCCCGGCTCGTGCAGGGCCGGGCGGCGTAAATCTGGATTCATTCCCCAGAGGCGACCTTCGATCGGGGATGAAGCGGACTCAATGCCAATGCTGTTGCCTCTCCAGATGAAGAAGATCTTTGAGCTAGCTCCTTTAGAGCCGCGTCGAGGTGGGGAGGGACAGCGAATGCCGTCTGGTGTTGAGCCAAGCCGGGTTTCTCGATGCGGCGCCAGGGGACATAATGGCTTTTTTCCAACTTGTTTTGCTTTGCCCTCGTACACCGGAATTCTACGTCAACTGTTGTTTTTATAAGCTTATATGATAAGCATATGCCTTCTTCGGTGGCGCTCGGCCGCCGTTGTTTTTTCGGCATGTATCCTGAAGGAGTTCTCATGAAGCCTCGCATTGTCCTCACCCGCCCAATGACCGATGCCGTGATGGAGCGTGCGCGCAATGAGTTCGACGCCGTCCTCCCGCCGCCGGGAGGTCTTGACCTTGAATCGACACTGAATGCCCTGGAAGAACACAAGGCAGAGGGGCTCTTCTTTACCTCCGGCACGAAGCTCGATGCAGCGACGATCGCCCGCATCCCGGCTCACGTGAAAATCGCGGGAACCTGCAGCGTCGGCTACGATCACATCGATGTCGAGACTGCCAAGGCGCGCGGGCTGATCATCACCAACACGCCGGATGTGCTCAACAATGCAACGGCGGACATGGCATTCCTGCTGATTCTCGGCGCGTGCCGCCGCGCCGCCGAGTATGATCAGATCATGCGCAAAGGCTGGGGCCGCTTCTTCGGCATGCACGAGATGCTGGGTCTCGATGTGAGCGGTAAAACCCTGGGCATCGTCGGCATGGGCCGTATTGGCCGTGCGGTGGCACGGCGGGCCCGCGGATTCGATATGAAGGTTGTCTACCACAACCGCACGCGCCTTGATGCGGATCTGGAGGAGGGCGCGGAATATTATGCCGATCTGAAAGAGATGCTGCCGCGCTGCGATGTCCTTACGCTCCATGCGCCGGGCGGTGCGGGCACCGCAGGCTTGATGAATCGCGAGACCTTTTCCCTGCTCCCGAAGGCGGCCGTCTTCGTGAACACCGCGCGCGGGAGCCTTGTCGATGAGGAGGCACTGCTCGAGGCGCTCGATTCCGGGCAGCTTTTCGCTGCTGGCCTCGACGTTTTCGCCAAGGAGCCGACGGTGGATCCGCGCATCGCCGCTCATCCAAAGGTTTTTCTTGCGCCACATATGGGCAGCGCCACCGTGGAGACGCGGACCGCGATGGGATTCCGTGTGCTCGACAACATCGCCGCGGTGGCCGCGGGTAAACCTCCGATCGATCCGGTCTGAAGCTGAAAGCAGAGTTGAAAAAGGATACGGGGCCGAAAGGCCCCGTTCTCATTTTTGCGGTGTGACGCCGCTCGTTTCGGGCGCGACCAGGAAATCAAAGTCGCACCCTCGATCCGCCTGCTCCACGCGTTCGAGATAGAGCTTCAGGTAGCCTCGTTCGGCTCCTTCATGCGCCGGCGGCGACCAAGCCGCGCGGCGCCGCTCAAGCTCGGCGTCCTCGACATCCAGCGTCAGGGTGCCGTTTTCTACATCGAGCGAGATGATGTCACCATCGCGCACCAGCCCGATCGGGCCGCCGATGGCTGCCTCCGGACTGGCGTGCAGCACGATCGTGCCGTAGGCGGTGCCGCTCATGCGGGCGTCGGAAATGCGCACCATGTCGCTCACGCCCTGGCGGGCAAGCTTCGCCGGGATCGGGATGTATCCAGCTTCTGGCATGCCTGGGCCGCCCTTGGGCCCGGCATTCTGCAGGACCAGTATGTCGTCCGCCTTTACGTCGAGTTCCTCGGAATCGATGCGGCGGTCCATGTCGGCGAGCGAGGTGAAAACCACAGCCCGGCCTGTGTGCTTCATGAGGGCCGGAGAGGCGGCGGACTGTTTGATGATAGCGCCGTCGGGCGCCAGATTGCCGCGCAGCACACGCATGCCGCCGCGAGGATAAATCGGGTTCGAGAAGGGCCGGACGACGTCCTGCTCCCATATATCGGCGGCGTCGATGATCTCTCCGAGCCGCTTTCCGGTGATGGTGATGCAGTCCTCGTCGAGGAGGTGGCGGATCTCGCGCAGGATCGGCATGAGCCCGCCCGCCTTGTGCAGGTCTTCCATATAGTGCTGGCCGGATGGTTTGAGGTCCACCAGCACTGGCGTTTCCTGCCCGATGCGATCGAACGCGTCATAATCGATGCGGATGCCCAGCCGGCCTGCTATGGCAGCGAGGTGCACAAGCCCGTTGGTGGATCCGCCGATCGCGTGCAGCACCCTCAGCGCGTTGCCGAACGCGGCCGGCGTAAGAATATCCGCCAAAACGCGCCCTGATTTGGCAAGAGCCACCGCTTCCACGCCCGTCGCCTCGGCATGGCGGAGGCGGTCGGCATGAACGGCGGGGATTGCGGCGCCGCCGGGAAGCATGACACCCAGCGCCTCAGAAACGAGCGCCATGGTGCTTGCCGTGCCCATCACCATACAGGTGCCGGCGGTAGGAGCGAGCTTGCCGTTGATCTCCTCGATCTCGGCGGCGTCGATCTCGCCGGCCCGGTGCTTGCCCCAGAGGCGCCGGCAATCGGTGCAGGCGCCGAGCCGCTCCCCGCGATGCGAGCCCGTGGACATGGGGCCGGTCACCGTCAGGATAGCTGGAATATTGGCGCTTGCTGCCCCCATCAGCAGTGCCGGCACCGTCTTGTCGCAGCCGCCAATCAACACGACCGACTGCATGGGCTGCGCACGAATCATTTCCTCCGTGTCCATGGACATGAGATTGCGCAGGAACATGCTGGTGGGAGCTGAAAACGATTCATGCATCGACAGCACGGGGAAGTCGACCGGCAGGCCGCCGGAAAGCATGACTCCGCGCTTTATGGCGTCGATGAGGTCGGGAACGTTGCGATGGCAGGCATTATAGCCGCTGTAAGTATTGACGATCCCAACGATCGGTCGGTCCAGGGCGCTATCGGAATAGCCCATCGCCTTGATGAATGCCTTGCGCAGGAAGAGCGAGAATCCGGCGTCGCCATACTGGGTCAGGCCGACGCGCATCCCTGTTCTGTCTTTTTCCATTGCCTTCCTCGGCGTTGATTGAAGCCCCGCCCGGGGGCGGCCAAAAATGACGCGTCCGGATGAAAGGCTAGTGACAATTGTATGATAACCGCATAATATGCCAATTCAAGATGCCAATGTGCTGAAAACAACGCGAAATTGCGACGCGCCAAATGGGAAGAGGGATGTTGCAGTCGGTGGTGATCGTCGGTGCGGGCCAGGCCGGGGCAGAGGCCGCGATGGCGCTGCGCCAGTTCAAGTTCGCGGGTGAGATCCGACTGATAGGCCGCGAAGCAAGCGTGCCCTACGAGCGGCCGCCGCTCTCCAAAGGTTTTCTGACAGGGGATGTGGCTGCCGAGCGCCTCTGCTTCCGCACGGCGGATGCCTATGCCAGGGCCAATATCGAACTGATTCTGGGCCGGGAAGTGCGTGCGCTCGATCCGGCCGAACGTCGTGTGCTTCTCGATGATGGGTACGCGGTCACGTTCGACGCCTGCATTCTTGCGACTGGTTCGGCTGCACGGAGGCTCGATCTTCCTGGCGCTGAACTGGCCAATATCTTCGTTTTGCGCACGATCGAGGATGCGAAACAGCTTCGCCGCGGTCTGGTCCCGGGGTGCCGGCTTGCCGTGATCGGCGGCGGCTACCTCGGTTTGGAGGCTGCTGCGAGCGCGAGGAAGCTTGGTGCGAGCGTTACGGTCATTGAAGCGCTGCCTTCTCTTCTCTCGCGCAGTGCTTCTCCGCTCACGGCCGATGCCTTGTGTCGGCTGCATCGCCGTTCGGGTATCGAGGTTTTGCTTGGCGAGGCGGTGAAAGGTTTTTCGGGGGAGCTTTCAGTCGAGTCGGTGATGCTTGCCTCGGGCAGGGCGGTCGCAGCGGATCTGGTGCTTGTCGCCGCCGGCGGCGTAGCCGAGACAGCTCTCGCGCAGGACGCGGGGATCGATTGCGCCAACGGCATTCTTACCGATTCGGACGGGCGGACGAACATTGATGGCATTTATGCAGTTGGTGATTGCGCGAATGCTGCCCAGCATACAGGCGGACCGCATCGGCGCCTTGAGTCGGTGCAGTGTGCTGTGCAGCAGGCGCGCCGGGCTGCGGCAGCGGTTTTGGGATTGCCGCGGCCCGCTCCAAAAGTGCCTTATTTCTGGTCGGAGCAGTTTGGCCTGAAGCTGCAGATCGCCGGCCTCGTGGAGCCGGGTGTTTCGACGCGGGATGAGGTGGTGGGCGATCTCGATGGCGATTTCGCCGTCTATCGTTTTTCTGAAGATGTTCTTCTGGCGGTGGAGGCCTTCAATCGCCCCCGCGATTTCATCCAGGCGCAGCAGCGCATCGGTATGCGTGACGCGGCTTTGCCGGCAGCGTGATTACGGAGCATGATGTGGTAAACGTGCATTTCATTCAGCCTGACAGCACCCGACAGAGCGTTGAGGGAAGTGAGGGCATGACGCTGATGGAAACGGCTCGCGAGGCCGGCATTCCGGGCATCCTGGCCGAGTGCGGGGGAGGGGCGATCTGTTCGACCTGTCACGTCCATATCGCGCCGGAATGGATCGAGAAGGTGGGCACCGCGCCGGAAATGGAG
>Ga0164243_10014249_pt1 | contig 11090 bp, 9 predicted proteins | sample OricompcompostOP_FD_108781 | JGI IMG/M metagenome (GOLD analysis project Ga0164243, IMG submission 108781) | Organic Plus compost microbial communities from Emeryville, California, USA - Original compost - Organic plus compost (OP) | ecosystem: Engineered > Solid waste > Mixed feedstock >... | reverse complement strand
GCGAATGGTCTGACGTGTCGCTTTCGTCGTTCATAGGCGTGGAATTTGACCGTTTGGCTTCGAAAAAGCGATTCCCGTCAATGTCTGATTGAGATGCATGGCATTGAACTGCTCGCCGTAGGTATGGAAGCCCGCAAGACCGTAGCGTCCATAGATTTCTTCGACCTTATGCCGAACCTGCCCGGTTTCGGCATCAAACCGCCGCAGGAAGCAATCGAAGCCCAAGACGAAATCTATTCCGCCCAAGATTTCGTCGAGATGCTTCAGCGTTCCGAGCGTCGTTTGAACCATATCACGTGTTCGGCCTACCGTGAAAACCAGACCTTCGTCGATGGCACAATGGAAGGACAGGCTGCCGTCCGGATTCATGTTACGAATGGCACGGCCATAGTACTCGCCGCCGACCTTCACGACGAGCGGATGGCTCGCGAAGGTCATCGGACCGAGATCCTCGACGGAAGCCCCGATTGCGGATGCGTATTCGTTCGCCGCAGGCTCGGCGTTGAGGTCGTAGACGATGCGATTTTCGCAGTCGGCTGCCGTGACAACGAGCTTGGTGGATGTGGGCTCGAAATTCTGGGTCTTGAAGATGCGAAACGGCGCCGCCGATTCGATCACGAAGAGAATGGCGCCGCGATGCACGAGTTTACCACGATGGATAAGAGCGGTTTTTCGAAACGCAAGGCCGTCACCGGCGGATCCGCCGATGAGTTCCATGTCATCCAAGGACCAATGCAAAGCAGCCGTCAGCGATTCTTCTCGATCCGATAGTCCATCAACGAGCACCAGAGCGAAAATGTTCTCTTTCGCGGCGCGCGAGACGCCGGTGATCATTTGAATGCGCAACCGCCGCGCAATTTCCGAAGCCCGCTCGACGCCGCCCTTGTCGATGTCGGGAATGACTGCGCTCATGACCCGAAAACCAACTTCGGGAAATGCGATGAAAACAATGCCACCCTGCGTCATGCCGAGCGGCCCCATCTCGCCGGCAGTACTGCACCCCGAAACCGTCACGTCGGGAAAAGCCTGCCGCAGGGCTTCGACGAGGAGATCAGGGTCGTGCGATGTTGAGAAGAAGACAATGATGTGTTGAAAGACGTCGTCCGCCAGCTCGGCGCGCGCGGCTGCAACGGCTTCCACGGTGGATAGCGTGCTCGCCACCACGCGAATGCCACAGGCGGCACGAGCGGATTTGCTTGGCATGAATTCTCGGCTTTCTCGGTCGCTCCGCGACGCGAGCCGTTTATCGTTCGTATCAGAAGGAACTTGCCACAGGCGCTTCGTCCGAACAACGCCGCACCGGAGAGTTTTGAACGATCAGCGCAAGAAATTAACGGAGGTGGGGCGCTTGACGCCAAAATAAAATACCCCGGTCGTTGAAGACCGGGGCAAGGTTCGAGGAAACAGAGGAAATTTCAGCAGTCCAGCGTGTTCGCGCGTTCCCAATCCGTGAAGTGAGAGGCGTAAGAATTCCAATTTTCCGTCTTGAGCTTGATATACGCCGCCGAGAAATCATCCCCGAGCGCGCTCTTAAGTGCAGTGTCCTTGTCAAATGCCCGGATCGCATCGAGCAGGTTGAGCGGCAAGCGCGGAGCATCTTTCACGGTATGTCCCAGCTGGTACATATCGATATCGAGGCGTTTTCCGGGGTCGGCCTTGGAGCGGATGCCATCAAGGCCGGCGGCGATGATCACGGCTTGCAGCAGATAGGGATTGGCCGCGCCGTCCGGCAAGCGCAACTCGAAACGGCCCTTGCCCGGAACGCGAACCATGTGCGTGCGGTTGTTGCCGGTCCAGGTGACGGAATTCGGCGACCATGTCGCGCCCGAAAGTGTCCGCGGCGCATTGATGCGCTTATAGGAGTTGACGGTCGGGTTGGTAATCGCGGCCAGAGCTTCCGCGTGTTTCATGATGCCGCCAAGGAAATTGTATCCTTGCGCAGACAGCCCCATTTCGTCCGAGGCATCGTAGAACATGTTGGTCTTGCCGTCCTTGTCCCACACTGAAATGTGGGCATGGCAACCATTGCCGGTCAGTCCGGCAAAGGGCTTCGGCATGAACGTCGCGCGCAGACCGTGCTTCTCCGCAATCGAGCGCGCCATGAACTTGAAGAACGAGTGCCGATCAGCCGTCACTAGCGCGTCGTCGAAATTCCAGTTCATTTCAAACTGGCCGTTAGCGTCCTCGTGGTCGTTCTGATAGGGCCCCCAGCCGAGTTCGAGCATGCTGTCGCAAATCTCGGAGATGACGTCATAGCGGCGCATCAGGGCCTGCTGGTCGTAGCAAGGCTTCGAAGCATTATCTTTGTCGTCGGAAATTTCCGTGCCTTCGGGCGAAATCAGGAAGAACTCGCACTCGACGCCGGTCTTGATGTAGAGCCCAAGTTGGGCAGCCTCGTCCATCAGCTTTTTGAGAACGACGCGGGGAGCCTGACCGACGTGCTTGTCTTCCATCACGCAATCGGCCGCGACCCAGGCGACTTCTTTTTTCCAGGGCAGTTGAATGACCGCGGTGGGATCGGGCATTCCGAAAAGATCGGGATGTGCTGGCGTCATGTCGAGCCAGGTCGCAAAACCCGCAAAACCCGCACCATCTTTTTGCATGTCGGCGATCGCCGCTGCCGGCACGAGCTTGGCGCGCTGAGAGCCGAAAAGGTCCGTGTAAGAAATCATGAAGTAGCGAATGCCGCGCTCTTTTGCGAGCTGGGCGAGATCCTGGGCCATACTGTCTTTCCTCAACGCTTGCGTTTCATTTTTTGATTGCTTTCCGGAATTCCGGCCAAAAAAGGGGCGGCTTATAAGCCGCCCGATCCGTTCACTCCGGGTATCCATGACGTTCCTGCAAGGGGCACGCGCGCCATTGCGGCCGCTTCGATCGTCAAAGCACAGAGATCTTCGGGTTCCAGATTGTGAATATTGTTGTGGCCCGCAGCACGCGCGATCGTTTGCACTTCAAGCGTCATGACCTTGAGGAAATTGGCAAGACGACGTCCGGCGCGAACCGGATCAAGACGCTTCGCCAACTCAGGATCCTGAGTTGTGATACCTGCAGGATCGCGGCCCTCGTGCCAGTCGTCGTAGCAGCCCGCCCGCGTACCGAGCTTTTCATATTCCGCTTCGAGCGCCGGATCATTGTCGCCAAGCGCCGCGAGAGCCGCGATGCCGATCGAGACCGCGTCCGCTCCGAGAGCCAGAGCCTTGGCCACGTCCGCGCCGTTACGGATGCCGCCCGAGACGATGAGCTGCACTTTCCGGTGCATGCCGAGATCCTGCAGAGATTGCACCGCCGGACGGATGCAGGCGAGCGTCGGCAGACCGACGTGCTCGATAAAGACTTCCTGCGTCGCCGCTGTACCGCCCTGCATGCCGTCAAGTACGATGACGTCCGCGCCCGCTTTGACGGCAAGCGCCACATCGTAATAGGGCCGAGTGCCGCCGACCTTGATGTAGATCGGCTTTTCCCAGTTGGTGATTTCGCGAAGCTCGAGAATCTTGATTTCAAGATCATCCGGCCCCGTCCAATCGGGATGGCGGCATGCTGAGCGTTGGTCGATACCCTTCGGCAGGTTGCGCATCTCTGCGACGCGATCAGAAATCTTCTGACCGAGCAGCATGCCGCCGCCGCCGGGCTTTGCACCCTGACCCACGACGACCTCGATGGCGTCTGCCTTGCGCAGATCGTCGGGATTCATGCCGTAGCGCGACGGCAGGTATTGGTAGACGAGCGTCTTGGATTGACCGCGCTCTTCCGGCGTCATGCCGCCGTCGCCGGTTGTCGTCGACGTGCCGGCGATCGACGCCCCGCGGCCGAGCGCTTCTTTCGCATTCGCGGAGAGCGCGCCAAAGCTCATGCCCGCGATCGTAATCGGGATCTTGAGCTCGATTGGCTTTTTGGCAAACCGCGTGCCGAGCGTGACGTTCGTGCTGCATTTTTCACGATAGCCTTCGAGCGGATATCGCGAAATGGAAGCGCCGAGAAAAAGCAGATCGTCGAAGTGCGGAACACGGCGCTTGGCGCCGCCACCGCGAATATCATAGATGCCGGTCGAGGCGGCGCGACGGATCTCCGACAGCGTGTAGTCGTCAAACGTCGCCGAGGCGCGCGGCGTAGTGAGCGGGATTTTCGGCGACATCAGTAAGCATCCGCGTTGTCGATGTTGAAATTATAGAGCTTGCGGGCGGAGCCATACCGCCGGAATTCGCTGGCCTTCGCGTCGGTGATACCGGCGCCTGCGAGAAGCTTCGCCAGCGCTTCATGATGCTCGGGCCGCATCTCTTTTTCGATGCAGTCGGCCCCGAGACTTTTGACCTTTCCGCGCACGAAAAGCTTGGCCTCGTAGATCGAGTCGCCGAGAGCGTCGCCTGCATCGCCGAGCACCACGAGATGTCCCGACTGCGCCATGAATGCCGACATGTGGCCGATGTTGCCTTTGACGACGATGTCGATGCCCTTCATCGAGATACCGCAGCGCGAGGATGCGTTGCCTTCGATGACGAGAAGGCCGCCGCGGCCCGTGGCGCCCGCGTATTGGCTGGCGTCGCCCTTGATGACGACCTTCCCCGACATCATGTTCTCGGCGACGCCGGGTCCGGCCGAACCGTGCACCGTCACGGTCGCCTTCTTGTTCATGCCCGCGCAATAGTATCCGACGCTTCCTCGAACATCGACTTTGATTGGCGCGTCGATGCCGACGGCGATCGCGTGACCGCCGCGCGGATTGAGCACTTCCCAATGGGCTTCGTTGGAGCCATCGGTCTGACGGTGCAGCTCTTCATTGAGTTCGCGCAACGGACTCTGAGCGAGATCGAACGTACGCATGAGGTCCCCGATTAATTGCCGCATCAGCGTTGCCAGAAGTAAACGGTTGCGGGTTCAGGCTCCCAGACCTTTGCCGTGTCGATTCCCGGGAGCCCGGCGAGGGCGCGATATTCGGATCCGAACGCCACGTAATCGTCGGTCTCCGCCATGACCGCCGGCTTGCAGGCGATCGGATCGCGGACCACGCCGAATCCCTCTTTCGTGCCGACGACGAAGTTGAAGAAGCCGTCGAGATCGTCGAGGCTCTTTTCCAGGGCCTCGCCGAGATTCATGCCCTGCTTCATGCGCCACGTCAGATACGAGGCAGCGACTTCCGTATCGTTCTCGGTGTTGAAGGTCATCCCATCACGAATGAGTTCGCGACGGAGGCTCGCGTGGTTCGAAAGCGATCCGTTGTGGACAAGGCATTCATCCGCACCGGTCGAGAAGGGATGTGCGCCAAGCGTCGTCACAGCCGATTCCGTCGCCATGCGCGTGTGACCGATCGCATGTGAGCCCTTCATGTGCGCGAGATCGAAACGTTTGGCGACCTCGGTCGGAAAGCCCACTTCCTTGTAGATCTCGATGTTCTCACCGGTCGCCATGATTCGGATCGACGGGAAATCTGAAGCGAGCAGCGCTTTGATGGCGTCGACCTTGTCGGACGGAATGCTCAGGACGGCGTGCGTGTCATTCACGCTGAGCTTTGCATCGGTCTTCTTGTCTTTCGCGAGCGCTGCTTTGAGTTTCGCAAAATCCTCAGCGGCATTCGGTGATTGGAGGGTGATTTTCGTGCGACCCTCTTCAGCGGTGCCGTAGACCGCGAATCCAGCAGAGTCGGGTCCCCGTTCGCACATCGTCGAGAGCATGCGCGAAAGAAGCTCGCCAAGCTGCGGCTCCATTTCTTTATTTTTTAGAAATAATCCGACGATGCCGCACATAGCGCCTCCTGACTGGGCCACGAAGGAATACCCAGACCTTAAGCGCACGTTATTTTGCTGTCAACTGAGAAGAAAGAAGTTTTCTTGAAAAGAAATGAGGCGGCGGACCTGACCGTCAGGGCCGCGGGTAGATGATGATCGACAGGTATGTCATCGGCGTCTCGATGAGACGAGCCGGCCCATGAGGTGCAGCGCTGTCGAACAGGATGGCGTCGCCTTGGCGAAGGTGATAGCTGCGATCGGCGTGGGCGTATTCGACTTCGCCTGTCAGCATGAAAATGAACTCGACGCCTTCATGCTGAAAACCCGTGTAAGCGACCGCGTCGTCGGAAAGTGTAATGAGATATGGCTCGATAATCACTGGGCCATCGAGCGAATGACCAAGAAGCTGATATTGGTGTCCGACTTTCGTTCCGCGACGCCGGATCACGACGCCTTCTCCGGACCTCACATAAGAGCAATCGCGACGCTGCTCGAAGGACGCGAAAAGAACGGTCAGTGGCACATTCAGAGCGGATGCCAACATCTGCAACGTGCTGAGAGAAGGCGAAATCTGCCCGTTCTCGATCTTCGACAGCATGCCTGGTGAGATCTGAGCAGCGGCCGCAAGCTCAGCGACCGTCAATCCTGCGTGCTTGCGATGATGCCGGACTTGGTGGCCAATGGCCTGCTCAAGCGTGTGTTCGGCTGCACCCGGGGCGTTTGATCCCGTCGCAAGAGGCTCGGGCTCCAGGAGTTCGACAGGATTTTTACGCGTTTTGTCTGCCATGAAGATCTTCCGCCGGAAGGTGGCGGCTTAAAGAGAAGGAATATCAAAATACGTTCGCACGTCGCGGACGATTATTCCACTACGAGGATAGAAAATTTCTATTGTCGCAAGGACGCAGGGCGGCGAAAGGAAATTCTGCAGCGCCGCAACGCGTTCAGATTTTGCCAAGCCAGTCGAGAAAATCTCTCGAATAAGTTCGCGCGCAGGCGAAATCATAACCGCTGCCATCGGGCAAGCGCCAAACCATGACGCCGAGATGGGATACATGCGTGATGGCAACATCGCCGGGGCGAAATACGGTATCGTCGAAATCTATCCCCATGCTCCTAACGAGGGCATCAGAGGGACGGGAAGAAGTCACTCTGAAGATCGTCCGGCTGTCGCTGACATCGACGATGGACGCCAATCCATTGAATGTCTTTGCGAGTTCGGCAGAAACGTCAGATTGGTTCGTCCGCTGTTGCATGACCAGCCATTGATCAGGGCCTGCCCATACAATCATCACGCCCGCCGCCTCGACGACGCGCGGCGTCGCGGGCAAGGCCAATCCGAAGCTCGATCGCGCGACTTCATCGAGCGACGATCGCGCGCCATGCCGGGCTGCGAGATGCGTGACCGATATGTCCGTCAACTCGGAAATCACGGGGCTGTTCTTCGCCGTTAAGCTTTGCGCGCTCTCAGACACGTAACCGTGCTCCTTCTGCATCGTAGAACGCCGACGGAACCACCTCGACGAGCGTCGTCTCGCCACGCACGGGGTCAACGGCAGTCAGAATTTCCCCGACGCGCGACTCGGCCTGAGAAAGGAGACCGAGACCGACCCAATGACCGAGTGAGGGCGAGTACGCGACCGATGTCATATATCCCTGGTCGTTCTCAGCGGTCGGCTTGGCATCCTTCGCGATGAAATGCGCCCCGCCTCTGAGGCGTGCCGACCTGTCTACCGGCCTGAAGCCGATGACACGCGGGCGATTGGGGTCGGCAAGACCGGGCCGTTGCGAAAGCACGCGCCCGACGAAATCCTTCTTCGTCGATGCCATCTTACCGAGGCCGAGATCGGCAGCGGTCGTCGTGCCGTTGAGTTCCGGTCCGGCGACATGGCCCTTTTCGATGCGCATGACGCCGAGTGCTTCGGTTCCATACGGCGTCACGCCAAATTCTTCGCCTTCCGACATCAGTTTTCGCATCAGCAACTCGCCGTGCCGCGCTGGGACCGCAATCTCATAGGCAAGTTCACCGGAGAACGACAGTCGGTAAAGGCGGCCCTTGATGCCGCCGAGAACGGTCAACTCGGCGACCGCCATATAGGGAAAAGTGGAATTGGAAATATCGAACGGCGCGTCGACGATCTTCGCAAGAAGGTCGCGGGCGCGTGGCCCGGCAACCGCATACTGCGCCCATTGATCGCTGACCGGAAAGATCTGCACGTCGAGTTCAGGCCAATACCACTGTCGGCAAAGTTCGAGATGCTGCAGAACCTTGATCGCGTTGGCCGTCGTCGTGGTGATGAAGTAGCGGTCATCGGCAAAGCGCGCCGCCGTGCCATCGTCCATTGCTATACCGTCTTCGCGCAACATCATGCCGTAGCGCGCTTTGCCGACGCCAAGCGTACTCATCATGTTGATGTAGACGCGATCGAGAAACTTGCCGGCATCGGTGCCGTGAATTTCGATTTTGCCGAGGGTCGACACGTCGCAGACGCCGACACCGCTTCGCACGGTCGTCACCTCGCGGTTCACGACCGTCTGCCAATCGGTTTCGCCGGGCTTCGGAAAATATTGCGCGCGCAGCCACATGCCGGCTTCGATGAAGATCGCACCACGCTCTTTCGCCCAATTGTGAGACGGCGTCAGTCGCGTCGGTTTGAAATGCTTGCCGCGATGCTCGCCGGCAAAAGCGCCGATGGAAACGGGTGAGTAGGGCGGGCGCGCCGACGTCGTACCGGTCACCGGGATCGACTTCTTCGTCAGTTCGGCCATGAGCGCAAGTCCGTTGACGTTCGAAGTCTTGCCCTGGTCGGTCGCCATCCCGAGCGTCGTATAGCGCTTTAGATGCTCGACGGAACGATAACCTTCGCGTTCCGCGAGGCGAACATCGGCCGCCGTGACATCGTTCTGCTGATCGACGAATGCCTTATGCTTTGCGGCTTCGACATGCCAGAATGCCGAGACGTTGATCGGCTCATCCTCGGCATGTGGAACCGCCGTTGCGTTCGCATCGAAACCCGACGCGGCGGCTGCAGTGTGGCCCGCTTTGGCGCCGTCACCAAGACACGACGCAAGAGAAAAGACGCCGTTCGCGGCTCCTGCGACGGTCATCCATTTCGGCAAGGCGCCGGGTACGAACGCCGCGAGATTTTCATGCCATTGTGGACGCCCGCCGAGATGCGTCGTGACTTGTAAATTCGGATTGAAGCCGCCTGAGACGGCGATCAGATCGCAGCCCATCGTGTGAGATGTGCCGTAGGCCGCGACGATCCTCGCGCCGGTGACCCGTTGCCCCCCGAGCGCATCGGCGACCGCAGCGCCCTCGAAGACTCGGATGCCCTGCTTGCGCGCTCGTAATTTGATGGCCTCCGGTACCGACGCGCGCGTGTCGACGAGCGCAGCGACTGTCACGCCGGCCCGAACGAGATCGTCGATCGTACTGGCCGCATCATCGTTGTTCGAGAAGACGACCGCTGTCTGGCCTGGGGCGACGCCGAAGCGGTTGATATAGCTTCGAACGGCGCTGGCCAGCATCACGCCGGGACGATCGTTGTTGCCAAAGATTATTGGCCGCTCCGTCGAGCCCTGGGCAACAACGGCCTGCTTCGCAACGATCTGCCAGAGCCGTTGCCGCGGCACGCCGGCCGAAGGAACTGCAACATGATCGGCCACCCGTTCGACGGCGCCAAAGGTTCGGGAATCGTAAGCGCCGAAGATCGTCGTGCGCGGCAGCAGACGAACGTTCGGCAAGGATGAAAGTTCGGCAACCGTCGATTTAACCCACTCGACACCGCTCATGCCGTCGATCGTCGTCACATCGCTGAGCAGACGTCCGCCGAATGCGAAACTTTCATCAGTGAGGATCATCCGCGCGCCTGCTCGTGCCGCGGAAAGCGCCGCCATCAATCCCGCAGGGCCGGATCCGATGACGAGCACGTCGCAGAATGCGTTGGCCTTATCATAAATATCTGGATCGGCCTCGTTCGCGGCACGCCCAAGCCCTGCGGCCCGCCGGATCATCGGCTCGTAGACTTTTTCCCAGAACGACGCTGGCCACATGAATGTCTTGTAGTAGAAGCCGGCAGAGAACACTGGAGACAACAAGCCGTTGATCGAAAGGAGATCGAGCGACAGCGACGGAAACCGGTTCTGGCTTTTTGCTTCAAGGCCCGCATAGAGTTCTGCGACCGTTGCGCGCGTATTCGGTTCGCGTCGCGCCCCCGTACGAAGCTCGACGAGTGCATTCGGCTCTTCCGAGCCTGCTGTCAGAATGCCGCGCGGGCGATGATATTTGAACGACCGGCCGACGAGGCGCACGCCGTTCGCAAGCAGCGCCGATGCGAGTGTGTCGCCAGCATAGCCGGTATAGGGTACGCCATCGAACGTGAAGTCGAGCGGCTTTGAGCGATCGACGAGGCCAAGTCCGGTGACACGAGAGGTTTGAGTCATGGAGCAGTGCCCGCCGTTTTTTGCCGCCCGAGAGCAACGTCCTGTGCGGCTTTGACTTCGAAGATTTCGTGCGTGCGCGTATCGCGCGTCACGACGAGCCATGCGTGGCATCCGGCTGCGTGATACCAGAGTTCTTGCATCGGCCCGGCGACGTTGCGGCGTTCATAGGCAAAGGCATAGAATTCATCGGCCGCAGTGGGCGACGCCGGATCGGGACGCGCGACACTCGCATCCCCGAAATAAGAAAATTCGTCGTTGCCGCGTTCGCCGCAAAAAGGACAATTGATGCGCATGGTGGCTTGCCTTCAGTGCAGGTTGGGCTGATTGCCCATGCCCTTCTCGTCGATCATGTGGCCGGTGCGAAAGCGGTCGAGGCGATAAGCCTTGGCGACTTCGTGCGGCTCGCCGCGCGCCAGGAGATGCGCGAAGCACAGCCCCGCCGCTGGCGTCGCCTTGAAGCCGCCATAACACCAGCCGCCGTTGAAATAGAGGCCGTCGATCGGTGTCCGATCGATGATCGGCGAACCGTCCATGCTCATATCCATGATGCCACCCCACGAGCGCAGCAATCGCACGCGCCCGATTCGCGGCATCAGCGCCATCCCGCCTTCGAGCACGTCCTCGATGACGGGAAGGTTACCCCGCTGCGCATAAGAATTATAACCGTCGATATCGCCACCAAAGACCAAGCCGCCCTTATCCGACTGGCTGATGTAGAAATGGCCGGCGCCGAACGTCACGACGCCGTCGATGAATGGTTTGATGCCTTCCGATACGAAGGCTTGCAGGACGTGGCTTTCGATCGGGAGCGTCATGCCAGCCATTGCCGCGACGCGCGACGAACTGCCGGCGACTGACAGTCCGACCTTGTTCGCGCCGATAAAGCCGCGCGTCGTCTCGACGCCGGCTATTCTGCCGTTCTCGATC
>Ga0164243_10014248_pt1 | contig 11090 bp, 6 predicted proteins | sample OricompcompostOP_FD_108781 | JGI IMG/M metagenome (GOLD analysis project Ga0164243, IMG submission 108781) | Organic Plus compost microbial communities from Emeryville, California, USA - Original compost - Organic plus compost (OP) | ecosystem: Engineered > Solid waste > Mixed feedstock >... | reverse complement strand
GTAACATCGGCCGAAATACCGAACCGGCTGCGGGAGCAACTTGCGCTAGGGCGTCCGGTCCGCGGACCACGTCTTTGGGGCGTGGGAAGGTTCGCCGCCGGGTCCGGTGAACTGCCTGAAAAGCCCCACGACCTACCTCCGGCGTGTCACGAGTTCCACACGAATTGCATGGAAATCGTGGAAAATAGAACCCTTTCGCCCCGTTCCAGTTCCGGACTGATTCGACGCAACTTATTTACTGGAAAGAAATGTAGGTATCGTTCCAGTGAGTAAACTGGTGTCGGTTGATGTAGACAGACGTCCGATTCAATCCGCTCGGTTCGGGATTTGCCCGAATGAACGTCCGGCCCTCGGGGGAATCCGCCGCGTCGAGACGCCAGCCGGTCGAATCACCGCGGGGTTAAAGCAAACCGTTCGCGCCACTGGGGGTCGTATTCGAGGGAAAAGATCCGCTGGACGGTCTCGGCCCGGCCGGGGCCCGGTTCGAGGAGGGCTTCGAGGGCCTGACGGAGTTGGGCCAATCGACTGTCGGGCGCCTCGGCCCCGGTCCGGGAGGCGCGGTCGAGGCGGTCGAGGTCGGCCGCCAGTTCAAGAACCTTGCAGCGCGTCTCCAAGAAGTCGCGGTTTAAAACGTCGGCCTTCGTGCGTCGGTTCGACATCGGAGACAAACCTCAGAGAGAACGTAATTTCCCTAATCGGCGATCGGCCAACTCTTGAAACCGGATTTTCCCAAATCCGGCCAACGGACGCAAACCGGGCGGACGTAGACCTGATCGCCGGATCACCAAAAACGAGCGGTCTCTTGGTTCGACGTGGTCGTTCTGGTATTTTAGGTAATCACGAATCTGATCGTTCTGAGACCTGGGCCGAGATGACGGTGGCCCTGGATCGGACGGGTTACACAGGCCGGCGTGAGGAAAACACCATGCGAACTACCTGGCGACGTCGCGTGTCGGTGCTCGGCTCGCTCCTCGTTTTGCCCCTGGGCGCGACGGAAGCCCTGGCCAACGGCCATTTCGGGCGCGACGTCGTCGTGGCGCCGACCGCCTACACGCTGGCGACCCCCACCTCGCTCGTCGTGCCGACCTCCTACGTTGTGCCGACGTCGTACGTGGTCCCAACCTCTTACGTCGTCCCTACGGTCTACACCGACCCGGTCTCGTACGTCGCGACGTCGCTGACGTCGTACATTACGCCGACCGTTTACGCCACTTCGTACACCGTTCCGTCGGTTTACGCCACGTCCTACGTCGTGCGCCCCCGGCGGTTCCTCAGACGGCCGGTCTATGAGGCGACGTCTTACGTCGTGCCGACCTCCTACTATTACCCGACGGCCTATACCGAAACGGTGGAAACGGTCGTTCCGACCGTCTTCGAGACGGCGGCCATCGGCTGCCAGCCGGACCCGTGCTGTGCGACGTCCGTTGCCAGTTCGGCCCCGGTGGTAAGGAGCGGCGCCGGGACGGCGGGCCACGCGGCGGGCGGCACGAGGTCGTCCGTCGACGAATCCGCGGCCTCGAAACCCACGCCTTCCACCGTCCAGAGCGTCCCGGCCGGTAATGAGCTCGAGGCCCCCAAGGGGACTGAGGAAACGAAACTCCGTCAGTCCATCCCGGCCCCGGCTCCCGCGCCGGCCCCGGCCCCGTTTGACCTGGGTGAACCCACGCCCCCTAAGGCTCCGGCCCCCGAGCCCGAACTCGTCACGCCGCCCGCGAACAACCGTGACGAGAACCCGACCAAGAAGGAACCGGCCAAGCCCCCGGTCGCCCCGGGCGATCTGCCGATCCAAAGCTCGCCGAGCACGGGCGATTCGGCGCACCGCGAGTCGTTCAAGCCGGTCTATTCGAACCGCACCCAGGTCGCCAAGGCCGCCCGCAAGGGGATCCTCAACGTCCTCGAAGGTAAGGTCGTTTCGAGCGAGACCGGGCAGACCGAGGAGGGCGTGCGCATCACCGTCTCGAATCGGCTCGGCAGGTACGCGGACCGCACGATCGAGACCGACGCCTTCGGGCACTACGCCGTCACGCTCCCCGACGGCGACTGGACGGTGAAGGTGACGATGCCGAGCGGCCGGACCTACGCCGTGAGCGAACTGACGGTCGGCTCCGGCCAAATCGTCGACGACAAGGGGCGCGACATCCCCACGCTGGTCATCACCCGCTAAACCGCGTTGGACCATTCCGACGAGGCCCGGGCCCTCCGTAGGGTCCGGGCTTTTTTATTGGCGAACCGACCCGCCGGTCTTCGGCCTGAACCCTCGGCCGTATCACCACGATGCCCGAACCCTCGCCACTCCGCGTTTGCTATCTCGTCGCGTACTTCCACCCGTTCGAGAGCGGCGCCGAGCGACAGGCGCTGGCCCAAGGGACCGAACTCGTTCGGCTCGGCCATACGGTCCACGTCGTCACCCACGCGATGCCGGGCGTGGAGCCCGACGAGGACGTTCAAGGGATTCACGTCCACCGCTGGATCCGGTCCTCAAAGCGGGGGCCCCTGTTCTCGGTCTCGTTCGTCGCCAGCGCGGTGCGGGCCTTGAGGCGTCTGAACGCGCGCGTCGGGTTTGACGTCGTCCACACGCACCAGGCGCTCTGGGAAGGGGTGGCCGCGGGCGTTGCGCGGGGCGGGTTCCTCCGGGGCGTACCGACCCTCATCCAGCCGGCGAGTTCCGGCTATTACGGCGAGGCCGAGGAACTGGCCCGGACCCGAGGGGCCGGCGTTTTGCGCCGGCTCATCCTGCGGAACGACGCATTCGTGGCGATCTCGGCCGACATCGAGCGCCAGTGGCTCGAACTGGGCGTCCCTCCGTCCCGTATGTTCCGCATCGCGAGCGGGGTCGACGGCCGTCACTTCGCCCCGGGACCAAGCCTTGCCGAAGCCGACGGCGCCTTGCCACCGCGGCCGAGGGTGGTCTTCACCGGCCGTCTCCACCCGCAAAAGAATCTCGACGTCCTCCTCGACGCCTGGCCGGCCGTCGTCCGGGCAACCGGGGCCAATCTTTTACTCGTCGGCCAAGGCCCGGAGCGAGGTCGGCTCGAAGCCCGAGCGGCGGAACTCGGGGTTGGTGGCAATGTCCGGTTTATGGGGGCGGTCGCCGACGTTGCCGACACCCTCCGCGCGGCCGACGTCTTCGTCCTACCGAGTGTCGCCGAGGGGATGAGCAACTCCCTGTTAGAGGCCATGGCCACGGCCTTGCCGTGCGTTGCTTCCGACATCGGCGGCAACCAAGACCTGCTCGGCCCTGGTGGGGCCGGGGTGCTCGTCGCTGGCGGTTCAGCCGCGTCCTGGGCCGAAACCCTCGTCTCGCTATTGAACGACCCCGACCGGCGCCGTCAGATCGGGGCCGTTGCCCGTCAGCGGGTCGACGAAGAGTACGCCCTTGAGCGAGTGGTCGCTCGGTACGTTGCGCTCTACCGCAAGCTCACGCAAAAGGAGATCGGATAAGCGGCTTGCGCTTTCCAAATCGGCGGATCATCGGGCCCTTGAAACGAAATCAGGTGCGGGGCCGAAAGGAAGGCTTTCGGCCCCGCACCGTTACGGCACGACCAAGTCATCGGGGCGAGCGATCTCTTAAGAGCCCTTCGCAGCCGAAGGGGCCATGGCCTGCTTGGTCGCGTCGAGCTGTTGTTTCTCAACGGCCAGGGCGTCCGCTTCGGCTTTGAGGGCGGCCGCCTGGGCGACCGCGGCGTCGACCGCGGGCTTGCGGTCGGCGAACGCTTTATCGGCGGCGGCGCGGGCGGCTACCGCCTGGTCGAAGGCGGCTTTATTCGCCGCGACGTTGGCCTCGGCGGCCTTCAGAGCGGCGAGGGCGTCGGCCAGGGCTTTGTCCGCGGCGGCCTTGGGGCCGGCGAGTGCGACGACCTTGGCCTGCGCGGCCTTGGTCGCGTCGTCGGCCAGTTTGGCCGTCTGCACGGCCTGCTCCAAGAGTTTGGGGGCGTTCGCCTTCTCGGCGACGGCCAATTCCCAACGCGACTGGCAAGCCGCCTGATTAGCCCCGGCAAGGCCGACCGCGGCGATCGTCTCGGTCCCCTTCGTGACCTGCTTGGCCAGTTCCGCGACGGCCTTGTCGGCGTCCGCCTTATTCGCGGCGGCTTTGAGCGCGGCGACGGCGGCGGCAAGGACCTTATCCTGCTCGCCCTTCTGAGCGAGCGCGGCGTCGACGGCCGTTTTGGCCGCGGCGAGGGCGTCGCCGGCAACCTTCTCGGCGGCGGCTTTCTCGGGGACCGCTTTCTCGGCGGCGAGTTTGTCCGCGACGGCCTTTTGCACAGCGGCCTGAGACGCCGCGAGGGCGTCGACGGCGGCCTTTTCTTCCGCGGCCTTAACCTGCGCGGCCTTGGCTGCGGCCTCGGCTGTGGCCTTGACCTGGGCGGCCGCGGCGGTCGCGGCCGCTAGCGCCTGGGCGGCCTTTTCCTGCGCCGCGGCTTTCTCGGCGGCCACGGCCTGGAGCGGCGGGAGGGTCGCAACGGCGGCCGCGGCCGCGGCCTGGGCGTCGGCCAGGGCCTTCCGGGCGTTTTCCAGGCGCGTCGCGAGGGGTGCGGGGTTGGCGACCAGGTTCGCTAACCGACGGCCGTCCTTGACGTCGAAGACGCGGACCTCGCCCGACCAGTCGCCGGCGATCGCCCGGGTATCGTCGTGGCTGAAAACGGCCTTTAACGCCAGGTCGCCGAACGCCTCGAAGTCGCGCTGCTTCGCCCCGTTCTGGTCCCAAAGGCGGGCGAGCCGGTCGCGGCCCGTGGTAAGGAGCCGTCCGTCTTTGGCGAAGCGGACCGAGGCGGTGCCGCCGCCGTGGGCGCCCCAGTTCTTGATCGTCGTGCCGTTCTCCATCTCCCAGAGCTTGACGGTGCCGTCTTCGCTTGAGGAGGCGAGGACGTTCGAGTCGAGCCGCCAGGAGACGTCGGTGATCGCCGCGTTGTGGCCGCGGAGGTCGAAGAACTCGCGGCCGGTTTGGGCCTCCCAGACGACGAGGCCGTTGTTCCGGTCGCCGGTGGCGAGCAGGACGCCGTCGGGGCTGAACTCCACGGCGGTGATCCACTCGGTGTGCTTCTTCCCCTCGTACTGAAGCTGGCCGTCGGCCGTGTTGTAGACGCGGACCACCCGGCTCGGCCCGCCGAGGGCGACCTGCCCGTGGTCGGGGCTGATGTCGGCGGCGAGGACGGCGTCGTACTCCTTACCGATCTCGAACACCCGCTTACCCGTCTTGACGTCCCAGACGACCGCCAGGCCCGACTGCCCACCGCGGCCACCGCCGGCCAACAGGAGCGACCCGTTGCGGCTGAACTTGAGGACGTGGATCGAGCCCTCGGGGAACGGCAGGACGGCGGAAAGGTGGTTGTTCGACGTGTTATAGACGAGTACCTGCTTGTGACCGCCGATCGCGACCAACGGGGCCCACGGGCTCGTCGCCAGGGCGACGATCGCGCCGGGGCGGGGGCTGACGACGACCGGCTCGGTCAGCAGTTTCTCCGGCATGGCGGGGGGGCCGACCGGCTTGCCCATCGCCGACGGGTCGAGTTTGAACTCGAACTTCGGCTTCGCCTTGACCGCCGCGACGCTCCCCGAGGTCTCCAACGCACCCCCTTCGATCCACGCCTTGATCACGTCGATCTCGGCGTCGGGGATCTTGGGCGCGCTGGGGGGCATTTTGGGCTCGTCCTTGTGCATGACGAGCTGCAAGAGGTGGCTTGAGTCCGGGTCGCCGGGCTCGACCACCTTGCCGGAACCGCCCCCCTGCATCGTGCCGCCGTAGGTCTCAAGGTTCAGGCCCCCCTTCTGCTTGTCGCCGTTGTGGCAGGAGTTGCAACGGCTCCGAAAGATGGGGGAGACCTGGTCCGCGAAGGTGACCTTCGGCTTGGCCTTGGCGTCGGCCGCCGACGCCCCCGAAACGGCGAGGGCGAGGACGAAGAGGCCGCTGACGGTCACTGCGGTCGTTTTCGGGTTCATTGCTCGCGGACCTCGGGGCGATGGCGGGTGAACGAGGGTCGATCGCCGGTGGCTTGAAAACGGGACACGGTCGTCCGAAAAACGGTGCGGCGGGGCGGTCCGGCCGGCGCCGGTCGAAGGCCGGCACCCGAAGCCCGTCGCATGCTCCGGGTGCCGGACGACGGCGCGTCGACTCAGTGGTTGAACAGAAACTCGCGGCTGTTCAGGAGGGCCCAAAACACGTCGTCGAGGGCCTGGGCCTGGTTGGCCCCTTCGCCCATCGTGGGGAGGAGCTTGTCGAGTTCCTCGCGGGTCGGTTTACGGGCGAGGCAGCGGACGTATAGCTCCATGATCCGCTCCTCAGGGTACTTCTTCGTGGCGATCAGGCGGGGGATCAGGCCCCCCTGCTGGATCTTGGCGTTCACGGTGTCGCCGTTGAGCAGGTGGAGGGCCTGGGAGAGGGTCGGCTCCATCTTGACCTCGCAGGAGCAGACCGTCTCGCGGGTCGCGCGGCCGAAGGTGGTCAGGAAGTACGTCGAGCTGATCCCGTCGGCGATCTGTACGGCCCGGGCGCCGAGGGGGAGCCCCTGGAACTTGTCCTTGGTCTCGGTCGTCGCGCTGATCGTGTCGAGCAGGCTTTCCGCCTTGATCCGGCGGACCAGGGCGTGGGCGAAGTTACGCTCGTCGCCGGCGTTGCTCTCGTTCCGCTTCGTGGAGCGCTGGTACGTCCGAGAATTGCAAATGTCGCGGACGAGCGCCTTCAGGTTGTACTTCGAGGCCGTGAACCGCTTGCCCAGTTCTTCGAGCAGTTCCGGGTTGGTGGCGGGGTTGCTGACCCGGAAGTCGTCGACCGGCTCGACGATCCCGACGCCCATGAAGTGCGCCCAGACGCGGTTGGCGAACGAGGTCGCGAACCACGGGTTTTGCGGGGAGGCGAGCCACTTGGCCAGGACGACGCGGCGGTCCTTGCCGGCCACGTCGGGGGTGTCCCCGCCGAGGAACTTCGGCTTCATCACCGCCCCGCCGACGGGGTGGTTGACCTCGCCCCCGCCGGAGTTGAAGACGATCGTCTCGCGGTAGTCTTCGGCCTGCTTCCGCCCGATCTGGGAGAAGAAGGCGGCGAACCCGTAGTAGTCGTTCTGGGTCCAGCGGTCGAACGGGTGGTTGTGGCACTGGGCGCACTGGATCCGCATGCCCATGAAGATCTGGGCGACGTTCTCCGAGAGCGCCAGGGTGTCGGGCGCGTTCATGTAGAAGAGCGTCGGCGGGTTCTTATAAGTACCGCCGCTGGCGCCGAGGAGCTCCTGGACCATCTCGTCCATCGGCATGTTCTTGGAGATCTTCTCGACCAGCCAGTTGTAGTAGAGGAACATCCCCTTATAATTGGTGATGTTGTTCAACACCGAGCGGATCTGGAGCAGCTCCGCCCACTTGCTGACCCAGATCTCGGCGAACTCCTTGCGTTCGAGCAGTTCGTCGACCAGCTTGGCCCGCTTGTCCGGGTCGGTCGAGGCCGTGAACTTCTCGTATTCGGCGACGGTCGGCGGCAGGCCGACGACGTCGAGGTAGACGCGCCGCAGGAAGACCTCGTCGTTGCAAACCTCCGACGGGGCGATGCGGAGCTTCTTGAGCTTGGCGGCCACCAAGGCGTCGATGTAATTCCCCTCGGGCTCAGACGGGTATTCGAACTTGAGGCCCTTGGGGAGGACGATCACCTGCGACCCGACCGTGAAGGTCTCGAAGCGGGCCATGACGAACGCCTCGCCGCGGTCGCCCGCGGTCACGAGGCCGTCGGGGCTGATCGCGGCGGAGACGTCGTTGTTCGAGAGGAAGACGGCCAGCTTGGTCACGTCGCGGTCGGAGCCGTCGGAGTACTTCGCCCGGACGGTCATCTGCTGGACCGCCCCCTTGCCGTCGAGGACGGCGTTCTTCGGGTAGAGGTCGACGGCGACGACCTTCGGCAGCTTGGAGACGTCGTCGTTCGGCACCCCCGCCTCGACCCAGCGCCGGAGGGTCGCGTACATCTCGTCGTTCGGGTCGATCCGCTTGCCGCCGGTGTGCGGGACGGCGCCGATCGCCTTCTCGATCAAGGTGCTTTCGCCCGGGACGGCCGGGTTGATCCGCCGGCCGCTCATCTCGCGGGTGAGCCGGAAGTGGTCGCCGTCGGGGTCAAAGCCGAAAAGTGAGAGGCGGAACCCGTCTTTACCCCGCGCCGCGCCGTGGCAACTGCCGGTGTTGCAGCCGGCCTTCATGAACACGGGCATCACGTCGAGCCGGAAGCTGAGCGGCGGGTCGACCTTCGCCTGGGCGACCTTGACCGGCACGGTGAGCGACTGGCCGCCGAAAGACACGCTCAGCGTCGTCTCGCCGTCGGCGACCGGGTAGAAGGTCGACCCGTCCCGACGCACGAGCGCCGGGTTGGCGACGTTAATAACCGCCTCGGACGTCACGTCTCGGGTCAGCCCGTCGGCGAGCGTCACCTGGGCCACGACCGACTGGCGGTCGCGGGCCGACGACAGGTTGATGTCGGGCGGGAAGAATTCCAGCTTGGTAACGGCCGCCGGCGGGGCGGGCGCCGGGCTCGGCGCGGCCGGTTGCGGTGCGGGCGCAGGCGCGGGCGTCGCCGGTTTCGCGGCGGGGGCCGGTTCCGGGGCCTTCGCCGGTTCCGGACCGGCCAGGGCAGGGGCGGCCGGCCCCAAAAGGGCGAGGACGGCGGCGAGCTTCCGGGCGGGGGTCGGGACGGTCATCGCGGTCTCATCCTTCCGGTCGGGGGCGGATCGTCGGTTCGGTCGGGCGCCCAAGGGGGCGCGGCTCGACGCGGTTGACTCGGTTCATTTTCCGGCGGCGGCCTTGGCCCGTTCCATGCTCTCCTGGCGGAGCTTTTCGAGCCGGCTGAGCGGCTTCGGCGGGGCGGCCGCCGGCTTCGGCGCTTCGGCGACGGGCATCGGCGCGGGGGCCGGGGCGTTCGGCTTGGGCGGGAGGGGGACGTCGATCCGGAGTTGCCCCGTCCCAAGGTTGTGGACGATCGGCTCGCCGTTCTGGGTGATCACGAGTTGGCAGAACAGGTTCTGGTGGTTCCCCGCCGGCGAGGTCGGGTCGGTCTTTATGTGGAAGATCAGGTCGGTCGAGTCCTTCGTGATCTTCTTCACATCGGTCGTCACCTTGTTGGGCAGCCCGATGAGGGTGACGGTCGCCTCGCCGGGGAAGTCGACCGCCTTGTTGACCTTCACGGCCATGTCGACCTCCTTGCCCTGCTCGACGCTCGCCGCCTGGAACCCGAGGGTCACGAACTGCGGGGCGATGGTCAGCTTGGCCAGCTGCGAGGAGACGACCAGCGGGCCGGTCGCGACGTTCGACGCGCCGTTGACGACGATCTTCCAGGTGCGGAGTTCGGCCCCGCCGTCGGCGTTCATCGGGATCACGGCTTCGTTCTGCTTCTCGGGGATCGAGACGCCGCCGGCCGAGCCGACGCCGGGCGGGTTCCACGGCAGGAACACCGAGATCGGCGCGGTAAAGCCGGGCTTCCGCTTGGCGATCACCTTCAGGCCCATCGATCCGCCCCGGACGAGCGGCACCTTCGGCTCGACGATCTCGATCGAGTAGGGCGCCTCTTCCGTCACCGCGACGGCCAAGGTGTCAACCGTCCGGGTCCAAACCGGGACGAAGTTCTGGCCGTTGACGAGTTCCACGGTCTGTGAAAACTCGCTCGGGATGTTGAGCTTCGGGTCGGTCGGCTTGCCGGTCAGCGTGGCGAGGCTGCCGGCGACCGGTGCGTCGGCGGCGGCCGAGAACAAAACGGGGTAGGTGCCCACGCTGGCGGCCATGGTGTCGGCTTCAAACGTCATACCGGGGGGGAGCCCCTGCGCGGCGACGGTCAGGTCGCCGCCGAAGTCGGAACGGGCCGCGTTTACCAGGATCGCCTGGCGGTTCCCCTTCGGCACGGCGACGGCGATGTTGCCGGTCCCCCGCGCGAGGACCTCGTTCGGCACGCTCATGGCCAGCTTCGGGGTGACCGGGCTAACCTCAATCCGGTAGGCGTAGTCGGGACCACCCTTCTGGAGTTGGTCGACGAGCCAGACGACGTATTCGCCGTCGTTCGGGGCGCTGAAGCGGAAATAGCTGTCGGGCCCGACCGCGTCGTCGTTGCCGAGCATCGCACCGGCCCCTTTGGCCCCGAGGTAGAGGACCGGGTCGAGCGGGGAGCGAAGCCGGCGGGCGTAGACGTGGACGTCGAACGTCTGGCCTTTGGTCGCCTTGAACACGTAGTGGTCCACGTCGCCCGGCTTGCCGATCACGCCGTTGAGGGCCGCGGGGGGGGTGAACGGGGTGGCGTGGGCGTGGTCGTCGTTCGGCTCGGCCTCGATCACGTTGCCGAACGGGCTGACGCGGAAGGCGTTGGCGTAAGGGGCTTCGCCGCGTTCGTCCTTCGCGTTGAGGCCGAACTCGCGTTCCGGCTGGGCCGGCAGCGTGACGGTCGTCGTCTTCTCCCCGGCCACGTCGCCGATCCACTTCACGGTCACCGGCTCGCCGACCTTACCGCCGGCGGGGATCGTCGCCGTCGGCCTCGGGAAGTTGCCCACGTGCAGGCGGTAGAGGCACGCCCCGTTGCCCGCGTAGGCGCTCTCACGGACGACGACGATGTAGGTTCCGTCTTCCGGGGCGACGATCGATGCAAACCCGTCCTGCCAGACCAGGGCCGCGTCGTCGCTGGACGACAGTTCAAACCGCTTGGCGTTCATGATCGCGACGTACGGGTCGAAGAACGTGACCCCCAGCCGGATCCCCTCGACCTCGGCCGTGATCCGCTCCCCCTTCTTGGCCTGGACGGCGAAATAGTCGACGTCTTCGTTGTCGGCCACCCCGTTGACCGTGACGTTCATGGGGATCGCCTGGGGCTTGGCGAAGTCGTTGTTCGGCTCGGCCTCGGGGATGTCCTTGAGGGCGCGGGCGACGAGCTCTTCGGAGTGGCCGAGGCCGTAGACGGCGGCGGTGTCGATCCAGTTGATCCCCAGTTCGACGGCGCGCCTTATCGCCCCGATAGCCTCCCCATCGTCCTGGGGCCCCCAGGCGGCCGCCCACCCGCTCCCGCCGATGGCCCAGCTCCCGAAGCCTATGGGGGTTATCTGCATACCGGTCCTGCCTAAAGCACGTTTCTCCAAAACCACCTCCAAACC
>Ga0164243_10014247_pt1 | contig 11090 bp, 9 predicted proteins | sample OricompcompostOP_FD_108781 | JGI IMG/M metagenome (GOLD analysis project Ga0164243, IMG submission 108781) | Organic Plus compost microbial communities from Emeryville, California, USA - Original compost - Organic plus compost (OP) | ecosystem: Engineered > Solid waste > Mixed feedstock >... | reverse complement strand
GGTCGCCGGTGATGAGGTGGAAGCGGGCCCGGGGCACGGCGAGCCACGGCGGGGTGTCGCCGCGGTCGCCGAGGAGGACCCCGACGCGGTCCACCTCGCCCACCGCCAGGTGGAGGTCGGCGGAGGCCCGGTCGACGATCTGGCGCCACAGCCCGCCCGGTGCCTGCAGGTGGCGCTCGGCCAGCACCGCGAGCTGGTCCAGCCGGGCGAGCATCGCGACCGGCTCGCCGAAGAGGCGAGCGAAGCGGGCGTGCACGGTCACCACCAGGGGCAGCATCCCGCTCGCGTCACCGGTCAACGAGGTGTCGGCGAGGTGCGCCGTCGCCGCGGGCCCGTCGAGGCGGTCCAGGGCCCGCATCGCCGCGGCGACCCGGGCCGGCAGCCCGGCGAGCCGGAAGCCCCACGCGTCGCTGCGGGCGACGGACGCGGCGGCCGCGAGCCAGCGCTCGGCCTCGCTCCGGTCGCCGGTGAGGGTGTGGAAGAGCCCGAGCAGCGCGGCCGCGCCGCCGCCGAGCAGGTTGTGCGGGCTGGCGTCGTTGGCGGCCAGCGCCAGCCGGTGTGCCTCGCCGAGCCGACCGGCGAGCAGGTGGGTGATCGCGGTCTGGACCCACGCCCACGACGCCTGCGCGGCCAGACCCCGCTTGGCCGTCGTACGCCGGGCGCGCAGCGTCCGCTCGAGGGCTCGGGCCATCGCGACGGCGTCGTCGAGGCGGCCCTCGCCGCGGCGGGCCACCATGGCGGCGGTGAGGAGGTCGGTGTGGCACGCCGGCGACCCGGGCGTCGACCGCTCGGCGAGGAACTGCTCGCCGAGCTCGGCGTAGCGACGCATCATCGTCTCGGTGCGGCGCATCCAGTCCGCGTCCCGGGGGAGCTGGCGGGAGGCGCGGGCGAGCGCCGCCGGCATCAGCAGGGCGTCGCCGCGCCAGCCGGCGGGGCCGGGGTCGTAGGCGCGTTCGAACGCCGCCACCTCGGTGCCGATGAGGGTCCAGCCCTGTTCGAGCCACAGCTCGGTCAGGAGCTCCTCGTCGCCGGCGGCTCGCGCGTGCTCGACGAGCTCTGCGACGTCGGTGCCGGCCCGCGACAGCAGCACCCGCGCGGTGGCGCCGTGGGCCTGGCGGGCGACGTCCGGGGCGTCGTGCTCGAGCTGCTCCAGGAGGGTGGCGCGCACCAGCGCCGGGAACGTCCACTCCGTCCGGCCGGTGGGTCCGGCGGCCCGCCACAGCAGGCCGCGGCGCTCGAGCCGGGCGAGCAGAGCGCCCGTCGGTCCGGACGCGCCGAGCAGCGCGTCGGCCAGCGTGCGGTCGATCGCCGTCGGCACGGCCAGACGGCTCACCGCGACGTCGTCCGCGCCTCCGGGCAGCAGGGGCAGGACCTCCTGGCGGACGAACTCGTGAGCCGCGTGCAGCGCGGCCGGGCCGGGCGCGGCGTCGAGCGCGAGCCGGAGCGGGAGCATCCAGCCGCCGACGTGCCGGTGCAGCGTGTCGAGGGTCCCGGCGTCGGTGGGGTGGCCCCACGCAGCCGCCAGCGTGGGCAACTCGTCGAGGCGCAGCCACAGGTCGCTGCTGCGCAGGACCTGGGTGTCCACGCCGCGGCGGCGCGCCGTCTCCACGATCGCCTGCAGGTCCAGTCCGCGCAGCACCAGGTGCACCGGATGCGCGCTCTGGACCAGGCCGAGCAGCCGCTCCGGGAGGCCACCGGACAGCGCCTGGGCCTGGTCGACGACGACGATCACCGGCCGCCTCGCGCGGCCCAGCGGCGACACCCACTGCTCCGGCTCGGTCGCGACGCCCCGCGGCAGCGCTCCGGTGAGCACGAGTCCGGCGTGGAGGCGGTCGAGGAGCCCGGCCGCCGCCTCGTCCGGCTGTGCGCGCACCCAGGTCACGTGACTGCCGGCCGCGTGCCGCTCATGGGCCCAGGCGGCCACCAGCGTGCGGGCGCCGAGGCCCGGCAGGGCGTCGACCACCGTGAGCGCCGCGAGCCGGTCGAGCCGTCGGGTCAGCCGGGCGCGGGGCACCACCGTGCTCGGCAGCCGGGGCAATGCGCCGCCGGCGGTCCCCCGACACCTCGGCGGCGGCGCCGGGTGCCTGCTGGCGGTCGTGTCGAGGTGCGGCCCGGCGGTCCGGTCCACTGCGGTCATGGGTCTGACGTCCGTCTCCGGGGACGCGAGCCCGACACCGCCCGTCCGCTGGCCGGCGGATGGCCCGACGGATGACGGTGGCGCTGCCCGAGCCTCGCGCCCTGTCGCTTGGCATTGCGAAGAAGACACCGCCACTGCCTGACGGTGCCCGAACCGATTGTCCCCCCGGGGCGGACTATACGGAGGGCTCGGCGCGGACCAAGAGCGGACCATCGCCGGACCATCTTGGGCGCCACCGATCCGACGGCCACGCGCGATGCGCGCGCCGGGCGCGGCGGGCACTATGCTGGCCGGCGCTGCGGAGGACCCGTCCTCCACGGTGGGCCCCCATCGTCTAGCGGCCTAGGACACCGCCCTTTCACGGCGGGTACGCCGGTTCGAATCCGGTTGGGGGTGCGCTGGCCCGGCCCGAGGGGCACGGCTCGTACCCGCCACGAGCCGCGGATCGCTCCCGATTGGGTGGGGGCGGGCAGCATGGGCTAGAGTTCCATCCGCTGCGCACGAGAGTGCGACAGTCCACCAGGCCCCGTAGCGCAGTTGGTTAGCGCGCCGCCCTGTCACGGCGGAGGCCGCGGGTTCGAGTCCCGTCGGGGTCGCAAGGATGTCCGGACCGCAAGGTCCGGGCATGCTGCATTTCCGGGCCTCCGCGCCCCTCGCGCCGGGCCCGGCACAATGGTCGGCGTGCCCGTCGCGATGAGCCCCGAGGACTTCGACGCCCTCGTCGACCGCGCCCTCGACGAGATCCCCGAGGAGCTGGCCCGGCTGGTCCACAACGTCGTGGTGCTCGTCGAGGACGAGCCGCCCGAGGGCGAGCCCGACGACCTGCTCGGTCTCTACGACGGCGTCGCGCTGACCGAGCGCGACGGCTCGATGCTGCCGCAGCTGCCCGACCGGATCTTCCTGTTCCGCGGCCCGCTGCTCGACATGTGCGACGACGAGGAGGACCTCGCCGAGGAGATCCGGATCACCGTCGTGCACGAGGTCGCCCACCACTTCGGGATCGACGACGCCCGGCTGCACGACCTCGGCTACGCCTGAGCGAGCAGATAGCCCACGGCACAGGCGCCCAGCCCCAGGACGACGGTCGTCAGCGCATACGCCGCTCCGCGTCGTACGCCGAGGTCGCGGGTCTGCACCGCCAGCGAGGAGTACGTCGACAGCCCGCCGCAGAATCCGGTGCCGACGAGCGCGAGCGCGGCGCCGTCGACCGCCCAGCCGGCGCACGCGCCCAGGACGAGGCTGGCGACCGTGTTGGCGGCGAGCGTGCCGTGGTGCCAGCGACCGTCGAGGCGCTGCCCGAGGGCGTAGCGCAGTGCGGCGCCGGCCGCTGCCCCGAGCGCGACCAGCAGCGGGGTCACCTCGTGCTCACAGTTCGTCCTCGGCCGGCAACGGGGGAGCGAGCCGCCCGACCGCCGCGACGGCGGCCAGGCAGGCCAGCAGGGTGCCGGCGGCGTACCCGAGCGCGAGCCCGGCGCGTCCCTCGGCGAGCAGGTCGCGGGTCTGCTCCGAGGCCGCCGAGAAGGTCGTGTAGCCGCCGAGCAGGCCCGGGCCGAGGGCAGCCGCCCAGACCGGCGAGCGGCGCGCGAGCGGCAGCAGGAGCAGCGCGGCGAGCAGCGCCGACCCCGAGACGTTGACCGCGAAGGTGACCCACAGCAGCCCGTCGCCGTGGGCGACCTGGGTGGCGGCGTACCGCGCGAGCCCGCCCGCAGCGCCCCCCGCCGCCACGGCCGGCAGCAGCCGCGGCGTGGACGTCATGCCTGCAGACTAGGGCGGGCGCCCGCTCCTGCGCTGCCCTGCCAGGCGACCGGCGGCGCGCCGACGGCCTGGCGGCGGAACTCGCCGAGGAACCAGATCTGGAACGCGCGCTGCTCGGGCGTGCGGGGCGCGGTCAGCAGGCGCTGGGCGCGGGAGAACTCGTCGGCGGCGTCGAGCAGGTCGATCAGGCCACCGATCTGCCGGGCCGTCTCGCGCGGCATCCGCAGGCGCAGGTCGACGGTGTGGTGGCCCTCGGCGCGGGCCCGGTCGACCTGCTCGCGGCCCATGTTGGCCCGCAGCGGACGCTCGAGGGTGTCGAAGTGCTCGGAGAGGACCTTGGCCAGCGGGTAGTCGTCCTCGTGGGCCAGCGCGAGCAGCCGGATCTCGCGGCGCAGGTCGCGGTAGTGCCGCTGGAAGCGCCCGAACGCGTCGACCGGCACGCCGTTGATCTGGACGCCGACCTCGCCGACCCGGGTGTGGTCGGCCTGGAGCGACGGCATGCTGTGCGTCTGCTGGTACGGCGCGCCGCCGGCCTCCGACAGCTCGGCGGCCGGCTCGAACCACACCGCCTTGCCGTCCTCGTCGATCTCCGCGCCCCACGCGACCGACGCGCGCGCGACGATGTCGAGCCCGCGGCCCACCGTGGTCAGCAGGGCGAGCTGCTCCTCGTCCAGCGCGTCGAAGGTGTCGAGGTCGAAGGCGTCGAGGTCGAACCCGCCGGCCTGGGTCGGCGGCTGCGGCGGGATCACCGAGCCGTCGTGGACCTCGAAGCGCGGGTGCTGCGGGGTGCCGCGCAGCTGCAGCCGGATCGGGGCGGCGCCGTGCAGGACCGCGTTGGTGACCAGCTCGGAGACCGCGAGCTCGGCGCAGTCGGCGAGATCCTCGCGCTCGAGGTGACGGCAGGTCTGGACCACCCAGCGGCGCGCATCGTGCACGATCCGCGGCCCGGGGGCCAGGTCCAGGGTCTGCCGGTGCTGCAACGGAGGAACCTTCCACTGCGATGGTCGAGCAGGTCGGGGGGTCATGCGTCGGCTCGGTCGGGGTACCGATCCCGGGTGCGATACCCCGCCGTGATCGCCACTAAACCAACCCGGCGGAGCCGATTTGGTGACGCCGCGGCACCCCGGCCCGGCGGATCCTGTGACCGATCAGACCGCGGCCTCAGGTTGGGGGTCGCGGACCGCAGGCGGAACAATGGCCCGCAGAGGACGCCACCCGCGTCGTCAACCGAGGTGCCCAGGAGGAGACCATGGCAGCAGGCGACACCCAGCCCGATCTGCCCGACCGCAGCATCGTCCCCCGCTCCGACCGCCATCAGGTCGTCGTCATCGGCTCCGGCTTCGGGGGTCTCTTCGGCACCAAGGCGCTGCGCAAGTCCGACGTCGACGTCACGATGATCGCCAAGACGACGCACCACCTCTTCCAGCCGCTGCTCTACCAGGTGGCGACCGGCATCCTCTCCGAGGGCGAGATCGCGCCGCCCACCCGCGAGGTGCTCGCCAACCAGAAGAACGCCCAGGTCCTGCTCGGCGAGGTCACCCGGATCGACCTCGAGAACCGCCAGGTGACCTCCCACGTCCTCGGCCGCGAGCTCGTCACGCCGTACGACTCCCTCATCGTCGCCGCCGGCGCCGGCCAGTCCTACTTCGGCAACGACCAGTTCGCCGAGTTCGCTCCCGGCATGAAGAGCATCGACGACGCCCTCGAGCTGCGCGGCCGCATCTTCGGCGCCTTCGAGATGGCCGAGCTCGGCGCCGCCCGCGGCGAGAACGTCGACCACCTGCTGACCTTCGTGGTCGTCGGCGCCGGCCCGACCGGCGTCGAGATGGCCGGCCAGATCGCCGAGCTCGCGCACCGCACCCTCACCCGCGACTTCCGGGCGATCAGCACCCGGCAGGCGCGGGTGATCCTCGTCGACGCCGCGCCGCAGGTGCTGCCGCCCTTCGGCGCCAAGCTCGGCAAGTGGACCCAGGAGAAGCTCGAGAAGCTCGGCGTCGAGGTCCTCCTCGGCGCGCTCGTCTCCCATGTCGACGAGCGCGGGCTGGTCGTGAAGTACAAGGACGGCCGCGAGGAGCGCATCGAGGCCGTCGCCAAGGTGTGGGCCGCCGGCGTCCAGGCGAACCCCCTCGGCAAGCAGCTCTCCGAGCAGACCGGTGCGCCGCTCGACCGCGCCGGCCGGATCGCGGTCAACCCCGACCTCACCCTGCCCGGCTACCCGGAGGTGTTCGTCGTCGGCGACATGATCTCGCTCGACAACCTCCCCGGCGTCGCGCAGGTCGCCATCCAGGGTGCGAAGTACGCCGCCAAGGAGATCGACGGCCGGCTCAAGGGCAAGCCCGCGCAGCCGCCGTTCAAGTACTTCGACAAGGGCTCGATGGCCATCATCAGCCGCTTCCGCGCGGTCGCGATGGTCGGCAAGCTCCGCATCACCGGCGTCTTGGCCTGGCTGATGTGGCTCGTGGTCCACCTGTTCTACCTGACCGGCTTCAAGAACCGGGTCACCGCGGTGCTCCGCTGGGCGGTCTCCTTCCTCGGCAAGGGCCGCTCGGAGCGGACCTCCACCGAGCAGCAGATCTTCGCCCGCGTCGCGCTCCAGCGGCTCGAGCGGGGCGCCACCGACCTCGTCTCCGAGCCCGGCGAGTACGACGAGGCGCAGCGCCGCGCCGAGCTCGAGGCGCAGGCCGCCGAGGAGGCCCGGCTGTCGGACGAGAACAAGCGGGGCGTCAAGGTCTGAGCCAGGAGCCACCGAGCGCAGCGGGGTGGGGCGTCCGCGACGCCCGCCGTGTCGCAACCGGGTGGACCGTCAGGCCGACGACCTCTCGGAGGTCAGCCGCTCCCGGATGTGGCGGGGGAGGATGAACACGCCCTCGGCCTCGGCGGTGACGCCGTCCGGGCCGAGCAGGTGCGCCCTGGCCCACGTCTTCACGCCGTCCTCGCGCTCGATCCACGCCTCGGCCCGCAGGTCGCCCAGCGGCGTACCCTTCCGGTAGACGATCGTCAGCGTGCCGGTCATGCCGGGCCGCCCCGCGGCTGCGACGGCGTGGCCGAGGACCTGGTCGAGGATGAGCGAGACCACGCCGCCGTGCACGAGCCCCGGCGGTCCTTCGTACGCCGCGCCGCAACAGAACGCGGTCTCCGCGCGCCCGTCGGCGTCGCTGCGTACCTCGACCGGAGGCGCGATCGGGTTGCGCAGCCCGATCACCGGGTTGCCCCACGGGCGTCGGCGTCCGCCGGTGAGATGCTCCTGGCCGAGCGTCTGCGTCCGGCGCACCTTGCGGAGGCGGGCGACCGCGGCCTCGACGTGGGCCCGGGCCGCCCGGACCTCCTCGGCGTCGACGTCCGACATCACGCAGAGGTCGACGAGCTCGCGGGTGATCTCCGCCAGCGGCCGCCACGTCGCGGCCTGCTCCTCGACCACCGCGGCGGGCGTGTCGTCGGTGTCGGGGACGTGCCAGTTCATGACCTCAGACTAGAACACGTTCTCATTGGTGGTGGGAAACCGCCTTGACGCGGGGTGATGGGATGGCGCCATGACCGCGCTCGTCGCTCCCTCCACCGACCGCTGGCAGCAGTGGGCGGCGCTGGTCGCTGACTTCGGGGACGTCGAGGAGATGCACGGCTCCGGCCACTGGAACCTCACCGGCCCTCCGGAGCCGACCCAGGCCGGCTGCGCCACGTACGTCGCGATGACCGAGCTGACCTCCGCCCCCGACCTCGACGGCACCCGCGTGCCCTCGACGTACTTCTGGATCGCTGCCCGCGACGGCGCCCCGGACGACGACCTCGTCGGCTTCCTGCACCTGCGCCACACGCTCAACGAGTGGCTCTTCGAGCAGGGCGGGCACATCGGCTACTCCATCCGGCCGTCGGCGCGGCGGCAGGGTCATGCCTCGCGTGCCCTCGCGCTCGGCGTCCGGGCCGCCGCGGGGCTGGGCATCGACCGCGTCCTCGTCACCTGCGACGCCGACAACGAGGCGTCGCGGCGGACCATCGAGGCGGGCGGCGGACGGTTCGAGGACGAGCGCCACGGCCGGCTGCGGTACTGGATCACCGCGTCCGGCGCGGGCTGAGCGCGCCGGGGGAGGCTGCGCCCGCGGGCTCGGGGCGCAGCTCCGGCCGCAGGCGGTAGAGCGCGCTCTCGAACCAGTGCGGATCGACGAGCGACCTGGTGACCACGACCAGCGGCAGGCCGTCGCGCTCGATCAGCACCGTCCACCGCCGCTCGCTCGGCTCGCCGACGATCGCGATGGGCGTGTAGGGGCTCGCGACGTCGACGATCTCGGTCCGCCCGTTGCGGGTGATCGTCAGCTGGCCGCGCCTGATCGCCAGCTGCGCCGGGGTCGTGCCGGCGCGGACCGCCCACACGACGAGCAGCAGGACGGCCAGCAGTGCGGCGAGACCGACGGTCGTGGCGCTCGGCTCCCGTGCGGCGGCGTACGACGCCAGGGCGGTGCCGGCCAGCACCACGAGGAGCACCGACGACAGTGCTCGTCGTACGCCGCGGCGCACGGGGAACGTCACGTCGGTGCTGGCCTCCGCAGCGGTCAGGTTGTCGTCGGGCTCGGTCCAGCGGCCGCGACGGATCTCCGGCTCGGTGCGCACCCGCGGCGGAGGCGGGGGCCGGACGGGATCCCGCGGCGGAACCGGCTCGGCGGCGGTCGTGGCGTCGGTGGTGCCGGTGGTGTCGGTGGTGCCGGTGTTGTCGGGGCCTCGCTCCGGTGGCGTCTCCTCGGTCCGGAGCGCGGCGACGACCGCGCGGCCCAGGCCGGTGGCGTCGAGCCGGTCACCCGCCACCGGCATCACCGGATCGGGCGTCGGGGCCGGGGCAGTCGGCGCGGCGGACGCGGGCACGCCACGCGGCGCACCCGCGATCCGGGCGTCGTCGGCATAGCTCGCGCGCTTGGCCAGCCAGGCGCGGATCGACTCGGTGTCCGGGCCGAACTCGTCGGTGCTCCCCATGAGCGCGTGACTCCTCCCTCTCCCGCCGTCAGGCTACTGCGGGTCGTCCCCGACGGCGTCCGTCCACCGGGTGGGCTTGGCATGGCCCGAACGGGCCATGGGCCATGGTCCTGGGGCGCCCGGGCGGACCGACTACATTTGAGACCGATTCCCATCGACGCTCACCCTCCGGAGGCCCCCGGTGTCCGACACCCGTCCGACCGCGCTGCGTCCGACGCGCCAGCGCCGGGCGATCACCGACGCCCTCGACCGGGCGGCCGACTTCCAAAGCGCCCAGGAGATCCACGACAGCCTGCGCCGCGAGGGCGAGAAGGTCGGCCTGGCGACGGTCTATCGCACGCTCCAGGCGATGGCCGACGCCGGCGACGTCGACGTGCGCCACTATCCTGCCGGCGAGGCGACGTACCGTCGCTGCAGCGACTCCCACCACCACCACCTGGTGTGCCGCTCCTGCGGCCGCACCGTCGAGATCACCGGCTCCGCCGTCGAGCGGTGGGCCCACGCCGTCGCCGACGAGCACGGCTTCACCGAGGTCAGCCACACCGTCGAGCTCGTCGGCCTCTGCGCGGACTGCGCGCGCACGCGCGCGGAGTAGGCCGTGCGGGGCTCGAACCCGCGACACTCGGATTAAAAGTCCGGTGCTCTACCAACTGAGCTAACGGCCCGCGGCCCAGTATGCCGTGGGCCCAACTCGGCGCCGCGCGCGCCTCCGGCGCAGCCGGCTGCTCGCCGTTTGTGTCTGGGGGCCACGCGACCATGCCCTGCTGGCCGGACGGACCGCCCAGCAGGAGGTTTGTCGTCTTGGCTCCCGAACGTCCGCAGCTCACTAGGGTAAAGGCCGTGATCACAGGAGAACTGAAGAGCAAGATCGACCGCGTCTGGGACGCCTTCTGGTCAGGCGGCATCTCCAACCCGCTCGAGGTCATCGAGCAGATCACCTACCTGCTGTTCATCCGCCGCCTCGACGACCTGCAGACCCTCGCCGAGAACAAGGCCCGCCGCACCGGCGGCACCATCGAGAACCCGGTCTTCCTCCCCGGGCAGGAGCACCTGCGCTGGAGCCGGTTCAAGAACGACGACCCCGCCGTCATGCATCGGGTCGTGGCCGAGGAGGTCTTCCCGTTCCTCCGCAAGGCCGGCGGTGACGAGTCGACCTACAGCGACCACATGAAGGACGCCCGGTTCACCATCCCGACCCCGGCGCTGCTGAGCAAGGTCGTCGACATGCTCGACGACATCCCCATGGCCGACCGCGACACCAACGGCGACCTGTACGAGTACCTGCTCTCCAAGATCGCCGCCGCCGGCGTCAACGGCCAGTTCCGCACCCCGCGCCACATCATCGAGCTGATGGTCAAGATGACCGCCCCACAGCCCACCGACGAGATCTGCGACCCCGCCTGCGGCACCGCCGGGTTCCTCGTCGCCGCGAGCGAGTACGTCCGCGACACCCATCCGCAGGCGTTGACCGACGCCACCCAGCGGCAGCACTTCCACCGGTCGATGTTCCACGGCTACGACTTCGACTCCACCATGCTGCGCATCGGCAGCATGAACATGCTGCTCCACGGCATCGAAGCCCCGGACATCCGCTACCGCGACTCCCTCTCCGAAGGCGCCAGCGAGGACGCGGAGAAGTACACGCTCATCCTGGCCAATCCCCCCTTTGCCGGGTCGCTGGACTACGAGTCCACCGCCAAGGACCTGCAGCGGGTCGTGAAGACCAAGAAGACCGAGCTGCTCTTCCTGGCCCTCTTCCTCAAGCTCCTCAAGCCGGGCGGCCGTGCGGCGGTCATCGTTCCCGACGGCGTGCTCTTCGGCTCGTCCAAGGCCCACAAGGACCTGCGCAAGATCCTCGTCGAGGACCAGAAGCTCGACGCGGTCGTCAAGCTGCCCTCCGGCGTCTTCAAGCCGTACGCCGGCGTCTCGACCGCCATCCTGTTCTTCACCAAGACCAACTCCGGCGGCACCGACAACGTCTGGTTCTACGACGTCCAGGCCGACGGCTACTCCCTCGACGACAAGCGCAACCCGGTCGACGCCAACGACCTCCCCGACGTCCTCGCCCGGTGGCAGGACCTCGCCGCCGAAGCGGACCGGGCACGCACCGACCAGTCCTTCCTCGTACCCAAGGCCGACATCGTCGCGCAGGGCTACGACCTCTCCCTGAACCGCTACAAGGAGGTCGAGTACGACGATGTCGAGCACCGCCCGCCGCTCGAGATCATCGCCGACATCG
>Ga0164243_10014246_pt1 | contig 11091 bp, 6 predicted proteins | sample OricompcompostOP_FD_108781 | JGI IMG/M metagenome (GOLD analysis project Ga0164243, IMG submission 108781) | Organic Plus compost microbial communities from Emeryville, California, USA - Original compost - Organic plus compost (OP) | ecosystem: Engineered > Solid waste > Mixed feedstock >... | reverse complement strand
TGGACAAACTTCAAGTGGATGCCCCTCTTCACCATCTTCCTCGGCGGCATCTCGCTCCACGTATCGAAAGCTCTTCTAAGCCACTTCTTCGAGATCGACATCCAATGGGGCGCCACGGCCAAGGAAGTCGAGCGCGTCAACTTCCTCGAGGAGGTACCCAAGATCCTGCGCACCTTCGCCGGCACCTTCATCTTTTGCATCGGCTGCACGGCGCTCATCATCTGCGGGTACTACGTATTTCCGAGGGAATGGCAGATTCGGTATTTCGCGTCTATATATCCGCTTAGTTCGGTTATTGTTACGCATTTCTGCGTCCCGGTGTTGTTGAACCCGGCGTTGATGAAGTTTACTTTCTAAGTGGAAGGGGGCGGTGGAGGTCAAGAGCAGAATACCGGCCGTTCGCGCGGTATGCTTCGCTCGTTTTCCTTCCTCTTCTTAGAAATGGCGATGGATCGTTTGGGTTGGTATCTGATCCGGGTTTGAACCTCTACCGGGTCTGGCTGTGGGTGGTATGTGTTATATAGACGGGGATGAAGCGCATTTAATGATCGCCTGGGCTTCTTATCCCAACCTTTTTTGTGTTTTGTCTTTTGGATACATTTAGATAGTTTTTCCCTCGAGAACAAATAGCAACCTGCCTACTTCGTACATTCCGCACATCTATAGCAATCTAATCTACTATGCCGAAGACTGCTCTACACTCCCAAGTCGATTCTCGGTGGAGAACTCCTGGCAGAAGAACGCCTCACGATACTTCATACTTCCTAATCGGGGTGGAACCGAAGGAGATGTGCGGGATAATAATAATACGAAAGGTCGCAGTTAGGAATGCCAAGGTTGATTGATGCGTGCGGAATGTTTATCCGACTTCTATTGATTGCCAAGAACGCATCTGCGGTCCAAATCGACCACAGAAGCTAGTCCAGTTGGGGATGGGCCAGGCCTGACCACGCCCTCGGGCAGTTCCACCTTGATAGCTTTTGACGTTCTGTGCGAGTCTGTCTGTCCAACCATCAACGCAGATTATTATGGGTTCACGCTGCTTGGTTTTTGAGCTCAATCCGAGGTCCACCAACGCAACGAGTCACTAGCAGACTTCAAAAATGCTGGGCGGCTGGCGCAATGGTAGCGCGTTGCTCTCCTATTAAGAGCACCAAGCAAAGGTTGCAAGTTCGAGTCTTGCGTCGCTCGCTTCTTTTTGCCTCTTTAATCTCCATTCCGCAACAGAACAGCAGGGAGTCAAGTTGATCGAAAACAGGTCGGTCGAAATTTAGTCGAAGGCCTTAATTGACCTCGATCAATTATAAGCAAGTGCGTTGTGCTGAGCCATGCTCGAGGGTCAATGCAATGACGAGGAGGCTGACGCTCGGTGACACTTCACATTTGAATTTATTTTTATTTTTATTTCTTTATTTTATTTTATTTCCTTCCCTTTTTTTTTGTCGTATCGCAGGTCGCGGGTGCGAAATATAAATGCCCTTCCGACTCGAAATTTGGCCGTCTTCTTGCCGTCGTCACACGCCTACCCTAGATTCGGGTTGCTTGAGCCGCAGCCCTGGGTAGCAACACAGCTGTCAATCTCGATGACCGAGAGATTAAGATCAATGAATATAGATCCAGTCATTCGGCGAGTGCCAATATATTTTAGGCAACCAGTCCTGCCTCGTCAGATTCTCCGGGTAAGCGGTTGGGTAAATTGATGCGTCAATCCCGCTTGCTGCAAACCGCCAACAACACCCCCCGTCCATCGACGACGTTCTGTCCCTTCCTCTCTCTCCGTCTCGCCGAGCAACGGTGTCTCTCTGGGCGCTTTGTTCCGACGTATGGTGGGTGTATAGGCATCAGTGGTAGTCTCGCCCTCTTCGACGCTTTTGACGTATATTCGTGCGCTCCAAAGAGTGACGGGTGACGGGTGACGGGTTTGGTTCCTACCCGAGGACCTTAGGTATCCTACGTATCCTCCTCGCCTTTTCATTTCATGCAAGCATGTGAGTTTGGATTTGTCGCACTCATCGCGGCAGCACATGTAATTTCTTTACCCTCTTCCTCTCCTCGGCCCTCTCATGTCCCGAGCGTGTGGCAACGGTATTTCGTGGACGTGCCCGTTTAGAAAGAGGAGGTGTTAGTTGAGGTGGAAGCATGGTAGAGAAGATTCGTTTCGCCCGTAATAACCATGTTGTAATGACAATATTTTGTGGGTGTATGCTCCCTCCTCAATGACGCTGGACAATATAACCAGGCCTTGAAGGGAGCGTGCATGGGGGGTACTGTTCCCATCCAGCTTGAGAGTGCGAATACCTTGTTGGAATCCAGGGCCGTCATGAATCCTCTAGTACCTGGAAGACTGTGGTATTCCTCACCATACAGTTCGAAGAGTCCTCACAGCCGAGAGCTTGCCGTGCCCGACCTTCATCACTGTGGCCTTGCACGCCAGCAATGATTTGCGCTGCCGTATTACACGGCATCTCGTGGGCCGAAGGAGCGGTCGAAAGGCTAGATGGTGACAACACGCCAAACTCTCTCGACGTGGGGGATCTAGGTTGGGTGACGAAAGGGTGCGGTTCAAGGTGCCTCGGCGCCATCGACGGATTGTATCCTGGCGGGAACGTCCCAAGAGGATCCAGAGGCCTTTCGGGGCCTCTAAGAATAGGCAGCGCATGCGGCGTAGAGTCATCCTCGTTTATAAGATGCTTCAACGACATGGGCCCAGCAGAGCTCCGGTCCGTCCTACCCGCCGGTCCGGGACTAATACTGCCCCTCGCACTAGGCACACTCGCCTCGCTCGTGGCCGAGATGCTCCGGCGCGACGATCCCGGGCCATCCGCCGACCTCAAAACATCGGGAATCCCCTCCCCTCCCGCCTTGAGCGAGTGAAGGTACCCCTCGACCTCCTCTTCCGAGACGCCCTTTTGGGTCAGCAGCGCTCTTAACCTCGAGTTCTCCAGGGCGACATCGCGGGCCGCCCGCTGCATCTCCAGAGTGGCCTGCACACCCTGGCGCTCGTACTCTTGGACTTTGCGCTGGAGGGTCTCGACAAACTCACGGTGGCGGGCGCGGGAGCGGCGCTGGTTGTCGCGGATGCGTATCGCTGTTGGGTTCTCTGCCGGCGGCTGTTGCTCGGGTGGCGAAGAAGAAGGGAGGGACATGTTAGTGTGACGGCGGGTTTGGGAGAGGGAGAAGGGGGGGCACTTTTCTCGCTGCTTTTGTGTTTCCTTGGGGCTGAGTGAAGTGGGAAAATGGGGGGAATGGGGGAGAAGAACGTATACTTCGCATAGAGTAAGTCGAGTGTGGGTAAGAAATGTGGCAGCCTAGACTTACCTTGGAATCCTTCTTCATTGTGTGAAAGGCTCGGGCTGATTTGGAGCCGGTTATTCACGCAGGGAAGAATGACGAGGAGAAGTTACTTATTAAACAGAAACCGAGTATTCTCGAGTCCACAAGGGAGAAAAGGTAGGCAAAGGTAAAAAAGAAGAAGAAGAACAAGAAAAAGAAAAGTCCAACATTAAAAAAAAGAAAGTGATCAAAAAAAGGAATACGGAGGATGAGTCCTCACAAAATTTACAAAGTTTGGTTTCGGACTTACTTCGTAATACTGCTTTCTCTGCTCCAATCCCAGCAAAGAAAAGCAGCACAGCACAGGCTTGCTTGGCGGGATTTTATGTGGAGAGGGACTCGGGCTCTCATCAACTCGCCAACGCTTTCCGGCCGGGTCTTCGGACTTCGGACCTGGGTCCGTCCGCCGAGAGAGGGGCGAGGAGGCCGCCAAAGCTGAGCACATTATTGGGCAAGCAGAGCGAAGAGCTGAGGGCTTGGCTGGGCCGCTTCGTATGTCTATGATTGATTTCGTATTCCTGTTATGTTCAGATAATATGATGAGATGTGAATATTCCTCCCCACTGCCCCAGCGAGCGTTGTTCTCTTTGGTGGGTTCTCTCCACTTACTCTTTTGGGTCCCATCTCATCTGTCATGGTCTCGGGGGGTGCTAGACTGTCCTGGGTAAGGTATGTCATTGCGTCTTCGAGGAGCATATCAGCCCTCGTATCATTTCGCGGACATTTGGTTGGCGCATGTCGAACGTTGCAGCCTGTGCGGATGACCTGGCTGCACCTTGAGGCGTGTCATCTCCACTTATACGGACTTCCAACCTAATTATCCCCCAATTCCCCCTTGTTCTAACCTTAATCCGCCATCGCCTAGCGTGAGCCCCCCTGAAAGGCCCTCCCCAACGTCAATATATCTGCCATATCGCATCGTGACCCTTGTCTGTTATCCTTTTCTCGGCCGCGTTGATTGGCACTCGGACTAGCCTCTTTGCCTCTCATTGGCTTTTCGAGGCGTCGAGGACGTCAGGTCGGCACCACTCCGGTGCCGACTCCTCTTGGCAACTTCAGCTGAGTATATTTAGAAACCCAGGATGATATGATATCGTCTCACGCATTAATCCTTGCTGGAGACAGGTTAATCCCGGACGGTCTGGTCCGCTTCCAGCGTTGGTTGCTTCTTCTAGAAAGTCCCAAACTTCTGGCGATGAAGAGCCAATCTGAGACTCGAGGACTTCCCGATTGCTCATAGGCTCGCCGCAACGCTCAAGGTTTCTCAATAAACTACTTAGTCGCTCTCTAGCCCTATTCCTTTGAGGAAGCCATCGCGAGGTGGCTTCGTTCGGGAACAGGGGACAGGCTCTCAAACGGTCCATTTAGAGCCTAGGGCTAGGGGAGGAAGCAGACTATTTGGTCCTTTTGTTAGTTTCGGGCCTTGCATTGCATTGCGTCGTCCCGTCAAGCCACGAGCCACGCTCTTCACCGCGTGTCTTCCGTTTTGGGTTTTGGAGAGGTGGTTCAGCACCTGAGTTAAGACACGCTTCTTCGTGCGTGCATCTGCTCCTGTGTATCACCTTTCAGCCGTACTCTAGACTCTACCGCTTGCCCATGCTCATGAAGCGAAAGCGAACCTCATTCACGATGTTCCAGGAAAGGGCAAGCTCGAGGAAGTTCAAACACAACATAATTCCATGTGTACAGGCTGGAGACATATGTGGTCTGCAATGCGACGGTGCAATTTTCGCATGTCCGCATGGGCTTGAACCAAGACCTTGCTCTTGAACCGACAACGTGAGAATTCACATACCAACCGTCTCTAGCGAGGTGAAGCAAGTTTCTGTTTTGCGCAGCACTACACCAGCTGTTGGCCATAGTCGCGAGGAGACACAGAGAAATACGAGGGAAGGTGGAAATGAAACAGCCCTCGGATACACCGAGTTTGGTTTTGGCCAAGTGGATGGGCGTTATGTTGCGGCAACAAGATGATGAGGACAACATCTTTCCCGCGTTCGACAGTTGATATCAAATGATGAGGTGGCTTGTTTGTTTTCTGCGTAGCACAGCATTTTCTTCTTCAGATTTGCCGGAGTGTCTATGTCAGCCTCGTGTCTAACCCCGCCCTCACGAACGTGCCTTCCTCAATCTCTCGACGCCGCCTGCGCCTCCTTCCCTGCCGCATCCGTACCTCCTCCGTGTCTCCTTCCGCGTCTCTGCTCCAGCTCAACCCTGCGTTGCTCCTTCCCAACCAATATCTCCCTCGAAAAAACACTCGGAATAGCCTCATAACATGCAATAATGTCGCAACCTTTCTCCAAAGACCTACCTCTTTCCTTGAAAGCAGCTACGGTCAGTCCGTTGCCTCTCGGCCCCGACCGATTGGGTTCGATCCTACCGCAACCCAAGTTTTGAGTACAGCGGGCCGCGAACTAGTTCCCAGGGATCGAGTAAAGCAAGCTCGGAAATATCCTGCAGTAATGGAGATCCCCATCTGGACGCCGCGCCAGTGGTCCAAGCAGTAGACGCAACCCTTGGAGTAGGACTGGGAAGGGCCTTTAGTGAGAGGTTTATTTTTTGGTTGATTCAATGCTCTTTAATTAAGTCTTGTTACCTAGACGTAAGTTGTTCGTTCTTCCAATGAAAAACCAGGCTGTGCTATATTAAATGCTATATATGTCAGGAGACGATCTACTTCTTCTGCTCTTATTTCCCGGATATCTTCCTCTGCCTGAAATCTGCCGGTGACTGTGGCGGTGACACTGTAAAGTAAGTAAGGCTGATCGCGATGGAATTGGGGACTGAGATGATTGAGAAAATCAGCCTTGAGATTCTAAGGACTAGATGTGTATTAAAAGGCGACGGATAGCTAACTCTCTTTTTGCCTCGTAATGCTATGATAAGAGCAACGGGATGATCTCTGAGGGAAAATCAGACCTACTCTTGAAGAACTAGAAGAGGGATCACTTTCATAAAGTTCGATCGAATATATTCGAGCATTCACGATGCGGCAAGCTCTATCTAGGTTCGTCTCGGCTCTCAGCATAGCCTCCGCCACGGCCAAGGTCGTCATCATCCCCGGAGGCGAGCCCAAGCCGTACACGGGCCCGGCAGCCCTCACATCAGCAGACACCTTCTTCCAGGAGAGCGTCGGCGGCGGGCTCATACAAGTCGATGCCGACATTCTCATGTCATCCCTCGACTTCGAGGACATCACCGAAGAGACCGGTCTGCAACCTTCGTTAGATAGCTTCATCCGCGGTGCGATCCATGCATGGGGGCAACACCTACATTTTGTCATCCGGCCCGAGGAGGTTTGGTTCACCATTCTCGTACAAATGAACTTTTACATGAACACCCATGCCGAGGAACTCCGAAGTCTCTTCGTTGACTCTGAAGGTCGCGAGACTATCAAGATCAAGGACGTAACGTGGTACCGAGTCCTCGAGCGCTTCCAATATGAGATCCAAGACCGCGTCAAGACGGATTGGCTCTTGGATTGGATACAACCCAACTTCACCACGACCACCGAGTCAGACCGCATGACGGCCAACGTCCTCATGATGGGCCTCATGAAGGCCTACTTTCGGTATGAAGGCGGCATCATCTGCGGTTTCCCCTCCGTCACTTTACTCGGCGAAAAGAGTGACTGGGAGCAGCTGCACGACAAGCTCGACCGCCTCTCTGAATTCGGGGATGAGCCAGCAGAGTACCAGGCCCAGCTGCGGCCCATTCTATCGCGGTTCGTCAAGAGCTTCGACGAACCGGATAGCGACGAGATTAAGGATTTCTGGAACAGCATCGTCATTGCCGAGTCGGGCGGCATGTGTGGCGAGCCGCCGTACTTCCTCAATGGCTGGCTTACGGGGTTCTTTCACTGGGATACGGCTGGCAGGTACACACGCATCAAGAAAGGCGATCCTGGTTACGATACTGCGCGGCATGATGGTGCTCGGTTGGATGGGGTCACGTATGCAAGGGTTCCGATCAACGGTCTGCCGGTTGGATACGCACAGGCGCCGTTCGTCATGGACAACTTCAGAGACGTTGAGAAGTTCCAGGCCATGGTACTTGCCGGTACGCTTGGCAAGAGGATCACGGAGGGATATCCCGATGGTTACCTCGACGCTTATCAAAGGGCAGCAAAGGCAAAGGCAGGCGATGATGGTGAGGAAGCTGAGGTAGACGATGACCCAGCTCACCACGGGACGCTCCAGCCTAGCTCGGGCTGGCTCCTCTACGGTCCAGTAGAGCATGAGCGGAACGCGACACAAGTGATTGACTTGGAACTTCGTTCACTACCTGACTATTTCAGAACTGGAAACTGTCAATAGCGTGAGAGTTAAGTTCGTTTTGTTTTGGAGGATGAGTATCAAAGCGGTGCCGAGATCTGGCGAGAGAGGTGCATGACGATTATCATCTCTCTGTGTGTACATTAATTCAATCTGATATTAGTTCCTGCAATTTTGTAATCACCGGACATGGTCAAAGTCCACCCTTTGATGTTTCTTCCCAGAGAATGCCAGAGTTTTCTGAACTAAAGTCGTCAATATCTTGATGATTGTATGAAGGAGCGAGCGCAGATCCCTGTGGGTGTTTACACGACACTTCCATCAGAGGCGACTCGGCTTCGCGGGATCCACGTCTTGGTGATAAACTACACAACCACCGGAACCCGCAGAAGCCCAAAATCAGAGTCAGTTTAGACGTAGGTCCGAAAGCTGTTGGGTTCTACCCAGCAAAGCACTCGGTAATAAATTCAACTTGCCCTTGGAAATGCTGCTGTCTCTCCAACAAATCGTGCCATATGGCAATCCTGTCAAACTTCCCCGAGGCAAGTATTAACGCGACCGGGCATAAGTTGAGATGAGAACCAGGGAACCGGGAGATTGCGCTTGCTGCAGGCCAAGGCGAGAATCTGGTGAGAATTCAAACTGCCAGACTTATTTCATGAATCTTCACATCAGTAAGAAATTAGTCAACAATGTTTCCTCAGTTGACGCTTTTTATTGAAGATCATCTCCGCCAATGCTACTTCATATTACGAAGCGAGGTAGAGGAGGGCAAGAAGTTGACCAGGTTCATGCAGACGAACACGACTTCTTGCTAGACTCGGCACCAACTTGGAATAAATGAGGATGATTCTCCGGCTTGGCAGCAACTGAAAGATGCGGACCAGGCCAAATGGAGCCGGCTTCAGGGATCTTCAGCAGTACCTGCGTCAAGCGTGCGACCAGGAGCCTCCGCGGCGCTCGCAGACTCTCACTCACACTGCTCGCAGGACGTCACTGCCCGATGTAACGGCCTGCGGTGACATTCCTAGTGCTTGGCATTCCTTCCATGATGATGGTGTCGTTGCAATTTTGGGTCAATGGCTGGATGCGTAGATGTCACCAAGGCCAAGACGTTGGGGGTTGATCCTGGTTATTGGGCCGTCTCTCTTGCACCTCGAGGAAGAATACGCATCCGGGGGCGGAATGCGGGGGACGTCGGCATGGAGAAGCTGTTGGAGAAAGGAAGAGTTACGTCTCCGCAAAGGACCGCCTTCACCAATTGCATAGGCCTCATCAGTCCAGGCTGGAGATTTACGGAAACATGGGGATTATGTGCCAACTCCTGTTCGGAGAAATTGCTTTATGCGAACGGACGCCTCGGGATTTACGCCCTGGATGGGCGGCGCATTATCTCGTAAAAGTCGGCGCATCTTTCCAAGGTTGTATCGGCATGCAACATTGGGATTAATGTGATCGGTCGAGATTCCGAGCTTCCCGCAGGCCTGACCTGGTTTACTACTGAGTGCTTCGTAGATCTAGCGATCTAGCGATAATAACAGCCAGGCGTTGGAATCAAAGCGATGCTGTATCCGGTAATAATCAAGAACAGAATTGCGGAACATGAATAGTGCATATTGGTGATATCGTCCCTTTGGGAGCAGGGAAGGCGCGGGGGTGTTAGTGAGAATCAAGGCAGTTCATCGTCATTTCTTCTTCAGATTCCGATAGTTCAAGAGGCTTTTGCGAGAGAGATTCCACTTCATGTTGCAAGTTCAAACCGATATATATTGTCTAGACTATTTGGTTTTGACTTCCATAGTTTCTTTGCAGCGTTGGTATCGGACCATACTTCGTAGCTCTCGCACACTTACACTAGCTCTGGGTTGGGATGCCTTGAATTTATCCATCCTCAAGTCTTCTCCCCACCAATTTCCCCGACCCACGGTAGCATTGAATACTCCGGGCCTGGGCACTCTCTCCCTCTCTCCACTCCATCGACAAAACCCCCGTTCGTTACTCGTTGTCAATTGAGCCTGATGGCGGGGAGACGAGATGAACTGCGTCTTGGCGCTAATCCTCCAATGGGGATGCTAGAATGCATATTGTCTGGTCTGATTTGGGAAATGTTCTCAGTGGAGAAGGATCCGGATTGTTGCGACCTCGCTGCACGATATTGTTGCTTCAATGTTCCATTGAACCATAGATTGTTCATGGCTTGTCTTGCCTTGCCCGCAGCTTCGGGGGAGTCAGACTGCCAAGTTCTCTAAGTTGGCTGGGCCAATTGATCAATCATGGGGCGTTGGCTTAAATACAGTCCCATGACACCTCTCTCGCCCTGTAATGGTGCTTGTAAGAGGAACCCTAAGAGCTTTCACTCCTTTAGGCTCCCCGTCCCCTTGATAGCTTGATAGCCTCTTCTCTCGCCGCTCGTTTACTAATCGGCCATTGTACATTGTCCACGGAGTCTGAGAGACCTCTACGACCATGCGCAATCTCAAAAGTTCGGTCCTGGTCTTCCTGACCGCGACGGCCAAGCTCATCGCCGCCTGGCCCGTCGTCTCCGAACACGCCCAGCTCCTCACCCGTGCTGAAGAAGTCGCCGACGAGTACGACTACATCATCGTCGGCGGCGGCACCTCCGGCCTCACGGTCGGCGATCGCCTGACGGAGAACGGCAAGTACACCGTCCTCGTCATTGAGGAGGGCGTCTTCCACGAGAAGACCGGTTTCGACTTCCAGCGCATGTACGACATCACGTCGCAGCCGAGTCCGGGCCTGAATGACCGGACTTTCTTGGTGGGTATTGGGAAGGGTGTTGGTGGCAGCTCGCTCGTCAACGGCCAGGTGTTCCTGAGGGGTACCTCGGAGGAGTATGATGCCTGGAAGACACTTGGTGGATCTGATGCTGCCGATTGGGACTGGAATGGCCTTCTTCCCTTCTTTAGGAAGGTATGGATATATTCATTGATTCCTCCACTAAATCACCGGACTGTATACCGAGGGAAGTTGGTCTCCAGTGTCTAACGGTTCCTGCTAGGCCATGACCCTCAATCCTCCGACCGAAGACCAGGTCGAAAAGTTCAAGATTCTTTATGACTTGGATTATTGGGGTACGGATGCTGAGATTCAAGTCTCGTTCAGCAATGGAAATGCCAGTGACCAGACTAGTATGTGTCCCCTCTTGTCAAGTTGACGTCTCCATTCCTTTCCGTCGCATCTTTGACTTACACGCCTGCCCCCAAAAGTGATTCTTTACGATGCCATGTCGAAGGTACCCGGCGTGAACATCCCGGTCGACTCGGGTGCCGGTGAGGCCGGTCTCTATTGGTACCCCATGGCCCAAGACAACGTCAACTTCCAACGATCCTACGCCCGCACTGGCCACTGGGACGGCCTCCAGCGCGACAACTACCAAATGATCGTCGGCGCCAAGGTCTCCACCATCCTCTTTGATGACTCCAACGATGTCCTGACTGCCTCGGCCGTGACTTTCCGTTCCGGA
>Ga0164243_10014245_pt1 | contig 11091 bp, 8 predicted proteins | sample OricompcompostOP_FD_108781 | JGI IMG/M metagenome (GOLD analysis project Ga0164243, IMG submission 108781) | Organic Plus compost microbial communities from Emeryville, California, USA - Original compost - Organic plus compost (OP) | ecosystem: Engineered > Solid waste > Mixed feedstock >... | reverse complement strand
CCTCGCCGAGCCGCCAGCACGCCGACAGCGCGGCCAGGTGCAGCGTGCGGGCGGTGACGTAGACGTCGGCGATCTGCCCGGCCACGGCCTGGAAGGCGGCCAGCGGGCGGCCGAACTGGGTGCGGGTGCGCACGTGCTCGGTGGTGAGCTCCAGCGCTCCGCGGACCGCTCCGTCGCCGAGCGCGCACATGCCGGCGAGGGCGCAGCGGTGCAGGTCCGCGAGCGCGCCCCCGTCGCCGACTCCTCCGCCGCCCAGCCGTTCGCCGCCCAGCCGTTCGCCGCGGACCTCGGTGAACCGCAGCGTGGCGGCTCGCCCACCGGACAGGGCGCAGGATCGCCGTTCGAGCCCGGCGGCGTCGGGCCGCACCAGCGCGATCGCCGTGCCGCCGTCGTCCAGCGAGACCGGGACCAGGATCTCGGCGGCCTCCTCGGCGCACAGCACGTCCGTCTTCGTCCCGGTGACGACCAGCGCGTCCCCGTCCTGCCGCGCGGTCGTGCGGGGCCGGTCGGGCAGCGCGTGCGAGGGCTCGTTCAGCGCGGCGGTGAGCACCCGGCCGGCGTCGACATCCCGCAGCAGGCGTTCCTGCTGCTGCTCGGTGCCGTGCCGGGCTATCGGCAGCACCCCGAACGCCAGCGTCGGCAGCGCCGGGACCTCGGCCGCGCGCCTGCCGACCTCGGTCAGCAGCACGCCGGTGGCCAGCGGGCCGAGCCCGCCGCCGCCGAACCGCTCCGGGACGGCCACCGACAGCAGCCCGGCCGCGGCCATCGCCTTCCAGATCGCGCGAGAACCCGTTTCATGGTCGTGCTCGCCTCCGGCGCGTTCCTGCTCGCGGGTCAGGACCTCGATCGCGAGGTCTCGCACGGATTGCTGGGTGTCGTCGAGCGCGAATTCCACATCGGCTCCTCGCCTCGGTCCCGTCCACCGTCGGTGAAACTGGTTCTAGTTCTAGCTGTGCGCCGGGGTGCCGCGCAAGCACCGCGCCACCGAGCGGATCAGGAGCGCGGCAGCCCGAGGACGCGTTCGGCCGCCACCGTGCGCAGGATCTGGGTCGTGCCGCCGGCGATGCTCAGGCAGCGGCTCAGCAGGAACTCGTGCGATGCCTCGGCGGCCGCCCCGTCCGCGGCGGCCCCGTCCGGCCCGAGCAGGTCGAGCGCGGTCTCGGCCACGTCCTGCCGGTGCCGCACCCCGACCAGCTTCTCCACGCTGGACTGCGCTCCCGGGTCCTGGCCGTCGAGGCTGCGCAGCGTCGCGCGCAGCCGCAGCAGCGACACCGACAGGCCCTCGGCGACCTGCCCGCCGATCCGCACCCGATCGGCCTCCCCGGCCCGGCCGCCGAGCGCGAGCAGCGACTCGACCTCCCGGCCCAGCGATGAGCCGCCGCTCATCGCCACGCGCTCGTTGGACAGCGTGGTGCGCGCCAGCCGCCAGCCCTGCCCCGGCTCGCCCACCAGCTGCTCGTCCGGCACGACCACGTCGTCCAGGAAGACCTCGTTGAACCGCGCGACCCCGGTGATCTCCCGCAGCGGCCGGACCTCGATGCCCGGCGCGGCCATGTCGACCAGGAAGTAGCCGATGCCGCGGTGCTTCGGCGCGTCCGGATCGGTGCGGGCCAGGCAGATCGCCCAGTCCGCCTCGTGCGCCAGCGACGTCCACACCTTCTGCCCGCGCAGCCGCCACCCGCCCGGAACCCGCTCGGCGCGGGCGCGCAGCGCGGCCAGGTCCGAGCCCGCGCCGGGTTCGCTGAACAGCTGGCACCAGGTGATCTCGCCGAGCGCGGTGGGCCGCACGAACCGTTCCTGCTGCTCGGGGGTGCCGTGCGCGAGCAGGGTGGGCACCACCCAGGCGCCGATGACCAGGTCGGGGCGCTCGACCCCGGCGCGGCCCAGCTCCTCGTCGACGAGCAGCTGCAGCGGGGCCTGCGCGCCGAGGCCGTGGGGTTCCGGCCAGTGCGGGGCGAGGAATCCGGTGCTGCTGAGCCGTTCCCGCTGCCCGTCAGGGGGCAGCGCGGCGATGTCCTCGGCGGTCGCGCGGATCTCGGCCCGCCGGGACTCCACCTCCACCGGGAACGCGCCGGTGATGCGCAGATCGCGGCGCACTCCGCGCAACGCCAGCTCGGCCGCGCGGGCGCGCCAGCGCGCGGTGCCGCCGAGCAGCTGCCGCAGCGCCACCGCGCGCCGCAGGTACAGGTGCGCGTCGTGCTCCCAGGTGAAGCCGATGCCGCCGAGCACCTGCACGCAGTCCTTCGCGGTGTCCACAGCGGACTCCAGCGCCACCGCTCCCGCCGCGGCCGCGGCCAGCGGGTGTTCGCCGGGGTTCTCGTCGCAGGTGCGGGCGGCGTCCCACGCCACGGCGGCGGCCTGCTCGGCGCGGCACAGCATCTCCGCGCACAGGTGCTTGACCGCCTGGAAGGAGCCGATGACCTGGCCGAACTGCTCGCGCGTGCGAGCGTGCTCGACGGCGGTGCGCAGGCACCACGCCGCCACGCCGGAGGCTTCCGCAGCCGCCAGCGTCACGAGCACGTCGCGAACCCGCTCGGTGCCCAGTCCGCCGAGCACGGCGTCGAACGGCACGTGCAGCTCGTCGCAGGTGACCGCGCCCAACGACCGCGAGAGGTCCAGCCCCTCGCGCTCGTCGATCCGAACCCCGTGCTGTCCACTTCGGACGAGGAACCACACGTCCCCACCGTCCGGCGTCTGCGCGCCCAGCAGCAGGTGCGAAGCCTCCGGCGCGGACAGCACCGGCGCCACGGAACCGGAGACCGACCACCCGCCCTCGGCGTCCACTGCGGACAGCGAGCCGGTTTCCGCCGCCACCGCAACGGAGATCTCCCCCTCCGCCACCGCCCGCACCACCTCGTCCGACCGGCCGCAGCCGGCGAGCAGCAGCCCGGCGGCGCAGGTCGGCAGCACCGGACCCGGCAGCAGCGCCTCGGCGGCCGGCTCCAGCGCCGCGGCCAGCTCGGCCACGCCGGCGCCGGCGCCACCGGATCGCTCGGGCAGTGCGACGGCGAACACGCCCTGCTCGGCCAGGCCCTTCCACCAGCGGTTCCCACTCGTGCCGGCGCGGATCTCGGCGGTGTCGAACTCCGCGGCCCGGGACCGGATCGAGTCCCGCAGGTCGCGCTGCACCTCGGTGATGGCGATCGGCATGGCGCCTCCCTCTCCCGCCCGGCGCAGCATAATAGAACAAGTTCTACCTTGGCCAGGCCGAACCTGAGTAGGCTCGGACCCGACCGACCGCGACGAGGGGACACCAGTGACCACCGCACCGACGCCCAGTGACCGACCGACCACACCGCCCGCCATGCCACCGGACCTGCAGGCGCTCGCCGAGAAGGCCACCGGCTTCATGCCCGCCGACGAAGGGCTCGCGCTGCACGACGCCGCCGCGGCGCACCTCGGCACCGGCGTGGGAGTGGAAATCGGTTCTTACTGCGGCAAGTCGACGATCTACCTCGGCGCCGCCGCCCGCGCCACCGGCGGGCGCATCGTCACCGTGGACCACCACCGCGGCTCCGAGGAGCACCAGCCCGGCTGGGAGTACCACGACCCGCAGCTGGTCGATCCGCAGGTCGGCAGGCTCGACACGCTCGGCGAGTTCCGCCGCACCATCGCCGGAGCCGGCCTGGAGGACGAGGTCATCGCGATCGTGGGCGGCTCGGCGGCCACCGCCGCGTTCTGGCGCACCCCGCTGGAGCTGCTGTTCATCGACGGCGGGCACTCCGCGGCCGCGGCCGCCGCCGACTACGAGGGCTGGGCGCCGTGGATCCGGCCCGGCGGGGCGCTGGTGATCCACGACGTGTTCCCGGACCCGGCCGACGGCGGGCGGCCGCCGTACGAGATCTACTGCCGCGCCCTGGACAGCGGGCAGTTCGCGGAGATCAGCGCGACCGGCTCGCTGCGGGTGCTGCGGCGCACCTCCGGAGAACCCGGCCGGTTGTGACCCGCGCGGTCCCGGATTCCGCCGCGTGCCGCGGAATCCGGGACTCCGCTCAGTCCCGCACGAGCTCCGAGACCGGGGCCGGGCAGCCGCAGCCGCCGTCCACCGGCAGCCCCGTCCGCGGCGCCCCGGTGCGGAAGATCCCGCTGCCGGGAGTCGCCCCGGACAGCGCGTCGGCGGCCAGCACCACCGCCGCCCCGGTCCACGTGGTGCGCTCCACCGGCCACCGCTTGCGGTCGGTGTGCACGTAGCCGGTCCAGTACGAGCCGTCCTGCTCGCGCAGGTGCTGCATCGCCGCGAACACCTCCAGGGCGCTGGAGCGCCGGCCCAGCACGTCCAGGCTCAGCACCAGCTCGCAGGTCTCCGCGCCGGTGACCCACGGGTGGTCGTCCACGCACAGCACGCCGAGCCCGTCGACGACGAAATCCGCCCAGCGAGCGGAGATCCGGTCGTGCCCGGCCCGATCCCGCAGCGGGCCCGCCAGGACCGGGTAGTACCAGTCCATCGCGTAGCGGTCCTTCTCCGCGAACGCCTCCGGGTGGTGCCGCAGCGCGTGCGCCAGCCGGTCCAGCGCCACCTCCCAATCGGGCTGCGCGCACCCGAGGTGCCCGGACAGCGCGAGGCCGCACACCAGGCTGTGGTGGATGCTGGAGCAGCCCGCCAGCAGCGCCTCCCCGGTCGGCCCGTCCGCCCCGCGCGCCCAGTCGATCTCCCCGCGGTCCCGCTGCAGCGCGAGCACGAAGTCCACAGCCCGGCGCACCACCGGCCACATCCGGGCGGCGAACGCCTCGTCCCCGGTGATCAGGAAGTGGTGCCACACCCCGACCGCGGGGTAGGCGCAGAAGTTGGTGTCCGCCGCGGCGTCCTCGACCACCCCGGCCCGCACCTGCAGCGGCCACGAGCCGTCCGCGCACTGGGTGCGGCGCAGCCACTCGTAGGCGCGCTCCGCCTCGTCCACCAGCCCGGCCGCCGACAGCGCCATCGCCGACTCGACGTGGTCCCACGGGTCCACGTGCCCGCCCTCGAACCACGGCACCGCACCGGAGCTCTCCTGCACCGCCGCGATGGACCGCGCGGTGGCCAGCACGTCGCCCGCGGTGAGCACCCCGTCGACGGCGGGCAGCTCAGGCACCGGCGACCTCCGGCTTGTGCAGGTAGACCACGAGGCTCTTGCCCAGCACCGGGTTCAGCAGCTCCTCGGCCACCCGCGTCACCGCCGGGCGCTTCATCAGGTCCCACACCAGCAGCTTGTGGTACAGCTTCGGCAGCGGGTGCTCGGCGTCGTCCACGCCCACCGCGCACTTCAGCCACCAGTACGGCGCGTGCAGCGCGTGCGCGTAGTGGTGGTGCACCGGGCGCAGGCCCGCGATGTGCAGCCGCTCGACGAGCTGCTCGCGGCGGTAGATCCGCACGTGCCCGCCCTCGGCCTGGTGGTAGTCGTCGGACAGCGCCCAGCAGACCCGCTCCGGGAACCACCGCGGCACGGTCACCACGACCCGGCCGCCGGGCTTGACCACCCGGACCAGCTCCTCCATGACCTTCCGGTCCTGCGGGACGTGCTCCAGGACCTCGGAGGCGATCACGTGGTCGAAGTGGTCGTCCGGGAACTGCAGCGCCAGCGCGTCGCCGGTGACGGTGGTCGCCGACGCGCCCGCGGGGGCCTCGCCGGTCTCCTCCATCGCCGCGAACATGGTCTTGACCTCGTCGAGCGCCGCGGCGTCCTGGTCGAACGCGACCACGTCCGCACCGCGCCGGTAGCACTCGAACGCGTGCCTGCCGGCACCGCACCCGAGGTCGAGCACCCGCTGCCCGGCGCGCAGCCCGAGCAGGTCGAAATCCACCGTCAGCACTGTTGTCCCGCCTCTCCCGCTCCCGCGGCTTCGTAGACCTCCGCGGTGGCCGCGGCCACCGATTCCCAGCTGTACCTGCTCAGCACCCGGCGCCGGCCGGCAGCCCCCATCCGGTGCCGGCGCTCCGGGTCGTCGAACTGCGCGCCGAGCGCCCCGGCCAGCGCTTCGGCGTCGCCGGGCGGCACCAGGTCGGCGCACTGCCCGTCCGGGCCCACCACCTCCGGGATCGCGCCGGCGCGGCTGACCACCAGCGGGGTCGCGCAGGCCATCGATTCCACGGTGGGCAGCGAGAAGCCCTCGTACAGCGACGGCACGCAGGCGATCTCGGCCGAGCCGAGCAGCGCGGCCAGCTCGGCGTCGCTGATGCCGCTGACCGTGCGCACCGCGCCCTGGATGCCGAGCTCGTCGATGAGCCGGTCGGTGGGCCCGCCCGGGGTGGGGTCGGCGACCAGCACGAGCTCGACCTCCCGCTCGGTGCGCAGCTTCGCGACCGCCTCCAGCAGCGTGCCGATGCCCTTCAGCGGGGTGTCCGCGCTGGCCATCGCCACGATCCGGCCGGGCACCCGCGGCTGCTCCGGCGGCCGGAACACCGCGTCGTCCACGCCGAGCGGCACCACCTGCAACCGGTCCCGGCGCACGCCGAAGTCCTCGACGATGTCGCGGGCCGAGGACTCCGAGACCGTCAGCAGCGAGGGGATGCGCTGCACCACGCGCCGCTGCATCCGCAGGAACCCGTACCAGCGGCGCACCCCGAGCTTGCGCCAGCCCTTCGCGGCGGCCAGCTCCAGCCGCCGGTCGTGGGTGATCGGGTGGTGCACTGTGGCCACCAGCGGCAGCCCGGCGCGCTGCAGCGCCAGCAGCCCGTAGCCGAGGGACTGGTTGTCGTGCACGACGTCGAACTCCCCGGCCCGCTCGCGCAGGATCTTCGCCGCGCGCAGCGTGAACGTCAGCGGCTCCGGGAACCCGGCCGTCCACATCGTCCCGACTTCGAGGACGTCCACGAGGTCCCGGAATTCCCGCCAGTGCGGGGTGCGGAACGGGTCCGGCTCGCGGTACAGGTCGAGGCTGGGCACCTCGGTCAGCTCCACGCCGGGGTCCAGGTCCGGGTAGGGCTGTCCGGAGAAGACCTCCACGCGGTGGCCGAGGCGCACCAGTTCCCGGCTCAGATTGCGGACGTAGACGCCCTGCCCGCCGACGTGCGGCTTGCTCCGGTACGACAGCAGCGCGATGCGCACGGGATCACCTCCTGAAGCCGCCGCAGCACGCAACGGGTATAGTGGAACATGTTCTCTTTCGATGGGGACGGCCCCGCGGCGCGGCGTCCCCGGCGGCGCCGAGCCGCGCCGCTGCCCGACGCACCCGACACCGACGCACGTTGAGAGGACCGACCTCATGGGCACGACACCGCGACGCGGTTCCACCACGCACCCGGTCAGCCTGCTGGCCGACCAGGGCGGGTCGGCGGCTCAGAACGCGCGCCGCAAGCGCATCATCGACGCCACGATCGCCCTGGCCGGCAAGGGCGGCTACGACGCGGTGCAGATGCGCGCCGTCGCCGAACGCGCCGACGTGGCGCTGGGCACGCTCTACCGCTACTTCCCGTCGAAGATCCACCTGCTGGTGACCGGCCTGGCGCGGGAGTTCGAGCGGGCCCAGGAGCGCCTGGGGCGCACCAAGATCCCGGGCGAGACGCCCTACGACCGGGTGCTGTACGTCCTCGGCCGCACGACCCGCACGATGCAGCGCAACCCGCAGCTGACCGAGGCGATGACCCGCGCGTTCATGTTCGCCGACACCTCGGCGGCCAACGAGGTCGACGCGGTCGGCGCGCTGACCGAGACGCTGTTCGCCCGCGCGATGACCACCGGCGACGAGGAACCGACCGACGAGCAGCGCGCGATCGCCCGCGTGATCGCCGACGTGTGGCTGTCCAACCTGGTCGCCTGGGTGACCCGGCGCTCCTCGGCGACCGATGTGGCCAACCGGCTGGAGCTGACGGTGCGCCTGCTGCTGCGCTGATCGCGGCGCGGTGGTGGGCTGCGGCGGCATCACGCCTCCCGGTACCGGGCGACACCGTCCACAACGGACCGTTCCAGCCGGGCGCGGGCGACGAGCAGGTCCAGGTGCGCGGCGGTCTCGCCGACGGCGAGGATCCGGTTGAACACGTCGAGGTCGTCGAAGGCGCGCTCGCGGCGGGTCCAGCCGAGCCGCCCGGCGACCTCGCGGGCGGTGTCGGCACCGTCCACAGCGGCCTGGGTGCGGTCGAGCCGGTCCTCGTGGTGGGCGAGGAGTTCGGCCGCGCGGGCGTGCGCGCTCGCGGTCGCAGGCCCGTGCGCGGGCAGCAGCCGCATGTCGGGCAGCTCGCGCACGCGCTGCAGCGAGTCCAGGAAGTCCCCGAGCGGCAGGTCGGTGCGCGCGGCCTCCAGCCCGATGGACGGGGTGATGTGCGGCAGCACGTGGTCACCGGAGAACAGCAGCGCGTTGTCCTCGTCGGCGAACACGACGTGCCCGCGGGTGTGCCCGGGGGTGGCGATCACGCGCAGCGTGCGCGAGGTGAGGTCGATCTCAGCGCCGTCGTCGAGCCACTCGTCGGGCGGCTCGTAGTGGTCCTCGGCGGGCTCGGTCTCCAGCGCGGACCGGATGAGCTCGGCGAGCTCGTCGGCCCCGGCGCGCTCCAGCCGGGACAGCTGGCGGTCGTTGCTGCCGGACAGCAGCACTTCCAGGGAGGGCCGCTCGCCGGCGCCGAGCGCCAGCGGGGTGCCGAACTCGCGGCGCAGCTGCACGCCGAGGGTGTAGTGGTCGCGGTGCACGTGGGTCACCAGGAACCGGCGCACGTCGGCGAGCCCGCGGCCGAGCTCGGCCAGCGCGGACTCCAGCGCTTCCCGCGCCTCGGGCCGGGCCCAGCCGGAGTCGACCAGCACCAGGCCGTCGCCGTCCTCGATCGCGTAGGCGTTGATCGCGCGCAGGCCGTCCCCGGGCATCGGCAGCGGGATGCGGTGCACGCCCGGCGCCACCTCGAAGGCACCGGCCTCCAGCCAGTCGTGGCGCCCGCGCGCCACGTCGACGCTCGCCAAGTGCACCTCCGGGGTCGTGACAGTTCCGATGACACGATAAACGTGAAGCGATCTCAGGATTCAGGTGGTGCCAGGACGCAGTGCGCACCGCGCTGCCGGTCGTAGATCGTCGGCATGCACCGGTTGCAGCGGATGCACAGGACATCGCGCTCCGGAGTCGCCTGCAGCCGCTGCACCAGGTCGGGTTCGCGCAGCAGGGCGCGGGCCATCGCGACGAACTCGAAGCCCTCCGCCATCGCCCGGTCCATCGTCGCCTTCGCCCCGATCCCGCCGAGCAGGATCAGCGGCAGCCGCAGCTCGGCCCGGAACTGCCGCGCGTGGCCGAGCAGGTAGGCCTCCCGGTACGGGTAGTGGCGCAGGAACAGGCCGCCGAAGTGGCGCAGCACCAGCCGCTGCGGCTGCGGGAACCCGGCGGCGAACGCGCGGACCGGCACGTCGCCGGTGAACAGGTACATCGGGTTGAGCAGCGAGCTGCCCGCGGTCAGCGCCAGCGCGTCGACCGAGCCGTCCTGCTCCAGCCAGCGCGCCACCTGCAGGCTCTCGTCCAGCCACAGGCCGCCGGGCACGCCGTCGTCCATGTTCAGCTTCGCGGTGATCGCGATGCGGTCGCCGACCTCGTCGCGCACGGCGCGGGCGGCTTCCCGGGCGAGGCGGGCGCGGTTGCGGGTGGAGCCGCCGTAGCGGTCGGTGCGCCGGTTCAGCCGGGGGCTCAGGAACGCGCTGGCCAGGTAGTTGTGGCCGAGGTGGATCTCGACGGCGTCGAAGCCGGACTCGGCGGCCAGGCGGGCGGCGCGGGCGTGCGCCTGCACGATGCGGGCGAGCCCGGCTTCGTCGGGGACCTCGTTGAGGCGCAGGCTGAGCGGGTTGAAGCTGCGGCTGGGGGCCAGCGACGGGGCCCGGTTGGAGCGGGCGTTGGCGACCGGGCCCGCGTGGCCGATCTGGGCGGAGACGGCGGCGCCCCGCGCGTGCACGGCGTCGGTGAGCCGGCGCAGGCCCGGGACGGCTTCCGGGCGCATCCACAGCTGGTGGCGGTCGGTGCGGCCTTCCGGGGAGACGGCGCAGTAGGCGACGGTGGTCATGCCGACGCCGCCGGCGGCGGGCCGCACGTGGAAGTCCACGAGTGCGTCGGTGACGAGCGCGTCCGGTGTGCGCCCTTCGAAGGTGGCGGCTTTGATGGTCCGGTTGCGCAGCTCCACCGGCCCCAGCTTCGCCGGTGCGAACACGTCCGGCACACCGTCGACCATCGCAATCCCTCCCGTTTCCCGCGGCAGCGCCCGCCCGGCCGCTCCGGCGAACCCCGGGCTTCTGCTCACCGTCCTGCGAACCGCTCTACCCGACTACGACTCCGCCCCCGCACCGCTCCCCTCCCCGAGCGCCCGAGCTCGCTCCAACCCACTCCCCCGCCACAACCGGACACTCCACTTCCGCCGAACACACCCGAAGCCACCTCCCCGACACGGCCCCGAATTCCCCACCCCTCAGCGGAAACCCCGCCTCCACCACCCACGCCACCGACACCACGTCCGCCAACCGACCACGCACTCACCCGCGGGAAGCGGCCCCAGCCGCTTACACCACCCACGCCACCGACACCGCGCTCCCCAACGGACTACGCACTCCCCGGCGCACAAGCGGCGAAGCCGCTTCCCCCAGGCACACAACCGAAACCTGGGCCGCCACCGGACTACGCACTCTCCGGCGGGCAAGCGGCGCAAGCCGCTTCCGCCACGCACGCCACCGGCACCGCCGCGGGTTCTCAGAGGCTTTCTCGCGAGGACAGCTCCAACGCCGCGTAGGGCTGCTACTCAAGTTGGAGATCCCGCAGCGAGAAAGCCTCTGAGGTCCCGCCACTCGCACCGCCGCGAAACCAGCACCGCACGCCACCAGGCAGCCGGCAAGGCAACAGGCACCGCCACGCAGCTCACACCGTGTCCACAATCAACGAGAAAGCCTCTGAGGTCCCGCCACCCGCACCGCCGGGAAAGCCCCCGACAACCAAACAGACACCCGGCAGAGCAACAGGCACCGCCACGCAGCTCATACCCTCTCCACAATCAAAACATTCGCAGTACCACCGCCTTCACACATCGTTTGCAGCCCGTATCTGCCGTTGACCCGCTCCAGCTGGTTGATCAGCGTGGCGGTGAGTTTGGCTCCGGTGGCGCCGAGGGGGTGGCCGAGTGCGATGGCGCCGCCGTTGGGGTTGGTGGTGGCGGGGTCGGCGCGG
>Ga0164243_10014244_pt1 | contig 11091 bp, 5 predicted proteins | sample OricompcompostOP_FD_108781 | JGI IMG/M metagenome (GOLD analysis project Ga0164243, IMG submission 108781) | Organic Plus compost microbial communities from Emeryville, California, USA - Original compost - Organic plus compost (OP) | ecosystem: Engineered > Solid waste > Mixed feedstock >... | reverse complement strand
TGATCGAGCACCATCCGTACCGCACGCTCCCGAACCTCGGGTGAAAACTTGTTCGTCGTATTGCTCATAGAAGACCCGTCCTCTCAGGAGTTGGGGCCTCCGGCAATCCCGGGGCGGTTCAGAGGCCGACCGCAAAGCCAAAGCGATGATCGCCGCATGGGCGTCCGGCGACAAAGCGAGCGCACTACCCATCACCGCTCCCGCCGACGCCGACGATTGCGGTTCCGACGAACCTCTCCCCGTCTTGTGCGCCCTTTGCCGGAAGGGTCTGGGCCATGCCTGAGACCCCCGCCCGGACAGCAGCGTTACAGGGCCGCGATGCTACGCATCGGACCCACAATTCTTCATCACACCTCACGCACGGGTGCATCCAGCTTTTCTGCGGGTTTGACGGGATGCTGATAGCATCTCGTCAAATGCAGCGACGAGGAAATGGCGCAATTCGGCCATTTCCCGCGATGGCGAATAGCATCTCGCCGGGAGCGGTGCGATGAGCGCCCGCGCCCAGACGGTGCGGCTCACTCCAGTGCAGCACCGCACGCTCGCCGGCTTCGCGAGGCAGCGCGGATTGAGCGAATACGCGATGCTCGCCCGCGTGGTCGATGCGGGCTTTGCCGCCCTCGTTCACGGGAGCGGTAACGAGATGGACACCCGCGAGATCGTCGCCGAGCTGGCAGCGGTCAGCACCCGTGTTGTCGAAGTCGAACGGATGCTGGACCGGGCATTGTTCACCGCCTGCGCTGCCTATTGCTATGCCCGCAGCGCGGCGCTGGGCGCGCGCACGAACGACGAGACTGTCACCGCCGAGATCGTTGCGGCCAGCGGCGGCTCGCACAGGAGAAGCGGTCATGACCCACCATCATGATCGCCGCATCCATGCCGATGCCCTGCACAAGCAGCGGCTCGGGAGCGCAGCCGCCCGCTTCAAGCGGCAGGTCGGTGCGATGCTGGCATCCGTCGCCCTTGGCGGGATGGTCATGCCCTATATGTTGCTGGACCGCGACGCGCGGGTGGCGGCCAGCGCCTGGTATTGGGCCAGGACCAAGTTATGGTTCTTGTCCGGCACCGTCGCTGATACCGGGATTGATATTCACATCCAGGGCCGAACCCTCAAGGACAGGTCGGCGCGCGGCGTCATTGCCTCTCCTGCTTATCGGCAAGCCGCAGACCTGACCCTGACCTATGCCTGGTGGGGAAGCGTGCTGGGCTTCGGCGGCTGGCTGGCGGCCCTGATCGCCCTGCGCGGCGCGATGGCACGGCGGCGCGAACGCCTGCTGGCCGATCGCTGGGTTGCCGGAACGCTGGTCACGAGCGAGAAGCAGCTGGCGAAGCTGACCACCGAGGAAGCGGATTCCCCAACACTCGCCATTGGCAGGGTGCCGATCCCGCCGCGTCTGGAAACCCGGCACATGGCGATGATCGGCACGACCGGCAGCGGCAAGACCACGGCGCTGCGCCAGCTTCTCGACGGGATCGAGGCGCGCGGTGATGCCGCTCTGGTTTACGACACCAGCGGCGAGTTCATCGCCCATTACTACCGGCCCGAACGCGGCGATGTGATATTGAACCCGTTCGATGCCCGCTGTGCCTATTGGTCGCCCTTCGCGGAGATCGCCCACCCGGCCGATGCCGACCGCATCGCCCGCCAGTTCGTCACCGAAACCGGCGAGCATGACAACGATGTGTGGCTGGAAATGGCCCGCATCCTTGTCGCCAATATGATCCGCGCCTTGTGGCGGGAGGGCAAAGGTACCCTGCCAAACCTGCTGGCGGCGTTCCAGAACAAGTCCAGCGATGAACTCAAGGAATGGCTGAAGGAGACGTCCTCGGCGCGCACCTTTGCCGACGATGCCGACCGGGCGACGGGCAGCGTGCTGTTCATGCTCGCCAAGGGCGCCAACCTGATCCAGTTCCTGCGGGTGGACGGCAGCGGCGGCACGCTCTTCGCCTTTCGCGACTTCATCCACGGGCTCGACAAGCGCGAAGGCGCGCGTCCGTGGATATTCGTGCCGCGCAAGGAGGACTATTTCGAGGCCTCGAAACCCTTGCTCGCCTGCTGGCTCGAATGTGCGGCGAGCGCCGTTCTGGGCCTGTCCCCATCGCCCGACCGGCGCATCTGGTTCGTACTCGACGAACTGGCCGATCTGCCCCGGGTCGATAATCTGGCGCGGCTATTGCCCGAAGGGCGCAAGTTCGGCGCGGCGGTGGTGCTGACCTTTCAGGCATTGGGCCAGATGCAGAACCGCTACGGGCCGCAGATTGCGGAGGCCATGCTCGGCTGCTGCAACACCAAGCTGTTCCTGCAAACGATCGACCCCGACACAAGGCAATGGGCGAGCGATGCCATCGGCAGTCAGGAGGTCGAGATCCAGACCATGACCGACGCGCTGGCCGATGGCGACGATATGGCCCGCACGACGCTGGGCCGGATGCGCAGGGAACGGCCCGCGGTGCTCGAAAGCGAACTGCGCCTGTCCAAACACCAGGGCTATTTGCTGTTCCCGGACGGTTTGCCGGTGGCAAAGATCAGGCTGACCGCCGATCATGTCATGCAGCGCGGGAAGCCGCGCCAGCCGGGATTCGTTGCAGGCGATCCCGACACCACGCTCTGGAAGCAGACGGGGAACGCCGCGCCGCAACCATCACCGCCCCCGCCGCCACCGGCCAGTCAGGGGCCGGTGTGATGGTGGCGTCGGTTTTCGCGCTGACCAGTTCGGCGCAGGCTGCCAGCTACTACGAGGCCGACGACTATTATGCCGAAGGCGGGCTGTCGCCTTCGGAGTGGCAGGGCCGGGGCGCTCAGGCGCTGGGTCTGTCGGGCGCGGTGGACCGCGACAGCTTTCGTGATTTGCTCGACGGCAAGGTCGCGGGCGGGCAGCTTGGCACATATCGGGACGGGCAGTTAGAACATCGTCCCGGTTGGGACGTGACCCTGAGCGCGCCCAAGTCGGTGTCGATCATGGCCGAGGTGGCGGGCGATCGCCGGTTGATCGCGGCGCAGGGCGAAGCGGTGAAGGTGGCGATGGCCCATATCGAAAAACATATGGCCGCTACCCGCATCCGCGAGGGCGGCACCGTCGCCCGCGAGGCAACCGGCAATCTTGTCGTCGCCAGCTTCCAGCATGGCACCAGCCGGGCCCAGGACCCGCAGCTGCATACGCACAATGTCATCATGAACGCCACGCGGGACGAGGACGGCGCATGGCGCAGCCTGGAGCCGCGCGCGATCTACCAGCTGCAAAAGCAGATCGGGGCGATCTACCGGCAGGAACTGGCGCTGAAGGTGCGCGAGCTTGGCTATGCAATCGAAACGGGCAAAGACTCCATGTTCGAGATCAAGGGGGTGTCCGCTGAAGTCATGGAGGCGTTCAGCACCCGCAGCGCGGAGATCGAGGCGGCGCTTGCGGAACGCGGCACGTCGCGTGATGCTGCCAGCGCTGCCCAGAAGCAGATCGCCACCCTCGACACCCGCGAGGCCAAGGTTGCCGCCGATCATGCGGGCCTTGTCGCGGACTGGCGGGAGACCGCCAGCGCAGCCGAGTTCGGCGCGGAAGAAAGATTGGCGATGGTCAGGGAAGCGCAGGCCCAGGCCGCCGATCCTGTCCGTCGCGCCACCATCGAAATGCAGGGTCACGGGGCCGCAGCCCGCGCCGTCGCCCATGCCGCCGACACGCTCGGCGAACGGCAATCGGTCTTTTCCGTTGCTGCGCTGCAGGAGGAAGCCGGCCGCATTGCGCTTGGCAAAGTCGGTTATGCTGAGATCGGGACCGCGATCGAGACGGCTACGAAACAGGGCGATTTGATCGATCGCACCCATATTGACCGGCGCGGCGCGGAGTTTGCCGGGTTTACCACCCGCCAGAATCTCGAAACCGAAGCCAGGATGCTACGGATCGAGACCGAGGGGCGCGGCGCGCTCGCCCCCATCGCCTCGCCGCTTGCCGCCGCCAAAGCCGTTGCCAGCGCCGCCGCACAATCGGAACGCGCAGGCCATAGCTGGAACGCCGACCAGCGCAGCGCCACCGAGCAGCTTCTGACCAGCCGCAACCGGATCACCGGTTTGCAGGGCTACGCGGGTACCGCCAAGACCACCACCGTCCTTGCCACTTTCGCCCGCGAGGCCGAGGCGCGCGGGATGGCGGTGACAGCCTTGGCTCCCACCGCATCAGCGGCGATGGTGCTGGGCGAGGCGCTGGGCACGCGCGGCGATACCGTCGCGCGGCATCTGCTTGTCCCTGAGCGGCCCGATCCCTCCCGCCCCGCCGTGTGGATCGTGGACGAGGCTTCGCTTCTGTCCGCCCGCTATACCGCGCGGCTGTTCGATCTGGCGGGCAAGCATGACGCCCGCCTCGTTCTTGTCGGCGACGTTAAGCAGTTGGGATCGGTCGAAGCCGGCGCGGCCTTCGCGCAGTTGCAGGACGCTGGCATGGAAACCGCCAGGCTGGCCGAGATCGTCCGGCAGACGAACGCGGCGACGAAAGACGCGGTGCTGGCGTCCATCGAGGGCGACGCGAAAAAGGCGCTCGCTGCGCTCGATCGGGGCGGCGGGCAGATTGTCGAGAGTGCCGACCGCGCCGAACGGTTCGCCGCCATTGCCGAGCGATATGCAGCGCTGGACAAGGAGGCCCGCGCCCGCACTCTTGTTATCGAGCCGTCGCGCGAAGGGCGCGATGCGCTGACTGCGGATATTCGCGCCGCGCTGACGAAATCGGGCGCACTGACCGACCCCTCCATTGCCGTGGAAGCCCTCGCCAACAAGGGGCTGACCCGTGCCGAAGCCCGTGACCCACTGAGCTACGACAAGGGCGATGTTGTCAGGTTCACCCGCGACTATGCCGACAAGGGCGTTGCGCGCGGTGAAGCCTACAAAGTCGAGAGCATCGATCCGGCCAAGGCCGCCATCACGCTTAAATCGGAGGACGGGCGAGAGGTGGATTGGCGATTGCGGCAATGGGGTGCGGGCAATAGTCAAGCGTTCGCGCCGCAGTCGATGGACCTGAAAACCGGCGACGCCATCCGGTTCACCCGCAATGACCGCGAGGCGGGCCGGGTCAACGGCGGGCGCGGCGAGGTGATCGCCGTGGACCAGCAGACCCGCGTTGCCACGATCCAGACGCCGGACGGTAGGACGGAAACGCTCAATCTCGATGTGGCGCGCGACCGGCACATTGCCCATGCCTATGTTGACACCGCCTTTGCCGCCCAAGGCCGCACCGCCGATCATGTGATGATCCATGCGGACAGCAGCGCGACCAACCTTGTCGATCAAAAGAGCTTCTATGTCGGGATTTCCCGCGCCAAGGAATCGGCGACCATCTTCACCAACGATCGCGGCAAGCTGGCGTCCGCGATCAACGAGCGCGCCGGGCAGGTGCAAACCGCTATAGCGCAGGCCGCCATGCCCACGCCAGCGGTCGACAAGGCGGCGGGAGCCAGGCTTGGATAAGGCAGATCAGCGTTTTCTATCTAATCTAAGTCGCCGGAAAACAAACATTCTTCAGGAATTCTCAGTGGAACGACAGAAATCAGAATGTTGTTCCTTCCGCGAGTGGGCCCGTTTCTCAGGCGGTTGCGATCATAACGCGAAAGTATATTGTGATCTGGGCGCTAAAAGCTCCGTGCCAAGGGGGGGGACATTCCACGATGCGAACAGCCGGGGCTCAGGAACATAGTATGTCGGAATCGTCTGCTAGCACCGCGATCAATGGCAACACTAATTTGCAGCCGCTGCGGGTCGACACGCAGCATCTCCCCGGGAGTGAGGCATTCGCGCTCTGGCAGGACGAGTTCGTGCCTTACTGGGAAGTACGCCCTGTCAGACCGCCCGAGGAGAAATTCGCAAGCTCGGCCGAAATCCATCAGTTCGGTGCTATGGCGCTCGGCACGGTCAAGACGCCGGCGCAATGGATCGATCGCTCGCGGTACCGAATCGCGCGCGATGGCTTCACGCAATTTGGCATCCAGATCGTCAGGCAGGGCCATATCGGCAAGCGCGATACCGGAAGCGATGCGTTGGCGAGCGAACCGGGCGACGTGCTGATTTCCGACCTATCCCAATGCTCCACGCTTGAAGCAAGCAATTTGTCGGCGCTCTTCTTCTCGGTTCCGCGCGATGCCCTAGAGCCGCTTCTTACCTCGCCCGATCACCACAACCAGCGGGTCATATCCGGGAAAGACCCGCTCGCAGCCCTGCTGCGGAGCCACCTGTTCGCGCTTCACGAACAGGCAGGCAGTATGGACCCCACCGCCGTTCAGTCCGTCATGAAGCCAACGCTTGAACTCACCGCGGCGGCCCTGAACGCCCAGGTCACCGATGCTGAGGCCGATGCGGTCGCATTCGCGCTGACGCTCGAAATCCGCCGCCATGTAGAGCGCCGCATCACAGACCGCCTGCTCTCACCGGAGGACGTGGCCGGCCATTTTGGCATATCGCTTCGCAAGCTCTATTATCTGTTCGAGCCCTTCGGCGGGTTTGCCGCTTTTGTGCGGGAGAAGCGGCTGCATCGAGTCCGCGAGGCTCTGTGCAATCCTTCCAACCGGGCCCGGAGCATCGCAGAGATCGCCGAGGAGGCGGGCTTTGGCAATTATGCCGCGTTCGTGCGCGCCTTCCGGAAAGCCTTCGAAATCAGCCCGCGCGAACTGCGCATCCTCACGGGCAAGCGTCCGTGGGGCCTGGATATGGCCAGCAGCAATGCCTGGAACGAGTGGCTAGTCCAGACACGATAGTCCCGCCCGTTTTTCTCGCCTCCATGATCCATCCGCCATGAACAGATGCAGGCAAAGCGGCTCGCTGCCTGCGCGGAGCCACTGCGACTCATTCGCATCTTTGCATCTGCGTATATAAGATTTGCGCCCTCAGCGCTTTGCCGTGCGCAGTAAAGCTATTCGGTTGCCGGCGAAGGGAGCTGTCAGCCAATTGACCCCCTCTCTGATCCGGGCTCCCGCGCGGCGCCCTTGAGACCGTCCGTTTGCCAACGGCAACCGGGCGGCCTTTTCAATTGCCAACAAGGGGCTCAATTCACATGTCGATTCCACTTTCGTCGAAATCCGCTCGTGCCCGTTCGCGCACCATACTGGGGAGGCTCGGCATTTCCTCTCTGGCGCTTATGGCGGTGACGGCTGTGCCCGCCGCAGCGCAGGAGATTATCGATGACGAAGTGAACGATGGCGTCGTGACCGTTCCAGGAACCGAGGCCAGCCCCTGGGTGGTTGATGGCTCCATCACCGTCGGGGGCGAAGGGACCGGCACGCTGACGATCGAGAACGGCGGCGTGATCAACCAGACGTCGAGTTTCACCTCCTTTATCGGTTACGCGACCGGCAGCGAGGGCACGGTGACAGTTTCAGGCACCGACGCCGATGGCAATGCCTCCATCTGGAATACCGACGCTGCGCTGACCGTCGGCGGAAGCGGAACGGGAACGCTGCGCGTCGAGAGCGGCGGTGTGATCACCGGCGGTCGCGGCGGTACGATCGGATTTTCCGCGGGCGGCGTCGGTACGGTGACGATCACGGGCACCGATGGCCAGGGGAATGCGTCACACTGGAATGTTGGCGATAGCAGCCTTGCCGTCGGGCGAGAGGGGGAAGGCACGCTTCACATTCTCGACGGTGGCCTTGTCACCAGTGCGAGCGGCACCATCGCCGGCACCCTTGGCGCCGAGAGCAAGGGCACGGTGATCGTCTCCGGCATCAATGCCGACGGGACTGCTTCCACCTGGAATGTTGAAGGCGCCTCGATGGCGGTCGGCGCTAATGGCGAAGGCGTGCTGCGCATCGAGGCGGGCGGAATTGTCACGAACTTCTCCGGCATCATCGCCAGGACCGCGGGCACGTCGAGCGAAGCCACGGTGACCGGCACGGGCTCGCACTGGATCAACCGTTCCGGGCTGACGGTCGGCGAGCGGGGCGAAGGCACGCTGACGGTGACCGATGGTGGTCGGGTCACGGCCAGCGGCGTCTACGCGGGGGATGAAGACGAGAGTTTCGGCACGATCCTGGTTTCGGGCGTGGACAGCGCCGGCAATGCCTCGACCCTGGAGTCGACGAGTAGTGGCATCAGTATCGGGGACTGGAACAACGGCGAGATGACCATCGAAGGTGGTGGTCAGGTTATTTCCGCCAGTTACAGTTATGTCGCTGCAAATCGCGACACGACCGGGACGGTGCTGATCTCGGGCACCGACGGTAGTGGCAATGCGTCAACCTGGTCCTCCACCTACGCTCTCTCGGTCGGCGCGCAGGGAAATGGCACACTGACCATCACCGATGGCGGTGCGGCCACTGCTGATGGATCGATCTTCATCAGCGACAGCGCAACAGCAACCGGTAACGTCGTCGTCTCGGGCACCGATGCCGCCGGCAACGCATCGCGCCTTTCGAGCGCAAACGATATCTCGGTTGGCAACAGGGGCACCGGCAACCTGACCGTCACCGATGGCGGTGTGGCCTCCGGCGGTGAAGGTTATATCGCCTTCTACGAAGGCAGTTTCGGAACGCTGAACATTGGCGCCTCTGAAAACGTCGGCGCCGCCGCGGCGGGCGTCTTCGATGTGCCCACCCTGGAGTTCCGGGATGGCAGTGGCACGCTGGTCTTCAATCACACCGATGAGGACTATCTGTTCTCCACCGCCCTCAGCTCGGCGGGCGAGGGAACGCACCGCATCCTTCATCATGCGGGCCACACCACCCTGACGGGCGACAGCTCCAGCTTCACAGGCACGACAACGGTCTATGGCGGAACGCTGCTGCTGGTCGGTGGGCTCGACGGCGCAGGCAGCCTCGGCGGCACCATCGATGTGCTCGACACAGCCCGCCTTGGCGGAACGGGCGCCGCCGGATCGCTGGTGAGCATCGCCACAGGAGGCACTCTTGCTCCAGGCAAGTCGATCGGGACCCTGACGGTGGCCGGTGACGTGACCTTCGCAGGAGGGTCGATCTTCGAGGTCGAGATCATCGGCGGCGGCAACACGCCCGGCGTTCACAATGATCTGCTCAGCGTCGACGGTATCGCCACGCTTGAAGGCGGCACGGTCAATGTCATCGCGCTCGACCCGCAGACCAGCTATCAGGATGGGCAGGCCTATACGATCCTGACCGCCGAGGGCGGCGTAACGGGCACGTTCGCCGAAGCCGTGACCGAATCGGCCTTCCTCACCACGCAACTGACCCACAATGCGGACAATGTGGTGCTGGGCATCGGGATTCTTGGGACAGAGCCTGAGCCTGAACCCGAGCCCGAACCTGAGCCGGAACCCGAGCCCGAACCGGAACCTGAGCCTGAGCCTGAGCCTGAGCCCGAGCCTCAGCCTGAACCGCAACCCGAGCCGGCGCCAGAACTGTTCGTCACGGTGGCAGGAACGGTCAACCAGACCCAAGCCGCGAGCGCGCTCGACGGGCTCGACCAGACATCCGGGTCCGATGCCCTGGCAGTCTACAACCAGATCCTGATGCTGTCAGCGCCCGCCGCTCGTCAGGCGTTCGACCTGACCTCGGGCGAAGTCCACGCTTCGGGACAACATGTGCTCACCGAGACCTTCTCGCTGTTCGGCCGCACATTGCGGCATCAGGGCGCAGGCGCTCTTCAGAGCGGCAGTGAGCACGGGGACAGGCTGTGGATCACCCCACTCGGTGGACACGGTGAGGTCGGCGGCGATGGCAATGCCGCCAAGCTCGACTGGTGGAACCTGGGTATCGCCGGCGGCTACGAGGGCCGGCTGGAGGTCGGCTCCGGCGATGCCGTCGTGGGTCTTGGGATCGGCTACATCAACAGCGATGCCGGGGTCGATGCGCGCTTGTCCAGTTACGACGTCGATGGCTTCTTCGCCGGCGCCTATGGCGCGTGGACGGACGGGGCCTGGTCCGTCACGGGTTCGCTCGCCTATTCGGCGAGCCGTGTCACGACCGAGCGGCGTATCCTCTTTGCGAACATCGATCGCACTGCCCGCGCCAAATACTGGGCGCATTCGCTGGGCTTCTCCGGCGAAGCGGCCTATGCCGTGGCTCTCGACCCAGCGACGACAGTGTCGCCTCTCGTCTCCTTCGACCTGGGCTGGTCGCGCCATGGCGATTTCCGCGAGACGGGGGCGGATTCGCTCAACCTGTCGGGACAATCGGAAAGCTGGACCCGGGCCAATGCCGGGCTGGGTGCCGCCCTGGCGCACGCGATCCCGACAAAGGACGGATCGGTGGCATTGAGCGCCCGCGCATTGTGGGAGCACGCTCTTGGCGATGTGCACCCCGATCAGTCGTTGAGCCTGGCTGGCAGCCCCGCCCGGTTCGACGTCTGGGGCCCCAAACTCGGTCGGGACCGTCTGCGTCTCGGCGCGGGCGTGGTCTGGAGCGCGTCCGACAGTCTGCGCATGCGTGTGGGCTATGACGGTGCGGTCCTGGGCGATCAGTCGCTGCACAGCGGTTCGATCAGCTTCAGCTTCAAGTTCTGAAGCAAGGCCACTCGGATGGAGTGTCGGCCGGAGCACACGTGTGCTCCGGCCGCTTCTATATAGAACGACCCTGCACGATCAGTCGTGCAAAGTTGAAAGCTGGCTTCCCCAGATCGATTGCCGGGAAACCTGCACAAATTGGCTGCCCCCGAAGCGGTAAAGGAGTTGCATAGCCCGCCGAATGATGGAGGCCGTCCCGGACAGAAGCGGCCACTTCAGTTGATCCCGCCTCAAGCTGGGGGCATTTTCCCATCATGCTTGGCCCATCGGTCAGCGCGCATGATATGTTGACGGACGTGCAGAACTAGACCATCGAGGCCCAGCCGGTGACGGGGCACTTCGACAAAGGCCCCTAGCTGGAAATTTCGGGGGCCTTATCCGGGGCCTCGAAATCATGCCGAGACCGAAAAGGGGCCAATATCCGCCATTTGTTTGCGGCTATTGGATTCCGGCTCGGCCTCCACCTCCCTTCCCGTCCGACTTGGCGCCCTTCCCGGCGTCAGTCTCCGGCGCGTTTTCGCGGCCGGTGACCGTTTGATCCTTTCGCGCCGCCGCACGCCGGCCTATGGCCGGCCAGAGCCGCGCTGGAGGCCATCCGATGCGGACCGTGATGAAGGCCGTGATCGTCGTTCTGGCCCTGCTCGTGCTG
>Ga0164243_10014243_pt1 | contig 11091 bp, 9 predicted proteins | sample OricompcompostOP_FD_108781 | JGI IMG/M metagenome (GOLD analysis project Ga0164243, IMG submission 108781) | Organic Plus compost microbial communities from Emeryville, California, USA - Original compost - Organic plus compost (OP) | ecosystem: Engineered > Solid waste > Mixed feedstock >... | reverse complement strand
CGGAGCTGGTCGCCGCCGCGTACCTGGTGTGGGAGGCGGTCGAAGGGCACGTCACCGGGCTGATGACCGGGTACCAGCGGACCGTGCTCGAGATGGGGCGGGCGCGCGAGGACGAGCGGCGCGTCTGGTTCACCCGGCTGCTGGACAGCGACGGGCGCAACCGCGACGTCGTACGCAGCGTGGCCCGCGTGCTGGACTTCGACGCCGCGGCCCGGTTCGTGTGCGCGGCGGCGCCAGGGACGGACGCGCGGCTGCGGCGTACGGCCGAGCGGATGGCCGGCGGCGGGCTGCGGTGCCATCGGCACGAGACGCCGGAGGGCGACCTGCTGGTCGTGCAGGTGCCCGGCGGGACCGGCGACGCGGAGGCGGCCGTCGCGGAGTGGCTGAACCACGTGCCGTGCGCGCTGTCGCCCGCCGCGTCCGGGCTGGCCGGGGTCCCGCACGCGGCCCGGCTGGCCGCCGCCGCGGCCCGCGCGCTGCCGCCGGACACCGCCGGGCCGCGTCCGCTGGACGACCTGTGGCTCGACGTGTTCGCCGCGCAGGCGCCGGAGATCGCCGACGAGCTGGCCGCCCGGGTGTGGGCGCCGCTCCGGGACACCCCCGAGGCGGACCGGCTGGCCGACACGGTCCGCGTGCACCTGGCCGGCACCGGCTCGGTCGCCGACACCGCGGCCGCGCTGTACGTGCACCGCAACACCGTCCAGTTCCGGCTGAACCGCTTCCGCGAGATCACCGGCCGCGACGTACGGATCCCCCGGGACGCCGCCGTCGTGGCCCTCGCCCTGCGCGCGGCGACCCGAGCGCCCGCGCGGCGAACAGCGCCAGCGTGAGCGCCACCGCCCAGCATGCCGAGGTCAGGCCGCCGGCACGCTGCGCGGCCGTAGCGTGAACGCGCCGCGCAGGCCCGGGCCGCGGACCGTGGGCGGAACCGGCGGCCGGTCGTTCTCCGTCACACGTAACCGAATATCAGAGCAGCGCACCTTGACAACGCAGCGTGCCTGGGACAACCTGTGAATACGGCTTTGTATACAAAGCTGTATGCGGAAGGAGGGCGGCGGGTGAACGAGAAGATCGCCGATGATGTCTACCGGCGGCTTCGGCAGGACATCATCCGCGGCGTCCTGCGCCCCAACGAGGCCCTCGTGGAGACCGAGCTCGCCGCGCGGCTGAACGTGTCCCGGACCCCCGTACGCGAGACGCTACACCGGCTCGCGGCCGACGGCCTGATCGTCTCGCATCGCCGGCGCTGGCATGTGTACGAGCACAGCAGCGAGGAAATCCGGCAGATATACGAGGTGCGCGCCGCGCTCGAGGGCTACGCCGCCCGGCTCGCCTGCACACGCGGTACGGACGAGGAGTTCCGGGCCCTCGCCCACGCGCAGCAGGAGCCGGAGGAGACGACGACGCAGGGGCACGTAGAGCACAACGAGCGGTTCCACGACCTGATCGTGGTCGCCGCCGGCAACGACCGGCTGGCCGCGCAGATCCGCGGGAACCGGCTGTACTTCTTCAACTACCGCCTCGCCGCGCTGTACTCACCGGACGACGTCGCCGAGTACGCGCGGCAGCACGCGGAACTGGTCAAGGCCGTGACGGCCCGCGACGCCGACCGCGCCGAGCGGCTGACCCACGAGCACATCGACCACGCGCTCAACCTCATCCTCACGAAGCTGCACTGACCAGGGGCCCGGGCGATCCCCGGGCCGGGAGACCATCTGGGGGAACGATGGACGCCGTGACCGCCGTACCGACGCCGGTGAACGAACCGCAGCACGGTTACGCACCGGGAAGCGGGGAGCGGGCCGCGCTCGAGGCGCGGATCAAGGACCTCGCCGGCACCCGTACCGACCTCACCGCCACGATCGGCGGCGAGCGGCGGCCGGGTGGTGGCGCGCCGATCGACGTGGTGGTGCCGCACGACCACGCGCACGTGCTCGGCACCATCCACAACGCCACGCAGGCCGACGCCTCGGCCGCGATCGCCGCGGCGCGTGCGGCCGCGCCCGGCTGGCGGGCGCTGTCCTTCGACGAGCGCGCCGCCGTACTGCTGCGCGCCGCCGACCTGGCGTCCGGGCCGTGGCGGGACACGCTGAACGCGGCCACCATGCTGGGCCAGTCGAAGTCCGTGCAGCAGGCGGAGATCGACGCGGCCTGCGAGCTGATCGACTTCTGGCGGTTCAACGTCTCCTACGCGCGGCAGCTGCTCGCCCAGCAGCCGATCTCCACGCCGGGCGTGTGGAACCGGATGGAGTACCGCCCGCTCGAGGGCTTCGTGTACGCCATCACGCCGTTCAACTTCACCGCGATCGCCGGCAACCTGCCCACCGCGCCCGCCCTGATGGGCAACACGGTGATCTGGAAGCCGTCGCCCACGCAGCAGCTCGCCGCGCACCACACGCTGCGGCTGCTGGAGGCCGCGGGCCTGCCGCCGGGCGTGATCAACATGCTGCCCGGCGACGGCAAGGCGGTCAGCGAGGTCGCGCTGGCCGACCCCACGCTGGCCGGCGTGCACTTCACCGGGTCCACCGCCACGTTCCAGCACCTGTGGCGCTCGGTCGGGGAGAACATCTCCGCGTACCACGGCTACCCGCGGATCGTCGGCGAGACCGGCGGCAAGGACTTCATCATGGTGCACCCGTCGGCCGACCCCGGGCCGCTGGTCACCGCGATGGTGCGGGGCGCGTTCGAGTACCAGGGGCAGAAGTGCTCCGCCGCCTCGCGCGCGTACGTGCCGCGGTCGATCTGGAACCGGATCAAGGACGACCTGGTGGCCACCACCGAGTCGCTGACCATGGGCGACGTCACCGGCGACCTGAGCACGTTCATGGGCGCGGTGATCGACGACCGGGCGTACGCGAAGAACAAGGCCGCGATCGAGCGGGCCCGGTCGGTGGACAGCATCTCGATCGTCACCGGCGGTACCACCGATGACAGCGTCGGCTACTTCGTCACGCCGACGATCCTGGAGTGCTCCGACCCGGCCGATGAGGTGTTCTCCACCGAGTACTTCGGGCCGGTGCTCGCCGTGCACGTCTTCGAGGACGGCGACTACCCGCAGGTGCTGCGGCAGATGGAGGGGGTCGCCAAGTACGCGCTGACCGGCGCGATCTGGGCCACCGACCGTACGGCGATCGAGGAGGCGTCGGAGGTGCTGCGGTTCGCCGCGGGCAACTTCTACGTCAACGACAAGCCGACCGGCTCGGTCGTCGGCCAGCAGCCGTTCGGCGGCGCCCGCGCCTCCGGGACGAACGACAAGGCCGGCTCGATCCTCAACCTGACGCGCTGGGCCAGCCCGCGGGCGATCAAGGAGACGTTCGTCGCCCCGACCGACCACCGCTATCCGCACATGGGCTGACGCGGCCCCGGATGTCGTACCCGGGCGGCAGAATGGCGGACATGGACGTCCGGGACGACATCGTCATCACCGGTCTGGACACCCCGGTCGGGTGGATCAGCGTGGCCATGACCCGCGACGGTCTGGCCGACGTCGGCTGGCGCACCGAGGCCGAGCTGGCCGCGGACGTCGCCGAACGCGGCGGCCCGCCCCAGGTCCCCGACGACGGCCGGACCGCGCCCCTCCTGGCGGAGCTGAACGAGTACTTCGCCGGGAGCCGGCGCGAGTTCGGCGTCAAGGTCGACTGGCGCTTCTACTCCCGCGGCCAGCGCGCCGTCCTGGAGACCCTGTACCGCACGGTCCCGTACGGCGAGTCCATCACCTACGGCGCCCTGGCCGACCGCTCCGGCACCGGAGTCCCCGCGAGAGGCATCGGCGCCATCATGGGCTCCAACCCCATCCCCATCGTCGTCCCCTGCCACCGAGTCCTGGCCTCAGACGGCCTGGGCGGCTACAGCGGCGGCCCCGGAGAAGACGGCCTCACCACCAAACGCTGGCTCCTAACCCTGGAAGGCGTCCTCCCACCCACCCTGGACTGGGCCCTGTAGCCGCACGCGCAGTCACGCGAAGCGAGGCCTTTGGGGTGGGGCCGGGCTAGTTGGCCTTGGTCGGGACGGTTTCCTGGCCGGTGCGGGTTATGGCGCTTACGTAGTACCGGCCGTTGTTGTGGTCGTCGGTGTAGGTGGGGGTGCCTGCTACCGCTGCCAGGTGCTTGTTGTCGGCGAAGGCGCAGTGGCCGGGGTTCTTGGTGAAGCGGTAGACGGCGTACGCGCGGGCGCCGGGTGTGACGGGCCAGGTTATGCGGGTCTTGTCGCCGGACTTCGTGGCTCGCGCGCCGGTTACCGGGGCGGGGGCTTTGCCGGAGGCGCGGGCTAGTGCGGGAGGCAGGGACGGGGCCTGGTACGGGCCGTTCGTCAGGTCGTCGGACACGTGGAGGCGGTTCGCGACCAGGTCGCGCGCGGAGAAGAAGATGTCGCCGGCGGCGTTCGGGCGGTCCGCGTTCTCGTCCAGGTGCTTGGCGAGTTCGCCGGGCTTGCGGAAGGCCGGGTCCGTTGAGGTCTTCATCACGCGGTACGCGGCCTGCCCGACGTACAGCAGTACCGGGTGGTCCTTCGGCGCCTCGTCCACCAGGCCGGACCACCAGCGCAGCAGCGTCGTGTACGAGGCGGACGGGTCGCCCGTCGACCAGTACAGCTGCGGCGCGACGTAGTCCACCCAGCCCTTGCGCACCCATTCCCGGGTGTCGGCGTACACCGAGTCGTAGCTCTCCAGGCCCTTGGTGTCCGAGCCCGCCGCGTCGGAGTTCTTGTTCCGCCAGATGCCGAACGGGCTGATGCCGTACCAGACCCACGGCTTGGCCTTACGCGTCTGCTCCCCCACCTCGCGGACGAACGTGTCCACGTTGTCCCGCCGCCACGTGCCCTTGCCGACGCCCTTGCCGTACGCCTTGTACGCGGCGTCGTCGTGGAACCGCTGCCCGGGCACCGGGTACGGGTAGAAGTGGTCGTCGAAGTGCACGCCGTCGATGTCGTACCGGCGCACCACCTCGTTGATCACGCCCTCGACGAACTTCCGCACCGCGGGGATGCCCGGGTCGTAGTACAGCCGCCCGTCGAAACGGTGCGTCCAGTCCTTGTGCACCACCGCCGGGTGGTCCTTCGGCAGCGGCTTGTCGCCCTCGGTGGTGACCTGGAACGGGTTGAACCAGGCGTGCAGCTGCAACCCGCGCTTGTGCGCCTCGCTCACCATGAACGCCAGCGGGTCGTAGCCGGGGTCCCGCCCCGGCGTGCCGGTCAGCGCCTGCGACCACGGCTCGTACGAGGACTTGTAGAACGCGTCCGCCCGGTCCCGGACCTGGATGAACACCGCGTTCATCCGCATCCGCACGGCCGCGTCGAGGTACCCGGTCAGCTCCCGCTTCTGCGTGGCCACGGACAGCCCCGGCTTGCTCGGCCAGTCCAGATTGCGGAACGTGGAGATCCACATGCCGCGCATCTGCCGCTTCGGCGCGGACCGGTCCGGCGCGCAGTTCGCGTCGGCGGTGGTCTGGTCGCCGGCGGTCGCGCCCGGCGACGCGGGCGAACCGGACGAGCCGGACGACGCCGGCGCGGACGGGGAAGGAACGTCCGCCGCCTCACCGGCTCCGCACGCCGCGAGTGCCGTGATCGCCGTGATCGCGGCCGCGGCGCGTACGCCGCGCCGGATTGCCCCCATGCGGTGCGGGTCCCCTTCCGGTCGGCTGCCGTGCCCGTCCACGGTAACGGCGCGGGGACGGTCGCCGGGCCGTGACGAGCAAGCTCGCGGACCGGCGATTTTCACCCCCGCGACCCCTCGTGACCAGGCAACTTCACATAGTGGACGGCATTGGACTTTTTGGCCGTTTCATGCTCCCCTAATCCCTGGTCATCCAGCGGCGGTCACTCCTCCCAGCCTCCCGGCCGCCGCGAACCTCAGGGGGAGATGCGCGTGAAGCGGGCCCATCCACCGCGGGCCGGCGCGTCGGCACCCGAGCGCGGTGACGCACGAACGCGCCACACGGCGGAACGTACGCCGTCGTGGGGGCGGGTTCTGCTGTCCACCGCGCGCGTGTGGGTCGGCCGGCACATGCCGTCCCGTACGATCCGGCGCGCGGCCGCCGCGGTGGTCGTGGTCGCCGGAGCGGCCATCGTGCTTGCCACCCGATCCGCCGACCCGGACGCCCACGCGTCCGGCATGAACGCCGACGCCAAGGCGCGCGACGCGGCCGCCCGGTGGATCACCACCGACGTACGGCACGGCACGCGGATGGCGTGCGAGAAGGACATGTGCGCCCAGCTGCGGAACAGCGGCGTGTCCGGCGACGACCTCGTCGAGCTGACCGGCGACTCCGTGAAGCTGACCGGTACGCAGCTGGTCATCGCGTCCCGCGGCGTACGGCAGCGGTTCGGCGCGGACCTGGCGTACAAGATCGCGCCGGACGTGCTCGGCATCTTCGGCCAGGGCCCGGCCCGGGTCGAGGTACGGCAGCGCAACACGCACAGCCGCGCCGCGCACGACAAGCTCAAGGCCAAGGAGCAGCGGTCGCGGCAGCACGCCGCGCTGCAGCTGCTCGACGTGCCGCGGGTGCACACGTCGTCCAACGCCATGCACGACCTGGCGGCCGGCGAGGTGGACAACCGGCTGGTGTACACGCTGGCCAAGATCGCGCGGTCGCACACCATCAACGTGGCCGCGTTCGGCGGCCGCGGCCCGTTCACCGGCATCGACGTGCCCGAGCGCACGGTCGACATCGACCAGGTGGACGGCGGCGCGGCCATCGACGACAACCCGGCGATCGCCGGGATCCTCAAGCTCGTACGGGCGCAGCACGGCGCCTACCAGGTGGCCGGCGCGACGCTGGTCTCGGCCGGAGCGAACGGCGGCGTGCTGCGCATCCGCGTGACCGCGCCGACGCCGGACGGGCTGCTGGCGAAGGGACTCCCCGTGACCAAGCACCCCCGTCCGTCCGCCAAGCCGACGTCCCGGGCCTCGAAGAAGCCCGTGACGAAGAACACCAAGAAACCGTCCGCAAGCTCGGCGAACACCATGGGAACGGTCGGCACGCCCAGCCCGACCGGGCGATCGCACCGGTGAGCCGGCACCGGTCACGATGAGTTTCGCCAGGCGGGCCACGGCCACCCCCGCGACTCCGGCATAGTGGTTGACCGACGTCACGCCATCTGGCACAGAACCGTTCCGCCCTCCGACGGGCGAGCGATCGGAACGACCCCCGATGAACCGGTGGAAGGAGAAGAGCGTGCGCGATCTGATCGACTTCCTCTACGCGCGCTTCGACGAGGACGCCCGTGTGGCGCAGGAGGCCAAGATCGGTTTCCTCGGCTGGCTCTCCACGCTGTCGCTCCGTTCGCCGGACGTCGCGCTGCAGGCGACGTACGTCATGCACTGGCAGCCGACCCGGGCGCTGGACGAGATCGAGGCGAAGCGGCGGCGGCTCGACGTGATCGTGAACTCGCCGGGGGTGAACCGGGAGGCGCGGCGGCGGCTGCTGCTGGCCGAGGCGTCGCCGTACTACCGGCATCCGCAGTTCCGCGCGGACTGGCACAACATCGACGGCGACACCGGCATCCCGCCCGCGCCGGCCCCGGCCCCGACGCAGGCGCCCGCCCCGGCGTACGCGCCGCAGGGCCAGCCGCCGCCCGGCCACGGCGTCCCCGGGCCGAACCACGGGCCGAACGTCGGTCCCGGATCCGGCCCGATCCCCAGCCCCGGTTACGCCCAGCAGCCCGGCGCCGCGCCGGACACGCTCGGTTCCGGCCAGTGGCGGCCCTGAGGCGGCTCAGCCGCTCAACGGTGTGACGCGTACGGCGCAGCCCGGCCACGACTCGCCGTACCAGGTACAGCCAGGGGGAAAGTGGCCGAGGTCGAACTGGTCGACGTGGGTCAGCTCCACGGTGGTGCGCACCAGGGTCCGGCGCGGGCCGGGCAGGTCGACGTCGAGCGGGAAGCGGGCCGTGCCGCCCGGTTCGAGGGCCGGCATGGCCTGCTCGTCGGAGACCAGCGGCGTGCACTTCTTCAGCCGGCCGAGCGGCCGGTCCGGCGGGCACAGCATCGTGGTGCGCAGCACCCGGATGCCGGTCGCGGTGACGCGGCCGTGGTTGGTGACCGTCGCCTCGTAGATCAGGTTGTTGCGCTCACCGATGGTGGCCGCGCTCAGCGTCGGGCGCAGGAACGTCAGCCGGGCCGGGTCGCCGTAGCCGCCGTTGCCCGGCGGGCGGGCCGCGGCCGAACCGGGTACCGTCACCGCCGCGGTGGCCGCCAGCGCCAGTGCCGCCGCCAGCCGCCCGCATCGTCGTCGTACGCGCATTGTCTCCCCCTCCATTTTCCCGCTCATGCCCCATCGCGTTCATTTCGAACCCTGACACATTCCGCGTGAATTCTTTCGGCGCGCCCCGCGGCGACATCTGAATTCCTCGCCTAACGTCAGGTCCGACAATGGGCGCCGGTTTCGGGGGGTACGAATGCGCCTTTCTTCCGTCTTCTCCAGATCCTGCCTGGCGGCGGCGGGATCGTCGCTGGTCCTGCTGGCCGCCGTTACGCCGTCGCTCGCGGACGGCGACCCGGGCGGGTACCGCGAGGTGTTCGCACCCAACGGCCATCCGCGCCTGGTCAAGGTCAGACCGGACCATCCCACGCCGGTCGACCACCTGCGCGCCGCGCAGGTCACGACGCTCCAGAGGACCGGCCCGGACAAGAACCGGTTCGTCCTGGTGATCGTCGGCGACGGGTACACGCGGGCGCAGCAGGGCACGTACGGCACGCACGCGAAGAAACTGATGAACACCCTCTTCAGGGTCAATCCGTACAAGCAGTACAAGAAACTCTTCAACATCTACCGGGTGAACGTCATTTCCTCGGTGAGCGGAGTTTCCGGCGCCTCGAGCAAGAACTCGGTGAAGACCACGCCACTCGGCATGCATTTCTGGTGCGACGGCACCGAACGGCTGCTGTGCACCGACGAATCCGCGGCGAACTACTACGCGAGCCAGGCCAGCGGCGACATCAACGCGGTCGTCGCCATCGGCAACACCACGAAGTACGGCGGCTCCGGCGGCCCGCTCACCACGGTGGCCGGCGGCAACGCCAGCGCGGGGCAGATCCTGCCGCACGAGATGGGGCACACCACCGGCAAGCTCGGCGACGCGTACGACTACCCGTACGGCACGGCCAAGGGCGGGCCGAACCCGCCGTACCGGAACGTCAGCAAGTACGCCAAGGCCGCGATGAAGAAGCGCAAGGTGGACTGGTACCGCTGGCTCGGCCGGACGTCGCCGTCCGGCGGAAAGATCAGCACGTACCAGGGCGCCAACTACTACAAGAAGGGCTACTACCGGCCCTCGAAGAACTCGCTGATGCGCACGCTCGGCAAGCCGTTCGACTCGGTCGGCCGCGAGGCGATGATCATCGGGTTCTGGAAGGACGTGGACCCGGTCGACTCCCATGCCTGGAACGCCGGCGCGCGCAGGCGGTCGGCGACGGTGTGGGTGAACCGGGCCCCGGTCAAGCTGTCCACGCAGTGGTGGGTGGACCAGAAGCACGTGAAGGGCAGCGACGGCAAGACGTCGATGAAGCTGGGCTCGCTGAAGCTGTCCAAGGGCCGTAAGCACTGGATCAGCGTCACCGTGAAGGACCGGACCGGCTGGGTACGCGACTCCGGCGCCCGCGCGAAGTACATGACGCAGCGGGTCACCTGGACGGTGAACGGGTAGCCCGGATCGGCTCGGCACCCGGGACGGGTGCCGAGCCGGTTCAGTGCTGGGCCACGAACTCCTTCAGCCAGGCCAGGAAGTCCGCGCCGAGGTCCTCGCGCTCGCACGCCAGCTTGACCACGGCCTTGAGGTAGTCGCCGCGGTCGCCCGTGTCGTACCGGCGGCCGGAGAAGACCAGGCCGTGCATGGGCTCGCCGGCCTTGACCATGGTGTGCATCGCGTCGGTCAGCTGGATCTCGTCGCCGCGCCCGGGCGGGGTCTTGTCCAGCACGTCGAACACCTTGGAGTCGAGCACGTACCGCCCGATGATGGCGAGGTTGCTCGGCGCCTCCTCCGCGCTGGGCTTCTCCACCATGTCGGTGATGCGGACGGTGTCGTCGTCCTCCGTGGTCTCCACCGCCACGCACCCGTACAGGTGGATCTGCGAGCGCGGCACCTCCATCAGCGCGATCACGCTGCCGCCGTGCTTCTGCTGCACCTCGGCCATGCGGGGCAGCAGCCGGTCGCGCTCGTCGATGAGGTCGTCGCCGAGCAGCACCGCGAACGGGTGGTCGCCGACGTGGTCGCGGGCGCACAGCACGGCGTGCCCCAGGCCCTTCGCCTCGCCCTGCCGTACGTAGTGCACGGTGGCCAGCTCGGTGGACGCGCGCACCTTCGCGAGCTTGTCGGTGTCGCCCTTCTTCTCCAGCACGTTCTCCAGCTCGTACGCGCTGTCGAAGTGGTCCTCCAGCGGGCGCTTGCCCCGGCCGGTGACCATCAGGACGTCCGTCATCCCGGCGGCCACGGCCTCCTCGACGACGTACTGGATCGCCGGCTTGTCGACGACCGGAAGCATCTCCTTGGGCATCGCCTTGGTGGCGGGCAGGAATCGTGTGCCGAGTCCCGCCGCGGGGACGACGGCCTTCGTCAAGGGCTGGTTCACCCGTCGTAGTGTGGCAGCCCTTTCTGTGCGAGGCCAATCAGGGTCGCTATGACGCCGGGACCGCCTGGCAGGGGGCGCCGGAGCACACGTCCACGACCCGGCCGGTCCGCAGGAACACCGACTTCTGGTCGCGCGCATCCGGGGAGTTACGGGGGTCCTCATGCGGGTCGCGGCCGTACGCCGGACCCGACGGCGGCAGGTTCGCGGTGGGCGCGGCCGGGGTGCCGCTGTCCCAGACGACCATCGCCGAGCCGGGGTACGGGCGGTCCGGCAGCGGCGGGATGCCCCAGTACGGCACGGTGTCCGGGCTGCGGCCGGGCGCGATGGCCGGCTGGTGGATGCGCGCGCCGATCGTCCGGGCCTCGGCGTCGGCGGCCACATTAGCGACCTGGTGGTCGCCGAACGCGACGTGCATGAGCACGCGGTGCCGCGGCGTGCCCGGGTACGGGTCGGCCGTCAGGTGCGCGGCGTAGCCGTCGGCCTCGCCGCGGTCCCACAGGATCTGGAGCAGCGCGAAGATCTCCTGCTGG
>Ga0164243_10014242_pt1 | contig 11091 bp, 8 predicted proteins | sample OricompcompostOP_FD_108781 | JGI IMG/M metagenome (GOLD analysis project Ga0164243, IMG submission 108781) | Organic Plus compost microbial communities from Emeryville, California, USA - Original compost - Organic plus compost (OP) | ecosystem: Engineered > Solid waste > Mixed feedstock >... | reverse complement strand
CGGCCAGTGGGTGTCCGCCTGCGGACACTCGCGCTCGATCAGGCGGGCATCTACCGGGGTCGACAACCTACATCCTATTCGCAGTATGGCATAGCGCATAAGATGCAACTCATCCATGTCGAACGGAATGCCGTTTGTAACACGCACGTGCAGTTCATGCACAAAAACGCGTTACGGCTCCTGATAAATTCGTAACTTCTACTCCGTTTCTCTTCTCAGCAACCTCTGCATTTAGCGTACGATACCATTCGTTTCCGCCTGTGGCGTTCATATGAGTACAACCATGTCCACCGAGTCTCCTTCGAAGCGCATCATCAAACGCATCATCGCCATAGCGGTCACGCTGGCTGTGCTCGGCGCGCTGGCCTATCCGAAGCTCAAATCCGAAGGAAACACAGCCTCCGGCATGGCCCGTCCCGGAGGACCGGACACGTTGCTGGTGGATGCATTCGTAACCGGCCCGACGACGATGAGGGACCGGATCCTGACAACGGGCACCATACGCGCCAATGAGGCAGTGGACCTCGTAAGCGAGGCCTCGGGAAAGCTCACAGATATCCTGTTCGAAGAGGGGACGTACGTCGAGAAGGGACAGTTGCTCGTCAAGATCAACGACGCCGACCTGCTTGCACAGCGCGAGCGGGCGACCTACCGTCTCAAGCTGGCCGAGGAACGGGAAGCGCGGCAGCGCCAGATCCTGGAAAAGGGCGGTATCAGCCGCGAGCAGTACGACGAGACCCTCAACGAGGTGAACGTCCTGAAAGCGGAGATCCAGCTCATCGACGCCCAGATCGCCAAGACGGAGATCCGCGCACCGTTCAGCGGCATCGTCGGCTTGCGCTATGTAAGTGAGGGCAGCTACATCTCGCCGCAGACACGGATCGCCACGCTGCAGCAGTTGAATCCGGTGAAGGTCGATTTTTCCGTTCCGGAGCAATATTCCGGGCAGATGAAGATCGGTGGCACCATTCAGTACCGCGTGGAGGGATCGGATCAGGTCTACACGGGCCGGATCTATGCGATCGAGCCGCGCGTCTCGCAGGATACCCGGACACTCGAGCTTCGTGCGCTGACGCCGAACCCGGGAGGTACGCTGGTCCCTGGTGCGTTTGCGAATATCGAGGTCGTTCTCAACGAGTTGAACGAGGCACTGGCCATTCCGGCCATCGCGGTGGTACCCGAACTGAACGGAAAGAAAGTATTTGTCTACAAGAACGGCCGTGCGGAATCCCGCCCCATCGAAACCGGTATTCGAACGGCAACCGATATTCAGGTCCTGAGCGGACTGGCACCGGGCGATACGGTCATTACGACAGGCCTGCAGCTGATCCGGCCCGGTATGCCTGTAAAATTGACAATGGGTAATGAATAATGAGGAATGAGGGGGGTCAGGCCCGTTCCCTCTTCTCCATTACTCATCACGCATTACGCAAATCATTACCTCCATGAGCCTGTACGCGACAAGCATCCAGCGGCCCGTCCTCGCTACGGTGATGTCCATCGTCATCATCATCTTCGGAGTGATCGGGTTTTTCTTCCTGGGCGTTCGCGAATACCCGAACCTCGAAACGCCGGTAATCAGCGTCTCGACCACGTACCGTGGTGCCAACGCGGACGTGATCGACTCACAGATTACGGAGCCGCTCGAGGAATCCATCAACGGCATCGACGGCATCCGGACGCTTACGTCGATCAGCCGTGAAGGTAGATCGATCATTTCGGTTGAGTTCGATCTCGGCGCAGACCTGGAGCGTGCCGCGAACGACGTCCGCGACCGTGTATCGCAGGCCCAGCGCTTCCTGCCCGCAGACGTGGACCCGCCGGTCGTTTCCAAAGCCGACGCGGACGGCCAGCCCATCATCGGGGTGAGCGTGTACAGCCAGCAGCGCGACCTGCTAGAACTGAGCGACATCGCGGATAACATTTTGAAAGAGCGGCTGCAGACCATCCCCGGCGTCAGCCGCGTGGATATATGGGGGGAAAAGCGCTACTCCATGCGGATGTGGATCGATCCGGCGAAGCTGGCGGCCTACCGGCTCACGGCATCCGACGTCCGCAACGCGTTGCACCGGTCGAACATCGAGCTGCCATCGGGCCGTATCGAGGGGGAGTCCGTCGAACTCGGCGTGCGCACGCTCAGCCGGCTACAGACCGTCGAGGATTTCGAGAACCTCATCCTCAAGGAGAGCGGCGGGACTCTGGTGCGTTTCAAGGACGTCGGACGTGCCGAACTCGCTCCGGAGAACCTGAATACGCTGCTCATGCGGGACGGCATCCCGATGGTCATGGTGGTCGTCCGGCCTCTTCCCGGCGCGAACAGCATTTCCATTGCCGACGAGTTCTACAAACGCCTGGAGGCCATCAGAAATGATCTTCCCTCTGACGTCGAAACCGTCATCGGATTCGATAACACGGTGCAGATTCGGAAGAGCATCTTCGAGGTGCAAGAGACGGTTTTCATCGCGTTCATCCTCGTGGTGTGCGTGATCTTCTTCTTCCTCCGCGACTGGCGCACGACCATCATTCCGATCGTGGCGATCCCGGTTTCCCTCATCGGGGCGTTCTTCATCATGTACGTGGCGGGCTTCACGATCAACATCCTGACGCTGCTCGCCATCGTGCTCGCCATCGGTATCGTGGTGGACGACGCCATCGTCGTGCTGGAAAACATCTACACAAAAGTGGAGGCCGGCCTGCAACCGAAGGCAGCGGGCATCGAAGGGACGAAGGAGATCTTCTTCGCCATCATCGCCACGACGCTCGCACTCGTGGCCGTATTCCTTCCGGTCATTTTCATGGGAGGCATTACGGGACGCCTCTTCCGCGAGTTCGGGATCGTGATGGCGGGGTCCATCGCCATTTCGGCCTTCGTGGCGTTGACGCTGACGCCGATGCTGTCGAGCAAGTTGCTCAAGCATCGTACGGAGATGCCCTGGTTCTACCGTGTGACGGAACCCTTCTTCCAGCGGATGACGAACGGCTACCGGAACTCTCTGGAGAGCTTCATGCGCCACCGCTGGCTGGCGTTTCCATCCCTTCTCGCATGCGGCGTGCTGTGCTACGTACTGTTCAACTCACTGCCGTCAGAGCTGGCGCCGCTGGAGGACCGGGCTCAATTGAGGATGAACGCGATGGCACCGGAAGGAGCTTCCTACGAGTACATGACGGCCTACATGAACCGGTTGATCGCGCTGGTGGAAGAGGAGGTGCCGGAGCGGGAAGCCATCGTATCCATCACGGCGCCCGGTTTCGGCAGCGGCTCCACTAACTCCGGCTTCGTCAACCTCATGCTCAAGCCCGCCTCGGAGCGAGATCGCTCGCAACAGGAGATTGCAAACCGGCTTACGGCCCGCGTGCGAATGCTCTCCGGCGCGCGTGTGTCCGTCTCCCAGGATGAGACGATTTCCGTGGGCCGGAGAGGCGGACTGCCCCTTCAGTTCGTCATCCAGGCTCCGAACCTGGCGAAGCTGGAGGAAGTCATCCCGACGTTCATGGAGATCGCTCAGGACGATCCGACCTTCGCCTTCGTGGACGTGAACCTGAAGTTCAACAAGCCCGAGCTTACCGTACACATCAACCGGGAGCGTGCTCAAACGCTCGGTGTATCCGTGCTCGACGTGTCTGAGACGCTCCAGTTCGCACTCAGCGAGGCCCGCCTTGGCTACTTCATCCGGAACGGCCAGCAATATCAGATTCTCGCGCAAGCGGAGCGCGACTACCGGTCGGAAACCCTCGACCTGCGGAGCCTCTACGTCCGTACAGCCAGTGGCGAGCCCGTGTCGCTCGATAACCTGGTCACAGTGACCGAAGAAAGCCGGCCTCCTCAGCTGTACCGTTTCAACCGCTTCTCGTCGGCGACGATTTCCGCGCAGCTTTCCCCCGGCTACACCATCGCAGACGGGATCGAGGCCATGCAGCGGATCGCCACCCAGACGCTGGACGATTCGTACCAGACCGCGCTCTCCGGTACGTCACGCGACTACGTAGAGAGTTCGAACAGCCTCGCGTTCATCTTCCTGCTCGCCCTGATACTGATTTATCTCATTCTGGCCGGGCAGTTCGAGAGCTTCCGTGATCCGTTCATCATCCTGCTGACCGTGCCGCTTGCCCTTACCGGCGCACTACTCTCGCTGTGGTACTTCAACCAGACCCTGAACATCTTCAGCCAGATCGGCATGGTCATGCTCATCGGACTCGTGACGAAGAACGGCATCCTCATCGTCGAGTTCGCCAACGTGCGTAAGGAGGCGGGGCGGTCCGTAATCGATGCTGCGCTGGACGCAGCAGCGGCCCGTTTCCGCCCGATCATCATGACCTCGCTGGCGACCGTTCTCGGTATCCTGCCTATCGCGCTTGCTCTTGGCGCCGGTGCGGAAAGCCGTGTCCCGATGGGTATCGCCGTCGTGGGCGGTCTCACGATCGGCACCGTGTTTACCCTGTACATCATCCCGGCCATCTACAGCTACCTGACGAGCCGCCGCGTCTCCGAGACGGCCGTGCCGTTTGCCGAGGAGGCGTTGATGATGAGCGGGGATGGCGACAGCGGGATCGTTGCGGGCGACCATCAGCATGGAGAAACCGCCGTATCCGCGTGACGCGTGCGTGCGGCTTCGGATGTGACGCCTCCTTCGCATCCGTACCCCGGAGCGGGTTCGGGATAGGAGCGTGTAGCCCGTGTGAGCAAGACCAGTTTGTCCGACCAGATCGATTTTCGTCTTTATTCCGGATATGAACATTTCTCTTCCGAGCGCCTTCATGCGGACGCTCCCGACGTGCGCGGCGCTTGTGCTGATCTTCTTCGGCTTCACCAGTCCGGCTCACGGCCAGCTTAACGAGCAGGCACCGCTTCTTAGCCTGGAGGAGGCCATTCGGATCGCACAGGAAAACAACTACGCCGTCCGGATCGCCCGCAACGAAGCGGAGATTGCGCGTAACAACTATACCATCGGGAATGCGGGCTATCTGCCTTCCGTAGGGCTCACGGCGCAAAACAGCCAGAGCGCCCTCCTGCGCACCCGCAATGATGGCTTCGGCAGCCAGAACTCCGTGGATATGGCTGCCGGCCTCAGCATGACGCTCTTCGACGGAATGGCACGACCGGCGCGATACCGTCGCCTGGAGGCGTTGAGCGAGCATGGAGCAGCGAATGCGGAGCGCATAGCGGAGGCAACCCTTGCGGACGTCATCACGCTCTACTACAACGTCGTCCGGCAACAGCAGCAGCTCGCCGTACAACGAGAAGCCGTAGCCATCTCTGAGGAGCGTGTACGCATTGCGGAACTCCGGCGCGATCTGGGTTCGGCTTCGGAACTGGAAGTCCGCCGCGCCCGGGTCGACCTCAATGCGGACCGGGCTGCGCTGCTGCGTGAGGAAACGGCGTTGCTTGGTACGAAGGCAGCCCTGAATCAGATACTCGGGCGTGAGGACAACCCTGAATTCCGCGCCACCGACGATATTTTCGTCACCCGTGGCCTGAGTCTTCCTGCGCTGGAGCAGACCGCCTTGCAGCAGAACAAGGCCCTCCGCCAGGCCGAGCAGCAGCGCACCGTGGCCGAGTTTTCTCGCCAGGAAGTCCGGGCAGAATGGTTTCCACGTCTCGACTTGCAGGTAGGCTATGTCTTTAACGACCTTACGGGCGACATAGGCTTGCCGGTGACCCGGCCAGGTGGATTCAGCTACGGCCTGACCGCCTCGTTCGATCTGTTCGACGGGTTCAACCGTAGCCGCCGGATGCAGAATGCACAGCTCGACATCCAGAACACACAACTCGCAATCGACGATACGCGCATCAGCATCCAGACAGAGCTGGAACAGGCGTTTCAAGCGTACGAGAACAGCCTGGCGCTCATCGACTTAGAGGAGGAAAATGCTGCCCTGGCGCAGCAGAACGTGGAGGTCGCGCTGGAGCAGTTCGAACTGGGCACCATTACATCCGTCGAGTTGCGAGAGGTCCAGACTGCGCTGCTGGACGCCAACAGCCGCCTCGTAACCGCCCGTTTCGAGGCCAAGCAAGCGGAGATCGATCTCCTCCATCTCAGCGGACAGCTTCTTGACGCGCATCAGTTGAACTGACGGATCCCCGTGCGTCCCGCATTCTCCCCGGCGCGAGCGGTGAAATGCGGTTGTTCGTGGGCGAAGCGCTTCCTGTTCTTCAAACGCCGAAGGGGGACATGGTCACACATCCCCCTCCACGCGTACTCAAAGCCGCTCGCATCCGGGCATAGATGAAGCCGCACAGATAGGCTGCCATTCCTGCCTCCTGAGTAGCAGCCATTTAGCACGGCCGGCCTATGCCCCGTGTTCGAGCGGCGATCCTAGATTTATCCCAGATCAGAGAGCGCCGGTCGTATCGCCCATCGTCGTATCCATCATCGTCGTATCCGGCGTGATGGGCGCAACGGGCTGGGTCGGCTGGGTCGGCTCTGTCGGCTGGGTGCCTGTCTCAGCTTCCGATCCCTCTCTAGCGCAAGCGAGCGGCGTAGCGAGAATAAGAGCAACTAGCAGAGCCTGGGTGAATTTACGTACCATTGTCTTCCTGTTGTTGTTGATGTTGTCAACGTTCTGGAATGCCCAATTATAAGCTGCAGCCCGGAAAGGTTCTGGCCTGCTCAAACTAGGATCAGAAAATTTCCAAGCTTATGCACGGGTGGAGCTAATACGTTACAACCTCTGCTCAATGTAGCAGGGCATAGCAGATTCGTAGCTTGATTTACGTACAAGTTCCTCCCTACCCAGAGCACGGTTTGCAGCCCGGGCGAAAGCGAGGCCAATGATATTAGTTTTCAAGGATCTATACATAAAAGGAAGATTAAAACATATGCAGTGATCTGCATGTCTCCATAGTCGTTGCACACACAGGAGGATCCGAATACATGTGCGAACGGAGGGTTTGCCGCCCGGTGTAACGTTGGGACCGCTCACGCAGCGTATGTGAGCGGACTCCTTGCGATCAGCTACGGCAGTAACGCCGCTCGTATAACTGACCCGGACGGCTTACGAAGGAGATCCATGCCGTGCACGAGGTAATACGGCCCTCTTCTACACCTCCAATTGTACGGCCCGGGCAGGCTCGATGGATGCGGCGCGGGCTGCCGGGTACAGCGAGGCCAGCAGGCACAGGCCAAGCGACACCCCGACGATCAGGACGAGATCCAGTATTCGGATAGAAACAGGATAAGCATTCAGCATGAAGGACTCTGCGCCTGACATGGGCACGATCTCGTAGTACTTCTGTAAGAGCGCCAGTCCCAATCCCAGAACCAGGCCGAGTCCAGCACCTACCACGCCGATGAGCAGACCTTCCAGCAGGAAGATCTTGCGGATGTTTCGGCTGGAGACCCCCATTGCCTGGAGCACACCCACATCCGCTCGCTTTTCGACGACGACCATCGTGAGGGAACCGACGATGTTGAACGCAGCGACGACGACGATGAGGATAAGGATGGCGTAGGCGACCCACTTTTCCAGGCGCATCACACTGTAGAGCGACTGTTGAAGGTCGTACCAGGTCAGCACGGTGAACTCGTCTTCGCTCAGCTGGTGCTGCAAGGCGCGCTGGACGTTATCGGCTTGATCCAGATCATCCAGCCGGAGTTCGATACCTGAAACCTGCCCCGGCATCCGGAAAAGCCGCTGCGCCTCATCGAGACCGACGAACACGTGGCTCTCATCATAGGTGGGTTCCAGTTCGTAGAACCCCCGCACCTCGAACCGGCTGACGGCCGGAGCGCCGAAGATCTGCGTGAGTGAACGTTCGAGCGCCTGAGCGGAAAGAAGCGATACGGTACTGCCACGGACGGTACCGGTGCCCGGAACCAGTGCCAGGCGCTGCCCCAGACTCATACCGACGACGATGCCCGGCGTGCCGTTTCGCCGTTCCACATCGAACGTTCCGAATCCCGTCCGCTCGACCACATCACTGACACCCTGTAACAGAGCCGGATCGACCCCGCGGACGATGACGACCTTGTTCACGTCGGCCGCGCTCTGGTGAAGCAGCAGGGCACGGCCTTCCACGTACGGCGCACCGTGCTCCACGTGCGGTAGCGAAAGGGAAAGCTGGAGCAGCGAATCGGCGTACTCCTCAGGAATACCCCGTTCGTGTGCACTGACGATGCGCACGTGGGGATCTAACGAGACGAGCAGGTCGCGCACGAAGTCGTAAAACCCGTTCATCACCGAGAGCACGACGATCAGCGCCGCCACACCGAGCGCCACCCCCGCTATGGAGATCCCCGTGATGACGGAGATGAGCGTGATCTGCCTCCGGCTTACGAGGTAACGCCTGGCTATGAGAAGATGATACCGCATTCGCTAGTCTGCGTTGTCGGTGGTCTGTTGTCCGTGGTCTGTTGTTCTTTCGCCTCCGTGCTTTGTTCTGCAATCCTGAGCGCGCCTGCTATCATTTCATACAAGTACCACGTACGAAACATAAAGGCTACTCCAGCAACTGACCGCGGACTACCGACAGCGGACTAAAGCCTGGGGTTCGGGTCCGTAAACAACTCGGCGGGAACGTCGGACGGCATTTCCACTTCGTCGGTCACGATTGCGACGTCGCCCGTCCGGCCCGGCTTCCGTGTAGCAACCTGGACGCTTCCGCCCGGCACCTCGTGCCGCTCGTATGCTTCCCAGGTGTTGCCACGCGGAGGCACATCTGTGTCGCCCTGCAGGACCATGGTCCACCGGGCCAGCCTGCCCGTATTTTTGTCCACGAACAGCCAGTACGTATCTCCGGGCGTCAGGCCGACATCCTGAAACGTGAGCCGGATCACGTCATGGCGGGCATCCGACGAATCCGCAACGTAGGTGCGCGTCACGCCGGAATCGAATACTTTTACCGGGGCGAGCAGCCAGTAGGTATCATTAATGAAGCTCCGGTAAGCGCGGGCCAGCAGTTCGTCCCTCCGGGTAGAATCCACGGGCGTACCGTTGAGATAGACGTTCCCGTCCTGTGTATTGACGTTGAACAGCGCAACGTAGCTGGAGTCTTCGCCCTGGGTCCATTCGAGGCGATAGTCCCCCGTGGTGCGGTTCCAGAGGTGGCGGTTGAAGACCTGATGTTCACCGCCGCGGTCGATACCGAAATTGAAGCGAAGGTAGGGCACGGACGCCCACGCCGCCGGGCCACCGAGACTGTCGTAGAGCACCATGGCAACGGAGTCCGCCTTCGTCCGGAGTGCCGGACGCTCGGCCTCCGCCATGGCCGGATCGGAATGAGGCGGGGTATCCTGCACGCAAGCCGCCATGAAGACAGCCGTTGCGAGCAGAAGTGAAGCGAAGCGGGGGGAGACGTACCGGAGTTGCTGCGGCATGGTGGTGCTCCTGCTGGTTGGGTGATGAGGCCGTTCAAAATAGTCACGTTCGCCGTTCAAAATCTAACGCGAGAACAAAGGGTTAGGGTGGAGGTTGGAAGCCGAACCACCGTCCTTGTACGATTACACCCCTATGGTCGCACTCCGTGCCGTTGGTGGTCGCCAACGCTGTGTCATGGTTCACATGCTCCTCGTGACCGCTCTGGCCGTAGCGCTCCTTCCAGGTAGCGCCATCGCGCAGGAGGAGCCCTCTGACTCGCTCGCCGCGAAGCAGAAGAATCCGTACGGGAGCGGGGCCGGAATAGAGGTCATCCTCACGAACAGCGGCTTCGGCCTGGGCGGCTATTACAGCCTGGCCCTAACGTCCACGACCTCGCTCATGGCCGAAATCACGCTGGCTCCCGGTAAGGATGAGCGTGAGTTCAAGTTTTCCAGCTATTTCCGCTCGAGCATTCCCAACAAGGCCAACTACCTCCTCATGATGCCCGTCCAGGTCGGCCTCATGCGGCGGCTCTTCCAGGATCAGATCGAAGACAACTTTCGTCCGTTCCTCCAGCTTACCGGAGGGCCCACCCTCGGCTGGGAATATCCTTATTTCAGAGACTGCGACGGCAACGGGATTTTTGACCCGGACACACAGGTCGATGGCTGTGAGGAACGCTCGTACGATGCGATCACGGCCATTCCGCGTGGGGCCTTCCGGCTCGGATGGGGTGGCATTGCTGCGGTGGGTGCCCATTTCGGCAGAGGCAGACGGCTGTCGCAGGGCGTACGCCTTGGCTATGCCTTCACTTATTTCACGCGTCCGATCCAGCTTCTGGAGCCGGGCATCAGCGGCGGCAGCCAGCGATTCTTTGGCACGCCCACCATCAGCGTGACATTCGGGCGGTTGTTCTAAAAGGGTTTTTTTTCCTCGACGGCCCTCCGGAACAGCCTTGTGAGCAGGTCGCAGTTCCGGCACCGGTGCCCGTCGTCCGCATTGCGTAACGAACGGCCACGTCTCGAACCCGAGTTATCTTGCCCGCATACACGGTGCAGGCCGTACATGCAGTGAGATGAGGAGGTGCCCGTATGACTGGAGCCGCTATGAGGCGAGGCCGGCTGGATGTACGTTTCCAACGGCCGGAAACCACGGGCACATCCGGCCTGTACCGGCTTGGCCCGGAAGATGACCGTGACGGCCTCCTGCTCGTGCCCGGCGGTTACATCCCCGAGCGCCCTACCCCGCTCCTGGTCATGCTTCACGGAGCCGGCGGCAGCGCCCAGCACGGTCTTTCGTACGTGCTCGAGGCCGTTGAGCCCGAGGGGATGATTCTGCTCGCCCCTGAGTCGCGCGGGCAAACATGGGATATCATCGCGAGTGGGTACGGGCCGGACGTGGAACTCATCAACCGCTTGCTGGGCGAGGTCTTCAGCCGGTATACCGTCGATCCGAGGCACCTCGCGATCGGAGGCTTTTCCGACGGGGCCTCGTATGCCTTATCGCTGGGCGTGGCCAACGGCGATTTCTTTACCCACATCATAGCCTTTGCGCCCGGCTCCATGGCGCCCATGGAAATACACGGTAAGCCGCGCATCTTCATCGCACATGGGAAACAGGATGCCGTGCTCCCCATCGACCGATGCAGCCGAAGGATCGTGCCTCAACTCCGAGAGAGAGGCTACGATACGGCCTATCACGAATTCGAAGGCGGGCATTCGGTGCCTGCCGGTATTGCCCGGGTCGCTGTGACGTGGTTTCTCGGTTGACGCTTTCAGTGAATCCCGCCCTACACCT
>Ga0164243_10014241_pt1 | contig 11092 bp, 7 predicted proteins | sample OricompcompostOP_FD_108781 | JGI IMG/M metagenome (GOLD analysis project Ga0164243, IMG submission 108781) | Organic Plus compost microbial communities from Emeryville, California, USA - Original compost - Organic plus compost (OP) | ecosystem: Engineered > Solid waste > Mixed feedstock >... | reverse complement strand
TGCCGTGCGGGTGTGCGACGACCGCATCTGCCGGTGCCCAGGTCAGCGCCGTACACTCCCCGGGTGAGTGTCACCGCGCCAACTGTCGACGAGCCGGACCGGGTGACCGCGCGGCCGGCCCCCGCCTCCTGGGGCGCCCGGCTGGCCCGGTTCACCCCGGCCGCCGCCGCGGTGCTGGCCGGGGCGCTGCTGTACGTCAGCTTCCCGCCCCGCACGCTGTGGTGGCTGGCCCTGCCGGCCTTCGCCGTCCTTGGCCGGGTGCTGCGGGGCCGCCGCTTCAAGGCCGCGTTCGGCCTCGGTTACCTCTTCGGCCTCGGGTTTCTGCTGCCGCTGCTGGCGTGGACCAGCGTGGAGGTCGGTCCGGCTCCGTGGCTGGCGCTCGTCGCGGCCGAGGCGGTCTTCGTCGCACTCGCGTGCGTCGGCATCGCCGCCGTGTCACGGCTGCCCGCCTGGCCGGTGTGGGCCGCGGCGGTGTGGATCGCCGGGGAGGCGGCACGCGCCCGGGTGCCGTTCCACGGCTTCCCCTGGGGCAAGATCGCCTTCGGCCAGGCGGACGGCCTGTTCCTGCCACTGGCGGCGGTGGGCGGCACACCCGTCCTCGGCTTCGGGGTCGTCCTGTGCGGCTTCGGCCTGTACGAGGTGGTACGGCTCGCGGCGCACGCCCGGCGCACCCGTGCGGTACGCCGGACGGCGGCCGCCGCGGCCCTGCTGTGCGTGGCCGTGCCGGTGGCCGGTGCCCTGGCCGCGCGCACCCTGGTCAGCGACACGGCCGAGGACGGCACCCTCACGGTCGCGGTGATCCAGGGCAACGTCCCGCGGGCCGGCCTGGAGTTCAACGCCCAGCGCCGGGCGGTGCTCGACTACCACGTGCGCGAGACCGAACGGCTGGCGGCGGATGTGAAGGCCGGCAAGGTGCCCCGGCCCGACGTCGTGCTCTGGCCGGAGAACTCCTCCGACATCGACCCCTTCGCCTTCCCCGACGCCCGCCTGGTCATCGACCAGGCGGCCAAGGCCGTCGGCGTGCCGGTCTCCGTCGGCGGCGTGGTGGAACGGGACGGCAAACTGCTGAACGAGCAGATCCTGTGGGACCCGGTGAAGGGCCCCGTGCAGACCTACGACAAACGGCAGATCCAGCCGTTCGGCGAGTATCTGCCGCTGCGCTCGCTGGTCGGCGCGATCAACAAGAACTGGACGTCGATGGTCCGGCAGGACTTCAGCCGGGGCACCGAACCCGGGGTGTTCGACGTCGCGGGCACCAGGATCGGCCTGGCCACCTGCTACGAGGCCGCCTTCGACTGGGCGGTGCGGGACACCGTCACCCACGGCGCCCGGATGATCTCCGTGCCGAGCAACAACGCGACCTTCGACCGCAGCGAGATGACCTACCAGCAGCTCGCCATGTCCCGGATCCGCGCGGTCGAGCACAGCCGGACCGTCACCGTCCCGGTGACCAGCGGGGTCAGCGCCATCATCATGCCGGACGGCCGCATCACCCAGCGGACCGGCATGTTCGTGCCCGCCTACCTGGTGCAGAAGGTGCCGCTGCGCTCCTCCACCACGCCCGCCACCGAGCTGGGCGTGCTCCCGGAGGGCGTCCTCGTGCTCCTCGCCGCGGGCGGTCTGGGTGCGGCGATCGGGGCGGGTGTGCGCCGACGGCGCGCCACGGCCGTGTCACCGCACGCCGTGCGAACGTCTCCGTGCGCTCCCTGAGGCCGGGCGGCAGCCGGATAGGGTCGGTCCATGGCCACTCCAGAGTTCATCCGCACCATCCGGGCGTCCGTCGGCAACCACCTGCTCTGGCTGCCGGGGGTCACCGCCGTCGTCTTCGACGACGAGGGACGGGTCCTGCTGGGCCGCCGCTCCGACACGGGCAAGTGGTCGGTGATCGGGGGCATCCCGGATCCGGGTGAGCAGCCGGCCGCGTGCGCGGTGCGTGAGGTGTACGAGGAGACCGCCGTGCGCTGTGTGGCCGAGCGGGTGGTGCTCGTCCAGGCACTGGAACCGATGACCTACCCCAACGGGGACGTCTGCCAGTACATGGACATCACCGTGCGCTGCCGTGCCGTGGGCGGCGAGGCGCGTGTGAACGACGACGAGTCGCTGGAAGTGGGCTGGTTCGCGGTGGACGCACTGCCGGACCTGCACGAGTTCGGGCTGTTCCGGATCAAGCAGGCCCTCTCCGACGCGCCCACATGGTTCGACACCACGCCTTATGACTGAAGTATGGGTGGCGCCCATATGTGGTGAGGCGGGGGCGCTGCCTAGGGTCGAGGCATGACCACGCTCAGCCCCCACTCCGCCCACCCGGCCCCCCGCGACCCCTCGCTCGACCTCACCGGCCGCACCGCGCTCGTCACCGGCGCCGCCGGCGGCATCGGCCGCGCCTGCGCGCTCCGGCTGGCCGCCGCGGGGGCCACGGTCAGGGCCGTCGACCGGGACGCGGAGGGCCTGACGGCACTCGTGGAGCAGTCCGGACCGCTCGCCGGATCCCTGGAACCGGTCGTCCTCGACCTGACCGACCTGGACGCCGCCGAGCAGGCGGCCGCCGGCACCGATGTGCTCGTCAACAACGCCGGCATCCAGCTGGTCCGCCCCATCGAGGAGTTCCCGCCGGAGGTCTTCCACACGGTGCTGACCGTGATGCTGGAGGCGCCGTTCCGGCTCATCCGCGGAGCCCTGCCGCACATGTACGGGCGAAAGTGGGGCCGGATCGTCAACATCTCCTCGGTGCACGGCCTGCGCGCCTCCGCCTACAAATCGGCCTATGTGGCGGCCAAGCACGGCCTGGAGGGGCTGTCCAAGACCACCGCCTTGGAGGGCGCCCCGCACGGCGTCACCTCCAACTGCGTCAACCCCGGCTACGTCCGCACCCCGCTGGTCGAGAAGCAGCTCGCCGACCAGGCACGCACCCACGGCATCCCGCAGGACCGGGTGCTCGAAGAGGTCCTGCTGCAGGACAGCGCGGTCAAGCGGCTCATCGAACCGGAGGAGGTCGCCGAGGCGGTGGCCTATCTGTGCGGGCCGCAGGCCTCCTTCATCACCGGGTCGTCCCTGGTGCTCGACGGCGGCTGGACCGCCCACTGACCTGCCCCGCGGACCCCCCGAGCGCCCGTCGCGGGGTTTTCCACAGGCCTCGTCGGACACCGCACCCATACGGAATCCTGTGGGCATGTCCAGCGATCAGCCGAACTCCGCCGGGCGCCTCACGGCCGAGGCGCCACCGTCCGCCGAGGGCGTGCCGACGCCGCCCGGCCCGGCGGTGCCGCCCGCCGACGGCGCCACACCGCCTGCGGGCCACGACGCCGCCCTGCCGGAGGGCGTCACCGGGGCGCCGTTCCTCGAACTGCTCGCCCAGGGCGCACCCGCCGCCGCCTTCGAGCAGCCGGTGCTGCTCGCCCGCGCCGAGGGCCGGCCGGCCGCGTGGATCGCCGCGCTCGACCACGCCAAACGGCTCGCGCTGTGCGTACGCGCCGAGCTGGACGGCCTCAGGCGCCGCGAGGCCGAACTGTCCGCCCTGTTCGCCACCGCCCACGACCTGGCGGGCCTGAGAGACCTGGACTCCGTGCTGACGGCCATCGTGCAGCGCGCCCGTAGCCTGCTCGGCACCGACGTCGCCTACCTCACCCTCAACGACCCGGCGCGCGGCGACACCTACATGCGCGTCACCGAGGGCTCCGTCTCCGCACGCTTCCAGCAGCTGCGCCTGGGCATGGGCGAAGGACTCGGCGGCCTCGTCGCCCAGACCGCCCGCCCCTACGTCACCGAGGACTACTTCCGCGACGCCCGCTTCCAGCACACCGGCACCATCGACGCCGGCGTGCGCGACGAGGGACTCGTCGCCATCCTCGGCGTCCCGCTGATGCTCGGACAGCACGTCATCGGTGTCCTGTTCGCCGCCGACCGCCGGGCACGGGTCTTCGAACGCGAGCAGATCGCCCTGCTCAGATCCTTCGCCGCCCTGGCCGCCGCGGCCATCGACAGCGCCAACCTGCTCACCGAAACCCGCGCGGCCCTCGCCGACCTGGAACGCGCCAACGAGATCATCCGCGACCGCAGCGCGGTCATCGAACGCGCCTCGGACGTCCACGACCGGCTCGCCGAGCTCGTGCTGCGCGGCGGCGGCGTCCACGACGTGGCCGCCGCGGTCTCCCAGGTCCTCGACGGCACCGTCGAGTTCACCGAGACCACAGCCGCACCGGCCGGTCCCCTGGAGGCGTCCCGGGCCGAGGGACACGCCGTGCGGCACGGCGACGACTGGATCGCCGCCGTCACCGCCGGCGGCGAACTGCTCGGTGCGCTCGTCCTGCGCGGCCACCGCGACCTCGACCCCGTCGACCAGCGCACCCTGGAACGCGCCGCGATGGTCACCTCCCTGCTGCTGCTCGCCCGGCGCTCGGCCGCCGAGGCCGAACAACGGGTGCGCGGCGAACTGCTGGACGACCTGCTCGACGCCCGCGCCCGCGACGCACGCCTGCTGCGGGAACGCGCCGCCCGGCTCGACGCCGACCTCGACGCCACCCACGTCCTGCTCGCCGCCCGCCTCGACCTGTGCGCCGCCGACGCCGAACGGGAGGCCGCCGCCCGACGGCGCCTGTGGTCCGCGGCCTCCCACCTGGCCGCCACCCGGCACGGCCTGGCCGTCGCCCGGGACGGCGGCACCGCCCTGCTGCTGCCCTTGCCGCCCGGCACCGGCGCGACCGAACTCGCCCGCCGCACCGCCCACCACCTCGGCACGGCCGTGCACGAGGCGGTCACCGTCGGCGCCTCCGCCCCCGTCGGCGACCTGGCCGCACATCCCGAGACCGCCGCGGCCGCCTACGCGGAGGCGAGGCGCTGCCTGGAGACACTGCGTCTGCTGGGCCGCACCGGGGACGGGGCCGCCGCCGAGGACTTCGGCTTCCTCGGGCTGCTGCTGGCCGGCGACCGGGACGTCGCCGGGTTCGTCGAGCGCACCATCGGCCAGGTCGTCGCCTACGACCGGCGCCGCGGCACGGAGCTGATACGCACCCTGGAGGCCTACTTCGCCAGCGGCGGCAGCCCCGCACGCACCAAGGACGCCCTGCACGTCCACGTCAACACCGTCGCCCAGCGCCTGGACCGCGTCGCCCGCCTCCTCGGCGACGACTGGCAGAGCCCGGAACGCTCCCTGGAGATCCAGCTCGCGCTGCGCCTGCACCGGTTGTCCGCAGCGGCGCACAGCGGCCCGGCGGACGCACGAGCGCACGCAGGCGCGCCCGGCGGCACCTGAACCGGCCGGGCGCGCCGGGGACCCGGGCGAGCCGCCGGTCAGGCGGGACGCGCGTCGGTGGCGGGCGCGGGCGCCTCCGCGGTGGTGTCCGCGGGTCCGACGGCGGCCAGGTCCCGGTGCCGGGTCTCCTTCGCGGCACCCACGGCGATCAGGGTCAGGACCGCCGCGCCGATCACGTACAGGGCGATCGGGGTGCCGGAGCCGTAGTCCGACAACAGAGCCGTCGCGATCAGCGGGGCGGGCGCGCCCGCGGCGACCGAGGCGAACTGCGCGCCGATGGAGGCGCCCGAGTAGCGCATCCGGGTCGCGAACATCTCGGAGAAGAAGGCTGCCTGAGGGGCGTACATGGCGCCGTGCAGCACCAGGCCCACGGTCACCGCGACGACCAGCAGGCCGAAGTCGCCGGTGTCGGTGAGCCGGAAGAACGGGAACATCCACAGCCCGACCCCGGCGGCGCCCAGCAGATACACCGGCCGGCGTCCGAGCCGGTCCGACAGGGCACCCCAGGCCGGGATGACCGCGAAGTGCACGGCGGAGGCGATCAGCACCGCGTTCAGCGCGGTCTGGTCGGACACCTCGGCGGCGGTGGTGGCGTAGACGAGGATGAAGGCGGTGAGCACGTAGTAGCTGATGTTCTCGGCCATCCGGGCGCCCATCGCCACCAGCACATCGCGCCAGTGGTGCCGCAGGACCGACACGAGCGGCAGTTTCTCGGTCCCCTCGCCGTCACCGGAGCCGCGCTGCGCCGCCTTGCGGGCCTCGGCGCGCGCCAATGCCTCCCGGAAGACGGGGGATTCGTCCACCGACAGCCGGATCCACAGACCGACCACCACCAGCACACCGGAGAGCAGGAACGGGATGCGCCAGCCCCAGCTGTCGAAGGCGCGGTCGGACAGCACGGCCGTCAGCAGCGACAGCACTCCCGTGGCCAGCAGCTGCCCGGCCGGTGCGCCGGTCTGCGGCCACGAGGCCCAGAAGCCGCGCCGCCGCGCGTCCCCGTGCTCGGACACCAGCAGCACGGCGCCGCCCCACTCACCGCCGAGCGCGAACCCCTGGATCAGCCGCAGCGTGGTGAGCAGCAGCGGAGCCGCGGTGCCCACGCCGGCGTGGGTGGGCAGCAGTCCGATGGCGCAGGTCGCGCCGCCCATCATCAGCAGGCTCAGCACCAGCAGCTTCTTGCGTCCCAGCCGGTCGCCGTAGTGCCCGAACACCAGCGCGCCCAGCGGCCGTGCCGCGAATCCGACCGCGTACGTCAGGAACGACAGCAGCGTTCCCACCAGCGGGTCGGACTCCGGGAAGAACAGCTTGTTGAACACAAGCGCGGCCGCGGAGCCGTACAGGAAGAAGTCGTACCACTCGATGGTGGTCCCGATGAGGCTGGCGGCGACGATGCGGGGCAGCCGGGACGGGGCTGGGGGAGCGGTCGCGGAGGAGGACATCGGCACCACTTCCTGGCGTTCGACGGGGCGTGTGCGTGTCGCCACACGGTAGGAACGCACAGATCAGAGGCGTATGTGCTGGGACACCATAGTTCGGGGTACAGGGGTGCGTCCGCCCACCATGGGCGGGGGAGGAGGCGCCCGGTGACGGGCGTGCCGCACCATCCCCTCCGTCGCCGTGGGCGCGCCGCCCGGAACACCAGCCAAGCATGGGTGAGTAAATCGGACATACATGTCTATCCCCTGATATAAACATCGCTTGACGGCGTGTTCTGCACGTGAACAGGCGGAGGTGCCACGCCGGTTGACCGACCTCACCGCTTCTTGAGGAGAAGCATGCGGCCCTTCAGAACCGCGGCATCCCGGCAGGCGCCGGTCTCCGTGCCGCGCCGGCCGGCACGTCCGGAAGGAACCCAGGCACGCTGGTACGGTCCGCTGTCCGTAGGCGGGGACCTGACGGGCGCCGCCCTGCCGGTCGCGGCGGCGATCGCGGAGGTCCGCGAACCCCGCCCCGAGCACCTGGTATCCGCCGCCGCCCTGGCGTGGCCGCTCATCCGGGCGGCCGCCAAGCGCTACACCTCGGCCGCCTGGGGCGACGGCGGCGGTCTGGGAGCCGTCCTGAAGGACTGGCTGCTGCTGGTCGGCGCACTGGCGACGCTGCGCGTGCTGTGCGGACTGGACAGCGTGCCGGCCGACACCTTCACGGCCCTGATCCCCGCACTGGTCCTCACCGCCGCATGCCACACGGTGATCCACCGTCACCTCCTGGCCGCCCGCCGCGACGGCCGGGCCCTGCGCCACGTCGTGCTGGTCGGTGAGAGCACGGCGATCGACGTCGTGGTCGAGCAGCTGGCCCAGCGCACCGACCACGAGTACGTGGTCGTGGCCTGTTGCCCGGTCGGCGAGGAGGAGGTGCTCTCCGGCGCCCCGGTGTACGTGCGGTTGCCGCGCACCGAGCCGGAGCACGCCGAGCAGGACGCCGGGCCGGTGCTGGAGGCGGTGGACGCCGTCGGCGCCGACCTGGTGTTCGTGGTGCCGGGACCGCACCTGTCGGGCCAGCGGCTGCGCCGGCTGTCCTGGGCGGTGCACGACCGCGGGTGCCCGATCGCCGTGCTCCCCGGCATCGTCGAGGTCGCACGCCGCCGGATGCGGCTCACCTCGGCCTCCGGGCTCACCCTGCTGCACATCGCGCCCCCGATCAGCCGCGGCGTGCCCGCGGTGGTCAAGGCGGCCGTTGACCGGGTGGGTGCCCTGGTGCTGATCGTGCTGCTCGCGCCGCTGCTGCTGGCGCTGGCGCTCGCCGTGCGGCTCAGCTCGCCCGGCCCGGCGTTCTACCGGCAGATCCGGGTCGGCCGGGACAACACGCACTTCGCCATGTGGAAGTTCCGCACCATGGTGGTCGACGCGGACCGCATGAAGGAGCAGCTCGCGGCGGCCAACGAGCACGACGGCCACATGTTCAAGATGCGCCGCGACCCCCGCGTCACCCCCCTGGGCCGCTTCCTGCGCCGCTACTCCCTGGACGAGCTGCCCCAGCTGTTCAACGTCCTCCTCGGCCACATGTCCCTCGTCGGTCCGCGTCCTCCGGTGCCGGAGGAGGTCGTGCAGTACGACCCGGTGGAGATGCGCCGGCTGCGCGTCAAGCCGGGCCTGACCGGGCTGTGGCAGGTCAGCGGACGGTCGGACCTGTCCTGGCACGAGACCGTCTCGCTCGACCTGCGCTACGTCGACAACTGGTCCCCGGCGCTGGACGCGCAGGTCATGGCCCGCACCGTCCGCGCGGTGCTCAGCGGCCAGGGCGCCTACTGACGCTCCGCCATCCGGGCAGCGCTGCCGCCAACACGCCCGCCGGACGGGCCGGTCGCGTCCCCGGGAGAAGGAGGATCACGGATGCCCAACGCCTCGGCCCTCGGAAAGGGACACTGCCATGGCGCAGACCGCAGCCACCGCGCGGCCCGGTGACGATCCACCGGTGACGGCCCCGGTCGTCGACCGTGACCTGCGCGGCTTCACCGGCGCCGGCTACGACAAGGGACGCCCGCTCCTCGTGCAGGCCGCCTGGTTCGCCGTCCTCCACCTCGTCTTCGTCAAATGGTGGTGCCCGGCCCGCTGGCGGCCGGCGCTGCTGCGCGCCTTCGGCGCCCGCGTCGGACAGCGCGTCCTGATCCGGCACGGTGTGCGGGTGCACTGGCCGTGGAAGCTGGCCATCGGCGACGACGTGTGGATCGGCGAGGACGCCTGGATCCTCAACCTCGAGCCCGTCACGATCGGCGACGACTGCTGCGTCTCCCAGGGCGCGCTGCTGTGCACCGGCAGCCATCGACGCCGTAGCCCCACCTTCGAGTTCGACAACGGCCCCATCCGCCTGGAGCCGGGCAGCTGGGTCGCGGCCCGCGCCGTGGTGCTGCGCGGCGTGACCGTCGGCCGGGGCGCGGTGGTGGGAGCCGGGGCCGTGGCCCACCGGGACCTGCCGCCCGGCACGGTCCTGACGACGAAGGGACGCACGGCATGAGACTGCTGCACGTGGTCACCTTGATCAGCGACGACGGCATCTACGGCGGCCCGCCGAGCGTCGCCGTCGCCCAGGCGCAGGAGCTGGCCGCACGCGGGCACGAGGTCACGCTGCTGTCGCTGTGGCGGGGCAGCGGCCGGGCACCGGACCGCATCGGAGACGTTCCGCTGCGCTCCCGTCCCGCCCGCACGCTGCTGCCGGCCCGGGGCTGCGTCGGCCTGCTGCACCCCCTGCTCCCCCGTGACCTGTGGCGGGCCATGAAGGACACCGACGTCGTGCACGTCCACGCCGGCCGGGATCTGGTCTCCCTCGCCGCCCTCGCCGTCGCCGCGCTGCGCCGCGTGCCGTGCGTCGCCCAGACCCACGGCATGGTCGAACCGCGCACCACCCTGCCCGTCCGGCTCTTCGACCTGCTGTATCTGCCGCTGCTGCGCCGGGCGCGCGCCTGCTGCGTGCTGACCGGGCAGGAACGCCGGCTCGTGGCGCGGGTGCTTGGCGGGGACGGACCGCCGCTGCCCGTGCTGCCCAACGGCATCCGGCCGGACGCACCCGAACCGGAGCCGCACCGGTCGCGCCCTCCGCAGGTGCTGTTCCTGGCCCGGCTGCACCCGCGCAAACGCCCCGAGGTCTTCGTGGAGATGGCCACCCTGGTCCACCGGACGATGCCCGAGGCGCGTTTCACCCTGTACGGCCCGGACGACGGCTCGCTGCCCGCCGTGCGCCGGCTGATCGACCGGGCGCCCGCGGGCGTGGTCCGCTACGGCGGCCCGCTGCACCCGGACGCGGCCCGGCGGGCCTACCGGGAGGCCGCGGTCCATGTGCTGACGAGCGTGAACGAGCCGTTCGGCATGACCCTGATCGAGGCGCTGGCCGCCGGCACCCCCGTGGTCTGCACCGACACCTGCGGCATCGCCGAGGAGCTGGAACGCCGCGGCGCCGCCCTGGTCACCGACGGCAGCCCGGCGGCCCTGGCGGCGGCGGTGTGCCGGCTGCTCGGGGACGCGGAGCTGTGGGCTCGCATGGCGCGGGCCGGGCGCCGCGTGGTCGAGGACCTCTACTCCATCGGCGCCGTGGCGGACCGGCTGGAGGAGATCTACCGAGGCGCGTGCGCGGGTGAACCGGCAGGACCGGATGCCCCGGGGGACACGGACCGTACGACGACCGGCTCACGGCAGGAGGCAGCCGCCCCCAGGCCTGCCGCCTGATTCTCCGGCGCCGCCGGCCCGATCGCACACGACCGGCGGGCCGGCGGCGGGGCGCGGGACCGGGTGCCCGGCGGCCCATCGGCCGCCGGGACTGTCGGCCCGGCCGCGCGCTCAGGGCCGCGAAGGGCCCGCGCCCGCCCCGCACACCCCGCGGAGGATCTCCTCGAAGCGGGTGGCGCAGTCGTCCAGGGCGAACTCCCGCTCGGCCAGGGCGCGGCTCTCCTTGCCCAGACGCTCCGCCAGCGCCGGGTCGGACAGCACCGTGCGCACCCAGGCGGCGGCGTCCTCCAGGGCCCGTTCCTCGGGCGGGAAGACCGCCGACCCCGCCCGGCGGAGCAGCCGCGCGGCGAGGTTGTCCGCGGGCATCAGGCCGAGCACGGGCCGCCCGGCGCACAGGTAGGACAGCGTCTTGGACGGCACCGAGTACTGTCCCGCGTCCGGGTCCAGCAGGACCACCAGGACGTCCCCGCTGCCGAGCACCTCGGGCAGCCGCTCGTAGGGCTGGAAGGGCAGCAGCGTCAGGTCGACGCCCCGCTCCGCCGCGGCCTTGCGCAGCACGGGTACCGCGGGGCCGTCGTTGACGACGACCAGCCGCACCGGACTGCCCTGCTCGCGCAGGCGCTCGGCGAGCCGCACCAGCAGCACCGGGTTGTGCTTCAGCCCCAGCGTGCCCGAGTACAGCAGCGTC
>Ga0164243_10014240_pt1 | contig 11093 bp, 9 predicted proteins | sample OricompcompostOP_FD_108781 | JGI IMG/M metagenome (GOLD analysis project Ga0164243, IMG submission 108781) | Organic Plus compost microbial communities from Emeryville, California, USA - Original compost - Organic plus compost (OP) | ecosystem: Engineered > Solid waste > Mixed feedstock >... | reverse complement strand
GATCTCGATCGAGGACGACACCCGCATCGCCAAGAGCGAGGACGTGGCCGCCCGCTACGAGGCGTACGGCTGGCACGTGCAGACGGTCGACTGGCGCCGCGGCGACGCCGACCAGGGCGACTACCACGAGGACGTCGAGGCCCTCCACCGGGCGCTGCTGGCCGCCAAGGCGGAGACCGGGCGTCCCTCCTTCATCGCGCTGCGCACCATCATCGGCTGGCCCGCGCCGAACAAGCAGAACACCGGCAAGATCCACGGCTCGGCCCTCGGCGCCGACGAGGTGGCCGCCACCAAGCGGATCCTCGGCTTCGACCCGGCGCAGACCTTCGCCGTCGACGAGGAGGTCCTCGCGCACGCCCGCCAGGTGCTGGGCCGCGGCGAGGAGGCCCAGCGGGAGTGGACGCGGGCGTACGAGAGCTGGGCGAAGGCCAACCCGGAGCGCAAGGCGCTGCACGACCGGCTGGCCGAGCGGGCGCTGCCGGCGGGCTGGACGGACGTGCTGCCGGAGTTCCCGGCCGACCCGAAGGGCATCGCCACCCGCGCCGCGTCCGGCAAGGTCCTCGACGCGCTCGCGCCCGTCCTCCCCGAGCTGTGGGGCGGCTCGGCCGACCTGGCCGAGAGCAACAACACCACCATGAAGGGCGAGCCGTCGTTCATCCCGGCCGTGCACGCCACCAAGGCGTTCCCGGGCCACGAGTACGGCCGCACCCTGCACTTCGGCATCCGCGAGCACGCCATGGGCGCGATCCTCAACGGCATCGCCCTGCACGGCGGCACCCGCCCCTACGGGGCGACCTTCCTGGTGTTCAGCGACTACATGCGCCCGTCGGTGCGCCTCGCGGCCCTCATGAAGCTGCCGGTGATCTACGTCTGGACGCACGACTCGATCGGACTCGGCGAGGACGGCCCGACCCACCAGCCGGTGGAGCACCTCACCGCCCTGCGGGCCATCCCCGGCCTGGACGTGGTCCGCCCGGCCGACGCCAACGAGACCGTGTGGGCGTGGCGGACGGCCCTGGAGCACACCGACCGGCCGACGGCGCTGGCGCTCAGCCGGCAGGCGCTGCCGACCCTGGACCGCGGCACGCTGGCCGGCGCGGAGGGCGTGGCCCGCGGGGGGTACGTGCTGGCCGAGGCGAGCGGCGGCAAGCCGCAGGTGATCCTCGTCGGCACCGGCTCCGAGGTGCAGCTCTGCCTCACCGCCCGGGAGCGGCTGGAGGCCGACGGCATCCCGACCCGGGTCGTCTCGATGCCCTGCCAGGAGTGGTTCGCCGAGCAGGACGAGGCGTACCGGGAGTCGGTGCTGCCACGCGGGGTAAAGGCACGGGTGAGCGTGGAGGCGGGCATCGCGATGTCGTGGCGCGCCATCGTCGGCGACTGCGGCGAGAGCGTCAGCCTGGAGCACTACGGCGCCAGCGCGCCCTATTCGGTGCTCTTCGAGCAGTTCGGGTTCACCCCGGACCGCATCGTGGCGGCGGCGCGCGCGTCGCTGACCCGGGTCGGCGACATCACCGGTTTCACGACCGGCAACTGAGGGGAGCGTGGACGGCATGACGGACAGGCTGGGCGAGCTCAGCGCCGCGGGAGTGGCGGTCTGGCTCGACGATCTTTCCCGGACGCGGCTGACGTCCGGCGGGCTGGACAAGCTGCGCCGGGAGAAGCACGTGGCCGGGGTGACCACGAACCCGACGATCTTCGCGAAGGCGTTGAGTGACGCCGACGAGTACAACTGGCAGCTGCGCGACCTCGCCGTACGGGGGGTGGAGGTCGAGGAGGCGGTCCGGATGCTCACCACGTACGACGTGCGGTGGGCGTGCGACGTGATGCGCCCCTCGTACGAGAAGAGCAACGGCGTCGACGGCCGCGTCTCCATCGAGGTCGACCCGCGGCTGGCGCACGAGACCGAGCGGACGGTCGCCGAGGCGAAGGCCCTCTGGTGGCTGATCGACCGGCCGAACCTCTTCATCAAGATCCCGGCCACCGAGGCCGGCATCCCGGCGATCACGGCGACCCTCGCCGAGGGCATCAGCGTCAACGTCACGCTGATCTTCGGGCTGGACCGCTACTCGCAGGTGATGGAGGCGTTCCTGGCCGGCCTGGAGCAGGCGAAGGCGAACGGGCACGACCTGTCCAAGATCGGGTCGGTGGCGTCGTTCTTCGTCTCCCGGGTCGACACCGAGGTCGACAAGCGGCTGGAGAAGATCGGCTCGGACGAGGCGAAGGCGCTGCGCGGCAAGGCGGCCGTGGCCAACGCCCAGCTCGCGTACGAGCGCTACGCCAAGGTCTTCTCCTCCGACCGCTGGCAGGCGCTCGCCGACGCGGGCGCCCACCCGCAGCGGCCGCTGTGGGCCTCCACGTCGACGAAGAACCCGGACTACCGGGACGTGATCTACGTGGAGCAGCTCATCGCCCCCGGCACGGTCAACACGATGCCGGAGTCGGTCATCAAGGCGTACGCCGACCACGGCGAGACGCGCGGCGACACGGTCACCGGCGCGTACGACGCGGCCCGGAAGGTCTTCACCGACCTGGAGGCCGTCGGCGTGGACATGGCCGACGTGATCGCCGTGCTGGAGCGCGAGGGCGTGGAGAAGTTCGAGGCGAGCTGGCTGGAACTGCTCGACGGGGTCCGCAAGTCGCTGGAGTCGGCCGCGCACGGCGCGGGCGCCCCGGGTCGGGCGGCGCAGGGCAACGCGCAGGCGGCGGCACAGGCGGGAGGCAACGCGTGAGCGATTTACTGTCGACGCCCGCCGAGTCGGCGGCCGGGCTCACGGTGCACGGGGCGGAGGCGGTCGACAAGGCCGCCCCGGCCTCGACCCGTCAGGCGCTGGTCGCCGCCGGTGTCCCCGGCAAGCTGGCCGCCAAGGACCCGAGCCTGTGGGGGCCGGACGCGGAGGCCGAGGCGAAGATCCGCCTCGGCTGGGTGGACACCCACCGGCGCAGCCGGGAGTTGCTCACCCAGCTCGCCGAGCTGAAGGCGGAGCTGGGCGACCTCGACCACGTGGTGCTCGCCGGCATGGGCGGGTCGTCACTGGCCCCCGAGGTGATCACCCGCACGCTGGGCGTGCCGCTGACCGTGCTGGACACCACCGACCCCGGCCAGGTGCGCGCCGCGCTGCGCGACCGGCTGGAGCGCACGGTGGTCGTGGTCTCCAGCAAGTCCGGCACGACGGTGGAGACCGACAGCCACCGCCGGGCGTACTGGCAGGCGTTCCTGGACGCCGGGATGACCGAGGCGGAGGCCGGCCGGCACTTCGTCATCGTCACCGACCCGGGTTCGCCGCTGGAGGAGATCGCCGCCGGCATGGGAGCGTTCACGGTGCTGGCCGACCCGAACGTGGGCGGCCGCTACTCGGCCCTCACCGCGTTCGGGCTCGTCCCGTCGGCGCTGGCCGGCGTGGAGGTCGCCGACCTGCTGGACCAGGCGGACGCGCTGGCCGCCTCGCTCGCCGCCGACCGGGACAACCCGGCCCTGGCGCTGGGCGCCGCGCTCGGCGCCGCCGCCACGGGCGGCCGGGACAAGGTCGCCCTGGTCTCCGACGGCACCGGCATCGACGGGCTCGGCGACTGGGCCGAGCAGCTCATCGCCGAGTCCACCGGCAAGGCCGGCGTGGCATCCTGCCGGTCGTGGTGGAGTCGCCGCAGAGCCCCGGCGTCGAGGGCCCCGACGTGCTCACCGTGAGCTACGGCGGCGCGCTGGCCGCGGGCCAGGTGCCCGGCGGCGGGGGCGACCCGGACGTGGCGGTCAACGGCCCGCTCGGCGCGCAGTTCCTGGCCTGGGAGTACGCCACCGCGGTGGCCGGCGTGGTGCTCGGGATCGACCCGTTCAACCAGCCGAACGTCACCGAGTCGAAGGAGAACACCAACAAGATCCTGGCGTCGGGTCTGCCGGCGGAGACGCCGTCGTTCACCGAGGGCGCCATCGAGGTGTACGCCCCGGCGGGCGCGCCCGGCGACCTGGTCGGCGTGCTGCGCTGGCTGCTCGACGGCATGGGCGACGGCGGGTACGTGGCCGTGATGGCGTACCTCGACCGGTTCGCCGACGCGGACGCGGCCCGGCTGCGGCCGCTGCTCGCGGCGGCGTCCGGCCGCCCGGTCACCTTCGGGTGGGGCCCCCGCTTCCTGCACTCCACCGGCCAGTACCACAAGGGCGGCCCGCAGGTCGGCAGCTACCTCCAGCTGACCGGCGCGGTGGCCGATGATCTGCCGGTGCCCGGCAAGCCGTACACCTTCGGGGAGCTTCAGGCGGCCCAGGCCGCCGGCGACCGGCAGGCGCTGGCCGGGCGGAACCGCCCGGTGCTGCGGCTGCACCTGACCGACCGGTCCGCGGGTGTGGCCCAGCTGCTCGATGCGGCCGGTGAGCTGCGGGCGTGAGGATGGAAGACGTGGAAGAAGCGGAGGGGAGGAGCGGGGTGAACCCGCTGCGCGACCCACAGGACCGCCGGCTGCCGCGGATTCCCGAGCCGTGCGCGCTGGTGATCTTCGGGGTCACCGGCGACCTGGCGCGGAAGAAGCTGCTGCCGGCGGTCTACGACCTGGCGAACCGGGGGCTGCTGCCCCCGGGCTTCGTCGTGCTCGGCTTCGCGCGCCGCGACTGGGGTGACGGCGACTTCGAGACGCTCGCGTGCGAGGCGGCGCGCAAGCACGCCCGGACACCCTGGCGGGACGAGGTGTGGGCGCGGCTCGCCGGGAACATCAAGTTCGTCGGCGGGTCGTTCGACGACGACGCGGCCTTCGACCACCTCGCCGAGACGCTCGACGAGCTGCGCCAGAGCCACGGCATCCCCGGCAACGCCGCCTTCTACTTCTCCATCCCCCCGGCGGCGTTCCCCGTGGTGCTCAAGCAGCTCGCCCGCACCGGGATGGCCGACAACGCGAAGTCCGGCGGCTGGCGCCGGGTGGTGGTGGAGAAGCCGTTCGGGCACGACCTGCCGTCGGCGAAGGCGCTCAACGACCTGGTCGACGACGTCTTCACCCGCAAGGACGTCTTCCGGATCGACCACTACCTGGGCAAGGAGACCGTCCAGAACATCCTCGCCCTGCGGTTCGCCAACAACCTGTTCGAGCCGCTGTGGAACTCCAAGTACGTCGACTCGGTGCAGATCACCATGGCCGAGGACGTCGGCATCGGCACCCGCGCCGGCTTCTACGACTCGGCCGGCGCCGCCCGCGACGTGCTCCAGAACCACCTCCTCCAGCTGCTCGCGCTGGTGGCGATGGAGGAGCCCACGAGCTTCGACCCCGACGAGATCCGCACCGAGAAGCTGAAGGTCCTCAAGGCGATCACGCTGCCGAAGGACGTCAGCACGGGCACCGTCCGCGGGCAGTACCTCCCCGGCTGGGTCGGTGGCGAGCGCGCCGTCGGCTACCTGGAGGAGGAGGGCGTCCCGCCGGACTCCACGACCGAGACGTACGTGGCGGTCCGGCTGGGCATCCAGAACCGGCGCTGGGCCGAGGTGCCCTTCTACATCCGGGCCGGCAAGCGGCTGCCGCGGCGGGTCACCGAGGTGGCCATCATGTTCAAGAAGGCGCCGCACCTGCCCTTCCACCCGACGGACGTGGAGTCGCTCGGCAACAACCAGCTGGTCATCCGGGTCCAGCCGGACGAGGGCGTGGTGCTGAAGTTCGGTTCCAAGGTGCCCGGCACCGCCATGGAGGTCCGCGACATCGCCATGGACTTCCAGTACGGCGAGGCGTTCACCGAGTCCAGTCCCGAGGCGTACGAGCGGCTCGTGCTGGACGTGCTGATCGGCGACCGGACGCTCTTCCCCGACGCCGCCGAGGTCGAGCAGAGCTGGCAGGTGATCGACCCGCTGGAGCAGGCCTGGGCGGGCACCCGACCGGAGCCGTACCGGGCCGGCGAGTGGGGTCCCCGGGCCGCCGACGAGATGCTGGCCCGCGAGGGCCGGGCTTGGAGACGAGCATGATCGGCCTGTGGGACACCACCGGCAACGAAGTGGTCAAGGCCCTCGCCGCCGAGCGTCGCAGCGCGGGCGGCGTGGCCAGCGGAATGGCGCTCACGCTCATCGTCGTGGTGGACGAGAAGCGCGTACGCGAGGCGGAGGCGGCGGCCACCATCGCCGCCGCCGCCCACCCGTGCCGGCTGCTGGTCGTCGTCCGCACCGACATCGAGCGGGACCGCAACCGGCTCGACGCGGAGATCGTGGTGGGCGGCCGGCTCGGCCCGTGCGAGGCCGTGGTGATGCGGATGTACGGCCGGCTGGCGCTGCACGCCGAGTCCGTGGTGCTGCCGCTGCTGGTGCCGGACGTCCCCGTGGTGACGTGGTGGCACGGCGAGCCGCCGGAGGAGATCGCCACCGACTTCCTCGGCGTGGTCGCCGACCGTCGCATCACCGACGCCGCTCAGGCCGCCGACCCGATCGCGGCGCTGCGCCAGCGCGCCCACGACTACGCACCGGGTGACACCGACCTGGCCTGGACCCGGATCACCCCGTGGCGCACCCTGGTGGCCGGAGCGTTCGACACGACGGCGGCCAAGGTCACCGAGGCCACCGTGGTGGCCCCGGCGCACGACCCGACCGCCGCCCTGATGTGCGGCTGGCTGTCGAGCCGGCTCGGGATCAGCCCGCGCTGGGAGCACACCGACCAGTTCCCCCGGATGCGGGAGGTGGAGCTGCGTTGCGCCAACGGCGACCACCTGACGCTGACCCGGGACGACAGCGTGGCCACCTTCCGGCGTACCGGCCAGGACGACCGGCAGCTTCCGCTGGTCCGCCGGCCGCTCGGCGACGAGCTGGCCGAGGAGCTGCGCCGCCTCGACGCCGATCAGGTGTACGCCGAGGCGCTGGGCGCCATCGTCGGCGTGACCGGCCTCGAGCAGCGCCCGGGCCGGCGCGTGCACGTCTGGAAGGATCCGGCCACCGCGCACCGGGCCGAGGCGGGGGTCACCGCCCACGCCGGCACCAGCGAGCGCTGAGGTTCACCCGCGACGACGGCACCGCCACGCGGTCCGCAGAACACGAGAAGGCACGAGATGAGTGAGGCGAGTGTCGCCGTCCACGCCGACGCCGAACTGTTGGCGCAGGCGGTGGCGGCACGCTTGGTGGTAAAGCTGCTCGACGCGCAGGCCGCGCGCGGCCAGGCGTCGGTGGTGCTGACCGGCGGCCGGATCGCCGCGGCCGTGTATCGGGCCGTCGCGGCCCTGCCCGCCCGCGACGCGGTCGACTGGTCCCGCGTGGACGTCTGGTGGGGCGACGAGCGGTTCCTGCCCGGCGGCGACCCGGACCGCAACGAGACCCAGGCCCGGGCGGCGCTGCTGGACGCGGTGCCGCTGGACCCGGCCCGGGTGCACCCGATGCCGGCCTCCGACGGCCCGGCCGGCCCCGACCCGGAGGAGGCGGCCGCCCGGTACGCCGCCGAGCTGGCCGCCGCCGCCCGCCCGGGCACCGCGGCGCTGCCCCACTTCGACGTGCTGATGCTCGGCGTCGGCGAGGACGGGCACGTGGCGTCGGTCTTCCCGGAGCACCCGGTGCACTACGAGAGCCGGCCGGTGAGCGCGGTGCGGGGCAGCCCGAAGCCGCCGCCGGTGCGCACCACGCTGACCCTCCCGGCGATCAACACCGCCGAGGAGGTCTGGCTGGTGGCCAGCGGCGCGGACAAGGCGCGGGCGGTCGGGATGGCGCTGGCCGGGGCGGGGCCCGTGCAACTGCCCGCGGCGGGCGTGCGGGGTGTCGGCCGTACGCTGTGGCTGCTCGACCGGGCCGCCGCGGCCGACGTGCCCGCCCGTCTGCGCAGCCTGCGCTGAGTCCGCTACGGCTCCCCCGCCGCGCCGCTCACCGCTCGGTGGCGGGGCGGCCGCGGCGGCGACGCAGGTCGGCGAGGGCCTCGGCGAGGATCGCGGCGCCCTCCTCGTCGGTGCGCCGCTCCTTCACGTACGCCAGATGGCTCTTGTAGGGCTCGGTGCGCGACCGCCCGGGCGGGTTCTGGGCGTCGCGCCCCGCCGGGTGGCCGCAGCGCGGGCAGTCCCACTGCGGGGGCGCGACGGCCTCCTCGGCGATGAGGATCTCCACCCGGTGGCCGTTGCGGCACCAGTAGGTGACCGCGCGGCGGGGCGCCGGTTCGTAGCGCTCGGGCGGGCGCTCGGGGGCCGATCCGACCCGGGCGCCCCGGATCACGTTGCCATGTGGCACGGCTGCTCGCTCCTGTCGTCGGAGGGGAACCGCCGCGGGGGTGACGGCGGGCGACGCGGTGCAGCGAAAAGACCTGCGCGCGGCCCGTCGGGTGACGGACCGCGCGCAGATTGTACGACGTGAGCCGGCGCTCAGGCGTTCAACTGGAGGCGGAGCCAGAGGCCGAGCCCGACGATGCAGGCGAACCAGATGATGCCCACCAGGACCGTGTAGCGGTCGAGGTTCTTCTCCGCCACGGAGGAGCCGGCGAGGCTGGAGCTGACACCCCCGCCGAACATGCTGGACAGGCCACCGCCCTTACCGCGGTGCAGCAGGATCAGCATGGTGAGCAGGATGCTCGTGATGATCAGCAACACGATCAACGTGTATGCGAACCAGATCGGCATGGCTGGGGTCAGTCCTCTCGTAGCGATCCTCGCCCGGACAGGTCGGGCACGGCGGCACCGACCGGCGGACGGGCGGAGTCAAGGATAGCGAGCGATCAGCGGGCGATGTGTTCCGGGAACCGGCAGATCTGCGCGAATTCCTCGGCGTCCAGGCTCGCCCCGCCCACCAGCGCCCCGTCCACGTCCGGCTGGGCCATGATCGCTGCGACGTTCGACGCCTTGACCGAACCGCCGTAGAGCACCCGGACCTGGTCGGCGGTGCCCTGGTCGTACAGCTCGGCCAGCCGCTCGCGGACCGCCGCGCAGACCTCCTGCGCGTCCTCCGGGGTCGCCGTCTTGCCGGTGCCGATCGCCCAGATCGGCTCGTACGCCACGACCACCTTCGTGACCTGCTCGGCGCTGATCCCCTTCAGGGCGCCTTCGAGCTGGTCCGCGCAGTGCGCCACGTGGCGGCCCTGCTCGCGCACCTCCAGCCCCTCCCCCACGCAGAGGATCGGGGTCAGCCCGTGGGTCAGCGCCGCCTTCACCTTGGCGTTGACCAGCGCGTCGTCCTCGTGGTGGTAGGCCCGCCGCTCGGAGTGCCCCACCACCACGTACGTGCAGCCGAGCTTGGCGAGCATCGGCCCCGACACGTCGCCGGTGTACGCGCCCGAGGCGTGCGGCGACAGGTCCTGCGCGCCGTAGCCGATCAGCAGCTTGTCGCCCTCGACGGCGGTCTGCACGGTGCGCAGGTCGGTGAAGGGCGGCAGCACCACCGTCTCGACGTCGGTGAGCTGCTTCTCGGTGAGGCTCGCCGCGAGCTTCTGCACCAGCAGGTTCGCCTCGAGGTGGTTGAGGTTCATCTTCCAGTTGCCGGCCATCAGCGGCCGGCGGGTGGCGCCCGCCATCAGTTCTCCAGAGCAGCGATGCCGGGGAGGGTCTTGCCCTCCAGGTACTCCAGGGACGCCCCACCGCCGGTGGAGATGTGCCCGAACGAGGACTCGTCGAGCCCGAGCGCCCGCACGGCGGCGGCCGAGTCGCCACCACCGACGACCGTGAACGCGCCGGAGCCGGCGATGGCCTCCGCCACCCCGCGGGTGCCGTGCGCGAACGGGGCCATCTCGAACACGCCCATCGGGCCGTTCCAGAAGATCGTCCGCGCCCCCTTGAGGGCGGCCGCGAACCCGGCCACGGTCTCCGGGCCGATGTCCAGCCCCAGCCGGTGGCTGGGGATGCCGTCGGCGCGGACGGTGTCGTGCGCCGCGTCCGGGGCGAACGCGTCGGCGGCCACCACGTCGACCGGCAGCATGATCTTGCCCGGCGCGCGCTCCATGAGGTTGCGGCAGGTCTCGACCATCTCCTCCTCGAGCAGCGACGTGCCCACCTCGAGGCCCTGCGCCTTGAGGAACGTGAAGCACATCCCGCCACCGATGAGCAGCCGGTCGACCGTCGGCAGCAGCGCCTCGATCACGGCCAGCTTGTCGGAGACCTTGGAGCCGCCGAGCACCACCACGTACGGGCGCTCCGGCTCGCCGGTCAGGGTGGAGAGCACCTCCACCTCGCGCAGCACCAGCCGGCCGGCGAAGTGCGGCAGGCGGGCCGCCACGTCGTAGACGCTCGCGTGCTTGCGGTGCACCGCGCCGAACGCGTCGTCGACGTACGCCTCGCCGAAGACCGCGAGCTGGTCGGCGAAGGCGCCCCGCTCGGCCTCGTCCTTGCTGGTCTCGCCGGCGTTGAACCGCAGGTTCTCCAGCAGGGCGACCTCACCGTCGGCGAGCCCGTCCACCGTGGAGCGCGCCGACTCGCCGACCGTGTCGGTGGCGAAGTGCACGGCCGTGCCCAGCAGCTCGCCGAGCCGGTCGGCGACCGGCCGGAGGCTGAACTGCGGATCCGGGGCGCCCTTCGGCCGGCCCAGGTGCGAGCAGACGGTCACCTTCGCGCCGGCGCCGGTGAGGGCGCTCAGCGTGGGCAGGACCGCGCGGATGCGGCCGTCGTCGGTGATGGCGCCGGACTGCTTGTCGAGTGGGACGTTCAGGTCGGCGCGCACCAGCACGCGCCGACCCGAAACCCCCTCGGCGAGCAGGTCGTCGAGGGTACGGATGCTCACAGCGAGCTACCCACCAGCTTGACGAGGTCCACGAGCCGGTTCGAGTAGCCCCACTCGTTGTCGTACCAGCCGACGACCTTGACCTGGTTGCCGATCACCTTGGTCAGCGGCGCGTCGAAGATGCACGACGCCGGGTCGGTCACGATGTCCGTGGAGACGATCGGGTCCTCGTTGTAGGTGAGGATGCCCTGGAGCGCGCCCTCCGAGGCCGCCTTCAGCGCGGCGTTGACCTCGTCCACGCTGGTCTCCCGGCCGACCGTGACGGTCAGGTCGGTGGTGGAGCCGGTCGGGATCGGCACCCGCAGCGCGTAGCCGTCCAGCTTGCCCTTCAGGTCGGGCAGGACCAGGCCGATCGCCTTCGCGGCGCCGGTCGAGGTGGGGACGATGTTGAGCGCGGCGGCCCGGGCCCGGCGCAGGTCCTTGTGCGGCGCGTCCTGCAGGTTCTGGTCCTGCGTGTACGCGTGGATCGTC
>Ga0164243_10014239_pt1 | contig 11093 bp, 9 predicted proteins | sample OricompcompostOP_FD_108781 | JGI IMG/M metagenome (GOLD analysis project Ga0164243, IMG submission 108781) | Organic Plus compost microbial communities from Emeryville, California, USA - Original compost - Organic plus compost (OP) | ecosystem: Engineered > Solid waste > Mixed feedstock >... | reverse complement strand
CGTGGAAACCCCAGTGCTGCGCCAGCGGCGGCAACGCCAGCGCGGCGACACCGACCCCGAGCGGCTGCGCGGTCTGCCGGATGCCCATCGCCACGCCACGATCGGATGGTTTGAACCACCCCATCACCGCGCGCCCGCTCGCCGCGTTGACCGACGCCGTCGTCGCGCCCGCGAGCAGGAACAGCGCGAACATCAGCCCGACCGATGGCGAGCCGAGACCCACGCCGAGCAACAGCAGCCCCGACACCCCGAGCCCCAGCGCCATGACCACGCGCTCGCCGTACCGGTCGGCGGCGGCGCCCCACGCGATCAGCGTGAACAGCAGGCCGATGCTGGGTGCGGCGACCACCGTGCCCGCCTGCGCCAGCGAGAACCCGGCGTCCGCGCGCATCTCGGGCACCAGGAACGGAAGGCCGTAGAGGAACGAGCAGCTCGCGGTCTGCGCGGCGACGCCAAGGGCGAGAATGCCCCAGCGCCGCTTGCTCTCCGTGCTCGTCCCCGCTGTCAGCGACATGGCCGTCATCCCAGAATGTGAGAGAAAGTTCTTACATTCTGAACTTTACTTGGCTGGGCTAACTAACACAACGGGATATTCAGAGCAGCGGCGCGTAGCCCGGTTTGATCACGTTGTTGATCAGGTCCAGCCGGCGGTCGAAATCGATGAACGCCGACTTCATCGCGTTGATCGTGAACCACTGGAGATCGGCCCAGCCATAGCCGAAGGCCTCCGCGAGCGCGGCGAACTCGCTGCTCACCGTGCAGCCGCTCATCAGCCGGTTGTCGGTGTTGACCGTCACCCGGAAGCGGAGCCGAGCGAGTAACCCGATGGGATGATCGGCGATCGAGGAAGCCGCTCCCGTCTGGACGTTGGAGGACGGGCAGATCTCCAGCGGGATACGGCGGTCCCGGACGTAGCCGGCGAGCCTGCCGAGGTGCACGGTGCCGCCGGGGTCGGTCTTGATGTCGTCGACAATCCGCACGCCGTGCCCCAGCCGTTCCGCACCACAATGCTGAATGGCCTCCCAAATGGACGCGAGACCGAACGCCTCACCGGCGTGAATGGTGAAATGCGCGTTATTCGTCCGCAGATATTCGAATGCGTCGAGATTGCGGGTCGGCGGAAATCCCGCTTCGGGTCCGGCAATGTCGAAACCGACTACTCCGTGGTCGCGGTAACGCACGGCGACCTCGGCGATCTCCTGGGCGCGAGCGTGCTGACGCATCGCGCACAGAAGAGTACCCATTTGGATGAATTTTCCCTGATCAGCGGCGCGACGCTCACCCTCCGCAAACCCGGCCTGCACGGCCTCCACGACGGCGTCCAGCGACAGTCCCCGCTCGGCGAACAGCTCCGGCGCGTACCGCACCTCGGCATAGACGACGCCGTCCGCGGCGAGGTCCTCCGCGCATTCGGCGGCCACCCTGACCAGCGCGTCCTCGGTCTGCATGACCCCGCAGGTGTGCGCGAAGGTCTCCAGGTAGGACTCCAGCGAACCGGAGTCGGCCGCGTCGCGGAACCATCTGCCCAGTTCAGTGACGTCCGTACTGGGCAAGTTCGGATACCCGACCGCGTCGGCGAGCTCGATGACGGTGCCCGGCCGCAGGCCACCGTCCAGGTGATCATGGAGTAACACCTTGGGCACGCTCCGGATCGAGTCCAAGGTCAGGGGCGGTGTGGAAGACGACATGTCATCACGGTACCCAGGGCTTTTCACCTACATGGACGCGCAACTCTCAGCCTCCACTTAACCCTCAGCTCCGAGCCACCCATGAGGAATGGGCCATGTGAGTAGGGCTAGCCACGGCCGCCTTTACGGGGGCGACACCCAGAGCAATTTCCCAATGGTTAAGCTTTCGCCCACGTCCCTTCTTTCCCCGCCGACGAAGGACATCGAAGTGACCACTGACAATCACATTGGAGCTCCGTCCTTCGACCGGATGCGCAACATGCTGGTGCGCGCGGCCGAAGTCCGGGAGAGCGAGCAGCAGCAGATCTTCGACGCGCTCGACGACATCTACGCCCGCCTCGCGCCGGTCGACTCGCTGGGTGCCGTGCGCAAGCGGTTGTCGGAACTGCCCGACCGGACCGAGGTCAGCGTGCTGGCCGAGCGGCTGGACGAGGCCATGTCCAAGCTCGAAGCCCAGGACAACGCCATCGCCGAGCTGGGGCGCGCGGTGGAGAGCATCGTCGACAAGCTCGCGAAGCCGTTCGCTCAGCTGGACGGGCGGCTGGACGGCGTCGCGGCGCGGTTCGAGGCCGTGGTCGGGCGCATGGACGGGCTCGAGGACAAGCTGCAGGGCATTCACCGCAGGATCGACGAGCTGGGCGCGCACCTGGACAAGCAGGACGCGAAGCTGGACGCGCTGCCCGCCGCGGTGACTGGCCCGGTCAAGGAACGCATCGAGCTGGCCGAGTCCGGTCTGAAGGAGCGCATCGAGTCCGGCGACGCCGACCTGCGCTCGCGGATCGACGCCGGCGACGCCGACCTCAAGGCCAGGGTCGAGGCACTGGACACCGCCACGCGGGAGCGCATCGAGGCCACGAGCCAGACGCTGCACACCGCGCTGGAGGAGACCGGCGAGATGGTCGACGCCTCCGAGCGCCTCGACTCCGTGACCGGCAAGCTGGAGACGATCACCACCCGACTGGAGGATCTGTCGAGCCGCATCGACAAGGTCGAGGACGGCGTCGCCGCCCAGTTCGGCGACCTCGGTGGCACCGTCAAGAGCGGCTTCTCGCGGGTCGAGGGCACGCTGTCCGGCCAGCCGGACACGGATTCGGTGAGTTCGCTGGTGCGCAAGCACAACGAGGAGTCCGAGCGCCGCATCGGTGGTCAGCTGGACGAGGCGATGGCGACCTTCGCGGAGCTGATGCTCGGCGGTGGCCCCGCCGTCCCGCAGCTCGCTCCGCCGCCGCCCGCCCCGCGCCAGCCGCGCCGGGCCCGCAACGGTCGTGCCCCGAAGGGCGCCGAGGTGAAGACCAAGAGCGACGACGAGTCGAGCGACAACTGAGCCGAACGTAACCAGAGCCGCCCCGCGCAGCAGCGAGGGGCGGCTCTGTCAGTTCCGGACGACGTCCAGCACCAGCGGCGAGGCGGAGACCGGACCGGCGGACACCTCGACCGCGCCGTCGAGAGCTTCCAGCGCACCGTTGACGGCTTCAGGCGTGTCCGTGTGCAGTTCCAGCAACGGCTCGCCCTCGACGACGGAATCCCCCGGTTTGGCAAGGCAAACGACCCCGGCGGCGGCCTGCACCGGATCCTGGCGCCGCGCCCTGCCCGCGCCCAGCCGCCAGGCCGCGACACCGACCGCGTAGGCGTCCAAAGCGGACAGAACTCCCGAAGCAGGCGCGGGAACGAGGTGCACATGCCCGGGCCGGGGCAGCGGCGCCGACGGGTCGCCACCCTGCGCGCGGATCATCCGCGCCCAGGTTTCGTACGCCTCGCCGGACGCGAGCACGGCGGCGGGGTCCACTTCGGACAAGCCGGCCAGCGCCAGCATTTCCCGCGCCAGCGCCACGGTCAGCTCCACGACGTCCGCGGGTCCGCCGCCACCCAGCACCTCGACCGCCTCGGCGACCTCCACCGCGTTGCCGACCGCCCGGCCCAGCGGAACGTTCATGTCCGTCAGCAAGGCCGTCGTCGCCACGCCGTGCGCCGCGCCGATGTCGACGAGTGTCCGGGCGAGTTCACTCGCCTGGGCCCGCGTCTTCATGAACGCGCCGGATCCGACCTTGACGTCCAGCACCAGGCCGGCCGCCCCTTCGGCGATCTTCTTGCTCATGATCGAGCTCGCGATCAGCGGGATCGATTCGACGGTGCCGGTGACATCCCGCAGCGCGTAAAGCTTCCGGTCCGCCGGTGCGAGCCCTTCCGTGGTGGCACAGACGACCGCGCCGACCGTCGACAGCTGCCGGGCGATCTCGTCGGTGGACAGTTCCGCCCGCCAGCCCGGGATCGACTCCAGTTTGTCCAGCGTGCCGCCGGTGTGCCCGAGCCCGCGCCCGGACAGCTGCGGCACCGCGCCACCGCACGCCGCGACGAGCGGCGCCAGCGGCAACGTGATCTTGTCGCCGACCCCGCCCGTCGAATGCTTGTCCACCGTGGGACGGTCGACGTGCAACGACAGCCGCTCCCCGGAGTCGATCATCGCGCCGGTCCAGGTTGCTGTCTCCGCCTTGTCCATCCCCCGCAGGAAGATCGCCATCGCGAGCGCGGCCATCTGCTCCTCGGCGACGAGCCCCCGCGTGTAGGCGTCGACCACCCACCGGATCTCCTCGTCGGACAGCCGCCCGCCGTCGCGTTTGCGCCGGATGACCTCGACCGCGGTGATCACGGCAGATCGTCCGGCCCGAACGCGTCCGGCAGCACCGCCGACATCGGCAGCACCCCGGACGGGGTGTCCAGCAGGCAGGACGGCCCGCCGTGCTCGTAGAGGATCTGCCGGCAGCGGCCACACGGCATCAGCAACTCGCCCGTGCCGGACCGGCACGCGACCGCCACCAGCCGGCCGCCGCCGGTCAGCCGCAACTGCCCCGCCATCGTGCACTCGGCGCACAGGCCGAGACCGTAGGACGCGTTCTCCACGTTGCAGCCCAGCACGACCCGGCCGTCATCGGCCAGGCCGGCCACCCCGACGTGCAGCTTCGAATACGGCGCATACGCGCTGTGCGCGGCCTCGACCGCGGCGGCGCGCAAGGCATCCCAGTCAGGAGCGGACAACGCTAATCGCCCTCTCCACGCCGGTATCTCGCCCCGTCCGCCTTGGGTGGTCGCAGCCGCTGCGAGGCGACCGCGAGCACGATCAGCGTCACGAAGTGCGCGGTGTAGGGGATCAGGTCGCTCGGCAGATCGTCGTTGGCCCAGTAGATCCAGTACAGGACGCCGGCGCCGACCACGCCGAACGCGGCCGCGACCCAGCGCCGCCGGATCAGCTGCACCACCACGATCACGGCCAGCAGCAGCACCGCACCGTAGAGCAGCGCCAGCACCGCCGTGCCGCCGCCGGCGAGCCGCAGACCGTCGGCGTACCCGAACAACGCGGCACCGCCGAGCAGCCCGCCAGGCCGCCAGTTACCGAAGATCATCGCGGCGAGCCCGATGTAGCCGCGCCCGTTGGTCTGGTTCTCCAGGTACCCGCCGCCACCGGCGAGCAGTACCAGCGCGGCCCCGCCCATCCCGGCGAGCCCGCCCGAGCAGATCACCCCGATGTACTTGTAGGCGTAGACGTTCACGCCGAGCGACTCCGCGGCGACCGGGTTCTCGCCACACGAACGCAGCCGCAGCCCGAACCGCGTCCGCCACAGGATGTAGTAGCTGAGCGGCACCAGCAGGATCGCGATCATCGCCAGCGGCGAGACCTTGCTGACCAGACCGTTGATCAGGCCGGCCGCGTCCGAGATGCCGACTCGTTGCTGTGCTTCGAGATCGGAGAGCCAGTCCGACAGGAACGACGCCGAGTAGGTGTCGAACGTCGGCACCGGCGGCGACTGGCGCGGGTTGCCGGAAAGCGGTTCGAAGATCAGTGTCGCGAGATATCTCGCCACGCCGAGCCCGAGCAGGTTGATCGCGACACCGGACACGATGTGGTTGACGTTGAAGGTGACCGTGGCGATCGCGTGCAGCAGCCCGCCGAGCGCACCGAGCAGGATCGCCGCGCCGAGCCCGGCCCAGACCCCGCCGTAGTACGCGCCCCACGCCGCGCCCCAGGTGCCGAGGATCATCATGCCCTCGAGCCCGATGTTGATCACGCCGGCGCGTTCGGCCCACAGTCCGCCGAGCGCGGCGAGCAGGATCGGCAGCGCGAGCCGGAACGCGGTCTGCGCGGTGTTGGTCGACGTCAGCGTGTTGACGCCGGTGAGATACGAGGCGGTGGACAGGATCGCGATGACCCCGACCGCCCACAGGATTCCCCTTGCCCAGCCCGGAACCCGCCGCCTGCGCGGCTGGGCGGGCACGGTCAGCGGGGTAGCCGACGGGTTCTCGTCCGTCACGGTGCTCATACCGCTCCCCCTTCGGCGACGCTCGCCGGTTTACCGGTCACCGCGCGCCCGACGCGGCGCTGCGCGGCGGCCAGATCGGCCCGCTTGACGACCTCGTAGGCCACGACGACCGACAGCACGATCGCGCCCTGCATGATCACGGCGATCTCCTTGGGCACGTCGACCTGCTCCAGCGACACCGCGGACTTGTCGAGGAACGCCCACAACAGCGCACCCAGCGCGATCCCGCCGGGGTGGTTTCGGCCGAGCAGCGCGACCGCGATACCGGTGAAGCCGTAGTTCTGCGTCGAGGTGATCGCGTAGGAGAAGTCGCGGCCGAGCAGTTCCGGCATCGCGATGAGTCCCGCCACCCCACCGGAGAGCAGCATCGCCACGAGCGTCATCTTCTTCGCGCTCACGCCACCCGCGGCCGCGGCCGTCGCGGACTCGCCGCTGGCCTTCAGCTCGAAGCCGAACCTGGTGCGGTTGAGCATGAACCAGTACGCCAGCCCGATCACCGCGGCGATGAACACGAACCCGAACAACGTGGCCCCGCCGATCGGGATGCCCGGCACCTGACCGGACTTGTCGATTTCCTCGGTGCGCAGGTTGTTGCCGGTCAGCACGCCGAACTGCGACGGGTTGATCAGGAACGCCACGATGCCGCCGACGATCGAGTTCAGCATGATCGTCGAGATGACCTCGCTGACCCCGCGCGTCACCTTGAGGATCGCGGGCAGCGCCGCGTACGCGGCACCGGCGAGCGCGGCCACCAGGATGATCACGAAGGTGTGGATCACCGGCGGCAGGTGCATCGCGCCACCGGCGATCGCGGCGATCACCGCGGCGAACCGGTACTGGCCCTCGACCCCGATGTTGAACAGGTTCATCTGGAAGCCGATGGCCACCGCGAGCCCGGACAGGTAGTACACGCAGCCGAGGTTCACCGTGTCGATCGCCGTCGTGCCACGGAAAAGCTGCTCGACCATGGTGGCGAACGCCTGCAGCGGATCGGAACCGGAGATCAGCAACGCGATCGAGCAGATCAGCAGCGAGAAGATGATCGCCAGCAGCGGCGGGAGAACCTTGGTACGCCAGGACGTCACCGGGCCACCCCGTTCCCGCGGGACACCCGCACCAGGTCGGCCCGCGTGATCGCGGCTGCGCCATTGTCGATCATGCGGCTTCTCCCGCTCCGGTCATCGCGGATCCGAGTTGCTGCGGGGTCACCGTGGCGGGGTCGGCCTCGCTGACGAGGCGGCCGCGCAGCATCACCTGGATCGTGTCGGACAGGCCGATCAGCTCGTCGAGGTCGGCCGAGATGAGCAGTACCGCGAGCCCCTCGTGCCGGGCCTGGCGGATCTGTTCCCAGATCAGCGCCTGCGCACCGACGTCCACCCCGCGTGTGGGATGCGAGGCGATGAGCAGCACCGGACTCCCGGAAAGTTCCCGCCCCACCACGAGTTTCTGCTGGTTCCCACCGGAGAGCGCGCCCGCGGGCACCTCGATACCGGGCGTGCGCACGTCGTAGTCGCGCACGATCCGCTCGGTGTCCGCACGCGCGCCGCCGATGTCGAGCAACTGCCCCCGCGACACCGGCTCGCGCGACTGGTAACCGAGAATCCTGTTGGCCCACAACGGTTGCGTGAGCAGCAGCCCGTGCCGTGTGCGGTCCTCGGCGATATAACCGATACCGGCCTCGCGCCGGGCCAGCGTGCCGAGGCGGCTCAGCTCGCGTGCCATGCCCTCGGCGTCGACCAGCTCAATCCGGCCCGCCGTCTGCCTGCGCAGCCCCATGATGGTCTCGACCAGTTCGGTCTGCCCGTTGCCCTCGACGCCCGCGATGCCCAGCACCTCGCCGGCGTGCACGGTGAAGGTGATGTCGTCCAGCACGGCCCGGTCGGATCCCTCGGCCCTGAGCTGGAGACCGCTCACCCGCAGCACATCGCGATCGGTCACAGTGGACTCTCGCGTCTGCGGGCTCGGCAGCTCCGAGCCGACCATCATCTCGGCCAGCTCCCGCGAACTGATTGTTTTCGGATCGGCGGTGCCGACCGTGGTGCCGCGGCGGATGACGGTCACCGTGTCGGCGATCGCGCGCACCTCGTCGAGCTTGTGCGAGATGAAGATGAAGGTGAAGCCCCGCTCCCGCATCTCCCGCACGGTGTCGAACAACGCGTCGACCTCCTGCGGCACCAGCACGGCCGTCGGCTCGTCCAGGATGATGATCCGCGCGCCGCGGTAGAGCACCTTGACGATTTCGACGCGCTGCCGGTCGGCCACGCCGAGGGTCTCCAGCAGCGCGTTCAGCGGGACGTTGAGGCCCGTCTGGTTCGCGAGCTCCGCGAGCCGGTCGTTGGCCTTGCGGCCGATACCGTGCAGGCTTTCCGCGCCGAGCAGCACGTTTTCCTTGACGGTCAGGTTGTCGGCGAGCATGAAGTGCTGGTGCACCATGCCGATCCCGGCGTTGATGGCGTCCTGCGGATTGCGCAGCCGCGCCTGCTCGCCGTTGATCGTGATCGTGCCCTCGTCCGGCTGCTGCATGCCGTAGAGGATCTTCATCAGGGTGGATTTCCCCGCGCCGTTCTCGCCGCAGACCGCGTGCACCTCGCCGGCGTTCACGGTCAGGTTCACGTCGGAATTGGCGACGACACCGGGAAATCTCTTGGTGATCCCGGCCAGTTCGACCACCGGGCTTGGATTGCTCATATCGTGTGAAAGCTCCCCGAAAGGCGTAAGGGGCCCGGGAAGGGATCGCCTTCCCGGGCCCCGCACGGGACTGCCTTGGTCAGTTGCTGGGGGTGGACGACACGGTGATCTTGCCGTTGATGATCTCCGACTTGTAGCCCTCGAGCACCGGCTTGATGTCGTCGATCTTGCCGCCCGAGGTCGCGTAGCCGACCCCGTCCACCTTCAGGTCGAACCGCTTGGGCAGCGAGCCAAGGGTGTTGGTCGCGACCGCGGCCAGGTAGTCGTACACCGCGACGTCGACGCGCTTGAGCATCGACGTGATGATCACGTCCTTGCTCGCCGCGACGGTGGCCTGGTTGTACTGGTCGGAGTCGACGCCGATGGCCAGCGCGCCCGCGGACTTCGCCGCCTCGAACACGCCCTTACCGGAGGCACCGGCGGCCTGGTAGATGATGTCCGCGCCGGCGCTGATCTGCGCGCCGGCGACCGTGTTGCCCTTGGCCGGGTCCTGGAATCCGGTGAAGTCACCGGCCGGGCTCAGGTACTGCTTCTCGATGACGACCTTGTTCGAGGCCGCCTTCGCGCCCTGCTCGTAGCCCGCCTGGAACTTCTGGATCAGCGGGGTGTTCACGCCACCGACGAAGCCGATGTGGCAGTTCTTGCTCTTGTACACCGCGGCGACGCCGACGAGGTAGGACCCCTGCTCCTCGGAGAACACCAGCGACGTCACGTTCGGCGCCGTGATGGAGTCGTCGTCGATGATGGCGAACTTGGTGTTCGGGAACTTCGGCGCGACGGCCTTGACGGCGTCGGCGTAGGCGTAGCCGACCGCGATGATCGGGTTGTAGCCGTTGGTGGCCTGCTGGGTGAGGCGCTGCTCCTTGGCGGCCTCGTCCTCGTTGGCCCCCGCGGTGCTCTCGTTGACGTCCTTGATGCCGAAATCGGCCTTGGCCTTGTCGAGCCCGGCGGAGGCGGCGTCGTTGAACGAGGCGTCCCCGCGCCCGCCGATGTCGAACGACAGGCCGACCTTCATGGTGCTGGCGTCCGGCTTGTTCGCCGCCGCACTCGACGACGTGCTACCCGCTGTCGCGGCCGGCGCGGTGCTGGTCACGCACGAGCCGGCGGCGGCATTGTTGTTGCCGCTCCCGCTGTTACCGGAGTCCTTGGCGCAGCCGGCCAGCGCGAGCACACCGGCCATGGCGGTGGCGGCGAACGCCGCGGCTCGTGTTCTACGCACGCTCTTCCTCTCCCTCCCCGCTGAGTTACAGCGGACCCGAGCACGACCCGGCACGAGTTGGCCGAGTTCGACTGGCGAACCGTACCGGTCAGTGAGCTTTCCGCCACGCGAATGCCACCGCCTGTAATCTAAATGTTTGCTTGCGGTCTGGCTGGGCAATCCGCTCGTCACAGCAAGTGAGCACCACCTGGATGAGTGACGCAGGCCACGCGTGCTGTGTCTGGTCGATCACACAGAACAACCCGAGGTTGAGTGCCCTTCCGCGCGCGGGTTTAGCATCCCCTCTATCCAGGCTCGTTGACGATTTCACCGGGCACAGTCCAACCACGACGTTGGAGGCCGTTCACCGATGTCCACCACGGCTACCCCCGCCGCTGAGCCCGCGGCGGAGGCGAGCGATCGGGCGGGTGCCTCGCGCCGGAAAGGGACCTTCTACCGGGGCGACCCCGGCATGTGGTCCTGGGTCCTGCATCGCATCACCGGGGTACTCACCTTCTTCTTCCTGTTCGTCCACGTTCTCGACACTGCGCTGGTCCGGGTCTCACCGGAGACGTACGACTCGGTCATCGAGACGTACAAGACGCCGATCGTGAACCTCATGGAGGTCGGCCTCGTCGGTGCCGTCCTCTACCACGCGCTCAACGGCATCCGCGTAATGCTGGTCGACTTCTGGTCCAAGGGCACCAAGTACCAGAAGCACATGCTGTGGGCGATCGTGGTCATCTGGTTCGTGGTGATGATTCCCGGCACCTACTTCATGCTCGAGCGCACCATCTCCGAGCTGTTCGGAGGTGCCTGATGGCCGAGTCGACCACCGCGATCGCGCTTGACCGTCCCCGTTCGCCCCGCCGCCCGGCGGCCCGCCGCAGCAACTTCGAGCTGTACAGCTGGCTGTTCATGCGGATTTCCGGGCTCGCGCTGGTCATCCTGGTGCTCGGACACCTGTTCATCATGAACATCCTTGACGGCGGTGTCCATCGGCTGAACTTCGCATTCGTGGCCGGCCGCTGGGCCTCACCGTTCTGGCAGTTCTGGGATCTGGCCATGCTGTGGCTCGCCGAAATCCACGGCGGCAATGGGTTGCGCACGATCATCGATGACTACGCGCGCAAGGACACCACGCGGTTCTGGCTGAAGATCGTGCTGTACGTGGCGATGGTGGTCATCCTGTTCGTCGGCACGCTG
>Ga0164243_10014238_pt1 | contig 11093 bp, 9 predicted proteins | sample OricompcompostOP_FD_108781 | JGI IMG/M metagenome (GOLD analysis project Ga0164243, IMG submission 108781) | Organic Plus compost microbial communities from Emeryville, California, USA - Original compost - Organic plus compost (OP) | ecosystem: Engineered > Solid waste > Mixed feedstock >... | reverse complement strand
TCGCAGCGGTCGGCAAGAGCCTCCGCGAGTTCCAGCGGCAGCGCCATATCGCGGTCGCCCTGGAGGCCCGGCGCCGCGTCGAAGGCCGGCAGGGCGTCAGCCCGACCCTCACCGTGGTCGACGGTTCGCGCGGCGCCGACGTGCAGGGCGTGCGACCGGGCGGCCGTATTGGCTTCCTGTTCGATCCGACGCCGATGATCTACCGGGCGGCGATTCCGCTTCTGGTGTCCATCGCCCCGTTTGACGACAGCGACAAGGCGGATAATCGCGTGTTCCGCGATCACTTCTTTCCGCTGATCGACGGCAAGGAGGGCGATGTGGGCAGCATGCGGCCCGGCGCCGTCGTGACGATCGTGAATCGCATGTTCGGCTACAGCCGCCGGCTGGAGCGCGGCTGGTCGCTGCAGGCGCCGAACGGCGTCATGCAGGTCGGCGCCGAATTGCTCCGGGCCCGGTTCGGCCGCGTGGCGGACATCGCCTACACGTGGGTTCCGCTCGGCAGCATCGGCGGCACCCGCCGGGACCGCCCGGATGGCGGCCGCTATCCGGCGATCACGATTCAAGGGCGCGGCTTCGCATGACGGCGCGGGCGTTCGACGCGATCAAGGCGCAGTTGGCGGCCCCGAACTATGCGGCGCTGCCCGTGCTGTGGGTCGAGGAGTACGCCGCGCCGCCGACGGGGCCGGACGGCGGCATGGTGCCGTGGGTCCTGGCTGAGGTCCTGTTCGGCCCGCGCGACACGCACCCCGGCAAGGCCGGCGCGCGGCTGAAGCTCCAGGTCGGCGTGCTGCGCTGCTTCGTGCATGTTCCGAAGGGCAGCGGTGCCGGCGTCGGCCTGCCGCTTGCCGATGAACTGACGGCGGCGCTGGATCTCAAGGATCTGTCGACGAGCGAGCCCGGCGAGTTGGTCCGGCTCGAGAACGCGTCCGCCATCACCGGCGACGACATCGCCAGCGATCTCCGCGGCGTCTACGACATCACGCTCGTCTCGGTGCCGTTCCAGTACTTCCACCGCTGACCGCTCCGTCCATCGACGTTTCCCGGCCCGCCTTCGGCGGCCGTCACCGTGCCCATAGGAGGGACCTGTGTATCAGACAAACTCGAATGGCTATGTCGCCTTCAAGGCTCAGACCGCGCTCGGTGCGCCGGCCTCCGGTGCCGGCGCGACGATCCTGCGCCAGACCGGCGGCGCGATGCGCCAGACCATTCAGCCCGTCGGCAGCAACGAGGTCCGCCGCGACGGCATGACGACTCGCGGCGCGCAGGGCTCCCGCCGCACGGCGGGCCAGTTCAACGGCGAATTGTCGCTCGATCTGCTGAACCAGATCGCGCCGGCCGTCATGCGCGCCGCCGACTGGAGCGCGGTCGTCACGATCGACGAGGCCGCGATGGGCGGCGCCACGGTGTCGGTCGACGCCAATTCCATCACCGCCTCGGCCGGCTCCTGGATCGCCGCGGGCCTTCGCGTCGGCGACGTGATCAAGCTGACGAGCGGCTTTGCCGCCGGCAACGCGAACCGGAACCTGCGCATCACCGGCCTGACCGCCACTGTGATCACTGTCGCGGAGACGCTGACCGTCGAGGCCGGGCCGATCGCGGCGTATACCGTGGTCAAGGCGAAGTCGCTGATCAACCCGGCGGCCGGCTCGCTGGTGAGGACGTACGTCACCGTCGAGGAGTACGAGGCCGACATCGACGCCTCGGAGGTCTTTGAGGACTGCCGCTTCGGCCGGCTCGTCTTCGCGATGCAGCCGAACGGGCTCATCACGGTGCAGACGGCGCTCATGGGCACCGGCAAGATGACGACCTACGAGGCCGGCGAGGCGCCGATCTTCACGGATCCGACCGAAGGCACGGCGCTCCCCATGTCGGCGGTCGATGCGGTACTACGTGTCGGCGCCAACGATGTCCTGGACCTGACCGCCTTCAACCTGACGGTCGATATTGGTCTCTCGGGCGTGGATGTTGCGGCGTCGAAATTCAGCCCCGACGTGTTCGATGCGCCGATGACGATCAGCGGCGACTTCACCGTGTTGCGCGAGGATCTCTCCTACGTGGCCGCCGCGCTCGCCGAAACGCCGCTCTCCCTGCACTTGCTGGCCGTCGAGAACGAGTCCGAGCCCAAGGACTTCTTCTCGCTGTTCCTGTCGAACTTCACGATCACGCTGCCGGAGAAGTCGGAGCTGACCCGCCAGGGCGGCCCGCGCACCCAGCGCATCCTGATCAACCCCGAGCTGGTCGGCGTCGATACGCGCGGCGGCGCGTATGACCCCACGATGATCAAGTTCGCCACCAGCGCCGCGTAATCCGAGACGTCCAGCCTCGTCGCGGCCCCGGGGCCGCGACCTGCCACCCAAAGCGTCGCGCGACGCCGCCGGCCCGGTGTTGCTGGGCATCGGGCCGGCACCAACCCAGCCAAGAAGGAAAACCATGCTCCGATTCATCTCCGAAGACGGCAGCTTTCTGGGCGTTCGCGTCGAGAACGCCGAGACCGGCGAGGACCTGACAAAGTCTCTGTCGATCATGCACGGCGCGCAGATCACGATGGACCTGCCAGATGTGACCGCGCGGGTCGAGCTATGCGTCGTTCAAGCCGACGCCGTCGCCGGCCGTACAGACTGGCTGACCAAGCACCCGATCGACGGCGCATTCAAGCCGCTCGCGGCCATTGAGTTCCGCGACGGCACCCGCGTCGAATTCGCGGAAGACGGAACGCCGCGGATCGCGCCGCGTCCGGCCGCCGCCTGACCATCCGCCCGAAACCCAGCCAAGAACAACCATTGGAGAGAATCGTGACCGAGAACAGCGCCCCCGCCTTTGATCCGTCCGTCTTCGAGGCCTCGCTGGCCGACACCGCCGACATGGTTGTGAACCATCCCGTTACCGGCGAGCCGACGAGCTGGGTCATCACCTTCGCCGGCCCCGGCCATCCGCAGCAGATCGAGCTGACGGAACGCCTTTCCCGCAAGTTCGAGCGCGAGCGCCGGGCGAAGGAGCAGGCCGTGACCAATGGCAAGAAATGGAAGGCCGAGGAGCTGTCGCCCGACGAGCGCCGCGCCGAGAACGTCGGCATCATCGTCGACCAGATCGTCGGCTGGCGCGGCTCCTCGGTGCCGTTCAGCAAGAAGACGGCGACCGAGATGCTGCTGAACCCAAAATTCGCGCTTCTGCTGAAGCAGGTCAACGAGTTCCTGGAGTCCGAGAAGGCTTTTATCAAGGCCTCCGCGACGACCTGATCGCTTACGCCCGTCATCAGTTCCGGCTCGGCCGGGCCGACAAGGACGGGCACAGCGAAGCGGAGCATCTCCGCGGGTTGCTCGCGCGGGCCAAGACCCCCGAGCGAAAGGCGGAGCTGCGGGCGCAACTGGACGGCCCGCCGCTCCCGCAATCGGCCGCGCGGATCTGGCAGCTCTACGGCGAGCTGGCCGGCGAGCGCGATTACGCTGGCATGGGCCAGCCGCTGCGGATCAAGGCCCGCGACATCCTCGCCTGGCGGCAGCTCTACCGCCGCAGCATAACGCCCTACGAGGCGCGGCTGATTGCCCTCCTCGATGGCGAGTTCCTCGCCGCCCAGTCCGACCAAGACCGCACGCCGACCGCCGACACCGACGACTAGGGCGCCTCGCATGACGGGGCGCCCTCAATCGGAGCGCCGCCTTGATCAATCCGACCGAGATGTTCACGACCGAATTGCAGGTGGACGCCTCGCAGGCGAACACCGCGATTGCGGAATACGAGACCAAGCTCGGCAAGGGTGCCGCGGCTGCACGCCGGATGCAGCAGGCCAACGCGGAGATGGCCGAGAAGATGGCGGGCGTGCCGGCGGCGATGCGGGTGCAGATTCGCGCGCACGAGGACGCCGAGAAGACGCTCAACCGCCTGACCAACAGCTTCAACCAGGTGTCGCGGGCGGAGCGCGATTACGAACGGTTCAGCGGCGCGCTCGAGACGGCGCGGCGGCGCGGCGTCGAGATCACCGAGCTGCAGATCCGCACACTGGAGCGGTTGCGCGTCGCGTCGGATGCCGCGGCGCAGGCCGCCGGCCGGCAGACGCAGGCGGAGTTGGCATTGACGGCAGCGCAGCGCCGGATCAATCAGGCGACGGGCGTCGGTACGGGCTCCGACTACGCCGCCCGCGCCGCCGACATCGCGGCCTATGGCCAGGAGCTGGACCGGCTCCGCGCGAAGTTCAATCCGCTGGCCGCCGCGCAGCAGCAGTACCGGGCGACACTGGCCGAGATCAATCAGGCGGCGCGGATCGGCGCGCTCAGCGAGGCCGAGCGGGCCGCCGCGATCCAGCGTACCAAGGACTCCTTCGCGCAACAGGTCACGGCGCTGCGTGGCGCGACGAACGCGGCAACGACGCACACCGGCGCGGTGAAGCTGCAAGGCTATCAGGTCGCCAATCTTGGGCAGCAGCTCCAGGACGTCGGGGTTCAGCTCTCGATGGGCACGAACCCCTTCATCATCCTGGCCCAGCAGGGGCCGCAGATCACGTCGGCCATGGGCGGCGTGCGCAATGCGCTGGCGCTGACGCTGTCCTTCATCAACCCGTTGACGGTCGGCATAGCGGCCACGGCCGCCGCAATCGGCATCGTTTCCGCGCGCGCGATCGATCTGGCCGGCGAGGCCCGGACGATGGGCGTCGCGCTGCGCGCCATGGGCAAGGACGCCGAGATCACGGCCGGCCAGATGCACCGCCTGGTCGAGTCGATGCGCGATCTTGGCGTGGACAAGGGGCAGGCGCGGGCGGCGGCCCTCGCGGCGGTGCGCGCTCCCGGGGCCTCCGCCGCCGGCATCCAGCAAGCGCTGGCGCTGGCGCCGGACACCGCAGCGGCCTTCGGCGGAGACGTCGCCGATGCGGCCAAGCAGATCGCCGAGGCGTCGGTCGGCAGCTTCGATGCGATCCAGCGGCTGAGCGGCGCCTACCGTCTGCTGTCCGCCGAGCAGCTCAACCAAGTGCGGCTGATGCTCGAGCAGGGCGACAAGGCCGGGGCCGTTGCCATCGCCTATGACGCCCTCGCGAAGCGGGTCAAGGACGCCGCTGAAAACAGCCTGTCGCCCGCCAGCAAGCTTTGGAACGACTTGGGCCGCGCCTGGGACCACCTGATCGACCGCATCGCGCAGAGCGAGCCGGTCCTGAACGCGGTCAAGAATCTGGCCGACAATCTCGACCGGATCTCGGGCCGCGCCACGCCCGCGCAGCGGGCCGCCCCGCTGATCGAGCGCCGCGACTTTCTGCGGTCAGTGCTCGGCGACACCATCGACACGCCCGTCGATCAGCTGCCGTGGTGGCGTCGGTTCGATCCCGCCTATCGGGCGATGCGCTCGAATTACGACTCCTTGAACGCCGAGATCGCGACGATCGTGGGCGGCGGTGTCGGCAGTGGCGGGGGCGCCGGCGGAAATGGCGGCGCGGGCGGTCCGCGCGCGGGCGGCAGCATCGGCGGCGGAGGTCCCGTCCCGCCAAGCGGCGATCCGGGCTTCACGGCTGGCGGCGCGGCGGCCGTTGCGGCGGCGACGGCCGCTTACGAAGACCAGAACAAGGTCCTGTCGGCCAGCATCGGCGTCCGCGATCTCGTCCGCGCCCGGGTGGAGGCCGAGCGTGAGGCGATCACCAAGGGCTACACCGAAACAGAGAAGGCGCGTCTCATCGACGAGCGGGTCGCGACGGCCAAGACCCAGATGGCCACGGCGGCCAACGACAATCTCACGGCGATCCGGTCCGAGACCGAGGCGACGCTCGCCGTTGCAGAGGCATACCGGCAGAGCCTGGCGGCGGGACGAGCGGCGGAAGCGGCGGCGCAGGCGCGCAGCGAGAAGCTGCGAAACGTCGCGGTCGACGAGAAGGCCCTGGCCGATGCCATCCGCGACCGCGCCGCCGCGCAAGGCCTGGTCGACGTCGCGAAGTCGGCCGAAGACATGAAGTTCCAAGCCGACATGGCCGAGCGGGCCGCGGCGGCGGCGCGCAGCGGCGCGGAGGCCTCGCAGGAAGCCGCGCGCCAGGCGGAAGTGGAGGCGCTCCGGCGGCAAGCCTTGGCGACGGCCACGGACGCGACCCGCGCGGCAGTGCTCAAGGAGATCGCTGCCTACGACGACGAGAGCCGTCGGCGGCTCAGGAACATCCAGGAGATGGAGCGCGAGCGCGCGATCCGGCAGGCCGGGTACGACGTCCAGATCGCCGCGGCGCAAGCGCAGGCCGCGACGATCGCGGACCCGAGCCTGCGGCGACAGGCCGAGCTCGCCATCGAGCGGCAGCAGAAGATCAACGAGTTGACGCTCAAATACGGCAGCAACATCGAGCAGATTCGGAAAGAGCTGGCACTATTCGATCAAGCCCAGATATTCCGCGAGCAGGAGCGCTTCTGGGAGGACATTCGCCGCACCGCGCAGGACGTCTCGCGCGATGTTTCCGACTTCCTGGTCGAAGGTTTCGTCAACGCCGAGAAGGGCGGCCGGAGTACGTTCCGGGACCTCTGGGACGGAGCGCTCGCCGGGGCGAAGCGCTTTGCCGCGCGGGTCGCCGCGACGTTCCTTGAGCAGAAGATCATCATGCCGATCGCCATGCAGGTGGTTGGCGCGGCGCCGAATCTGTTCGGCATTCCGTTGCCGGTCGGCGGCACGACCGCGGGCGGCGCCGGCGCGCCTGGCGCGGCCTCCGGGTTCTTCAGCTGGGGCGGGGCGAGCACCGCCGGCGCGCAGAACTGGGCCTGGGTGACCGGCGCCCCGACGACGGCGACGGAGACCGGCGTCGTCTATTCGACCGGTCCCGCCGCGGGCATGCCGGCCAACGGCTTCGTGATGCCCGGCTTGGGCCAGATCGCGGGCGGCGGCCTCGTCGGCCTCGGCATCGGTGCCGGCATCGCCGGAATGCAGCCCTTCGGCAACCGGGGCATGGCTGGCGGTGCCATCGGCGGCACCATCGGCGGAATCGCGGGGTCCTTCTTCGGCCCCGCCGGCACGATCGTCGGCTCGATCGCGGGCGGCCTCATCAGCTCCGCCTTCGGCCCGAATCGCGATCCCCGCGGCTTCGCCCATATCGGCATTGCGGACGGCCGCTTCGCGCTGACCGGCAGCGGACAGAAGCACGCCAAGAGCAACCCGCTCGTCGCGCAGGTCGAGCAGATGGCGGCCGGGCTGAATGCGCTGGCCGACCAGTTCGGCCTGACCATCGGCGGCACGCTCGACATCCACGGCCTCGGCTTCGGCAAGTGGCTCAATCCGAATCGCGGCTACGGCAACCTCGTCCGCACGCCGGAAGAGCTGCTGCGCGCGATCACCGCAAGCGGCGTGATCACCGGCGACGCGACGATGAACACCATCCTGCGGAACACCCGGGCGGGGGATGTCGCGGGGCTGGCCTCGGATCTCGAGTTCGGGCGGGCCGTGCAGGATCTCAACGACAACATCACGCCGGCAGCGAAGGCGCTGCGCGAGATCAACGAGCAATTCGGGGCGATGAAGAAGCGGGCCGAGGATCTCGGGCTGGCCACGCACGGCGTCGACAAGGCGTGGCAGCAGGCGATCCAGTCGGCGAAGGACATGGAGCGCCTGCCGATCGAGTCCAACGTGCTTCGGTCCACCGGCGCCGCCGGGACCATGATCGCCGACTTCCTGCGCGGTCAGGCGCTCTCGGATACCAGCAGCCTCGATCCGATGGGGCGCCTGGCCGAGGCGCAGCGGCAGTTCGGCGACTTCCTCTCGCGGGTGCGCGGCGGCGATCTCGATGCCGTCGGCGGGCTCACCCAAAGCGCGCAATCGCTGCTCTCCATCGGCCGCGGCGTCCACGCCAGCAGCGTCGACTTCGCGAATCTCGAGGGCTTCGTCCGCAGCTCCCTGCAATCGGTCGGGCAAACGATCACCGGCGAGCGGTTCATAGCCGACCAGATCACGCGCGCCATCCAGCTGCAGACGCAGGCGCAGAACGATCAAAGCGCGGCGCTGCGCGAGGAAGTCAAGTCGCTGAAGCGCGAGATGCAGCTCCTGCGGCAGGAATTGGCGGCCTGATGGCGCTCGACGATCTCGCCCGGTTGCCGCATCGGCCGGGGCAATACCTCGTGGAGATCACGGCGTTCGCTGGTGGCGAGGGACGCTCCGGCGGAATCGCGACGATCGCCGAGATCCCGCTCGCCGATCTGCCGAAGGGCGGCGCGGTCACGGGTATCGAGGCCGTGTTTCGCTACGCCGACCGCCACTGGGCGGGCGAGCCGACCGACCCCAGCATGGCCAATGTCTTCTACGAGGGGCGCGTCACCGTGCCGCTGGTCATGGAGCGGCAAATGCCGCTCCTGCCGGAAGAGGAGCGCCGGGTCCAGCGGCAGCTCGGCAATATCGAGATCCACAACGCCGACGGGGCGCTCGACGAGCTCGTGACCTACGCGGTCGATGGCCGTGCCGTCCGCGTCCTGTTCGGCCCGGCCGGCGGTGCCTATGGCGACTTTACCGTTATCGCCAATGTCCTCGCGACGGGATGGGAAGCCGACGACATCATCGCCCGGGTGCTGCTGCGGGATCTCTCGTTCGCACTCGACCAGCCGTTGCAGCGCACTTTGTATGCCGGGACCGGCGGCGACGAGGGCGGCGAGGAGGTCAAGGGCAAGCCGAAGCCGTTGTGCTTCGGCCGTGCCCGCAACATCACGCCGGTTCTGATCGACCCGGCGCGGCTGATCTATCAATGGCACGACGGTGCCGGCCTGGCCGTCGACGGCGTCTATGACCGCGCCGCGGCGCTGACAGCCTCGGGCAGTGACGTCGCGGATTATGCGGCGCTGGCCGCGGCCACGGTGCCGGCAGGCAACTACACGACGGCCAACGCCGTCAGCATGTTCCGCCTCGGCAGCACGCCGGCCGGCTTGGTCACCGCTGACGTGCGCGGCGATGCCAACCCGTCCTATGTCGACGCCATCGATACCATCGCGCTGCGTGTGCTCACGGCGCGCGCCGGTCTCCGCTCCAGCCTGATCGACACCGCGACATGGGCCGCGCTCGGTGCCGCAGCGCCGGGCGAGATGGGGATCTATATCGGCGAGCAGGAGACGCCGACCACCAACGACGTCATCAACCGACTCGTCGGATCGGTGGGAGGATGGTGGGGCGCCAGCCGGGCGGGTCTTCTCCGCGCCGGCCGCTTGATGGATCCGGCGGACGAAACAGCCGCCCTGCCGCTCGATCAGTACGACATCCTCACGCTCGAGCCCGAGGCGACACCGATCCCGCGCTGGCGCCAACGCGTCGCCTACCGGCCGAACTGGACGCCGCAGCAGACCGACATCGCGCCCGGTGTCACGCCTGAGCGCCGGCAGTTCCTTGTTGGGCCCGAGCGCGTGGAGCCGGCGACGGACGAGACGGTGCGGACGCGGCGGCTAGGCGCGGACGACCCGCCGCCACTCACGAGCTTCTACGACGCCGCGGCCGACGCGCAAGCGCTGGCAGCCGCTCTGCTCGCGCTCTACTCGCCCGACCGCCGGATCTTTCGCGCCACCGTCAAGCGCCTCGGCTACCTACTCGATCTCGGCCAGTGCATCAGCGTGACGTGGCCGCGCCTTGGTCTCGGCGCCGGGCGGAATTTCATCGTGATCGGCATCCGCGAGGAGGCCGACCGGGACGAAACGGTCCTGCGGCTGTGGGGGTGAGCGGTGACCAACATTCTGTTCTCTTGGGTCAACCACGTCGACACGGCGGCGCTGGCGGCTTCGTCGGCAGCGGGATCGATGACGATCGCGGGCGTCGCGAACCCGATCATCGGCAAGCGATGGCGCACGCTCGATCTCGGCGCCTACGGGCAGGCGGATTTCGGGGCGGACAAGGCCATTGGCATCGTCGCGCTCGTCTTTCCGCGCGACACGATGGGCGCGCTCGCCGGCACGGTGCGCCACCGCTTCGACACCGATGGTGGCGCCGTCGGCAACGGCGCCGCGCATGACAGCGGCGACGTCGCAATCGGCGCGGTCGAGGGCTACGGGTATCACGTCTACATCCCGCCGAGCCCCGTCACCGCGCGCTACTGGCGCTGGACGTATGCCGCCTCGGGTGTCGCCTACATCGACACCGGCCGCGCGTGGGCGGGCGAGGCCTGGCAGCCGGAAGTGAATTTCTCCTACGGCCAGGGCGACACCTGGGACGATTTGAGTCGCATCAGCGTGTCCGATCGCTCGGGCGCCGAGTTCGTCGATGAGCGCGCGCGTCGGCGGCTGATGGACTTCGCGCTCGAGCACATGTCGGAGGCCGACCGGCAGTCAGTGCGCGAGCTGCGGCGGATCGTCGGCATCTCGCGCCAGATCCTCACCGTGCTCGATCCCGACAGTGCGGCCAAGGAAACGATCCTCGGCCGGCTCGCCGAGACCAACCCGATTCTGCACACCGCCTTTCCAATCTTCTCCACCACCTTCCGCATCCGGGAATCACTCTGATGGCCAAACTCGGCAACCGCATCAAAGAAACGACGCAATCGATCGGCACGGGACCTCTGGCACTGGACGGCTCGCCGCTGGGGTTCCGGCGTTTCAATGAAGACTTCGCGTCGGGCGACGTGGTGCAATATCTGGTCGTCGACAACCCCGACAATCCGGTCGATTACGAGTATGGCCGCTGCCCGTTCTACATCGGCACGCCCGACACACTGGCCCGCTCTGCCGCCGGGGTCGTCGGCTCGTCGAACGGCGGGAGCTTGGTGAATTTTCTGGGCGGCACCAAGACGGTGATCTGCACACTCGTCGCGGACGAAGACGGCGGGATCAGCGAGCTTCTCGTCAAGGCCATCGGTGGCACGGCGGCCCGCACGCTGGCGGCCTGGATGGCCGATCTCGTCGCGGCGCAGGGCGACATCGCGACGGCGCAGGGCGACATCGCGACGGCGCAGGCGGACATCGTCGATCTCAGTAGCCGAAAGGTCGACCGCGTGCCCGGCACGCCACTGCAGACCGTCGCCGCCACTCCATACATCGCGAACGAAAACCTTACGGCCGTGATCCCGGTCGACAGCACTCCGCCGCGCTCGAATGAGGGCACCCGTATCCAGAGCGTCTCGATCGACGTGACGCGGGCCAATAGCCGCTTGCTCGTCGAGTGGGACGGGCAGGTCTCTGCAGACGTCG
>Ga0164243_10014237_pt1 | contig 11094 bp, 9 predicted proteins | sample OricompcompostOP_FD_108781 | JGI IMG/M metagenome (GOLD analysis project Ga0164243, IMG submission 108781) | Organic Plus compost microbial communities from Emeryville, California, USA - Original compost - Organic plus compost (OP) | ecosystem: Engineered > Solid waste > Mixed feedstock >... | reverse complement strand
TCCACCGGCGTGAACTCGGCCGTCGCGCTGTCGTACCACGATCCTTCGCGCGCGCCTTTGGTATCCGGCAGGAAGGACTTGGCGTGCAGCGAGAGCACACCGAGCGGCTCTTCCCAAAGAAAGCCCTCGTCATAGCGCTCGTTGCCAAAATCGACCGGCCGTGACGCGATCACTATCGCCGGGCTCAGTTCCCGCAGCCGATGTTCCCCTTCGTCGTGCGCCCGCACCGCCGCCGCCCACACCTCTCGATCGAAACGATCGGAGCTCGCGAACCAGGTGCTGAAAGGCATGTCCGGCAACACCACCAGATCGCCGTGCGCGCCGCGCACGTGCTCGACGAGATCTCCCCAGGCCGAGTCGAACGACTTGCGCGCGTCCGGCAGCTCACAGACCGTGATTTTCATGGCGCACCCCGAGCGGAAAGGCCGATTCGACTGGACGGCCCGCTGCCGGCTTTTGTTCCAGCCCGATGCGCCTATTGCATCAGCTTCATATAAGCCAGCACATCCTGCTGATCCTGCTCGGTGAACGTCAGGCCCAGCACCTCGAAGAAGCGGGCGTACTGTTGCATCACCTCCGCGAGCGTCTTCGCCGAGTTGTCATGGAAGTAGGGAGCGGTCTGCGCCACGCCCCACAGCGATGGAATCTTGAAGGCGTTGAGGCTTTCGAAATCGGTGGAGCCGGTGATCAAGGCGCGGCCCGGGTCGGGGCTCGATACGGTCGTGGTGCTGCCGTCGGGCTGGGTGAATACGAAGTCGTAGACAGGATTGCCCGCGACATTCATTTCAGACACGCCGACCGTCTGGAACCGACCGCCTCGCGCGAACGGCGGGAATGGGGCGAATTCGTTGGTCTCGTTGAGCATCGGTCCGCTGTGACAGCTGGCGCACAGGCCCGACTTGAAATCGCCTTGCAGCGGCACGTCGAGGAAGAAGCGACGGCCGCGGATCTCCGACGGCGTGCGTGCGGTGGGCAGCTTCGGAGTGATACCGAAGTAGGCATACTTGAAAGTGGTCGGCGAGCTGAAGAACTGCGGCGTGTGCTGATAGACTGCGATCAGCTGCAGGTCGCGCTGCTTCGGCTCGCGACGCACCTGCGCATGATCGAAGATCGCGCCGCGAGCCTGAGCTACCAGATCCGGCTGCCGGCCATCGTGCATCAGCACGGGATCGAGCGCCGGCGTATTCAACGTCGATGGAGCACCGCGCCTCACCACGACGCTGCGTGCCTTGGGATCGTTCGCCAGACGGACATTGTCCGGCAGCGGGATTCGCACGAGGAAGGTTGCGTCCTTCAGCATGCGCGTCGTTCCATGGCCCGCGCCGTCATCACTGCCGTCCGCCAGGAACAGTGGATCCTTTCTGTTTTTCGAGTAGCGTTTGCGTGCGTCGGCCGGCGACACCGTGCCTGTCTCGCGGCTGTGACAGGTGAGACAGGTACGGCCATTACCGCCGAAGGTCTCACGCTCGAACAACTGGCGCGCCTTGAGGAAATCGAGCGGCCCGCGGAAGAACTCCAGACCGGCGGAGTCGTGGGCGGAAATGTCTGCTACGCTTTCCGCCGGCTCGCCTGCGGCGGCCAACGCCGGCAAGAGGACCAACGCCAGCGCGAGTGGCCTGGAAAAACGAGCCATCTGCAATCTCCTTTGAGGCACGAACGGTGGGAGCGATGAGGACGCGGGGAAGTATCGTTAGCCGCCGCGCGAGGCGAATCGTCCGTAAGACGCACCCGAGGAGCCATGCCCTTTCGGCCACGCGTGCTCAACCGATCACATGAAACTAGTGCTCGACACCAACATCGTGCTCGACTGGCTCCTGTTCGAGGACGCTCGCATGTCCGAGCTGCAGCGCGCCTGGGATGAGCAGCGGCTGGAGCTCGTGACTCACATGCCGGCGCTGGAGGAGTTGCGGCGGGTGCTGACGTATCCGCAGTTCAAACTAGCCGACGCCGAGCAAGCTGCTTTGTTGGAGTGCTATGAATCGCGAGCGCGGATCGTTTCGTTACCCGCCGGTGTCACGCTGGAGAATCTCGGAATGCCGGCGGGCTTCCCTCGCTGCAAGGACTGCGACGACGATCACTTCCTCGCCCTCGCCTATCATCACCGCGCAGACGCGGTTGTCAGCAAGGATCGCGCAGTACTGGATCTGGCGAAGCGTGCTCGAAGGTTTGGCGTGACGGTGCTTGGGCCGCAGCAGTTGATGGCGAAACTCAGGGATACGAGCAGTCGGCCGATTCCTTAGCTGCCGATTGTCTTGCACAAGACGTCGATCGAGGCGACGAGGCTACGGTAGCTTTGTTCCGCGGATGGGGCCCTATCAGCGGCATGAGCCAGGTTTCCGGCGGCGCCCAGGTCTTCCAGCTCCTGAAACATTCGCGCCAGAGCGTCAGCACCCACGGTCGCAGCATTGGTCTTGAGGGTGTGAGCGTGACGTCTGACCGCCTTCGCATCGCCTTCGGCCAGCGCCCGATGCAGCCCATCCAGCAGTCGAGGCGCGCTGTCGATCATCGCCCCCAACACCAGGCGCGCACCTTTCTCACCAGCGGCCGAGATCAGCCGATCGATGGTCTCCTGCCGAAACTCCGTCTGCGACCCGTCAGCTGCCGTGCCCGCATCGGCGCTCGCCGAAGCTTCCACATGCACCTGCTGCCACAACAGGACTTTCGCCAGTTGGTCCAGTTGCACCGGCTTGCTGATGTAGTCATCCATGCCTGCAGCCAGACACAGCTCTCGATCGCCGGTGAGCGCATTCGCCGTCATCGCAACGATGCGCGGCTGACGGTCCTTCGGCAAGCGCTCGCGGATCTGGCGGGTAGCATCGAGGCCGTCCAGCTCCGGCATCAGAACGTCCATGAGAATGAGGTCGTATGGCAAACGCATCGCAGCCTCGACCGCTTCGATGCCATTCGAGACGATATCCGCGGTCTGTGACAACCTTTCCAGCAGCAGCTGCGCCATGCGCTGGTTCACGACGTTGTCCTCGGCCAGCAGGATCCGCAGCGGTGCCTGCAGTTGTGACTGGCCGGCCGCGCGCTGCAGGTTCAGCTGATATTCCAATGAATCGACAGAGCCCGTCAGCACGGCCGCGAGCGCTTCGAAGACATGGGATTGATGCAGCGGCTTGGTCAACACTCCTTTGACATTCGCGCCCGCGGTGCGTGCGGCTTCATGCGCCGGACCATGACTGGACACCATCAGAATTTTAATCGGATGCGCCGCATCCAGCGCTGCAATCTCGCTGGCGAGTTGTGCGCCGTCCATCGTCGAGGAGGTGTAATCGATGAGCGCTACGTCGAACTGTTGGCCAGTGCGAATCGCATCCAGCGCGTGCGCAGGCGATGGAGTATCGACGACGACCATGCCCCATGAGTCGCAGTACTGTCGCAACACCCCGCGAGTGGTTTCGTTCTCGGCCACGATCAGCACGTGCCGGCCACTAAGCTGCGCCGGATCGATCGCTGCTGGCCGCGTCGGCAACAGCTCGGCAGCTGCCGCTTCGAGCGGCAGGCTCACGGTGAATGTCGATCCGACCCCGACGGTGCTGTCGACCTGGATATCGCCATTCATGGCCTCCGCCAGGCGCTTGCAGATCGCCAGGCCCAGACCCGTGCCGCCGTACACCCGCGTCGTGGAAGCATCCATCTGGCTGAACACTTCGAACAAGCGGTGGCGTCGCTCTGGCGGAATGCCAATGCCGGTATCGCGAATCGCAAGGCGTATCTTGTAACGATCGTTCTGCTCGCGCACGCCGGTGATCTCGGCAACGACTTCGCCGGCCGCCGTGAACTTCACCGCGTTCGACAGCAGATTGACCAGGATCTGGCGGATGCGCGCAGTGTCGCCAATGAAGTAATCGGGCAACTGTGGATCGTAGTTGTACGCCAGCTCCAGCCCTTTTTCCTGGGCTCGGTTGGCAAGCAGATCCAATGATTCTTCCACGCACACGCGCAGATTGAATGCCTGCTGCTCCAGATCCAGCCGCCCGGCCTCGATCTTGGAGAAGTCCAGGATATCGTTGATCAAATCCAGCAGCACGCCGCCGCTCAGACGCGCCATTTCGACATACTCGCGCTGACGCTCGTCGAGCCGCGTGTCCTTGAGCAGACTGGTCGCGCCGATGATGGCGTTGAGCGGCGTGCGAATCTCGTGACTCATGGTCGCCAGGAAGCTCGATTTCGCGGCGCTCGCCGATTCCGCCTGATTGAGCCGTTCGAGCCGGGTGGCCAGCAAGGCCGCGGTGTGGCGCAGGACGTCAACTTCATCGGAGAAGCGCGAATCGATCCGGTCCTCGCCCAGCAAGCCGCGCGCCTCCGCGAACTTCTGTTCGGCGACCACCGGCAGTGCTCGCGTGACTCGAACCAGCCGGCGCAGCACCGGCCAGGCCACGATCAACAAAGCCAGCGATGAAAAGGCCAGGCCACCGGCGATCGCCAGGGTGCTCTTCTTGGTATCGGCGCGAATGCGCGCTTGTGCCGCCGTGTCATCGACGATGAACAGCGCCTCTGGTCCTCCTGTATCGCCGAGCAAGCGGTCCGGCAATGTATGGATCTGCAGCAGATAGCTGCGCTCACCGGAAATTTTTGCCACCCTGGTGTTGGGCAGAGGCGTCGGCACCTCTCGGTTCAACTCGGTCAACACCGGCACCAGCGTGGGCGCGTTGGTGAGCACGCGCAGATGCCGTCCCCACAGCTGCGGCAAGGATCGATCGGTGACAGTGTCGCCGGACTCCATCAGCGCGACATCCGCGCCCGCAACGCGCTGGAACGCCTGCAGCTGATCCGCTGCGAGCTGACTCACTATCATCGAGATCTCGCGCCCGTCGCGATCGAACGCGGGCACGAAAGCGTGCAGCACACATTCGCGGACACACGTAAGCCGCGCCACCGGCCGATGCATCTCCCGCAAGTTGCTCAGCACATCGCCAACATTGAACGGCAACTCGGCACCCGAGCCCCCGCTGGCCCAGCGCGCGATCAGCTGACCATCCGCGGTGTAGTACTCGATGCGAGTCAACGCCGACAACAATCCAGCGGCCGGCGACAGATCCGCCAGGTCACTCGACTGCAACTCCCGCGTGCTGGTCACCGCCGCCATGTTGGTGGCAAGCCGAGTCAGCTCATCGCTGGCGCGTTCGAGCAGAGCATCCAGCGATCTGCCGAAACGATCCATTTCCTGCTGGCGATTGCGCTCGTTCTGCTCCAACAGGCTGTGGTATCCGAGATAGCCCAGGAAGGGATAAGTCGTGCCGAGCAGGATGATCAGCAGCAGCAGCGCCTTCCACATCAAGCTCAGGCGTGGCCGCATCCGACTGGATGACTCGGGAGGTAGCGGCGCCGGGGCGGTGACCATGGGGGTTGTGCCGCTCAGAACTTGTAGCCCGCCATCAGCATGAGCATCGACCAGCGCTGGTGGCGCAGCGGCGGCGGATTCTCCAGGGCCTGCAGTATCGCCGTGCCATTGATCCAATGGTGCTCGGCCCAGAAGCCCCAGTGCTGATCGGGACGCCAATGGATACCCACGGTGAAATCGTGACTGAACTGCGTCCGTCGATCGATGCCAGGATTCGCCGCGGCGAAGGCATGGCCACTGCGGTCGTGACGATCGCGATAGAAACTGTCCAATCTGCTCATCACCGCCCAGTTGGAACCGAGCCGGTACTCGACCTGTAGATAGCCGCTGTCCGCCGCTACGCGCTGACGCAGGAACGGTGCACCCAAGTACGTCAGCCTGTTGTCGTTGTCGATCAGCACATACTCGGCGGTGAGCGTGACCCGCTCGGCGTTGAAGCGCGCCGAGAACACGTTCAGATCCACATCGAAACGGCCACTGAGATCGATCTCCGTGGACATGCGGAACTGGCCGCCGAAATGGCTATAGGCAAACTGCCATCGGCCGCCGTCGACCGAGTCCATCACCTGGAGGTTCCAGGAATCCCCGACGCGCAGATCGAACGGCACAGTGAGCTCCACCAGCAAGCGCTCGTCGTTCTTTCGAACCTCCCGCTCCGCGTTGAAGGTGCCGGTGAACGACAGCTCATGCTGCCCCAGCACGGTGGCGCCGTACGCCTGCGCCCCTGGCGACGTGAAGATCAGGGTTCGTTGATTCTGATTGTCGCTGTAAACGGAAGGCAGCAGGATGCTCGGCCGCGTGAACACGACGTCACGAGTCTCGTTATAGAAACCGAGAGCGTTCTTCACTTTGCCGAAGCGCAATCCCGCCTGGACGCTGGTCTCCGAAAGCACGCGATAGTCGGCGACCGCGTAGTCCAGACGTACCGAACCATCATCACTGATGCCCGCATCGCGGACCGCCGCCTGGATCGCGAACGACAGGTTCGGTTGTATCCGCACCGCTGCGTTGATGCCCGCCTCGTAATAATCGAAGCTGCCATCGGTACTGTCGCCGAAGAAATCATTGTGGCTGCTGAGCACGAAGCCCTGCGCCGCATAGCCATGAATCTGATAATCCACCGCGCCCGCGGACCCACTGCAACAGATTGCGGCGAGCGCGGCCGCAAGGCGCACTCGGACGCACCGTCGTCCTGTCTCGTTGAATCCGTCAACCATGACCATCTGCCGTGATCGCTACGATTTTCCAGCGCGGCGGCGCGGGCCGATTCTGCGACGAGGCTTCGCGCTTGCGCACGAATCCAATCGCACCAGGCGTCGAGCGCACGCGCTCGATCATTTCCGCCTCCGAGCGAACCACGGTGGGAGCAAAGCCGGTGCCGGTGAAAACCATTCGATCCCAGGCCCGCCGCAGCACATAGGAATACATGCCGAGTTGCTCGCGATAGAACTGATCGCTGAGCGGATTGTCGTCCGGCAGCACGAACACGCGAATGGGCGTGCCGTCGGGCCATTCGCGCACTCGCATCGTGAACACCGCGCGCAACAGGCTGCGATCCAATGTGACTTCCGCCAGCGACGGGCTGACGATGACTTCGACCTCGAGATCGCTGTTCTGCGGGACGGCGCCGGGCGCGAGCGTCAGGAGCAGCGCGGCCAGCAAGCAGCGCAACCGTTGCAGCATCGGCGTGTGGACGGAAAAATTCACGAAACGCTCTATCCTTGAGAATGCAGCTCGGATGCCAGGTGCTGACCAATGCGGGTGGCGAACGATACCGGGTCGACGGGCTTGAGAATGTAACCATCGAAATCCGCAGCGAGCTCCTGCCGTTGCTCGTCGCGCATCGATGTAGCGGTGAACGCCAGCACTGGCACCTTGCGCCAGTCGCGGTTGGCTCGCAGTGCCTGCACCAGTTGCACTCCCTCGATCACGGGCAAGTCGAGATCGCACAGGATCAGGTGGGCGGTGTTCTCCAGCGCCAGGCGCATGCCAGTGCCGCCATCGGTCGCGCTGCTGACGGTGTAGCCAGCGTCGCGCAACAGGTACTCGGCGAGCGCCAGGCTCATTTCATTGTCTTCGATGACGAGGATGTGCGCGCTCATGGTCGCCGTCACGCGGGCAGCGTGAAACGAAACTCCGCGCCGCGCCCTTTCTCGGCTTCGGCCCAGATCGTGCCGCCATGACGCTCGATCAGCTGCCTGGCCATCGCCAGCCCCGTTCCCAGCCCTTCGAATTCGTCCTCGGTGTGCATGCGCTGGAACAGTCCAAACAGGCGGCGCGAGTACTTGGGATCGAAGCCCACGCCGTTGTCCTTGACCCAGTAGACGACGTGATGCCCCTGTCGCTTGCCGCTCACTTCGATGCGCGGCTGCGCCGCATGTCGTGTGAACTTGAAGGCGTTTGCCAGCAGGTTGTGCCACACCAGACGCAGCACCTCGAAGTCGGCTGAAGCAGCAGGCAGGTCTTCGATCGCAACCTCGACCTGACGATCCGGGGTCGCGGCACGCAGCTCCGCGATGATCTTGGTGACCAGCGCAGTGACATCGACGCTTTGTCGATGCAGCGGACGCTGGCTGAGCGCATCGAAGCGCGCCAGCGCCTCCACTCGCATGGCCAGCTTCGCCGCACCGCTGCCAATATGGTTGAGCAGGCCCGTGGTCCGCGGTGGCAGCTGTTCGGAATGATCGGTCACGAGAATCTTCGACATCTGTTCGAGCATTCGCAGCGGAGCGCGAAACTCATGAGAGAGCACGTGTCCGTGCTGCTCGAGCATCGCCTGGCTTCGTCTCAATTCATCGCGCAGCTCCGCCGAGCCGGCCTCGAACAAGGTAACGAGCACACCGCCGATGCCGTCCGAGCCGTCATGCAATGGAACGAACGAAAAGGTCACGACCGCCGGCTCGCTGATGCCGTCGCGATCGAGCGATACCTGCTGGTTCTCCAGTCGTGCCGATTCGCCGCGAGCCGCACGCTCGAAGCACGCATGCATGACCGGCCACGCTTGCGCCCAGCTGTGAGCGAAATCCAGGCCGAGCGCGTCGCCATGAATGAGCGACAGGCGGGAATAGGCGTCGTTATAGAGCTGCGAACGGTGCTCGCCCCAGGCAACGCACGAAGGCGCGGGGAATCCGAGACAAATGCCGAGTGCGGTTCGTAAACTCAGCGGCCACTTGTCCATCGTCCCCAGCACATGGCCGGTCCAGTCTTTTGCGCTGATCGCCTCACCCATGCCACTGCCCGAAAACATCGGGCCGGCACCGGTGCGATCTTCCTGCCGCTTCATCGTGACACTCTGCTCTTGCCGTCCGCGTGTCGCAGCAACGCCGACGTTGGGCCGGATCATGTGAGATTCGATGCGGTGTGTCCAGCTGCAAACGCCGTGGACGATGCTCGATCAACGGCATGATCGGCCGTGGTTAATACGTACGGCTGCTTGCCTCGACAACGTCAACCACTCGCCCGGAACCGTCGCACGGCGCGCTGAAAGAACAGGCTGTTCGGAACGTGCAGCGTGGGGCCGGGCTGGCCCTCCTCGGGACCGTCTTCCTGCAAGGTCGTGTAGATCAGATTGATATCGACCACTCGTCCCTTCAAGCCGGCTTTCTCGCCGTTCTCCAGCACCTCGATGCGGTCATACAGTCGGAACGGACGCGTGGTGAAGATCAACACCGTGCAAAAGATATTGGAGAGCACGCTCCATACGGCGAAGAACGCCACGGCCGCGACCGCCGCGAAACCGGTGAACGCGCCCCACAGCACCGAAGCGGATACGCCGACTCGTTCGAGCACGAGCAGCAGCGCCGCACCGTAAATCAAGAAGGCCGAGATCCGGCGCCCGACAGTCAGCATCTCCGGCGGCAGATTGTGCTCGCCCAGGCGACGCATGACTCGACGCGCCAGCCGCTGCAGCAGCCACGCTGCCAGAATGATCAACAACACCTGAAACACGGGAACGATCACGTCCAGCCATTGCCGGGCCCACGACGGCCAGAGTTCACTCATCTCTCGAATACACCTTCGCCACTTGCACGCTGCCACGATTGGTAAATCATGGGACCGTGAAGAATACGACAGCAGGATCGGCGCCGCATCACCGCGTTACTGGATGGATTGCATGGCGCATGAAGCAGGATCATTTCGCTCTAGCCTTCTTCGCCGACAGCGCTACGATAGCTGCTCGTCCACCCGGGAGCCTGCCATGAACTCTGGTATCGACGCAGATCGGCGGTTGTTGATCAAGCTCGCGGCCGCAGCGGCCGCCGTGGGATCGGGAGCCTTACCTGCCCGAGCGGCGACAACGACCAGCACGCGCATCGGTGTCATCGGCTCGGGCAACGTCGGCAGCGCCATTGGCCGCAGCTGGATCAAGAGCGGACACGAAGTGATGTTCTCTTCACGCAACCTGGATCACGACAAGGCGCTCGCATCCAAGCTCGGCGCGAAAGCGCGAGCTGGTTCGCCAGCCGAAGCCGCCGCGTTCGGCGAGGCGGTGCTGATCGCGGTTCCGTATGGTTCGCTGCCGGAACTAGGCAAGAGCCTCGGTTCGGCGCTCAAAGGAAAAGTCGTCATCGACGCCTGCAATCCCTTCCCGGCGCGCGACGGGGAGATCGCCACCCGCGCCCGCGAACGAGGCGCCGGCATCACCTCCGCCGAGCTGCTCCCAGGCGCCCGCATCGTTCGCGCTTTCAATGCGATTGGCGCGGCGCGCATGGGCAGTGCAATCGACTCGCCAGGCAAAGTTGGAATGCCCATCGCCGGCGATGATGAGCAAGCCATTACACTGGCCTCGCGCCTGATTCGTGACGTGGGCTACGAGCCCGTGCTCATAGGCGGACTGGAGATGGGCAAGTATCTCATGCCGGGAACGCCGCTCGCCGGTGAGCACACGCCAGATGAAATTCGTGACATCGCCGCGAAGCTGAAAGCGCAGTAGCTTGCCCTCATTGCGGCTGGCTTTCCGGCTCGCATGGGCGCAAAGTGCGCGTTTGCTACGATCACACTAATAACAATCGGGAGTCACCGCGCATGCTTGCCAAGCTCACGGCGGAGTTCCTCGGCACCTTCTGGCTGGTCCTTGGCGGCTGCGGCAGCGCCGTCCTCGCGGCGGCTTTCCCGGAATTGGGCATTGGATTCGCCGGCGTGTCGCTCGCTTTCGGTCTGACCGTGCTCACGGGCGCTTATGCGCTCGGCCCGGTCTCGGGCGGTCACTTCAATCCGGCAGTCACAGTCGGGCTCTGGGCTGGCGGCAGGTTCCCCGCGAGCCAGGTCCTTTCATACATCGTGGCGCAAGTGGCGGGCGGCATCGTCGCGGCGGCAGTGCTGTATGTCATCGCCTCCGGCGCTCCGGACTTCAGCGTCGCGAACGGCTTCGCCAGCAACGGCTATGGCGAACATTCGCCCGGCGGCTATTCCATGCTGGCGAGCGCGGTCAGCGAAATAGTGATGACCTTCATGTTCCTGATCGTCATCCTCGGCGCCACTCATCAACGCGCGCCGGTCGGATTCGCGGGCATCGCCATCGGCCTGGCATTGACGCTCATTCACCTCATCAGCATTCCGGTCACCAACACTTCGGTGAATCCGGCGCGCAGCACCGGCCCTGCCGTGTTCGTAGGGGACTGGGCGCTGGGCCAGCTGTGGTTTTTCTGGGTGATGCCCCTGATCGGTGCCGCGCTCGCGGGCATCGTTTACAAGACGGTGTTCGAAGCCGAGGAAGTCGTCCAGCCGCCGATTACCGGTCGCCCCAC
>Ga0164243_10014236_pt1 | contig 11095 bp, 12 predicted proteins | sample OricompcompostOP_FD_108781 | JGI IMG/M metagenome (GOLD analysis project Ga0164243, IMG submission 108781) | Organic Plus compost microbial communities from Emeryville, California, USA - Original compost - Organic plus compost (OP) | ecosystem: Engineered > Solid waste > Mixed feedstock >... | reverse complement strand
GCGACGAAGGGCGCGTCCTCGACCGCGATATCGAGCTTCTCGACCGGGGTGACCAGCACATGGCTGCCGTCGGGTTCGCGGCGAAGGATGGTCGAGAACAGCCGCACCATCGCCGGCCGCCCGATCGGAGAACCCTGATGATACCAGGTGCCGTCGCGGGCGATCCGCATCTCGCTGTCGCCGCAATGGGTCGGGTTCCATTTCTCGACGGGCGGCAGCCGGCGTTCGTCCGCGAGCCTGGCGATCTCGGCGAGCGACAGGCGCGCCAGGTCTTGGGGAGGCTCGGGCATCGGCATGAGTGCCGGATAGAACATCGCGCTCAAAAGTGGGAACCGGTTTTGAGCAAAAGCGATGTGGCGATGGAAAAAGAAACATCGCGCGCAAAAGTGGGAACCGGTTTTGAGCAAAAGCGATGCGGCGATTGAAGGCCGGGGGCGCCAGGCGCCGGCCAGTCGTCACACGCGCGGCAATATCTCGCCGGTTTCGGGCAGCGGTTCGTTCGCGCGGGGCAGGGCGAGCAGCCGGTGCCGCTCGACCGGCCCGTCGATCACCCAGCCGCCGGTCGCATCCGCGGTGAAGCCGAAGAAACGGCCATAATATTCGGGATCGCCGATCATCATCAGCGCGGGCGAATCGTCACGTGCCGCCGCGGCGAGCATCGCCTCCATCAGCGTCCGGCCGATGCCGCCGCGCTGGTGGCCGGGCTCGACCGCAACCGGCCCCACCATCACCAGCGGCACGTCGCCTTGCGGACGAGCCAACCGTACCGGCCAGCACTGGATGGTGCCGAGCAATGCGCCGCCCGAAGCGCTTGCGGCCGAATCGATCGCGGCAAAGCTCAGCCCCGGAATCGCGACCGTGCCCGCGCGCAGGCGATAGGCCGTGCGCGTGAAACGGTCCGCGCCGAACGCGCGGTCGAGCAGCGTCTCCACCGCGCCCGCGTCGATGCGGGCGAGCGGTACGATTTCCGCCAAGGCCTTGTCCTTTCCGAAGGGGTCTGATGGACCGGGGGCGCGGCGGGGTTTAGCGTCCGCCGCGCAAATTTGAAGACGAATCGGGAAAGCGTGTCGATGGAAGATCTTTTGCAGCTGCAAGTGCTCGATCTGGAGGTGCCGGTACTCACCGGCATCTATTCGGAGGAGACGCATCTGCCCCAGCCCCTGCGTATCTCGGTCCGCGCCGACCTCGCCGCGCCCGATCGCTTCGCGGCGGATACCCCGCTTTCGGCGTCCAAAAACTATATGGACCTGAAGCACGCGGCCACCGCAGCGCTTCCGCCCGGCCAGCATTTCACGCTGGTAGAGGCGGTCGCGGACCATATCTGCGAGACGCTCTTCGTTCAGGATGCCCGCGTGCGGCGCGTCCAGGTCGATATCGTCAAGATCGCGATCGCCGAGGCAGGTGAGTCGATCGGCATCTCGCTCGTCAGGCATCGGCCGTGAAGCTCGCGCTGGTCACCGGTGGCTGTCACCGCCTCGGCGCCGCGATCTCAGGGCGATTGGCGGAGGCGGGCTGGACGCTGGCACTGCACGCCCGCCATGATCCGGAACCCGAGCCGCCGCTGCTCGCGCGGCTGGTGCAGTCGCGGTGCGAATGGCGCGGCTTCGCCGCCGATCTCGCCATTGCGGCGGAAGCCGAACGACTGATCGGCGAGGTCGCCGAGGCTTTCGGCGAGGCGCCGTCGCTTCTCGTCAACAATGCCTCGGCCTTCGGCCAGGACGATGCGCTGGCGATGACGCTCGAATCGCTGGTCGCGCATTTCACGCTCAACGCCGCGGTCCCCGCGCTGCTCGCCCGCGATCTCGCTGCGCTCGCAACCGCGTCGGATCCCGCGGTGGTCATCAATATTCTCGATCAGCGCATCCGCCATCCCGGCGGCGACCAGGCAAGCTATACCCTTTCCAAGCTCGCGCTCGCGGGCGCGACCGAGATGTTGGCGCGCGCGCTCGCGCCCGCGGCCCGGGTATGCGCGGTGGCGCCGGGCCTGACCCTTCCCACCGACGATTACCTCCCCGCGCAGATGGTCAAGCTCGAACAGGCGATGCCGCTCGGGCTGCTGCCCGATCCCGACGACGTCGCGGACGCCGTGCTCTATCTGTCCGGCGCGCGCGCGGTCACCGGGCAGACCATCTTTGTCGATGGAGGCGCCGCCCTGCGCGGCTTCGACCGCGACTTCGTCTATCTCGGCCGCGAAGCCGGCTGAACCGGGCGCGGCGCGGCTTGAACCGGGCGCTGCGGCGTCTGCGCCGCGCGGGTGCGACCGCACGGACCCAGGCCGTCGATCACCACGCGATAGTCGGCGCGCGCCTGCGCGGCATTCGCCGGTTCGCCCGGGTCGATCGCGCCCGCCCGCAATTGCGGCGGCAGCGAGCAGGCAAGCCGGTACCAGAGCAGGGTGTCGCGCTTGGGAGCCCCCGCCGACTCATCGACGATCTCGCCGGTCGCCACCGCCCATCGGGCGATCTCGCCGGGCCTTCGCAGGATCGAGAGCGAGATCGGGTTACCGGTCTCGGTCGCCAGGAAGATCTGGGTCTCGCCTTCGCCCGGGATCGTACCCGGGACGTGAAAGGCGCTGCGCACGCCGGTGACGCGCGGCGTTGCGCCCGGCGCAACGAGTTCGGTCAGAATAGCGCGCAGTCGCGTCTCGGTCGTCTGACTCCAGGGGATCTGCGCGTCCGGCGCGACGAGCTGGAGCGAGCCCGGCTTGCCCTGGACCGGACGGGCCAGCAGCAGCACCCGCTGGCGCTTCAGCTTGGGCAGTTTTCCGCGGGCATCGAGCGGCAGTTCGGCTACATAGTTGATGCGTGCCGGGCTGCCGCTGGCGCCGCGAATCAGCGCGCGCACATTGGCCTCGACATAGAGCCTCGCCTTGCCGGCGGGGACTCCCGCGGCCTGAGCACCCTTCAGGCGAATCGCCGAGCGAATCTCGGCATCGACTACGACCGGCGCGGCGCTCGCCAGATCGGCGAGATCAGCGTAGCCAAGGCCCTGCGGCACCGGCTGCGGGATCGGCTGAGCCCCCGATTTTTCAGGAGAAATTGCGGCTGTCAGCAACAGCGCGGCGGCGAGTCTTCCAATCGTCATATTGGCTCCATAAAGCGCTCGGGACTGCCTATGGCAGGGTGCGTATGAACAGGGTGCAACGCGCCTGACATGCCGCGTGTTTCACCCGAAACAAAGCAATTGCGTCGACAAACGCACGGCGATAGAGACTCTGGTTCTGCCTTAAGATACAATAAATCGTGGCGGAGCGGATGATTGGCGTATTCCGGCCTCCCTTGCCGGTATCCGTTGGTGTTCTGCGCTGTAGGATTATGAGGAGTTTCCCTGCTGGATGGCTTACGCTGACCAAACAATGAGTTCGAGCCGGATCGTCGCGATCATCATCGTGGCGCTCATCCATGCTGTGCTCGGTTACGCCTTCGTCACTGGCCTCGCCTATAACGTCGTCAAGAATGTGGCCGAGGACCTGAACGTCTTTGACGTGGAGGAGGAACCGCCGCCGCCCGAGGAAGAGCCGCCGCCACCGCCGCCTGAGCGGCCGATGGAGCCGCCTCCGGTCGTATCGCCGCCGCCGATCGTTCGTACGAACGTGACGCCGCCGCCGACCATCGTGGCGGTGCCCAATCCGCCGCCGGTGTTCGTGCCGACCCCGGTCGCCGCGCCACCGCCGCCCCCGCCGCCCGCCCCGACGGTCAGTCAGGCTGCCGACGCACGCGGCAATCCGGCGAGCTGGATCACCGATGCCGACTATCCGGCCTCCGCCATTCGCGCCGAGGCTCAGGGCACCACCGGCATCGCGTGGGAAATCAATACGCAGGGCCGCGTCGAGAATTGCGTGGTGACCTCGTCGAGCGGCAATTCTGATCTCGACCAGGCCGCATGTCGCGCGATCACGCGTCGTGGGCGCTATACTCCGGCCAAGGACCAGGCGGGCAATCCGATCCGGTCCAAGTCGTCGCGCCGCGTGCGCTGGGTTCTGCCCGAAAATTGATGTCCCTTAGTCCCTAATCAACTCGAGTTTTTGAAGAGGAATACACCCCAATGTTGATCCAGATTGCAGCAGCGGCCGGAGCCGCTCCCGCCGCCGGCGAGAATCCCTATGGCTTGATGGCCGCGCTCGAACAGGGCGGAACGATCGCGTGGGCGGTCTTCCTTATCCTGGTCGGCATGTCGGTCTTCTCCTTCTACATCATGTTCACCAAGCTGTTCGAACAGCAGAAGATCATCAACCAGTCGAAGCGGGTCCGCGCGAGCTTCTGGAACAACCCGAGCCTCAAGGAAGGCGCTGCCAAGCTCGAGAAGAACTCGGCTTACAAGCAGATCGTCGACGACGGCATCACCGCGCAGGAACAGCACGGCCGCCTGACCGATCCGGTCGAGGCTCATGACTGGCTGCACGGTTCGCTCTCGCGCAGCCAGAACGCGATTAACTCGAAGCTGGGCGGCGGTCTCGCCTTCCTGGCGACCGTGGGTGCGACCGCGCCGTTCATCGGCCTGTTCGGTACCGTGATCGGCATCTACCGCGCGCTTATCAAGATCGGCGCGTCGGGTCAGGCATCGATCGACGTGGTCGCCGGTCCGGTGGGTGAGGCGCTCATCATGACCGCGCTCGGCCTCGCCGTGGCCGTGCCTGCGGTGCTTGCCTACAACTGGCTGCAGCGTCGCAACAAGTCGATCGCCGAAGACCTGTCGGCCTTCTCGAACGACGTGCTCGGCTACATGGCGTCGAACGGTGCGGTGAAGCCCGCCGCCGCCGGCCGCGCGGCTGCCGCCAAGCCGGCTGTCGCCGCCACCGCTGCGAAGCCCGTCGGCACCACGACCGCTGGCCAGACCGGCGGCGTTCCGCCCAAGGCGTAATCAAGACTGCCGGGGCCGCGTCCGCGCGGACCCGGCATCTTCCCGGCGGCGACCGCGCCGCCGGCATTCAGGATAGGACGCGAATAAATGGCAATCAGCGTAGGCGGCGAGGGTGGCGAAGAAACCCCGATGTCGGACATCAACACGACGCCCCTGGTGGACGTCATGCTGGTGCTCCTCATCATCTTCCTGATCGCGGTCCCCGTCGTTATCCAGACCGTTGATCTGAAGCTTCCCGAGGTGCGCCACGATCCGACCACGACCAAGCCGGAAAATGTCTCGCTCTCGATCAAGGCGACGAACGGCGAGTGCGAGGTCTATTGGAACCTGACCCGCGTCAACTCGCAGGAGCTCCTCGACCGTGCGGTCGCCAAGCTCAAGGCGGAGATCGACAAGAAGGGCGGTCTCGAGAACTTCACCGCGGAAGACATGCCCGAGGCGCATATCCGCGGCGACGTGAATACGCCTTATCGCTGCATCGGCGGCGCGATCTTCACGATGCAGATGGCGGGCTTCGCGCGCGTCGGCTTCATCTCCGAGCCGCCCGCGGGCAGCTTCGTCGCGCAGCGCCTGTGAGCGAACGGCCAAGTTTAGGAGTTAGCTGAAATGGCAATGAGCGGCGGCAAAGACGATGGCGAGCCGATGATGGAGATGAACACGACGCCGTTGATCGACGTCATGCTCGTGCTCCTCATCATGTTCATCATCACCATTCCGATCCAGACCCATGCGGTGAAGATCGACCTTCCCGTGGACGATCCCAATGCGCGGCAAAACCCGCCGCCGATCGACCCCGAGAAGAACAAGGTCTCGATCGACCGGGCCGGTACCGTCTTCTGGAACGGCGCACCGATTGATCAGGTCACCCTGCGTCAGTATCTCGATCGCACCAAGGTGATGGAACCGGAGCCCGAGCTTCACTTCCAGCCGGACGCTGAAGCGCGTTACGACACGGTCGACCGGGTTCTGGCGATCATCAAGAAGTCCGAAGTCACCAAGATGGGCTTCATCGGCAACGAGCAGTATCGTTCGTTCTAAAAGGGATTTCGAGGCAAGTGGATCACTTGCCGGCTCGGAAATCCCGGAAAACAAAAGAACCGACGAGTTCGGCCGAATATAAAACGGGGGCGGTCCTTGACGGGGCCGCCCTTGTTGCGTCGGGCAGGCTGAATTTTCCCTACCGCGCCGAATGCGCCATGGAGACCCTATGCTCGACGTCAGTCGTTATCCCAGCCCCGAGGCCGAAGGCACCACTGCGGTTTATGCGATCGGCGACCTGCACGGCCGGTTCGATCTCATGGAGGCAATGGAGGGCGCGATCCGCGCCGATATCGTCGCGCGCCGGCCCGCCGCGCCGCTCATCTGCTATCTCGGCGACTATATCGATCGCGGGCCGTCCTCGGCCGAGATCATCGATCGTTTCGCCACCGGCTTCGACGACGGCGTGCCGCGCGTCTATCTGCGCGGCAACCATGAAGAGCAATTGCTCGACTTCCTCGACAACCCCGTCGACAGGGGTCCGTCCTGGACCCAATATGGCGGGCGAGAGGCGCTGCTGAGCTATGGCGTCTCGCTGCCCGCCAGGCCGGACGCCGCCGCCTGGCTCACGGCGCGCGACGCGCTCGACGCCGCGCTTCCCGCCACGCATCGCCGCTTCCTCAACGAGCTTCGTCTCGCCTTCGTCTGGCGCGACTATGTGTTCGTCCATGCCGGACTCGATCCCGCGCGCCCGGTGACCGACCAGTCACCGCGCGATCTCGTCTGGATCAGGGAACCATTCTCGAGCTCCAGCACCGACTGGGGATACCGCGTGGTCCACGGCCACGTCATCGTCGACCGGCCGGTGTTCCGTCCCAACCGCATCGGCATCGACACCGGCGCCTATTATTCGGGCCGTCTCACCTGCGTCGCGATCGACGACACGGGCACCCGCATCATCGAGGTCCGCGAAGCTTAAATCCTCCCCGAAACGGGGAGGGGCATGCGCTGCATGGCGGAGGGCTCTCTGGCGTGGCGTGCTGGAAAGATGGTTCGCGCGAAGGGGTGGGCTAGCAGGTCAGGTGACTTGCTCCGGCATAAGTACTGCCGCGACAGAAACATTTTGAAATGCCTTCTTCGCGCCTTCGCGCGAACAATGCCGCCCTAAGCAGCCAATCCTTCAAACTGCAACCGCGCCAGGCGCGCATAGAGGCCGCCGCGGGCATTGAGGCTGTCGTGATTGCCCTCCTCGACGATGCGGCCGTCCTCCATCACCACGATGCGGTCGGCTGCGCGCACCGTCGCCAGGCGGTGTGCGATCACCAGCGTGGTGCGGTCGCGCATCAGCTTTTCGAGCGCTATCTGCACCAGCCGCTCGGATTCGGCGTCGAGCGCGGAGGTGGCCTCGTCGAGCAGCAATATCGGAGCATCGCGCAGGATCGCCCGCGCGATCGCGACGCGCTGGCGCTGACCGCCCGAAAGCCGCGCACCGCCTTCGCCCATATAGGTGTCGAGCCCTTGCGGCAGCTTGCGCAGGAATTCGGCGGCGTTGGCCGCCTCGGCCGCCGCCCATAGCGCATCGTCATCCGCCGCCCAGTTGCCGTAGCGCAGATTGTCGCGCGCCGAGGCCGCGAAGATCACGGTCTCCTGCGGCACCATCGCCACCCGGCTACGGATGTCGGCGGGGTCAGCGTCGGGCAGCGCGACTCCATCGAGCTGCACCGCTCCGGCATCGGGGTCGTAGAAGCGCTGGATGAGCTGGAACAAGGTCGATTTGCCGGCGCCGGAAGGGCCGACCACCGCGACGGTCTCGCCCGGCGACACGGTCAACGAGAAATCGACCAGCGCGCTCACTTCGCGCCGGGTCGGATAGCGGAAGGTCACATCGTCGAAGACGATCTCGCCGCGCGGCGGCTCGGGGAGTGCCACCGGATTGGCGGGCGCCGCGATCTCGGGTTGCTCGGCGAGCAGCTCGGCCAGCCGCCCTGCCGCGCCGGCGCCGCGCAACAGATCGCCATAGACCTCGGTCAGCGCGCCGAATGCGCCCGCGACCAGTCCGCCGGTGAGCACGAAGGCGGCGATCGTGCCGCCGGTCATCGCGCCCGAAGCGACGTCGAGCGCGCCCTGCCACATCACAAAGGTGATCGCGCCGAAGATCAACCCGATCACCGTCGCGGTCATCACCGCACGCAACAGGATGCGGCGCTTGGCGGTGCCGAACACGCGCTCGACCGCCTCGCCGAAGCGGCCGGCTTCGCGATCCTGCTGGCCGAAGGCCTGGACGATCTTCATCGCGCCCAGCACCTCGCTGACCATCGCGCCGACGTCGGCCACGCGATCCTGGCTGCTGCGCGATACGTTGCGCAGGCGCCGTCCGAGCAACGCGATCGGCAGGATGACGAGCGGAATGCCAATCAGCAGCATGGCCGTAAGCTTGGGCGACAGGGTGAACAGATAGACGATGCCGCCGATCGCCATCACCAGATTGCGCAGTGCGATCGAGATGGTGGTTCCGACGAGTTGCTCGATAATCGTCGTGTCGGCGGTCATTCGCGACGCGATTTCGGAGGGGCGGTTTTCCTCGAAAAAGCTGGGCGAGAGCCGGAGCAGGTTGCGCTGCACGGCGAGGCGGAGGTCGGCGACGACACGCTCGCCGAGCCAGGAGACGAAATAGAAGCGCAAAGCCGTCGCGATCGCCATCACCAGCACGATGAGCAGCAGATACTGAAACCAGCGTCCGATATCCGTGCCGCCGCTCGCGGAAAATCCGCGGTCGATGATCAGCCTGAAGCTGCTCGGAATCGCGAGGGTCGCGCCGGCCGCGAGCAGCATCGCAAAAGTTGCCGCAACGATATGGCCGGGATGGCGCAGCGTGAGATCCCACACCATCCGCAGATTGCCGAGCCTGCGTTCCCCCCCGGCTGGTTCGTCGGTCGTGTCCGCCATCGATGCGGCCTAGCATCGCCGCCTGACATGCTCAATCGCAGCTTTTCTATTGCATCGCAGCAAAACTACTGGATAAGTCGTCTGCCATAGCAGCCGGCGCCAGATCGGCTCAACAGGCAGGACGAATGCTCTACAACGCTTATGAAATGCAGCGCTCGCTGCTCGCCGGCGCCAGCGCTTTCGCCAATATGGGCGTCGAGCTCCTGCAGAATCCGGTCAACCCCTTCGCCTATTTCGGCGGCGGGCCGGTGCTGGCCTCGGCGCTCGACGTGTTCGCGCATGCTGCGGCGCCGCGCGGCAAGCCCGCGTTCGGCCTGATCCAGACCGAGATCGACGGCCGCAAGCTGGTGGTGACCGAAGAGATCGTGCTGCAAAAGCCCTTCGGACAGCTCAAGCGCTTCGTGCGCGAGGGGGTTGAGGACAGCCCCAAGCTGCTGATCGTGGCCCCGATGTCGGGCCATTATGCCACGCTGCTGCGCGGTACGGTCGAGCGGATGCTGCCGCGCCACGACGTCTACATCACCGACTGGCGCGACGCGAAGCTGGTGCCGATGGCGGAGGGGCGCTTCGACCTCGACGACTATATCGATTATATCATCGCCTTCCTCGAACATATCGGCCCGGGCGCGCACATGCTCGCGGTGTGCCAGCCCTCGGTGCCCTGCTATGCCGCGACCGCGATCATGAACGCGGGCAAGCACCCCTGCGCGCCCCGAACGTTGACCATGATGGGCGGCCCGATCGACACGCGCGAGGCGCCGACCGCGGTCAACACGCTGGCCACCCAGCGCCCGCACGCCTGGTTCGAGCAGAATGTGATCGCGACCGTGCCGATGCACTATCCGGGCGCAGGGCGGCAGGTTTATCCGGGCTTTCTCCAGCTCGCCGGCTTCATGTCGATGAATCTCGGCAACCACCTGATGAGCCATTGGGAGATGTTCAAGCATCTCGTCATCGGCGACGGGGAGAGTGCGGAGGCCACCAAGGATTTCTACGACGAATATCTGTCGGTCTGCGACATGACCGCCGAATTCTACCTTCAGACCGTCGAGCAGGTGTTCCAGAAGCACGCGCTGCCCAAGGGCGAACTGGTCCATCGCGGCAAGCGCGTCGATCCCGCCGCGATCACCCAGACCGCGCTGCTCGCAATCGAGGGCGAGCGCGACGATATTTCGGGGATCGGCCAGACGAAGGCGGCGCTCACCCTTGCCACCAGGCTGCCCGCCGAGCGCAAGCATTACTATATGGCGCCCGGCGTCGGCCATTACGGCATCTTCAACGGCAGCCGCTGGCGCGGCAAGATCGCCCCCGTGCTCGAGGACTGGATCGCCAAGTTTAGTTAGGCGTCAGCCGCGGACTCCGTCCGGATCGCGATATTTGAGCTCGAGAAACTTGCCCTGGGTGGCGAGCTTGTCGAGATCGCCCGCCGCGATGTTGCGGGTCATCTCCGCGATTTCCTCGTCGATCAGCTTCAGCCCGCCGACGAGTTGCTCGTCGGGGGTCTGGCCGTTGGACTGTTTTTCGCGGCGCAGCGGCTCGGGCACGCGCTTATAGCCGTTGACCAGCTCGGGGAGATGCTCGGCCAGGATCTTGCGGATTTCCTGTGCGGCGGGCTCGCGCGGGTCGATCGCCTGGAGCTGCGGACCCAGCGTCTCCAGCCTGAGGCCGATCTGGTCGAGCTGGTTCTGCGCGGGTGCGGGTAGCGCCTTGCGCTGGTTGGCGATCCAAACCTCGGTCTGCGCCGGAAGATATTTGATGTCGGTGTTGATCAGCGTCTCGGTGCTGCTCTCCGGGAATTGCGGAAAGATGCCGAGCAGCAGCGCCGCGGCAAGGAACAGCCCGATCACGACGAGCAGCCCGGTGCTGCCGAGCGGCGAGATCGCGAGGCCCCAGATCACCGCGCCGATGAGCAGCGCGCCGCCCGCCATCACGATCCGGCCGAATTTCTTGAGCGCATGGGCGCGGCGGCGTTGACGGGCGCGATGCGCGAGCCGCTGCGCCTGGGGCGACAGACGATTGAGCAGCTCGCCCGCCCGCGCGACGGCGCGGTCGACGTCGGTCATGTCACCCCTCCAGCGCGGTCAGCGCCGAGCCGGTCGAGCCGTTCGAGGACGACTGGGCCGCGCCCTCGGCGCGTGCGATATAGCCCTTGGACTTTTCGACCTCGTTCGACAGCGTGTTGACCGTCGTCTTCATCGATTCGAGCGCCTTCAGCTTGAAGGTATCGATATTGTCCATCGTGTCGTAGATATTCTGGAACGCGCGCTGCAACGTTTCGAGCGGGATGGTCGACGACGCCGCCTGCTCGTGG
>Ga0164243_10014235_pt1 | contig 11096 bp, 8 predicted proteins | sample OricompcompostOP_FD_108781 | JGI IMG/M metagenome (GOLD analysis project Ga0164243, IMG submission 108781) | Organic Plus compost microbial communities from Emeryville, California, USA - Original compost - Organic plus compost (OP) | ecosystem: Engineered > Solid waste > Mixed feedstock >... | reverse complement strand
GTCGCCCGGCACGAGAACGAGATCTCCGGCACCACCGACGTCGCCGCCCACCCGGAGTTCGCTGGCCGGAGGACCACCAAGACCATCGACGGCGTCGCGGTCACCGGCTGGTTCACCGAGGACTTCACGCTCGCGGAGCTGCGGACGCTGCGGGCCAAGGAGCGGCTGCCGCAGGTGCGGGTCACCAACACCGCGTTCGACGGCCAGTTCCCGATCCCGACCCTCCAGGAGGTCATCGACCTGGCCCGCGCGGAGAGCCGCCGGCTCGGCCGGACCATCGGCGTCTACCCGGAGACCAAGCACCCGAGCTACTTCCAGTCCATCGGCCTCGCGCTGGAGGAGCCGCTGGTGCGCACGCTGCGCGCCAACGACCTGACCCGCAAGACCGCGCCGGTGATCATCCAGTCGTTCGAGACGGCGAACCTGCGCAAGCTCGCGCGGATGACAAACGTGCGGCTCGCGCAGCTGCTCGACGCGTCGGGCAAGCCGTACGACTTCGTCGTCTCGGGCGACCCGCGCACCTACCGGGACCTGGTGTCGCCGGCCAACCTGCGCTGGATCTCGACGTACGCGGACGGCATCGGCGCGAACAAGAACCTTCTCGTCCCGCGTGACGCCGCGGGCCGGCTGCTCGAACCGACCACCGTCGTCCGCGACGCGCACCGCGCGGGCCTCGTCGTGCACGCGTGGACGTTCCGCGCGGAGAACCAGTTCCTCGCCGCCGACCACCGCATCGGCGCCGACCCGAACGCGCGCGGCGACATCACCGCCGAGTACGAGCTGTTCTTCCGGCTGGGCCTCGACGGCGTGTTCGCCGACCAGCCCGACACCGCGGTGGCCGCCCGGGCCGCCCTCCCGGTGCCTACGCGCCGCTGAGGGAACGGGCCCCTTGTCCGTGTCGACAAGGGGCCCCTTCCCCACACCCGATCGAAACATCTATGTCTGTCGAGCACATGGTCCGGGTCACACCCCGGGCCTAGCGTGTGTCGCCATGACGGTAAAGGCGATGCGGCGGGCGTTCGTCACCGCCGCCATTCTGATGGCCGTGGTGGCGTCCGCGGCCTGCGGCAGCCCGCAGGAGCAGGCGAACGGCGGCGGCGACGCCGGCACCGCGCCGGTGAAGGTCGGCATCGTCCACTCGCAGACCGGCGCGCTGGCCTCGTACGGCAAGCAGTACATCGAGGGCTTCAGGGCGGGCCTGTCGTACGCCACCGGCGGCACCAACAGGGTCGGCGACCGGGCCGTCGAGGTGACCGAGGTCGACGACGCGGGCGACCCGGCGAAGGCGGTCTCCGCGGTCAAGGACCTGATCGGCAAGGGCGTGAAGATCATCGCCGGCTCGACGGCCTCCGGCGTCGCGCTCCAGGTCGCACCGCTCGCCGCGCAGAACAAGGTGCTCTTCATCTCGGGCCCGGCGGCGACCGACGCGGTCACCGGCGTCAACCGGTACACGTTCCGCAGCGGCCGGCAGTCGTACCAGGACGTGATGACGGCCAAGTCGTTCATCGGCGACGCCACGGGCAAGAAGGTCGTCGTCTTCGCGCAGGACAGCGCGTTCGGCAAGAGCAACGAGGCGGCGGTCCAGCAGGTCATCGGCGGCGCCGGCGCCACCGTGAGCAGCGTCCTGGCCCCGGCCAGCGCCACCGACTTCACGCCGTTCGCGAGCCAGCTCAAGGCCGCCAAGCCCGACCTGCTCTTCGTCGCCTGGGCCGGCACCAGCGCGCCGGCGATGTGGCAGACCCTCGACCAGCAGGGCATCCTCGCGTCCACCACGGTCGTCACCGGGCTCGACATCCGGGCCTCCTGGCCCACCTTCGGCGCCGCCGGCACGAAGCTCTCGTTCCTGTCCCACTACTTCGACGGCGCGAGCGGCAACGCCGCGGCCCAGGCGGCGAGGTCGGCCGTCGGCGGCACGCTCGACCTCTTCCACCCCGACGGCTTCACCGCGGCGCAGATGGTCGTGCGGGCCGTGCAGGAGGGCGGCGACGACGTGGAGAAGATGGTGACCGCGCTGGAAGGGTGGAGCTTCGAGGGCGTCAAGGGCACGACGACCGTCCGCGCCGAGGACCACGCCCTGCTCCAGCCCATGTACCAGGCGACCCTCGACGGCAGCGGCGACCAGCTCACGGCGACGCTCACCAAGGCGCTGGCGCCGGAGGAGGTCGCTCCGCCGGCCGCCGCGATGAAGGGCTGAGCGGCGGTGGCGGAGCCCGCGCTGTCGACCCGGGGGCTCACCTGGCGGGTGGGCGAGGTGGAGATCGTCTCGCGGATCGATCTCGACCTCGCCCCCGGCGAGTTCCTCGGGGTCATCGGGCCGAACGGTGCCGGCAAGACCTCGCTGTTCAACCTGGTCAGCGGGTTGCGCCGGCCCACGGCGGGCACGGTGTCGCTGCGCGGCGCCGACATCACGGCGCTGGCGCCGCACCAGCGCGCGCGGCGCGGTCTGGGCCGCACGTTCCAGTCGTCGTCGGTTTTCGGGTCCCTGACCGTACGCGAGAACGTGCGCCTCGCCGTCCAGGCGCACCGCGGCGGCTCGCTGGCCCTGTGGCGCCGCGCGTCCGCGTACCGCGAGGTGTGGGCGGCCGCCGACCGCGCGCTCGACACGGTGGGGCTCGCCCACCGGGGCGACGCGCTCGCCGGGACGCTCGCCCACGGCGAGAAGCGGAAGCTGGAAATCGCGCTGCTGCTGGCCGGCGAGCCCACCGTGATGCTGCTCGACGAGCCGATGGCCGGCGTCAGCGCCGAGGACGTGCCGGAGCTGGTCGCCGTGATCCGGGCACTGACCCGGGGTGCCGGCGCCAGCGGACGCTCCGTCCTCATGGTGGAGCACCACATGGACGTGATCCTGGAGCTGGCCGACCGCATCGCCGTGATGCACCACGGCGCGCTGCTCGCCTGCGACACCCCGCGCGCCGTGATGGCGCACGCGGGAGTGCAGGAGGCGTACCTGGGGGAGGGGTTGTAGTGGAGCCGGTCCTCACCGTCGCGGACCTGTCCGTGCGGATCGCGGGGCTGCACATCCTGCAGGGCGTGTCGTTCACCGTGGCGCCGACCGGGGTCACGGCGCTGCTCGGCCGCAACGGCGTCGGCAAGACCACGACGCTGCGCGCCGTGATGGGCCTGACCCCGCGCGGTGGCGAGGTCTCCGGGGCGGTCCGGATCGGGCCGCGCGACGCCCTGCTCACACCCACGCACCGGCTGGTGCGGGACGGGCTCGGTTACGTGCCGGAGGACCGGTGCGTGTTCGCCGGCCTCACCGTCGCGGAGAACCTGCGGCTGGCCGAGCGGCGCGGCTCACCGCCGGACTACGACCGGGTCTTCGCGCTCTTCCCGGAGCTGGCGAGGCGAGCGCGGCAGCGCGCCGGCACGCTCTCCGGCGGGCAGCAGCAGATGCTCGCGATCGGCCGCGTGCTGCTCTCCGGCAACCGGCTCCTGCTGGTCGACGAGCCGACCAAGGGTCTCGCGCCGAAGGTGGTGACGGAGGTGGCCGAGGCGCTGGCGGCGGTCGCCGAGGAGGTGCCGGTGCTGCTGGTCGAACAGAACCTCGCGGTGGTACGCCGCCTGGCGCGCGACGCCGTCGTCCTGGCGGCCGGCCGGGTGGCCTGGTCCGGCGCGGCCGACCGCCTGCTGGGCGAGCCGGAGCTGACGAGGTCGCTGCTCGGCGTCGGCGCCGCGGGGGTGGCCGCCTGATGTCGACGCTCGTCCTGCTGACGCTGACCGGGCTCGGCCTCTCCGCGCTCTACTTCCTCGTCGCGTCCGGGCTCTCGCTCGTCTTCGGGCTCGCCGACGTGCTCAACTTCGCGCACGGGCTGTTCCTCTCCGTCGGCGCGTACGCGACCTGGTGGGCGGCCGGCCACGTGCCCGGCGCGGGCGACGGCGGTCTCGGCTTCGTGCTCGCCGCCGCGATCGGCGTGCTGGCCGGCGCGGCCGTGGCCGCTCTGGTGGAGCTGGTGCTGATCCGGCCCCTGTACTCCCGCACGATCGAGCAGGTGCTCGTCACGGTGGGGCTCTCGCTCGCCGGCGTGGCACTGCTCCATGCGACGTGGGGAGCCGACCCGCGGCCGTTCCCGCGTCCGGAGTGGGCACGCGGCGTGACGTTTGTCGGCGGGGCCAGCGTGCCGAACTCCTCGCTGCTGCTGGTCGTGGCCGCGGCGCTCGTGCTCGTCGCGATCCTCGCGTTCCTGCGGTTCACCCGCGTCGGGCTGGTGATCCGGGCCGGCGTGGAGGACCGGGAGATGGTGACCGCCCTCGGCGTCGACGTCCGCACGGCCTTCACGCTGGTGTTCGCGATCGGCGGGGCCGCCGCCGCGCTGGCCGGCGCGCTCGGCGGCGTCTACTTCGGATCGGTGTCGCCGTCGCAGGGCGGGTCGCTGCTCATCTTCGCGTTCATCGTCGTCGTGATCGGCGGCATGGGCTCGGTCGTCGGCTCCGCGTACGCGGCGGTGGCGGTCGGCCTCCTCCAGCAGTTCGTCAACTACTACGGCACGGCGGGGCTCGGCGACATCTGCGTGGTGGCGCTGCTCGCGGTGGTGCTCCTGGTCCGGCCGCAGGGCATCGCGGGAAGGGCGGTCACGGCATGACGGTCGAGGTGGCGCGGGACGCTCCGCCGGCGGCGGCGATGGCCCGCCGGGGGCGTCGCTGGTGGTGGCGGCTGGGGCCGCTGGTCGCGCTCGCGGTGTTCGCGTCACTGCCGTACTCGACGCTGTCGCTGCCGGGCGTCTTCGACGGCGCGCTGAACGCGCCGGGCACGCTGCAACTGCTGGCGATCTGCCTCGTGTTCGGCGGGCTGGCGGCCGGCTACGACCTGCTCTTCGGCCGGACCGGGCTGCTCTCGTTCGGGCACGCGCTCTACTTCGCCGCCGGGATTTACGGCACCGACATCCTGGTCACCCACGCCGGTCTGCCGCTCTGGCAGGCCGCGCTGGCCGCGCTGGCGGGCAGCACCGCGCTGGCCGGCGTGCTCGGCGCGGTCGCGCTGCGGACCAGCGGGATCGCGTTCGCCATGGTGACACTGGCGTTCGCCCAGGTCGGTGCTCTCCTGGTGGCGCGCGACTTCGGTGGGCTGACCGGCGGCGAGGAGGGGCTGCCGCTGGCGACCGAGGGCCTGCCCGGCGCGTTCGTCGGGGTCGCGAACACGGTCAACCTCTACTGGCTGGCGCTCGCGTACCTGGTGGTCGTCGTCGCGGTGGTCGCCCGGGTGGCAGCGTCGCCGACCGGGCGGGTGCTCGCCGGCCTGCGCGACGACGAGCGCCGGGTGGGGGTGCTCGGGCTCGACCCGTACCGCTTCAAGCTCGTGGCCTTCACCCTCGCCGGCGCTCTCGCGGCGCTCGGTGGGGTGGTCTACGTGCTGGTGGTCGGCGGCGCGTCGCCGCACGTGACGTCCTCGGAGCTGACCCTGTCGCTGCTGGTCATGGTCGTGCTGGGCGGGCCGGGCACCCGCTGGGGGCCGGTGCTGGGCGGCATGGTCTACATGTACCTCGACCATCGGCTGACGTCGCTGGCCGCCGACCTGCCCGGGCCGCTGGCCCAGCCGCTCTTCGTCCTCGGCGTGATCTTCATTCTGGCCGTCTACTTCTTCCCGGGCGGCCTCGCCGGGCTCTCGGGACGGATCGCTCCGCTGCGGGCCGCGCTCCGCCGTCGCACTACCACGCAGTGGTCCGAAACATCCTCATAAGCACTATTAGCCCACTTCAGCCCCAAGAATGTCATTAGGCTCGGCCCCGGAAGACCCGCCTGTTACGGGGGAAGGACGGGGGGCCCAGCCATGACGACTCGAATACCGGGAAACGCGGTCAAGAACGAGACGCGGAACAGGTTGCCGATGCCTCGGCCGGCGGCCAGTGGGCCCGACCTGGACGCGTACCGGGAAGCGGTGGAGAGCCTGCTGATCGAGCTGGCCGCGCACAGCGGCTCCGGCTTCGGCCCCGGCGACACCACCAAAGCGGAAACCATCCTCATCGAACGCCTGGTCGAGCCGGCCTTCACCGCGGTGCTCTCGCTGACGCCGCGCGGGCTGACCGGCACCGTGGAGTGGCTGCTCCGCGAGGTGCGGCGCTACCGGCCGAGCGAGCGCAGCTCCGCCGCCGACCTGGCGGCCCAGGTGCGCATCTTCCTGCTCGCGCAGGTCGAGGCGATGTGGTGGGGGCAGACGACACCGTTCGCCACCACCAGCGACGTGCTCACCTCGCCCGACCTGGTGGACATCGAGAAGCTGCGGCGCGCCGGCCTGCTGCCGTTCCGGTACCGCCGCCAGCCGCGCTCGATCGCGACCCGGGCGGCACGGGCGATCGCGCGGCGGGTGGCGCCGGACCGGACACCACGCACCGCCGGGCTGCGGTTCACCTACAGCCGGCCCGAGACCATCGCGCTGGTCGGCCAGATCGCGGCCGAGTTCCAGGCCCGAGCGCCGGTGGGCACGCCGGCCCTCTGGGTCACCAGCATGACCCGCAGCGTCCGGCACCAGCAGCACCTGCGCGACCTCGGGTACGCCGCCGTCTCGCCGAGCGCGCACTGCGTCGGCTGGGCGGTCGACGTGGAGATGGCCTGGTTCGAGCGGTTCTCGGCCCGGAAGGCGCTGGAGGAAGCGCTGCTGGACCGGCAGTCGGCCGGCGACGTCAACGTCATCGACGAGGGCCAGGCGTGGCACGTCTGCGTCAGCCCGTTCGCGGTGGAGAAGCTGCGGCAGGACTTCGTGAACGCCTACGAATCCGGGAGAAGGTGATCCGACACCGTGTGCGGCATCGCGCTGATCGTCGGCAACGACGCGGACCCCGCGCTCTTCCGGCGGATGCTCGAATCCCTGACGCCGCGGGGCGACGTGCAGGAGGAGCTGCCCGAGGCGCTGCGCCAGATCGCCGGCGGCCCGGCGACCGGGCTGCTGGCCGGCACGCAGCGGCTGCGGATCGTCGACCGGGAACGGGCGGTGCAGCCATGGGTCTCGCCGGACGAGGCGTGGGTCCTCTGCTACAACGGCGAGATCTTCAACTACCGCGAGCTGCGGGCCGAGCTTGTCGCCGCCGGGCGTGAGCTGCGCAGCGAGAGCGACACCGAGGTCGTCCTGGAGGCGTTCCTCGAATGGGGCGAGGCGGCGGTCGGCAAGCTGCGCGGCGAGTTCGCGTTCGCGATCGTGGAGCGCGCCACCGGTCGGGTCTTCCTCGCCCGCGACCCGCTCGGCGTCAAGCCGCTCTACTGGTCGCGCCGGGGCGGGCGGCTCCACATCGCGTCCGAGGTCAAGGCGCTGGTGCCGGTCGGAGCACGGGTCACCGAGGTGCCGCCCGGCCACCACGGCTGGGCGACGGCGGTCACCGGGCCGCGGCTCACGCCGTACGTCGACCTGCTCCGGCTCGGCGAGGACCAGGTGCCGATCGAGGACCCGGACGAGGCGGCCAAGCTCGTCCGCGCCGCCCTGCAGGACAGCATCCGGGTCCGCGTCGACACCGACCTCACCGTCGGCGTGATCGTCTCCGGCGGGCTCGACAGCTCCCTCACGCTGCTCCAGGTGCGCGAGATGCATCCGGACTGCGTGGCGTTCACGATCGGCGCGCCGGGCAGCCCGGACCTCGACTACGCGCGCCGGCTCTGCCGCGACCTCGGCGTCACGCACGAGGTGGTCGAGCTGCGTCCCCGCGACATCGGGATGGGCGAGATCCGCGAGGCGATCCGGATGGGTGAGCTGTCCGAGTACGGCGACATCATCAACGCGGTCGTCTCGGTGCCGCTGTTCCGCCGGGTCCACGAGACCGGGATCAAGGTGGTGCTCACCGGAGACGGCTCCGACGAGCTGTTCGGCGGCTACCCGATGTACCACGAGGTCGGCCCGGTCGCGGCGCGCCGGCTCTTCCTGCACAAGATCAGGAACCTGTGCCGCACGGAGCTCCAGCGCGTCGACCGCACCAGCATGGGCCAGGGCGTCGAGGCGCGGGTGCCGTTCCTGGACCTCGCGCTGGTTGAGCTGGCGATGCGGATGCCGCTGTCGCTGAAGATGCGCAACGGCCGGGAGAAGTGGATCGTCCGGGAGGCGTTCGCCGACATCCTGCCCGACTACGTCCGCAACCGGCCCAAGAACCCCATGTCGTATTCGTCGGGCCTGCACGAGCGAGCGCGGCTCTACAAGCCCCGGTTCGCCCGGGTCCACCATTCCTTCGGGTACGGGCTGCTGGAGCCGCTGCGGCGCGACTTCGACCACGTGCTGATGAAGTGCGGCAACGACCTCGACGCGGCGATCCGCGAGTCGGCCGTCCGGCAGGACTACACGCTGCTGGAGCACGCCCGCGACTTCGCCGGAGCGCTGCGCTGGTTCACCGCCGCCCGGGCACCGTACTGACCGCGGCCCCCTTTGCTCCGCACCCGCGTACGCATCGGCGCGTACGCGGGTGCGGCGCAAGCGGGGGCCGGTGCGGTGCCGGGCCCTGGTAGAACTGTCCGGGTGAGGGAGCGGGCGGAAGAGGTTCTGCGGCGGCTGGCGGGGCCCTCGGCCCGGCTGCGCGAGGACCAGTGGCGGGCGATCTCCGCGCTGGTCGAGGAGAAGCGCCGCGTGCTCTGCGTGCAGCGCACCGGCTGGGGCAAGTCGGCGGTCTACTTCGTCGCCACCGCCCTGCTGCGCGCCTCCTCCGCCGCCGGGCCGACTGTGATCGTGTCGCCGCTGCTCGCGCTGATGCGCAACCAGGTCGAGGCCGCCGAGCGGGCCGGCATCCGGGCCCGCACGATCAACTCGGCCAACCTGGACGAGTGGGACGACATCCACGCCGACGTCGCCGCCGGCGCGGTCGACGTGCTGCTGATCAGCCCCGAACGGCTCAACAATCCCGACTTCCGCGACAACGTGCTGCCCAAGCTCGCCTCGACCACCGGGCTGCTCGTGGTCGACGAGGCCCACTGCGTCTCCGACTGGGGCCACGACTTCCGGCCCGACTACCGCCGGCTGCGCACGTTCCTCGCGTCGCTGCCACCGGGTACGCCGGTGCTCGCCACCACCGCGACCGCCAACCAGCGGGTCACCGACGACGTGGCCGAGCAGCTCGGCGACGCGCTGGTGCTGCGGGGCACGCTGGAGCGCGACTCGCTGCGGCTCGGCGTGCTGTCGCTCGAGTCGCCCGCACACCGGCTCGCCTGGCTCGCCGACCACCTCGACGAGCTGCCCGGGTCGGGCATCGTCTACACGCTGACCGTGGCGGGGGCCGGGGAGACCGCCGAGTTCCTGCGGCAGCGGGGGTACGCGGTGGCGGCGTACTCCGGGCAGTCCGACGACGCCGAACGCCGGGCGGCCGAGCAGGACCTCCTCGACAACAAGGTCAAGGCCCTCGTGGCGACGTCGGCGCTCGGGATGGGCTTCGACAAGCCCGACCTCGGGTTCGTCGTGCACCTCGGCGCGCCGCCGTCGCCGATCGCCTACTACCAGCAGGTCGGCCGGGCCGGCCGGGCGGTCCGGAACGCGGACGTGCTGCTCCTGCCGGGCCGGGAGGACGCCGCGATCTGGCGCTACTTCGCCTCGCTGGCGTTCCCGCCGGAGGAGCAGGTCCGCGCCGTGCTCGCCGCACTCGACGCCGCCGGCCGTCCCCTGTCGACCCAGGCGCTGGAGCCGGTGGTCGACCTGCGCCGTACCCGCCTGGAGATGATGCTCAAGGTCCTCGACGTCGACGGCGCGGTCCGCCGCGTCCGCGGCGGCTGGGTCGCGACCGGCGAGCCCTGGGTCTACGACACCGCCCGCCTGCGCCGGGTCGCCGCCGCGCGCGAGGCGGAGCAGCAGACGATGCGGGAGTACGCCGCCACGGACCGCTGCCGGATGGAGTTCCTGCGCCGCTGCCTCGACGACCCGGCCGCGGCGCCGTGCGGCCGGTGCGACAACTGCGCGGGTCCGGCGTTCTCCCCGTCGGTCAGCTCGCTCGCCGCCGCGCAGGCGTTCCTCGGCCGCGCCGGCGTCGAGATCGCCCCGAAGAAGCTCTGGCCGACGGGCCTGGACACGGTCCGCGGCAAGATCAGACCCGACGAGCAGGCCGCACCGGGCCGCGCGGTGGGCCGCCTCTCCGACCTGGGCTGGGGCGGCCGCCTCCGCGAGTTGCTGGCCCCGGAGGCCCGCGACGCCGCCGTGCCCGCGGACGTGGTCGCGGCGGTGGTGTCCGTGCTCAAGGACTGGTCGCACGGCGCCGACCCGTGGGAACGCCGCCCGGTCGCGGTGGTCGGCGTGGCGTCCCGCCGCCGCCCGGAGCTGGTGCGCTCGCTGGCGAACCGCATCGCGGAAATCGGCCGGCTGCGGATGCTCGGGCTGGTCGAACCGGGCCCGCTGGCGCCGCCACCGGGCGGCGGCCCGCGCGCCAACAGCGCGCAACGCGTACGGGCCCTCCACGACGCGTTCACCCTGCCGCCGGACCTGGCGGCGGCGCTGTCCGCGGTGGACGGCCCGGTCCTCCTGGTCGACGACCTGGTCGACTCGGGCTGGACCATGACCCTTGCCGCCCGCCTCCTCCGCGAGGCCGGCGCACCCGCGGTCCTCCCGTTCGCCCTGGCCGTCGCCGCCTGAGCGTTTTCGCGCTGGGCACCCTTCGGCGTGGGCCGGCCGAACGGCGCCGGCTCTTCGCGCCACCTCGGCGTCCGTCAGCCGTGGCCGTGCCGACGAGTGGTGGCGGGTTGTTGCGGTGGGGTTGGTGGCGGCGGATTGTTGCCGTGCCGATCGGTGGCCCTCAGTCGTTGCCTAGCGACCGGCGACCGGCGACCGGCGACCGGCGACCGGCGACCGGCGACCCGGTGACCCGGTGACCCGGTGACCCGGTGACCCGGCGACCGGTGACCCGGTGATCGGTGATCCGGTGACCGGCGACCGGCGACCGGCGACCTGCGACCGGCGACTCGGCGATCCGGTGACCCGGTGACCCGGTGACCGGCGACGTGCGCCTCGGCGACCGGCGACCTGCGACTCGGCGATCCGGTGACCGGTGACCAGTGACCGGTGACCGGCGATCCGGTGATCGGTGATCCGGTGACCGGCGACCTGCGTCTCGGCGACCGGCGACCGGCTACCCGGTGATCGGTGATCCGGTGACCGGCTACCCGGTGATCGGTGATCCGGTGACCGGCTACCCGGTGATCGGTGATCCGGTGAC